>JGI12210J13797_10083329_pt1 | contig 108871 bp, 96 predicted proteins | sample ElkSlonscriptome_3_FD_13797 | JGI IMG/M metagenome (IMG submission 13797) | reverse complement strand
AGGCCAATTACGCATCTGCGCTGTCAGTCGACAGTTACGACCGAGTGGACATAACGAACAGCCTTTTCAACAACAACACCGTCAACATCTCTACGACGGCACGTATACGCAGAAACACCAACAGCAGCCAGGCCAGCTATTTCATCAACAATACGGTCGTCAACAACATCAGATTGGGGGATAACGGCACCTCTGGTGTCTTGCTACAGAAATCAGGATCAGTCGGCAACGTGGCAGCCAACAATGTCATGTGGAACAACGTTTCCTGGGATATCCAGTTCTCAGGAAACAGCGCGAATCAACATCTTCTCTTCAATACGGTGCAGAACGTAATCAACAATGCCGGGATCGATGTGGGCAACAGCAATGCCAACCCCCTGCTCGACTCTGATTTCAGCCTGCAACCAGGTTCTCCTGCCATTGATGCCGGGGTTGAATCGTCCTCAGGCATTCCCAACCTGCCCCCGGGCCTGAACTGGAGTTTGAGTGACTTCGATGTCGCCGGATTCCTGAGGGTCTCCGGCGTGGCTGTCGATATGGGCGCTTTCGAGTTGCAAGACTCGCTCTTCTTGGACAGCTTCGAGTAGGCAGGCTAGCAACTCGAATTAGCACTCCTGGCAAAACGAGAGACATCGCATGTTCAAAATGCTTGAGTTAGCACACAACGATATCAGCGACGAAGAGGGCGAACGCGTTCCATGGCCGGCCTTCGCATGAAAATAGCGAAGATCGTCCTGCTGGTTCTTCTCTTCCTGACCGGCTTGCTCTACGTCGCGGCAGAGCTGGTGTATTCAGCAACCCGCGATCGAAGCGAATTTGGCGCCTTCGAAAACGCGATGCGCCTGACGCATCTGGTCTTCACCCTGCCTCTGCTTCTCGTGCCCATCGTTCAGTTCTCCCGCCGACTCAGAACGAAGCGGCCCGGACTGCATCGCGCCCTGGGCCGGTTTTATCTGGGGGCGACGATGCTGGCGGCCATCGGGGCAATCTACCTCGGCCTGGGCTTCGACGAGCCCGGTCGGAGGGTACCTCTGGTGATCTTCGCCGGCCTGTGGTTCTACTTCGCCGTTGCAGCCTGGCTGGCCGCCTATCGCCGGACCTTCGACGTCCACGCGCGCTTTGTCGTTCGAACTTATGGCATAGCGCTGGCCTTTGTCCTGGTCCGCCTCCTAGGCCAGTTCGATATTGCGCTCCTGGGCTCGATCACGAATGAAGAAGTCCGCAACGTGACGCGCGAATGGCTGGCCTTTGTCGTTCCGCTGCTGCTCATCGAAGCCGGTTTCCACTGGCGGGCATCGGGGCAGGCCAAGCACGAGCGCCAACTGCGTGGTCCTGGATCGGCCCGGTCGATCGAGGCAATCCAGGGTGCGCCCGAACCGAAAGCATCCACAAGGCCCCGACCATGAACCGTTTCCTCATCTATTGTCGATCACTCGCCTTACTGGCCCTGCCTGTCCTGTGCCTGTCCACGGCCCGGGCCGAGGTGTTCTGCGTCGGCAACGCGATGGAACTTCAGTCAGCCCTTTGGCAGGCCCAGACCAATGGCGAGCATGACGAAATCAGAATACAACCCGGGCACTATCCGACCGAGGACAACGGCAGCCTCGGAATCGGCTTTCACTATGCCGCAAACGAGGAGAGACATCTGACGATCAGCGGCGGCTGGAACGACATCTGCGTGGGATTTCGTGGAACCGCCAATGCTTTCGCCACCGTGCTGGACGGCGGCGGTGTCAACCAGGTGATGCTGATCGCCGCTGGCGATGCCAACGCCATCATCATCGTCGCCAACCTGACCATCCAGTCCGGCTATCAGCCTAGTGAAGCATTGCCCGTGGGCGGGATGCACATCAAGGGATTCGGCCAAGGAAATCAGGCTGGGTTGGTCGTGATTGATCGCGTCGCGTTTATCGAGAACTCTGCAACCGTTGCCTCGGCACTGGCAATCGAAAGCCAAGGCCGAGTAGAGGTCGCCAACAGTCTGTTCCGCGACAATACAACCAACGACTCCTCCAGTGTAGCCATTGTTCGCGACGCAGGCAGTTCCGGAGCGAGCTACTTCATCAACAACACCGTCGTGAACAACGTCGCTCTGGGCGCTGATGGCAGCGCCGGAATAGCGATGTTCAACACCAGCGGCAGCGGCAACGTAGCGGCCAACAACGTGTTCTGGAACAATGGCAATGTAGATCTGCTCATGAGCGGCCCGAGCGGCAGCATCAGCAATAATCACCTGCTCCATAACATCGTCCAGAATGCCCTGGGATTCGGCGGCACCAACATCGGAAACAGCACTGGCGACCCCAAGCTCGATAGCGACTTCTCGCTGCTGCCGGGCTCGCCCGGGATCGATGCGGGCTACATGCCCCCTGGTATCGCCAATCCGCCCGTGGAGCTGGACTGGTTGCTGCGCGATTTCGATATCTTGCGGGTGCAACGAAAATTCGGGCCTGCCGTCGACATCGGCGCGTTTGAATCCTCTCGTCTATTCAGCGACCGCTTCGAGTGAGCGGTCGAATTGAATCGATCCTCCTGACCCTCCCAAGGACGCTTCGTCGAGCAGCGCTGGCCAGTCAACGACTCACAAGCCGTTCACCGCCGCGAGTGCAAAGTTTCTGTTGAGTCCACTTTTCGCCGGAGGTTGCAGTGAAGTACAGCATTCGTCAGTTTCTAGACCACAAGGGTCGCGATGTGTGGAGCGTCCGCAGCGATTCCCCCGTTTTTGAGGCCCTTGAGCTGATGGCGGAAAAGAGCTGCGGGGCGCTGGTCGTGCTCGACGACGAGGATTGTCTCGCGGGTGTTATCTCCGAGCGCGATTACGCGCGGAAGGTCGTACTTCTTCGCAAGACGTCGGTGGACACGCCGGTCTCGGAAATCATGACCGCCGACGTGGTCACCGTGACTGAAGATGATTCCTTGGACCATTGCCTTTCGTTAATGTCGAAACACAACATTCGTCACCTACCCGTCGTCGACGGTCGCCGGTTGGTCGGTGTTCTGGGTATCGGAGAACTCGTTCAGCACAAGATCGAGGACAAAGAACAGGAAGTCCAACATCTGACGCAGTACGTTTCCGGGTCACTCGCCTACCGTTAATAGGCGCCAGCAGCTAAAGCTATTCAACCCTGACGGCTGGTGGAGGGTTTGTTGCGCCTGTCACGAACGGGCGACAATCAAAGGAACCAATTCCTCGCTGGCGTGGGCTGTTCTGGCTCGACGCACAATCTCGCCTCTGATCCGCATGTGGCGATGCAAGTTGGCACCTCGAGGCCGATCGTATCCAGCAAATATTGGTATTCCCTTTCCTACGCTAATGCCTCTTTGACCGCCGGGCCGATTCACTTTCGGCATATCTAGCATAGGTGTCCATTAATAGTCGACGGAACTGCCCGCTATAGCCAGCCGCGACTCCCAACCCAAGGGTGACCAGCGCCGCTCGGTCAGGATGACGTCGAATCCAATCGGTCATCACCGGATCGGCGTGATCACGCAGGTAGGATTCCAGCTCTTCTCCTAGTTCAAAGCCGCCCGTCGAGAGGCGGCCAGCAGGGGGGTTACTGCGCTGCCGTGTCATCTGGGTCAGCTTGGCGATAATCAGCGTGATAGCGATCAGCAGGACACCGCAAGCCGCGGTGACCAAGGCCGCCAGATTGGGCGGCAGGGATTCGCGAAAGGTGAAGTAGCCCGCCACACCCAGAAACGCGAATACGCACAGCGCTAGCGGGATCACCAAGGCCACGGTAAGTAAGCCGGTTTCGGCCCGTTGTTTGATCTTTTTCAACATCGACTGCTCCAACCTGAGCTGCGACAGATGGGGTTCGGGACCGACTCAGCGGTCAAGCAGGCGTCCCAAGATAAAGCCAATACCCAGTGCGGCTGCAATACTGGTCATCGGGCGTTCTTCGACCTCCTGCTCAAATGCGCCCCAACCTGCTTGGGCCTGCTGACGAGTGCGACCAGCGGCAGATTTTACCCGGTTCTGCCCCTCTTCAGTCGCGCTGGAGGCAATGCGGCCCACGGTCTCGCCAATCGCGGCCAGCTCGCCTTTCAAGTTTGAGAATTCTTCTCTCAATTGTTGCAGTTCTTTATCAGTTGCAGTTGACATAAGTTCTCCTTAAACAATGGTTGAATGATGAATTGAATTTGAAATGCCGCGCATGGCGCGCAGCAATTCACTGCAATGCCGAACATCACTGCGATCAATGACCAGCTTGATTACCTTGGGTCTCGCAGCGCTTGGACGATCACGGCACTTCCCGAGCGGGCCCAGGGCCCGCGTTTTGCTCTTTGAGATCGGATGCATTCCGATCAGTGGCTTGTTCTTCGTCATCGGCTGAATCCTCCTCCCTGTCTTGGCTCTCGTCCTGTTGAACGGCCCAAGGCAACTCCAGCAGTGCGGCCCAGCTCACCCCGATCGCAATACCGAGTGCAATGCCGGACGGAGCGGACCAGCCAGCCACGATGTTGGCCAATGCGACCGCCAGCACACCGAATACGGCAACGCCGGCGCAAGCGACCGAGCTTGCCCAGCTGCGAAGACGCATCGTCAGTGCCACCCCATGAATGCCCATGACGGAGGCAACCGCGGCTGAAATCGAAGGGTATTCGGCGTTGGCAACGTGACCTTCGAGAACCACGTTGTCGAGAAAGGATGCGCCCACGGTCGCGCCCACGACGCCCAGAGCGATGCGCAAAGCTGCCGAACCGCCTGCAAGCCAGGCGACCATTAACGCAATCGGCACAATCAGCGTCAAGATGCCTGGCCAGTGAAAGAACCAGAGTGCGCTTCTCGAGAATTCGACCGCCTGTTCGGTTCGTGTCGTGCTCATCCACTCTAGCACCGGAAAATCGATCCTGGCCAGCCCCCACAGTGACTCGGTCTGATTGATCACAAGACCAACGGCGGCCACCGCAGCGGTCAGAACGAGGAAGCAGATCGACAGGCTCAAGCCACGCGCAATTCTCGGATTGAAACGGCGACTGAGCCAATGAAAACCGGGCCGCAGCGCTCTGACCAGACCCCGTGTACCGGTTGCGCGCACGGTCAACCGAATCACTGCGCGCAGGCGCAGTTGATGACGAATGACCACAACGACAACCCAGCGGATAAGCAGCGCCGCCAGAAAGAGCCCTAGCACGAGGACGGCAGCCGTTCCACTGATTTCGCGGATCAGTACCCAAGACTCCCCGAGGACGTAGCCCAGCGTTAAAAAACAGCCCGCCCAAAGTAAACTCGCAAAGATATCGAAGACGAGAAATCGCCGGTATGCCATCCCCGCCGCTCCCGCCAGAAACGGCGTGATAACACGCGTGGGAGTCGAAACACGACCCAAAACAATAGCCCATTCCCCCTTTGATCGCATGAAGTCCTGAGCTTTCTCGATCGGAACTCCTAGAAAGCGCTGAATGGGCCCCCACTCCAGGGCCGTGTCGCCGTAGCGACGACCAATCCAAAAGCCCGTCGCGTTGCCGAGAATCGTAGCGAGCGTCACGACCGCCAATAAGATATCGAATTCGACAATCTGTTTGGACGCCAGAATCCCCCCGGTCACGACGGCCAGTTCGCCCGGCGTTAGAAAGCCCAGAAAGAACGCTGCTTCTGCCCAGCAAAACACCGCAAGCAAGAGATAGATCGTCAAAGGTTCCATCTCGAAGAGCGGATCGAGCAGCTTTTCCATAAGGTCTGATTCCAATAGTTAGCAGCATTCGCCCCTCATTACAAAGTGCACGGTTCAGCTCTGCCCAAGAAAACTCCTACAACAAGCAGGAATTCTGAAAGATAATTAATCGAGATTAAATCTAATCCATAGAGGGGCTTTTAACCTTAACCTCGATCAAGAAGGATGTAGAGCAGAAGGACATCGAAGCGATCCTGTACACATTATAAGGAGTTTTCGGGGTTGCCACTCCCATGCTTTGCAACGTCCCATTGCATCTGAACGCAATAAGCCCATTAGTTCGCGGAACGACTCGACAAGGCCGCGCGCTCCGAAGAATGGATGGTGATCGTCTCCCTACATGATCGCGCGGGAGGTTAGCGAAACTCGTTTTTCTGGGACGAACCCGAGAACCTAAATTGCATCGCTGCAGTGCAATCGCCTTACTCGTAAAAGTCACTAAGCAAACCAAGGAATATTGATGTGGGTTAATGCCCCAAAAAAAGTGGTTGTTATCCTCTTTCCATCGTTGGTGAAAAGCCAAGACTCATTCACATTACCCACGGAGGGTTTATGCGAAAGCAGTTACTTCCAATTACAATCGCATCGCTTTTGGCAGCAGGTTCCACAGCTGCGGTAGCGTCAGCAAAGACTGATAACGAGATGCTCGAAAGTTACGAGGATGACACATCGCTTACGTTGTCAGGCACGGTCATTGAGGCTCGAACTGATGAGTTTGACCTAAGCGTTCAAAATGACACGATCACCGTAGAGGTTGATGAGGCGTTTCGTGACGGTGGTGCTTATACGCTTCTTGCCGGAGACTCCGTTACCGTTTCAGGCAAGGTTGACGATGATCTCTTTGAAGGTAAAGAGCTCGAAGCTGAAGCGCTATACATCGAAAAGCTTGGCGCTACGTTCGTGTTTGACGAAGATGTCGTTGAGCGCTATGGAATGGTTGCCGGTCGGAACTTAAGTGGATCCGTCGAACTGTCAGGAAACGTTTCAAGCGTCTCAAATGATGCCGATGAATTTCGTATTCATACGAGCGCTGGTGACTTTACCGTCGAAGTGGATGACCTAGAGTCAAATCCGATTGACGATGAGGGCCAAACCCGACTCCGGGCCGGCGACTGGGTGATCGTTCTTGGCACCATCGATAACGATTGGCTGGAAGGGCGTGAGATCGTCGCCAGCAACGTCGATCTACTCCGCTTGGATGTCATGATCGACTAGTCAATTAAATTTTGACCATTGCAAAAAACGCCGGGCGCACCGCCCGGCGTTTTTCTGTTCATCAAGACTGTCAGAGATTATTGCGCGTAACGAAAACGCACTCGTCCGCCGACGAGCGTTTCCAATGATGCAGGATAGGCCGGTTCACTTGCCTAAAAAAGCCCAACCCCTGATCAGCAGTTCGTTCAATCGAGCTCGCGCAACAGGGCATCCATCGAGGCTTTGGCGTCGCCGTAAAACATCCGGGTGTTGTCCTTGAAAAACAGCGGATTTTCGATGCCGGAGTACCCGGTCCCTCTTCCTCGCTTGCACACGAAGACCTGGCGAGACCTCCACACTTCGAGCACCGGCATACCGGCGATCGGACTGCCTGGATCGTCTTGGGCGGCCGGATTCACGATGTCATTGGCACCGATGATGATGACCACATCCGTGCTTGGAAAGTCGGCGTTGATCTCTTCCATCTCCAGCACGATGTCGTAGGGCACTTTGGCTTCTGCCAGGAGAACATTCATATGGCCCGGAAGACGCCCGGCGACCGGGTGGATGGCAAAGCGCACGCTCTTGCCCTGGGCGCGCAATTTCTTGGTGAGCTCTGACACCGCAGCCTGCGCTTGGGCCACGGCCATGCCGTACCCGGGCACGATAACGATGCTGTCCGCATCAGTCACGGCCTGCGCGACGGTTTCGGCCTGTGCCTCGATCATTTCGCCGTCGACGGCGCTGGCCGAACTCTTTTCTCCGCCCCAGCCGCCGAGAATGACCGAAACAAAACTGCGATTCATACCTTTGCACATGATGTAGCTCAATATGGCGCCTGATGAACCGACCAGCGCACCGACCACGATCAAAAGGTCGTTTCCCAGGGTAAAGCCGATCGCCGCCGCAGCCCACCCGGAGTAGGAGTTCAGCATCGAAACCACGACCGGCATGTCAGCGCCGCCGATGGCCATAATCAGATGGCAGCCGATAGCACCGGCGATGACGGCAACCAGCAGCATCGTCCACAGCCCGGCTCCGTCGAGATAAAGATAGCCAAGCAGGAGGCACGACAGCAGGGCGACCAGATTCAATAGGTGTCGCCCCGGCAGGGTGAGCGCCGCCGAGTTAAGCTTTCCGGCCAGCTTGCCGTAAGCGATGATCGAGCCGGTAAAAGTGATCGCGCCGATCAGGATGCCGAGGAAAAGCTCGACTTTTAATATGCTGATTTCGACTGGCGTCTTCCTGGCGATGGTGGCGGCAAAGCCGGCGAGTTCGCCGGAAGTTCCCGCAGCCTTTGCGACCAGGGCTCGAGTCATTTCAAGATGCGCATTGATCCCGATAAACACGGCCGCCAGGCCGACGAGGCTGTGGAAGCCTGCGACGAGCTCGGGCATTTGAGTCATCTGGACCCGCTTGGCGATGATCCAGCCACCGATGCCTCCTGCGACGACCATCAGGCCGATCAAGAGATATTGGACAAATCCCGCCGCGACGCTGGTCGCGGCGATGGTGGCGGCCACGGCCAGAGCCATGCCGATGATGCCGTACCAGATGGCCCGCTTTGCTTTTTCCTGATTGGACAGGCCGCCGAGGGCGAGAATGAACAGGACGGCGGCAACAACGTAAGCCGCGCCGATCAGTCCTTCGTTAACCAGACCTTCGTTCATCATCTGCACCTCAAGAGCGTTGGAACATCGCGAGCATGCGACGCGTAACGAGGAATCCCCCAAAAATATTCACCGAAGCCATCAGAACCGATGCTGCCGCCAGCAGCATCACCAGATAACTTCCAGAAACAATTTGCAGCAGCGCACCCACAATGATGATCGACGAGATCGCGTTGGTGATCGCCATCAGCGGCGTATGCAGGGAATGGGCCACGCCCCAAATGACGTGAAAGCCAACGAACACAGCGAGCACGAACACGATGAAGTGCTGCATGAAGCTGGGCGGTGCCACGGTTCCGAGCGCAAGCATTAGAAGGCTTCCGAAACCAAGCATCAGACCGGTTCGGTTGAGTGATTTCTTCATCTCGGCCATCTCTCGAGCCGATTTTTGCTCCGCAGATTCTTCCGGCTCTTTTTTCTTGGGTGGCGCGGCGGCGATCGCCTTAACCTTCGGCTGCGGCGGTGGCCAGGTGATCTCGCCGGCATGAGTCACCAGTGCGCCCCGGATCACGTCGTCTTCCATGTCGATCACCGGCTCGCCGTCTTTTTCCGGCGTCAGATCATCAAGCATGTGACGGATGTTGGTGGCGTAGAGATTGGACGACTGGGTCGCCATTCGGCTGGGGAAGTCGGTGTAGCCGATGATGGTCACGCCGTTGTCGGTGACCACCTTTTCATCGACCCTTGACAGCGTCACGTTGCCGCCGCGTTCGGCAGCCAGATCAATGATCACGGAGCCCGGCTTCATCGCCTCGACCATGCCTTCGGTCCACAGCTCCGGCGCCGGACGATTGGGAATCAGCGCGGTGGTAATGACGATATCGACCTCAGGGGCCAGCCCGCGAAATCGTTCGAGCTGCTTTTCGCGAAATTCCGGACTGGAGGGGGCGGCATAGCCGCCAGACTCGGCACCGTCGCTCTGTGTCTCCTCAAAATCCAGATAGACAAACTCAGCGCCCATGGATTCGATCTGTTCCGCCACTTCCGGCCGAACGTCAAAGGCCAGTGTGATTGCACCCAAAGAGGTTGAGGTTCCAATGGCCGCCAGTCCGGCAACGCCAGCACCGACGACCAGCACCTTCGCGGGTGGCACCTTGCCGGCGGCGGTCATCTGACCCATGAAGAAGCGGCCGAAGTTATTGCCCGCCTCGACCACCGCGCGATAGCCGGCGATATTGGCCATGGACGAAAGTGCATCCATTTTTTGTGCGCGACTGATGCGCGGCACCATGTCCATGGCGAGAACAGTCATGCCCTTCGCCTGCATCTTTTCCAGCAGTGCCTCGTTGCTGGCTGGCCAGATGAAGCTGATCAGGGTCTTGCCGTCGGGCGCGGCATCGATCTCGTCGACCGAGGGTTCTCGCACCTTGATGATCACATCGGCCTTCTTCCAGAGCTCGGAAGCTGAATCGACCACCGTCACGCCGGCGTCCTGGTACGCCTGGTCGGTGAACGACGCCGCCGAGCCGGCGCCCGCCTCGATCAAACAGTCGTAACCCAGTTTCTGCAGTCGACCGGCACTTTCCGGGGTCAGCGCAACGCGTGCCTCACCCCGTGCCGTCTCCTTTGGTGCACCAATTCTCATCCCAACACTCCTGATTTTCCTGCACTTGTCCGATGTCTCGGCGCGTTGCTCGACGCGAACGAGTGCCCCATCGGTGCACCGCGGCTTCGAAAAATGCGAGACAGGGAACGACTCTAGAGCGAAACGGTAGTAATAGCAATTTGGCCGTGAAATTAATCATCGGAGATTGCAGCGTGGCAACGGTTCTGACACCCTTGGAGGCCCGAGTCATCGAAGCCGCGAAGCAATCCATGAAGTCCGTGACACGTCGGGTGGATTCCCTCGAAGCATCCATGCCGGAACTGAAATCACGGCTTGCAGAGATCAGCACCGAAGGAAACCAATGAGGATTACAAACTCTACTCAGCGCCTGCTGAGCGCGAGCACACCCATGACAGAGGCTGCATTAGCTGCAATCGCCCACATGCCGACTCGTAGTCTCCAGTTACTGATGGACGAGAATTTCACTCACCGGCTTGGAGACACAGAGTGGATGCGCATCGCCGTTCTACTGGCCAGGAAGAGTTTCGCTGAAGGCGGTTGCCCGATCGGTGCGGTGATTGTCGACAACGACGCTGGGCAAATCGTCGGAAAAGGTCACAATACCCTGGTCCAGGAAGATCACCCCTATAACCACGGAGAAACAGCGGCGATCCGTGACGCTGGGCGGATCGATTTCGGCCGCACAACGCTTTACACGTCCTTGAGTCCCTGCGATGTCTGTACTGCCCTGATTGCCATGCGTGGATTTCCCCGCGTCGTGGTCGGCGACATCACTAACGCTTGCGGAAACGAATCGGTGCTGAAGGGCCATGGTATTCAAGTGGACATTCTCGAAGACCGGCTCGGGATCGAGCTGTATGCTCGCCACCGCGCCGAGAAACCCGAGCTGGATATCGAGGACTGGAAGGGTCTCGCTGCGGTAAAGGCCAAATCTGGAGGCGGGACCCGCCCCAGGAAAATTCTGAAGGAAAATTCTGAAGGGAAATTCTAAAGAGCAACTCTAAACCACGAGGGTCGGATGCTCCTTAGTCAGCCTGTTGCAATAGCTCGGCATCATCGATAGCAGTAAATTGACCGTTCGTTGCCTCGCCCTGCAGCCAATCTTCAATCGTGTCCGCCGACACCGCCGGACTGAACAGGAATCCCTGTCCGAAACCGCAGCCATGCTTGATCAATGCGTCAACCTGTTCCTTGGTCTCGACGCCCTCGGCAACGACGTCGATGTTCAGCGCGTCGCACATTCCAAGAATGGACTCCACGAGCTGGAGCGCTCGCGGATCATCACCCACGTCGCGAATGAATCGCTGATCGATCTTGACCGTGGTGAACGGATAGTCACGCAGGTAGCTTAGGGAGGAATAGCCTGTGCCGAAATCATCCATCGAAATCCCAACGCCATGGTCAAGCAGCTCGCGCAGAATATCGGGAACGCATTCGATCCCTGACAACAAGACGCCCTCGGTGATTTCAATCTTCACCGATGAGGGCGGCAACTTGGCCTGTTTTAGTATTTGGATCAGATCGTGCGCGAAGCGCTGATTACGAAACTGTCGGGGCGATACATTGATGGACACGGTCAGCGGCAGTCTGCTGAGTGAACGCCATTTCGGAAGATCTTGCGTCACGCAATCGGTCATGAAGTCAAAGAGCGCATCGATCAGCCCGATCTGTTCTGCGAGCGGGATGAATTCCGCGGGACTGACCTCGCCGAGATGCGGGTGGTGCCACCGCATCAACGCTTCCACACCGATCATACGGTGATCAGGCAACCGAATGACCGGCTGGTACTTCACGGTAATTTCTCCGCGGTCCAGAGCCCCGCGCAGAGCCTCTTCGAGGCGTAGCTGACGACTCACGGCCTCGACCATCGATTGGTCGAAGGCCATGCAGCCATCTCGTCCGAGCGCCTTGGCCCGATACATAGCGGTGTCGGCGTTCCGGATGAGGTCGCGGGCCTCGGTTCCATCAACCGGGAAAGTGGCCAGCCCGATGCTGGCGGTCAAAACCAGTTCACGGCGTTCGGCCTGAAATGGCTCTCGAAAGGCCTCAATCATCCTGTGGGCGATCGCCTCCGGATAATCCGAGCCCTCGAAGCCCTCCAGCAGAACTAGAAACTCATCGCCCCCGGAACGGGCCACCGTGTCCCGGTCGCCGACCAGTCGATCAAGTCGCCGGGCTGCGTCGATCAGTACCTGGTCACCGACATCGTGGCCCAGGGATTCATTGACTCTTTTGAAATGATCGAGATCCAGCACCAGCACAGCCAGTCGCCCGCTCTCGGATTTAAACCGGCTCAGGGCTTGCTCCAATCGCTCGGTTAGCAGGATCCAGTTGGGCAGGTTGGTCAATTGATCGTAGTGCGCTTGCCTGTAGAGATTGTCTTCGGCCAGTTTCCGACTGGTGATGTCCTGAAGATAGCCTTTGAACAGGATCGGCCCATCGCCCCGGCTCGATCGCTCTGCATGCACGCGCAACCAGATCGTCCCCCGCCCATCAGGTCGATCCAATCGACACTCAAACTCCAGCGGGGCCAGTGTCCTGGCGGCCGCCTCGAACTTGCCCTGGACATCACTGCGGTCTTCACTGTGAGTCAGCTGGAGTAGCTTGGCGCGCTGATACCACCCACTCGCTAGACCGAGAAGATGCGCAGATTCCTGAGTCAGTTCGATCATGCCTTCCGACAGATTCCAGCGCCAAACACCCATGTGCGCGAGCTTCTCGGCACTCCTTCGCTGGGCCTCGATTTCTCTCAGATCGCGATTGACGCGCGCTCGGGCCATGGTCTCGCCAAGCAGGTCACTCAGGATCCTCAGAAGCGCGATTTCTTCGTGCAAAAAGGTGCGATGTGCGCGGACTGAATCGAATCCCACCATGCCAATCAGCTGGTGCCCGGCGAACACCGGCAACACGATTAGGGATTTGATGTCCTGCGCCTTTAAAATGACACGCTCCGCTCGCCAGTGCTCCGGTAACCCATCCACATCGGCAATTTCAATGTCTTCCTTTGCTCTGATGGCTTTCGTCAGGCGGGGCATGTTCGCCGAAGGCATGTCGACAAGATTGTCGATTTCCGGCGTGATGCCTTCCGCCGTCCACTCATGGGTATTCGTAAAGTGCGCAAGATCGTCGTCAAAACGAATGAAGTAAGCGCGATCGACCTGACACCATTGCCCGATGCGTTTCAAGATATCGTTAAGCAACTGATCAGGATCACCGTCGGTCTGGCGCATCAACGCGCGCGAAACATCAACCATCAAGCCTTGAAGTCCGTACACATATTTCAGATTACGGGTCGTTTCCTTCAGCTCAGTGATGTCGATCATGACACCTCCGATCTTCACCGGACGACCGTCTTCGACGACCACGTTGACCGCATCTCGAATCCAGACGGTTCGGCCATCGGCGGCAACCATGCGGTAGTCGAAGCTGTGCTCTTTCATTTTCCGGGTTTGCTCAACGCAATAATCGACGGCCTGTTGACGATCCTCCGGATGAATATGATCGGCCCAGAAGGTCGACGAACGCAGCCACTCTTCAGAAGAGTAGCCCAGCAATTGCTCTATTTCCGGACTGATGTAGGTGAATTTTAAATCCTTAGGGTCGGCTTCCCAGAGTACGGCCCGGGTCGATTCGATCAGGCGCTTGAATTGAGTCTGCTTCTCATGTTCGGATTCCGCCAGCGCTCGCTGTTCCAGTCGGAGCACGACCTGGGCATCAAACATCGCTGACAGGCGCCGACTAAAACCCATTGCCGAGACCAGAAAAAAGGCCAACAGCATGGCCGTGTAGTGCGATGTCTCAGGCTCGGCCTGATAGAACCTGACGATCAACGGCAACATCAAGGCACTGCAGTAAAACCAGACGATCGGCCAGACCGAAAGATTCTGGATCAAGACTCCGGTACCGAGACCAACCATGGCCACTGCAAGCAGGGTTTGCAGGGCGGGGGTATCGTGCACAAAGAGGATCCAGACCCCTGCACCCCAGGTCAGGGCCATCAGCCCGGTCAGCGAGGCGTACAGCTTCCGCCATCGAAGGCCGATCGATGTCTGAGCGGGGCTGGGACCCCACCACCACAAGGCCATGCGAAAAAACGACACGAGAGCCAGCGCACCGATCCAGAACAGCAGAAGTTCGGTATCGACGCGACCGTAATGAGCGACCGCCAGGACGACGCAGAGAACCAGGTTGAGGGCGACTGTCGAACGCAGTCCATAGTTAAGGTGCCGATCCTGCTCAAGAGAGAGGATAGGTCTTGAAGCGCCAATGTGGTCCTGCGTTGTCACCATCATAGATGTCGATTCCCCCGAGCCGCCTGAAGTGAAAGTCTGCTCGAATCAGGGCCAGACCTCATAGGCTTGGATGAACAGTTCGGCCGATGAAGGAAGCCGTCCTGTGCGTCCAGTACGATTACACATTCGCTGCTTTTGCGCAAATGTGCCAGAGATATGCCTCAGGAGGCATTTCAATTAGGCCGGTGATGACTATTTTTCTGAGGCAGCGCCCGGTGAACCCGGGCTTGGCTGAGTGATTGGGGCTGTTGTGACTGAAACGCGCTCCGTCCAGACTTCGTCAGAGGCTTCCTAGTCGGCGATGGCTTCGAACTCGAACCACAGTTCGACTTCATCACCCACCAGATCTCCGGAAATGCCGTAATCCATGCCCCAGTCGCTGCGCTTGATCGTGGTGCGGGCTGAAAGGCCCAGGGTGTATTCGCCGTGACCGATCGGGTATTCGGCGGCTTTGTTCAGGACAATTTCCATGCTGATCGGACGGGTCTGGCCGAGGAGCGTGAGTTCGCCGTCAACCTCATGTCGATTCTCCCCACCGGCGCGATGGTGGGTGACAACAAATTGAATTTCAGGATGATCATCCGCGTCCAGAAAGTCTCCATTTCGCAGATGGCGATCGCGGCGATCGTGGTTGGTGAATACGCTTTCCGCTGACACGGTCACTTCACCGCTGCTCAAGCGATTGGCCTCTGAGTCGTAGACGAAGGATCCGCCAGCGTCGAGGAACTGGCCGACCTGCCGCTGGTAACCAATATGATCGACCAGAAAAACAATCGACAGATGATCCTTGTCGATGCTGAAAGTTCGTGGCTCAGCCAGAACGCTGGGACCGAATGCCAGCAAGGAAATCATGAGGAGCAGTCGAACGTTTCGGTTCATGAAGTTTTCCTATTTTGTTGAGGAAGGATCTAGGCGATGCCGATACAGCCAGAGCATATCCAGGCCAAATGAAGAAAAAAGCAAGCCAAGCGCCACGGTCAAGGTCGATGCCAGCAGCCACGCGGGCAGCCCTGGAACGAAGGCAAGGACGAGGCTGGACACCTGCCAGACGCAAATGACCTTGCGGCGGCGGCTGGCGGGCAGCGCCTGATTCAGGCTTGGCACGAGCATCATCGTCAAGCTGAACGCGTAGCGCAATAGACCGATCAAGAGCACCCAGGGACCGGCGCGACCAGCCTGAACGATCAACACGCAGAGCATCAGGATCAGCGCGGCGTCCACTTCCATATCGAAGCGAGCGCCAAAGCTTGATACCTGGTCGAGTCGACGGGCGAGATAGCCATCGATGCCGTCCAGAGCCAGAATTCCGAGCGCCGCGATCACGATGGTCCAGGCGCCCGCGCTCAGCCAGGCCGGTGAGGTCACCCAGGTGGCCAGCCAAGCCAGAAGGAGACCGCGCAGCAGAGTAACGCGGTTTGGCCAGCCCAGCGAGCTGCGATTCGGCATCCAACCGCGCCAGATGAAAAAGGCCATGAGCCCATACAGGGCGAGGCTGAGCCCGAATCCGAACTCGGTGACCGGCACCAGCGCCGCTGTGAGGACAAGGCCGCCTGCCAGCAGCATCAAGCCACCCAGGAGTTCGACGGCAACTGGATTAAAGGCTCGGCTCACAATGCTCCTCGTTACACTCGAATGACAATAACCATTGATAATGCAGCGGCCATGTCAACGCAAGCCGAACGAGACATCCAAGCACAAGCCTTCTGGGTCATCGCCCCGGGCCGCGGCGAGCTGCGCGAGGAGACCATCATCGCCCCGACAAGCAGCGAGGTGCGAGTCAAGGCGAGTTACAGCGGCATTTCGCGCGGCACCGAGTCGCTGGTGTTTCGAGGCGACGTGCCCGAGAGTGAATTCCAGCGCATGCGTGCACCCTTCCAGAGCGGCGATTTTCCAGGGCCGCTCAAATATGGCTACGCCAGCGTCGGACGGGTGATCGATGGCTCTCCTTCGATGATTGACAAGCGGGTGTTCTGCTTGTTTCCGCACCAGAGCTGCTACACGGTCCCGGAAAGAGCTGTGATTGCGCTGCCCAACGCGGTTCCGACTGGACGCGCCGTGCTGGCCGCCAACATGGAAACGGCTCTCAATGGCCTGTGGGACAGCGCAGCCAGTGCCGGCGACCGAATCAGCGTTGTTGGCGGGGGCGTGGTCGGAGCGCTGCTCGCCTGGCTGGCGGGTCAGCTCCCCGGCACCGAGGTGACCCTGATTGACACGAACCCGACGCGGCAATCCCTGGCCGATGCCCTTGGCGTGCAATTCGCACGTCCGGACGAGGCGATCGGTGGACAGGATGTGGTCGTCCACACGAGCGCGAGCGCGGCTGGCTTAAATACGGCACTTCACCTGGCCGGCGATGAAGCGCGCGTGGTCGAAATGAGCTGGTATGGCAAGACCTGGCCGCCCGTTGCTCTGGGCGAGGCCTTCCACGCACGTCGACTCCAGCTGATTTCAAGTCAGGTCGGCCAGCTGCCCGCCCTTCGGCGCCCGCGATGGGACTATCGGCGGCGTCTGTCCAAGGCGATTGCCTTGCTGGTGGACCCGGCGCTGGATGTGCTGATTTCAGGTGAAAGCCCACTTGGCGACCTGCCGGCTCTGATGCCCCGGCTCAGCGAGGGTCCCTCCGACATCCTCTGCCATCGAATCTGCTACGCCGATTGATCGATTTCGATGACTCAGCCATTCTCATAAGGACCTTGCATGTACACACTGACCGTTCGTGATCAGATGATGATCGCTCACAGCTTTCGCGGCGAAATCTTCGGACCTGCCCAGGGCCTCCATGGAGCCACTTACCTCGTCGACGCCCAATTTCAGCGCTCCGATCTGGATCCGGACGGTCTGGTCGTCGATATCGGCAAGGCCGGCGAGGTGCTACAGGACATCCTGGCTGACTATAACTACAAGAACCTGGACGAGCTGGCTGAATTCGAAGGGCAGAACACGACCACCGAATTCATGGCCCGCGTGGTCGCCGATCGCCTGGCCGATGCGATCCGCGCCGACCGGCTCGGTGAACATGCCCAGGGCATCGACCGACTGCATGTGGAGCTCTGGGAATCCGACCGGGCCCGGGCCAGCTACGACCGCGCGCTCTGAGACCAGCAAGGCCCGATGAATTCCGCCCTTGACCACGCGGCTCGGCTGGTCCTGATCGTCCCCGGCGATCCCAATCAGCGCACGGGCGGCTATCTCTACGACGCCAGGATCGTCGCGGGTCTCCGAGCAATGGGCAGACCGGTGGATGTTATCGGGCTCGACGGCCAGTTTCCCGACGCCGATGCGACGGCCCACCGGGCCATGCGCGAGGCGCTCGCGTCGCTGGCCGATGGCCAGGTCACGGTCATCGATGGTCTGGCCTTGGGTGGCGTCCCGGAGAGCATCGCGCCGCAGGCCGATCGGCTTGCGCTGATCGGGCTGGTGCATCACCCCTTGACCGACGAGGTTGGGTTGGCGAAGGACCAGCAACGCCGCCTGCTTGAATGCGAACGCGCAGCACTCAGCCACTGTCGCTCGATCATCGTGACCAGTCCGTTCACTCGACGGCGGCTGAATGAACTCCATCTGATTGATCGGCAGGGGGTGCATATCGTCGAACCGGGCGTGGACCCGGCCGCCCTGTCCCGACGCGTGGAGCAGCGGCTGAGGGGACAGATCGCGGAAACGCCGAACCGGCTGCTGTGCGTGGCGAGCCTGACTCCGCGCAAGGGCCAGGATGTGCTCCTCGAGGCGCTGATCGCCCTGCGCGATCAGCCCTGGGCTCTGACGTTGGTCGGGAGCGCCGAGCGATCACCGGATTTCGCCCGCGCACTCGGCGTCCGCATCCGAAACGAGAACCTTGGCTCCCGCGTGAGGCTGGTCGGCGAGGTCGGTGAGGAAGCGCTCTGCGCTTTCTATGATCAAGCCGACGTCTGCCTCCTGCCTTCCTGGTATGAGGGCTACGGCATGGTTGTGACCGAGGCCCTCGCCCGCGGCCTGCCGCTGATCACGACCACCGGCGGTGCGCTGGCCGACACGGTGCCCGAAACGGCGGCCCTTCGAGTCCGACCAGGCCAGGCTGATGCGCTGGCTCAGGCGCTCGGGCGCTGGCTGAAAGAGCCTGATCTGCGCATGCAATTGACCCAGGCCGCAGTGGCTAAGCGCTCGCGGCTCGGCGATTGGCCAGCGGCCGTGCAGCGATTCGCCGCCGCCCTGGATTCGAGCCAGGGGCAGGTCAGATGACAGACCCTTCGACATTTGCGGCCGACTGGCTGAGCCTGCGCGAGCCCATCGACCATCGCTCCCGGGCAAGCAAGCTGGATCGGTGCCTGCATGACTGGCTGTCTATCGACCGGACCGCCTCGTCAGAAATCGCAGTTCTCGATCTTGGAAGTGGAGCCGGCAGCAATCTGCGCTATCTGTCGCCCCGGCTACCGCGACCGCAACACTGGACCCTGCTTGATCACGATCGAGACCTTCTCGCCCGCGCGTGCAGCACGGAGTTCGCGCCGAACAAGAGCCGCGTCACTGCTCGCTGCCTGGACCTGACCCATTTCACGGATATTGATCTGGCGCGACCCGATCTGGTGACCGCATCGGCCTGGCTGGATCTGGTCTCGGCCGACTGGATCAGGCAGTTCACCGAACGTCTGGAGCGCTGGCACGTGCCCGTGCTGATCTGCTTGAGCGTGGACGGACGGCGGGGGTTTCTCGATGGCTCGGGGGGCGCCGTTGACGACAGCGATGATGCGATCCTGCGAGAAGCCTTCAACCGCCATCAGCGCCAGCCCAAGGGGCTCGGCGATCACCCTGCTTTGGGTCCCGACGCGCTCGAAGCTTTGGCCGATCTGCTGTCGGAACACTTCGTTGTCGAGCGAAGGCCCAGTGACTGGCGGCTGTCAGCCGACGCTCCGGAGGGGTGCTCCCTGGCCATCGAGCTTCTGGAGGGCTGGGCCTCGGCAGCGCAGGCGGTGGATTCATCACTGACGCCCCTCGCCATCGAATCGTGGCGCGCCGATCGACGACGGCGCATCGAGCGTGGCGATCTGGGGCTTTACGTCGGCCATCAAGATCTGCTGGCGCTGCCGCGATGCTGAAACGACTGAAATGGCCGTTCAGCCTGATGGTGCTGGCGCTCGTACTGCTGCTGTTCGAGCCGGCTCGAATCCTGGCCGAGGTGCACGCCCTGCATCCGGGCTGGCTTGCAGTGGCGCTGTCGCTTACCGCGTTGCAAACCGGCCTATCGGCCTGGCGCTGGCGCTTCACCGCTGATCGACTAGGGCTGGACCTGCCCTGGCCACGCGCCCTCGGCGACTACTACCTGGCCACCTTCGCCAACCAGACACTACCCGGTGGTGTACTGGGCGATGCGTGGCGGGCTCAACGTCATGCCGGCCGCCAACGACAGACGCAGCAGCACTGTCAGCAAGACGACGCTGGGTCAAAGGGTGCGGCCTGGCGAGCGGTCCTGATTGAACGCGGTTCCGGACAGGTCCTGGTGGTCTTTTTGAGTGTCCTCAGCCTGGTGCTACTGACTCAATGGCACGGCGTGCTTCGACCGCTCTATGCCGCGCCAGGGCCACTGGCCACTCTGCTTGGGGCCGTTGCGTTGATGGCAACCCTGCTTTGCGGACTGGCCGCCTTGACCCGTCGCTTCTGGCGACCCCACTGGAAGCGCTTTAGGACCGATCTCAAGCGGTCGATGACCGGCGATGCCTGGCTTGCGCAGTCAGCAAGCTCGCTGCTGATCGTTCTGAGCTACGCCGCCGTCTTCATGCTGGCAGCGCGCGCCATCGGTGTCGAGCTGTCCCCCCTCGTCCTGCTCTGCCTGGCCCTGCCTGTGCTCCTAGCGATGCTGATTCCCCTGTCGATCGGCGGCTGGGGCTGGCGCGAGGCGATGGCTGGCGGTCTCTGGCTGAGTCTGGGCTTGCCGCCCGAGCAGGGCGTTGCAGTCAGCATCTCGTACGGCGTCATCGTCTTCCTCGGGTCGACGCCGGGTCTGCTCGTCTGGTTGACCCGACCAGATCGACCGCCGCCCGATCCCCAGTCAAAGGCAGATCAGTCGGCCGCGCGCAGGTCGACATCGACCACCAGCTCATCACCCAGGGGATAGCTTCTCATCGCCACCCTGCCCGCTTCGCGCAATCGCTTGATTGGCCGAAGGTTGAGCCCGCTGGGACCGGACCCGATCAGCAAGGGAGCGATGAGCAGATGCAGGCGGTCAAGCGAGTGATCATCAATGAATCGAGAAACCGTCACCCCGCCGCCCTCGATCAACACCCGCCCGAGGCCTCGCTCGGCCAGGGCGTCAAGGAGCGTCGGCGTCGCCAGCCCTTGGCCGGAGGCGCCGGGCTCAGGGCTCAGGCGGAGGCACTCGACGTGCGCTGGCCAATCACGCGCGCATCTTCGGATGGCGGTTGCGATGATCAATCGCGGCGTGTGTTCCGGATCGAATAGGGGTCCCTCGGGGGCGACGCGAGCCGAGGGGTCGATGATGACCGGCACGGGACTCACGCCCGGGCAGTGACGAACCGTCAGCGATGGCTGATCGGCAGCGGCCGTTCCGGCCCCCACCACCACCGCATCGACCAGGGCCCGCAATCGATGCAGATGAGTCCGCATCCTCTGGCCGTTGATGTAGAAGGAGTCCCCGGAGGCGGTCGCTATCCGCCCGTCCAGACTCTGGCCGAGCTGCGCGATCGCCAATCGTTTTCTGCCCAGCAGCGGGGCGAACAGGCTGAAAGCCAGCTGGTCCTGCTCACTCCAACCGCCGCTCAGCGCAGACCGCCCGCCTGCCGGGCGGGACAGGCTTGCCTTTCTCGAGTTCGAACGCCACGAGAAAGGCTCGTTTGACTGATTCGAGGCCAGGGCTCGTATCGCCTGCCATAATGAGTCGCTAAGTTCGGCCATCAATGCGAGCCGCCCAAAGGGCTCGAAGCGTCGCTAAGCGCATAACGAAACCAACTCCGAGCGTCTGATCGCACACGGGACCGTGAAACGTTCACAAGATTCAGCCTGGCCTCCATTAATTTCATGATGACACAACAAAACAATAAACCAATGCATCAAGTGGCACGAGCCCTGTTCGACCTGAGGCGCGGTGTTCCCGTCATCATTTCGGACCCATCAAGCGAGACCCTGGTCTTTCCGATTGAATCGATTGCCGAACAGCGTCTGGGCGAGCTGGCTGCAATGGCCGGCAGTCCACCGGTTCTGAGCGTGACCGGCCACCGTCTCCAGGCCATGGGCTACGACGCTGGTCTTGATTCCGCCAGCTTTGAACTGAAGGAAGGACTGGCGTCCGATGTCGAGGCGCTCTACAGTTCTGCTGCATCGACGGAAGTCGGGGCCCGGACTCGATTGAGCCAACCCCGTCCAGCCGGTCGCCTCGAACGTGCCGGCCTCACGCTGCTTCGACGGGCCCTGCTGGTGCCGAGCGCCCTCACCGCGTTGATTCATCCCTCCCGTGAGCCAGACATTGAGGCTGCCGTCGCGGCGGGGCGCTTGCTGCGCATTCCGCTGGCCGAGGCCGAGCAATGCTTCGAGCTCGGCGACGGTCTGCTCAAGCGAATCACCGAAGCAGAGGTCCCCCTGAGTGATGCTGAACAGGCGCGGTTCGTGCTGTTTCGCGAACCCGACGGCCTGCGTGAGCATCTCGCGGTACTGATCGGGTCGGCGCAGGACTGGCCGGAGGTCGTGCCGGTTCGACTCCACTCGGCCTGTCTGACCGGCGATTTGTTCGCCAGCCTGCGCTGCGATTGCGGCGAGCAGTTAAGCAAGGGAGTGGCTCGTATCCGTGAGCTTGGCGGTGGCATCCTGCTCTACCTTGCTCAGGAAGGTCGCGGCATCGGTCTGGCCAACAAGCTCCGGGCCTATGCCTTGCAGGACGAAGGGCTGGACACCGTCGAAGCCGACCAGACCCTCGGCTTCGGGGAAGACGAACGCCGCTACGGGGTGGCGGTGGACATGCTCCAAGCCCTCGAGATCGACCGCATCCGGCTGTTGACCAACAACCCGACCAAGCTGCGAGCGCTGGCCAACGGCGGGATCCAGGTGCACGGAAATGATCGTCTCTACGGCCAGGTCACAGCCCAGAACCGCCGCTACCTCAGCGCCAAGGCTCAGCGCTCGGGCCATCTGCTGGAAGAATTGCTCAACGAGCGCTGAGTCGGGACCCGGCGCATGGGAAACCAGCGCGGACCTTGCATCACCCCCGATTCCCGAACGAGCTCAGGCCTCGATCGGCCAGGGCATCCCCGCCGCGCGCTCGATCACTGCGGCCAGCTGATTGGCGTAGTGAGCCATCAGCCGCGCGCCATCGGCCGCGGTGGCCTGATCGGCCCGACCAATGACCCCCGCGGCGTTGAGATCCTGCGCCATCCACGCCCAGGCCACCCGGCCGGCCGGCCCGAACAGACCGTGATCGTCGGCTGCACCCTCACGCAGCGAGAAGTCGGCCAGACGCTCCTGGCGTACCAGGTCGGGGACTAGATGCAGCATCATGGCGGTTTCGGCCTGCCCCCCATGCAGCCCCTCGCGCAGCTCGCGAGCGCTCAGGAGATCCTCTGGAGCTTGCAGCTTCATGTAGTTGGCCTTGACCACCAGGAGCCCGAGAGAACGCCGCAGATTCAGGGCGGCACTGTCGATCGCTGCGTGATTGCCGCCGTGTGCATTCAGCAGGACGAGTCGACTGAGGCCAGACGCGGCGAGGGAAGCACCGACCGACTCGATCACGCGACCGGCCAGCTCTGGCGACAGGCTCAAAGTGCCAGCCATGGCGCTGTGCTCCTGGCTGGCGCCGAGCGCTAGGGAAGGCAGAACAAAAACATCTGGAGTATCACCCAGGCGTTCAAGCGTGGCATCGCGCAAGCCTTCGCCGATGATCAGGTCGGTGGCCAGCGGAAGGTGCGGACCGTGCTGCTCGATCGCTCCGAGAACCATCAAGGCAACGCTGCTGCCGTCGATTCGCTCACCCAGTTCCGGGCTGGTGAGGTGCGACCATTGAATCATCCTGTCTCCATCCTTGCATAGATGTCACCCGATGCCAGCCCATCGGCCCCCTCGTTCAACCAGACGCGCAGCGCCGCGGACGGCTGCCAGTCGGGCCAACGCCAGGCGCGTTGTTCTCCGGCCACGGCATTGTAGAGAGCGGGTCCGAGCGCGTCGATGCGGTCCAGGCAGGCGAGCGTCCGCTCGAGCGTTCCGCGCACGAACTCGAACGACAGGCCGGCCACCGGCTCACTCAGGCCCTGCAGCGCTTTGGCCTCATGCCCTTCGATGTCGAGCTTGATGAAGTCTGGCCTGCCGTGGCGCGCGATCAACGCATCCAGAGTGATGACATCGACGCCGACTTGCTCACTCCAGTGAACGTGATCGAACCCACCGTGATGGGCGCGAACCTCATCGATCCATCGTGCGCTCAGCGTGGCCACACTTGGATGACCCGGGCTGATCGCAAGCTCAGCGCGCCCGGCCCGGCTGCCAATCGCGAGGGCTTCGATGGTTACGCCAGAATCCCTGCCATGAAACCGTCGCAGCCAGGCCAGCGGACCGGCCTGTGGTTCGACCGCCACCACGCGGGCACCGAGACGTCGAAACGCACGCGTGCGATCCCCGAGGTGCGCACCCACGTCAAACACCAGACCTTCGTTTGGTACGAGCGGACCGTACAGAGATGTCAGGCCGGATAGGCGCCCGGGGCGCCGATAAATCCAAAGTGATTTGAGCAGGCCCCAGCGCTGCTTTACATTGAGCAGCCGCTTCACTGGGACTGTGGCATCTTTGACATGACTCAAGTGTGCCTCAAGCCCGTGCGCCCCAGGTCATCAATCACCATGAAAATCGCTCAAGCATCGAATGCTCGCTCGTCAAGACGTCTGGTGCTGGCCCTGCTGGCCTTGCTCGCTGTCAACGCGCTGTTGCTGCTTCCGCTATGGTGGCGCGACGGGGCCTTTTCCGCCTGGTTGATCCCGGAACTCCTGCTGTTGCCGTTGCTGATCGGAATGGTTGCCAGCCGCTGGTGGCCCCGAGTCCTGGCAGCGATCCTTTGCTTCGCGTTGCTTGCCCTGGCCGGCGATGCGCTGGTAAGGGAGGTGCTGGACCGGCCGCTGAATCTGGCCCTCGACCCGCTGCTCCTGCGCGCGGGCTATCACTTTCTGGCCGGCAGCCTCGGCTTTCTGGCGGCGCTGTTGATCGCCATCGGGGCGGCGGTTCTGGTCGGCCTGATCGTTTGGAGTCTGAACCGGTTGATCTGCGCGAGCGCAGCGCTTGGATCCGGCGCCGTCGGCTGGCTGCTCGCGGTCACTGCGCTCATGCTGGTCTTTAGCGGCACGCGCTTCGATGGCACACCCTTGCTGCGCCCTGCACTGGTCGCTTTGACCAGCAATCAAGTCTCACAGGTTTGGGCGACGCTTCAGGCCCAGGCACGGCTGCTTGAGCGGGCCCGACAGCCCCGATTCCAGGCGCAACCCATTCCAGCATTTGCCGGCCGCGATGTGATTGTGATCTTTGTCGAATCCTACGGTCTCAGCGCCTGGAAGCAGGACGACTACAGGGCCGTGATCGAGCCGGTCGCCGTAGAAGCGCGACGCAAGCTGCAGTCGGTCGACCTGGAGATCATGACCACTCGCCTGCGTTCGCCGATCCGTGGCGGTCAGTCCTGGCTGGCACACGCCAGCCTTCTCAGCGGACAGCGAATCGACAATGACCTTGCCTTCCGTCAGGTGCTGGCATCGGACCAGGGCTTTCTCAGCGATGATTTTGCAGCCACCGGGCACCAGACCCTGGTCATCGCCCCGGCCATTGTCAGACCCTGGCCCGAGGCGGAGGCCCTCGGATTCGACCACCCCTACCCTGCTGCCGCTCTCGACTTTCGGGGTCCCGGTTCAGGATGGGTCGGCGTTCCCGATCAGTTCACGCTGCACCGTTTCAGTCAGCTCAGGTCGACCCATACCGGCCCCACGTTCAGTCTGCTGATGCTGATCAGTTCGCACGCGCCGTGGTTGCCTGGGCCGCCTCTGCTGGACGACTGGACGCTCCTGGGTCAGGATCAACCCTGGCCAGACTGGACGCCGCCACCGCGCGATCGCTTGGTCTACCTCCGCGACGTGGATCGATTGCGGGCCCGCTATCCCGAATCAGTGGCCTATAGCCTGTCGGCAGTATTCGACTGGGCGGCCCGTGACCTAACCGCTGGAGCCCTTCTGTTGGTGCTGGGCGATCACCAGCCCGCGACCCTGATCACGGGCAGCGAAACCAGCTGGGATGTGCCCGTTCATTTGATCGGCCGCGATGCCTCAAAACTGGTCGCAAGGACCGGCGGCTTTGGGTTCCGTCCAGGGGTTGCTCCTCCACCCGAAGTAAGCCGCTTGGGCCTGGAGGATCTACGCGAATGGTTTCGTGGGCGCGGTTCCGCTGCGGCAAACAAGCCCCCCTGATGCGAATCGACCTTGATGCAGGTTATATCGAATTCACTCTGAATGCGTATGGTTAAGGGTGTTCGTGTGAATCGCGAAATACTCACTAGTACCAAACGGAGTTTTTTATGAGTTTGACAACCCTGAAAGATGTCTACATCGATCAAATGAAGGATCTCCACAGCGCCAACACTCAAGCGATCAAGGTCACAGAGAAGTTGCTTGAGGGCGCTAGCGACGCTGAGCTCAAATCAGCGCTGGCTGACAGCATTGAGGGGACCCGTGAGGGTTTGAAAACGCTGGAAACGCTCCTGGGAGAGCACGATTGTTCGACTCGTGGCGAATTTTGCAAAGGCATGGAAGGTCTGGCGAAGGAAGCCAATGCTCACGCGATCGGTGCTGATTTCACCGATACTGCGGTGAGGGATGCGGTGATCATCAGCCAATACCAAAGGCTGGCGCACTACGCTATTGCCGGGTATGGCTGCCTGTCAGCCTTTGCCCGTCGCCTCGGACTCGATCAGGATCAGCAGCGTATCCAAATTTGCCTCGACAACACGTATGGAGGCGACAAGCGCTTCACTGAGTTGGCCACCCAAGGCATCAACGCGGATGCCAAGGCCGCCTGAGCGCCTGAGATTTCTTGTTGAACTTGCCATTGATTAGGCGCTGACCCCGCCGGAGCAATGGCCGCCGAAAAAGCCCGCTCAGCGGGCTTTTTCTTTGCCCGATCACTTCACTTCATAGAAGGCCTTTAAAAAAACACCAGACCGCTTTGCGGGGACGCTTTGAGATTGTTATGATATAACGTTCTTACTCATCACTTTATTCTCCATGACAATGCCCCATTCAATCCTTGCTCTTTCGATCTCCGTCGCGCTGGGCAGTTTGCCGACTGTTGCTCTGGCACAGGCTGATTCTCCGTCCACACCCGTGGATCTTGAACGGATCACGGTTCGCGCTCTGCCGATCGAGCGCAGCGAACTCGACTCCGCCGAGCCGATCGACGTTCTGGCTGGCCAAGCCCTGGACGACCGCCGCGGCTTGACCCTGGGGGAAACCCTGGCCAGCCAGCCCGGCGTTCACTCGTCGTTCTACGGTCAGGGCGCGGGACGTCCAATCATTCGCGGTTTGGGCGGCCCACGAGTCCGCATCCTGGAAGACGGGCTGTCGACTGGAGATGCGTCGGCCCCGAGTGATGATCATGCGGTCACCATCGATCCTTTTCTGGCCGACCAGATCGAAATCCTGCGCGGTCCGGCGACCCTGCTCTACGGATCCGATGCCTCCGGTGGCGTGGTCAATGTGATCGACAATCGCATCCCCGAGCAGGTCCCGGACGCGCCCTTGACCGGTCGCTTCGAAGCCCGTGGCGATACGGTGGCCGATGAACGCTCGGGCGCGCTGCGCCTGGACGGGGGCGGCGGATCCTTCGCCTGGCACTTGGACGGCAGCTGGCGCGACGCCGAAGACTACGACATTCCGGGGCCAGCCGAACGCGAGTTTGGAGACGATCAGGAGGATCATCATGGCGATGATGAGCATGGCCACCACGATGAGCATGACGATGACCCCAGTGGCGAAGGCGCCGGAACGCTCGACAACAGCTTCGTCGAATCCCTATCGGGCACCATCGGCGGCAGCTGGGTCGGATCGCGTGGCTTCCTCGGAGCTTCGGTTCGTCGCTTCGAGACCGACTACGGCATCCCGGCGCCGCACAGCCACGGCGGCCACGATCACGATCACCATGGTGAGCATGATGGAGATCACGATGACCACGACCATGGTGATCACGATGACCATGAAGAGGGCTCTGAGCACGACGAGCATGGGGAAGAGGAGGTCACGGCCTTCATTGACATGGAGCAGACCAGCTGGGATATTGCCGGCCAGCTCAATGACCCCCTGCCCGGCTTTACCCGCGCCCGCCTGCGCCTGGGCTACAACGATTATCGCCACCGCGAGATCGAGCTCGAAGAAGAAGGGCATGAGGGCCATGATCATGCTGAAGAACACGAGGATGGAGAACACGATCACGAGCCAACCCAGTTCGACATCGAAACCTACCAGGCGCGATTGGAACTCCGGACCCAGCCACTCGCCGGCTGGGAGGGCGCGATGGGCGTGCAGTACGACCATGAGGACTTCGTTGCCGTTGGTGAGGAAGCTTTCGTACCGCCCAATGACACCGACTCAATTGCGCTTTTTCTTTTGCAGGAGCAGCGCTTCGGCAGCGTCAATCTGAGCTTCGGTGCTCGCATTGAGCAGACTGAAATTTCAGCAGACCTGCACGATCATGAGGTGGATCATGATCATGAGCACGATGGCCATGACGACCACGGCGATCACGAAGGCCATGACGATCACGAGATCGATTTCGACTTCGACCGCGATCAGCGCAAGTTCACCAACTGGTCGGCCAGCCTGGGTGCGGTCTGGCAAATGGGCGAGCTCTGGCAGTCTTCGGTCAGCCTGGCCCGCTCGCAGCGCGCGCCCTCGGCCTCCGAGCTCTTTTCCAACGGAGCGCATCTGGCCACCTTCAGCTTCGAGGTTGGCGATCCCAATCTGGACCGCGAAACCACATTGTCCTGGGATCTGGGCCTACATCGTCACAGCGCCCTTTTCGACTTCGACCTCGACCTGTTCTACAAACAAGTCGATGACTTCATCTTTCTGGGCGATACGGGCCAGGAGATTGACGGCTTTGCGCTGCGCCTGGCCGCCCAGGAAGACGCTGAGATCTACGGCTTCGAAAGCCAGGCCACCTGGAAGCTTCGGGACACGGCCTTTGGGGGTTTTGACATCACCGCCGGGTACGATATGGTCCGCGGTGAACTCGATGACGGTGGAAACCTGCCGCGAATCTCACCCGAGCGCCTGACCACGGGCATCCGCTGGTTCGACGGCCCCTGGCGGGCCGGTCTGGACTGGCAGCGGGTCTTCCGTCAGGACGAGGTGGCCGAGTTCGAAAGCGAAACGCCAGGCTACAATCTGCTCAACGCCCGATTGGCCTACGCTTTCAACCTGAGTACCGTGCCGATGGAGATCTATGTTTCCGGCCAGAATTTGGGCGACAACGAAGCACGCGTCCACACCTCGTTCCTGCGCGATTTCTCACCCCTGCCCGGCCGGAATTTCCGCTTGGGCCTGCGCGGCGAGTTCTGATTTCACCCCAATAAAGGACCGACCGGGTCTTCCCGACCGCAACCCTTTCTCGGCGGCCGGCACGCCATGTGCCGGCCGCTGCTCCATTTGACACCTACGCAAGCCCCGGCTAGTCTATTCTGATCGATGTACGAGTTTTTTCGTGCATCCCGCCCGATACGCAATTGAGGAGCCCAAGGCCTTGAGTCCTTTACCCGCCCCAACCCCCTCCGAACTCAGGATTCTCAGATCCTTGTGGAACGACGGCCCATCGACGGTGCGAGAAGTCCACGAGCGCATTGCCAGCGAGCAGGGTCTGAGCTACACCACCACGCTCAAACAGATGCAGATCATGCACGGCAAGGGCCTGTTGGAACGCGACGACTCTCAGCGTGCCCACGTGTTCAAGGCCGTGATCGGTGAGGACGAAACCCAGCGCGTCATGCTTGATGATTTTATGTCACGGGTCTACGAGGGGTCGGCCTCACGGCTGGTAATGCAGGCGTTGGGAATGTCGCGTGCCGCTAATCCGAAAGAGCTCGCCGAGATCGACAGCTTGCTTCGCAAGCTTAAAGAGCAGGCCGACGAAACCAGCGGGGAGGCCTGAGCCATGGCCGTATTCAACCACAGCATGATCGAACAACTCGGCCTGACGCTGCTGCATTTCCTGTGGCAGGGCACGCTGATCGGCGTGCTCTATTGGCTGGTTTTGTTGATTGGGCGGCCGGCCAGTGCCCAGACTCGATACACCCTGGCCGTCAGCACCCTGCTTGCGCTGGGTCTGACGCCCATCCTGACGTTCTTCTACATCGGATCGCTTGGCGTCAGTCCGGGCTCCGCGAGCATCGGTGAAGGCGTTGCTGTGCTGCAGCTGGCAATCAGCGCCACGAGCACGGGCCAAGCGGCAACGCTGCTGGCCTGGACCGTTGCTGGCTGGGTCGCAGGGGTGCTGATGTTATCGCTACGTCTGCTTATGGGCTGGCACTACATCAATCGCCTGAAGCGCTCGGCGAAGCGTGAAGCCTTGCTGCATCTGGTGCCGGTCCTTGACCGACTCCGATCCACCATGGCGATCCGCAAATCAGTGGCGCTTGCCGTCTCTGAGCGAATTCCATCGCCCGTGGTGGTCGGCTGGCTCAAGCCTCTGATCCTATTCCCGCCGGCCCTTATCACTCGCCTCTCGCCGGCCCAGATCGAGATGATCCTGGCCCACGAGCTGGCCCATATCCGTCGCAACGATCATCTGGTCAATCTCATTCAGATCGTCATCGAAACCCTGCTGTTCTACCATCCGGTCGTGGCGCTGGTCTCTCGTCGGATTCGCATCGAACGCGAGAACGCCTGCGACGATCTGGCCGTGCGTTCGACCCGCGATCGCCTGGCCTATGTTGAGATGCTGGCTTCACTCGAGCGTTTTCGCCAGCCCGGCCCGAGCCTCGCCCTGGGTCTGCAGGACGGGCAGATTGTCGGCCGAATTCGGCGCCTGGTCGAACGGTCTCGCCCTCGCCGCCAGCTTGGTCTCACGGTGCCCGCCCTGCTGGGCTTGACGCTGCTGGCTGGATCGGCCGGCGTCTGGCTGATGCCGGACCCTGACAACGAACTCGTTTCCTCCAGCCCATCGGTGGCAGCAGACCGCATCGCCGACGCCTCGCTCACGGCTCCGCGCACGCTGCCTGAAACCCCACTTTTTTCTTTGCCTGCGACGGCAGATTTGACGACCCCGTCGCGCCGCGCCGTGTCTCCAACGCCCGCAAGCAACCTGAGCCGAACCCTCTTGGATGAACAGCAATCCGAGGCCGCGTCGACACCCGCAGCGATCGCGAATCGAATCATCGACCTCGAGGAAGCCACGGCTTCACTGAACCCGCTACCACCGAGTCAATCGAGCAACAACGAGCGCGAGTCGATCGCTGCCAACGTTCCTGGCGACACGGTGGCTGGTGCAGATCTCGAAACGCGGAGCTTGTCCCCTGGCGGGGCTGAAGAGGACCTTTTTGAAATCGATGCCTCTTCACCGCAGTTGGCGATGGCGGCAAGCATCCCTTCGGGCGTCGAGCATGCGATTCCGACAGGTGCCGACCGCGTGGCACCACCCGCGTTGACCGGCGGAGTCCTGGTTCGCGAAGTTGAACCGAACTTTCCCCGCAAAGCCCGCCGCTACGGAGTCAACGGCAGCGTGGAGCTGGAGTTCACGGTCGATCAGCAAGGTCGGGTTCGGGGCATCGGCGTCATTGAGGAGCGACCTGGCGGCTGGGCGTTTGGTGAAGCCGCCGCCGCCGCGATCGAGCAGTGGCGCTTCGAGCCCTACCGTCGCGGAGAGGAGATCGTCGAACGGCAGGTCCGGCTTGAGGTCGGGTTTGACTTAGCCGAGATCTGCCCGATCAGTACCGGTTCGCGTCTGCCACGCTGCTGATATTTGCCAGCGCCCGGCTCGAATCGCCCTTCGGTGGATCTCGGGCGTTTGACCACAGTTTGATGCGCCCAGTCCCTGCCGGGTACAATCGACCACATCGTGGGGATCGTTTTCGCTGATGTTGCTGAAATAATGCGACACGATCCGACACGCCTAAACGCCCGTTCGGCCGGACCGGTCGGGTGGTCTTTCAACGACCCCAAAGCTATGGAGTTCCAACCATGATCATACGAATTGCAGTCGCGACGATGAGCCTCAGCCTGGCGCTAGCCGCAGCGGCTGAAACCCCAAACATCGAGCCGGGCGAATGGGAAAACACCAGCACCATCACCTTCACCTCGGAAATGCCCATCCCCGATCAGTCCGACACCACGACCAGCTGCATCACGGAGGAGGACATCAACAATGGTGATTTCATGCAGGACATGGAAGGTTGCACGGTGATCGAGCGTGATATCCGCGCCGATGGCATGAACTACTCCATGGAATGCAACAACGGTGGCATGGCCATGACGATGAGCGCAGACATGGATTTCAATGGCGACACCATGGAAGGCAGCGTCAAAGGCGAAATGGAAAGCCCGATGGGCCCGATGCAAATGAACGTGACCATGAGCGGACGACGCCTGGGCAACTGCCCGGACTGATCCTGGCCATTGTTCGGACTGCTGTCCCGATGCGGGCAGCAGTCTGACCTGCCGGGATCTCAGTCCCTGGCCAGATCCCAATAGGTGGCCAACGCCCCGCAGTGGACTTGAGGGTTGAAATAGCGCGTCGACAGACCGCTGGCCTTGAAGCGCTCCGGATCCACGGGCTCTAGAGCCCCGCCTTTTCTTGCCTGTGTCGCGGACCACCATCCAGACGGATAACAGGGCTGCGGGAAGCCGAGGGTACGCACGGCGCTGAAACCGGCTTGTTCCATATTTCCTCGCACGCCGCGAATGAGGTCCCCGTGCAGCAGAGGCGACTCGCTTTGTTGAACCAGAATGCCGCCGGCGGCCAGGGCCCGGAAACAATCAACGACAAAGCCCGGCCCGAACAGGCCTTCGGCTGGACCGATCGGGTCCGTGGAATCAACGATGATGATATCGACGCTGCCGGCCGCCAAATTCTGGATATGAGCCAGGCCGTCATCGAACAGCAGCTCGGCCCGTTGGTCATCGTTACTTTGGCAAAGCTCGGGAAAGTGCTGTTCCGACAGGCGGGTGACCATCTCGTCGATTTCGACCTGCGTGCATTGCTCGACCTCACGATGACGCAGGACTTCGGAAAGCGTGCCGCAGTCGCCACCACCGATGATCAATACGCGCTTCGGGTCAGGATGGGAAAACAGGGCCGGATGGGTCAGCATTTCATGGTAAAGAAAATTATCGCGGCTGGTCAGCATGACAAAGCCGTCGATGACCATCAGATTGCCCCAATCCCGGGTCTTGTAGATTTCAATGGTTTGATAGTCGGTGACTTCATGGGCAAGGCGAGTTTCGATCATCAGTGACCAGGCCGAGCCGGCCCCCTGGTGCACTTCGCTGAACCACTTTTCACTTTCCGGAAGCATGATCGAACCTGCGAGATGAGCGAGAGCATTAGGTTAGCGCAAACCGCCGCGCTACAATTGCGCATCGAGGACGCATCGGCAGAAAGTGATCCCAACGGATTGGAGCCCAAAGCCAGCATGAGCGAGGACATCAGAGCAACGAATCGCCAGCGATACGCCATCGACCGCTGGTCCGAGGGCTATTTTGGCGTTGACGACCGGGGCCGGATAAGCGTTCATCCTCGGGGGCCAAAGGGCCCTGAAAAGGCCTTGATCGATATTGTCGAGGACGCTCATCAGCAGGGCTTGCGTCTGCCGCTTCTGCTGCGTTTTCCACAGATTCTCCAGGGCCGAGCCCAGCAGTTGATTTCGGCATTTCAGAGCGCCATCGCGGAGCAGAACTACCCCGGGCACTACACGGCGGTCTATCCGATCAAGGTCAATCAGCAGGCCACAGTCGTGCGGACCTTGGCCGGTGTCGAGGGCCTGGGCCTGGAGGTCGGCAGCAAGCCGGAATTGATCGCGGTTCTGGCCGAGGCCCGTCCCGGCACGACCTTGATCTGTAACGGCTACAAGGATGCGGCCTTTATTCGCCTGGCGCTGAGCGCGATCCAGCTGGGCCTCAAACCCATCATCGTGATCGAGAAACCTGGCGAATGGGCCTTGATCGAGCGTCAGGCCCGTCGACTCGGGGTCACGCCCACGATCGGAGTTCGACTGCGCCTGTCCTCGCTCGGCGCAGGCAACTGGCAGAACAGCGGTGGCGAGCGGGCCAAGTTCGGGCTCTCGGCGGGCCAGGTGCTGGAGTTGATCGAGGCCATGCGCGACAGCGACTGCCTGGACTGGCTGAGCCTGCTGCACTTCCACATGGGCTCGCAGCTGTCCAACCTTCGCGATATCCAACACGGCGTGCGTGAGGCCGGTCGCTATCTGGTCGAACTGGTCCGAAGTGGCGTACCAATTCGCCTGCTCGATATCGGCGGCGGCCTGGGTGTGGACTACGAGGGCGGCGGGACGCGCAGCTTCTGCTCCATGAACTATTCGCTCAATCAGTACGCCCAGACGATCGTCAGCGGCATTGCCGAGCTGTGCCGTGAACATGACATCGACATGCCCGATCTCATCTCCGAGTCGGGGCGGGCGCTGACCGCGCACCATGCGGTACTGATCACCAATGTGACGGAGTCGGAAAAACCCTCAGCCCGGATCGATGCACCCGATCCCGATGATCACGCACTGATCCGCAGCCTGCACGAGGTACTCAATCAGGCCGAACGGCGCCAACCCGAAGAGTTGTATCTGGAAGCCGAGCATCTGCTCGAAGAAGGGCGCAACCTGTTCCTGTACGGTGACCTGTCGCTGAATGACCGGGCCCGGCTCGAACCGCTGCATCATGCGATTCTAGAACGTCTGTCCAGCCAGCTCGACCCCGACCACCGGCGCCACCGTGAGCTGGCCGAGCGCATTCGCTACCAGCGCTCGGCCAAGTATTTCATCAATCTGTCGATTTTCCAGTCCCTTCCCGACATCTGGGCGATCGATCAGGTCTTTCCGATCACTCCTCTGGAGCGCCTGGACGAAGCTCCGACCGAGCGTGCCGTCCTCGAAGATTTGACCTGTGATTCCGATGGCCGCATCGATCAATACGTTGATCGCGGCCTGCTCGAACCGACCCTGCCAGTGCACGCCATTCGGCCAGGCGAAAACTATTTGCTCGGCGTGTTCATGACCGGCGCCTACCAGGAAACCCTGGGTGACATCCACAACCTGTTCGGCGACACCGACAGCGTGGACATCTGGTTTGACAATGAGGAACTGCGCCTGGACAACGCCCGCTCCGGCGACACGGTCGATATCGTCCTCGGCCTGGTCGGCTTCAGCGCCCGCGACCTGATGACCGCCTGTCGCGCTCGCGTGGCCGCGGCCGGGCTGGACGGCGAGCAGCGTGAACACCTGGAACGCCTTCTGACCGAGGGCCTGTCCGCCTACACCTATCTGGATACTGCCTCATGAAAGCATCGCCTGAGACCATCGGTTGGATTGGCCTTGGCACCATGGGCTGGCCCATGGCGGGCCATCTGCACGCTCTGGGCCAGCTGCATTCAGTCTGGAATCGAAGCTCGGAAAAAGCGGCGGCCTTTGCCGACCAGCACGCAGGTGTCCATATCGCCGACTCCCCGGCCGCTCTGGCAGAGTCGGTCAATTCGCTGGCGATTTGCGTTTCGGCCGATGACGATCTGGCCGAAGTCATCGACGCTATGCTCCCTGGCCTATCGAGCGGCCAGACCGTGATCGACCACTCCACAAGCAGCCCGACTGCGGCGCGCACCCAAGCACGGCGCCTGGCCGAGATTGGCGTGGGCTTCGTCGATGCACCCGTGACCGGCGGCGTGGAAGGCGCCATCAAGGGACAGCTGGCGGTCATGGCCGGCGGCGAGTGGGAGCACTACCACGCCATGATTCCTTTCCTAGACGCCTATTCGCGCCTCCATCATCATCTCGGTCCCAGCGGCGCCGGCCAGTCGGCCAAGTCGGTCAATCAACTGATGGTCGCCGGAATCGCCGAGGCCGTCTGCGAAACCCTAGCCCTGATGGACCGGCTCGATCTGCCGCGCGAAATGATGCTGGAACTGCTCGGCAGCGGCGCGGCCGGCAACTGGTTCCTCGACAAGCGTGGCCGCACCATGCTGGCCGATGAATTCGACGTCGGTTTTGCCCCGGCCCTCCTGCTGAAGGATCTGAAGATCTGTCAGGCTCTCTGTGACGAGGTCGATTTCGACTCCAGCGTGCTCAGACAGGCCATCCCCGACTATCAAAATCTGATCGATCATCGGGAGTCCGGCCGAGACATTTCCGTCCTCATTCGATACAAGAAGCCGCCGAACTGAGCGCTGCTCGATGGGGCCGAGTAATGGGCAGTCACCGTACTAATGTGATGTTTCTCACGTTTTTTCAGACGAAAATTCGATAGTCTCGGATTTACCGTGGCCGCGCCGGGGACGCCGATGATGCGCGTGTGGTCAACCCCAACCAAGTGGTCTGGCGATGGGGCCTGACTGGGAGACATGATCGATGAACAAACTCATATTTTCTTGCCTGGTCCTGACCTTGTCCGTCCTGGCCGTGGCTGACGACAGAACAATACCCGCAAGCTTTGACGTTGCGCGTGAGGCCTTGACGCCACTCTCGCAGATCGAACAGATTCGCTTCGAAGCGCTGGATCTCGAGGCCATCGCTGACCGGGACACGCTGCGCGAGTCGGGCGGCGGGCGCCTTCGCTTTGCTTTCCCCCATGCCGTGGATCTGAGCGCCGAGCGCTCCGGTCAGTGGGACGAGGTGGGTGAGCTGAGCATCTGGCGCTTCCGTGTCCACGCTGAAGACGCGACCTTGATCAATTTCGGCTTCAAGGACGTGCGCATGCCCTCCAGCGCTCGGATGTTCGTCTACAGCCCCAAGGCCGCCAGCAGCCGGCAGGGCGACACCTATTCCGTGATCGGCCCCTACGGCGAAGAAATCAATCGGGCGCACGGTGTGTTCTGGACGCCGAACCTCATTGGCGAAGACGCCATCATCGAGGTCAGCCTGCCGACATCGCAGCGCGACCAGTTCAGCCTGGTGATGCAGCAGGTCAGTCACGGCTACCGCGGCTTCGGTCGTGCGGCACGCAATTATCAACAACCCGAGGTCGAAAGCCTGGGCAACGCGAAAACCTCCTGTGACACCCTCGGTGGCGCTCGCTCCGGTTCCTGCAACCAGGACGTCGCCTGCCTGAGCGAAGGCGATCCCTGGAACGACCCCCGGCGCTCGGTCGGTGCCTATCAGGTCAGCGGCACCGATTTTTGCACCGGCTCGTTGGTTAACAACACCAATAACGACCAGCGCATGCTGTTCATGACGGCCCGTCACTGCATCGGACCATCCGACGCGCCCAACGTCGTGATCTTCTGGAACTATGAATGGCCGACTTGCCGACGTCCGGGGGATGCTTCCGGCACACAGGTCAATCCGCCGGATCCCAATCAGAGCAGTTCGGGAACGAGCTTTGTCGCGGCAACGCGTGATCCGTTCAGCAGCGCCTCCTGTCCGGGCGGCGTGGGCGATGAGTGCTCGGACATGATGCTGGTCGAGGTCAACGGAACCCCCGATGAGGCCTGGGACCTGTACTGGTCAGGCTGGGATCGTCGACCACCGCCGACCGCCTGCGCCGACGGCCCGGGCGGCGACCCGACCAACGGACTCTGCGCGACGATTCATCATCCCGGCGTGGACGAAAAGCGCATCACCTGGGTCGACGCCGATATCCAGGTCGGCAGCATCGCTGGCTCTGACAACGTCCATTGGAACCCGTTCTGGCATCCGACCCCGCCGGAACTGCCGAACATGCCGCCCGCCCCACCGGCCACCATTCCTCCGGCGGTTACGGAAGGCGGCTCGTCGGGCTCGCCCCTCTATTCGGCCGACCGACGCCTGATCGGCGTACTGAGCGGCGGCCCGGCCTTCTGTGGGGCCACCGGCAGCCAGCTCTCCGATTTCTACGGCGGCCTGTTCCACGGCTGGGAGGGTCTGGACCCGCTGGATGACACCACGCGCATGCGCCCCCATCTCGACCCCGCCGGCAGCAACCCCGAGTTCATCGACGGCACCGCAGGCGTCGGATTTGGCCTGACCGCCGATCCCACCGACATCAGTCAGTGCGGCTTTGCCGATATCGCGATCCAGATCGACAGCAGCTCCAGCGGAGGTTTTACCGACCCGATCGATCTGACCACGATCGATCTGCCCGTTAATGTCAGCGCAAGCTTTGGCGCCAACCCCGTCACGCCAGGCGACGGCACCTCACTGACCCTGAGCGGTTTGGTCGCCCAGGGTGCGGGTGATTTCACCTTCGACATCGAAGGGGTGTCCGGAACACGGGTCCAGACCATCCCGGTCAGCATCAACCTGGCCGACGGCGCGCCGGGGGCAGCCGCACTGACCTCGCCGGTCGACGGCGCCGTCGACACCGGCACCAGTCCGACGCTGGAGTGGGCTGCCGTGGCCACGGCCAGCACCTATGAGGTCGAGATTGCCACCGATGCGGGCTTCACCGACATCGTCTATTCGAACACCGAGTCCGACACCGAGCACACGGTCGAAACCGCTTTGAATCCCAGCACCACCTACTTCGTGCGGGTTCGAGCCAGCAACGACTGTGATGTCGGACCCTGGTCAACCGCGGTGTCATTCACCACGGCCAATCTGATCTGCAGCGCACCGGCCCTGGCCATTCCGGATGGGGATGCGAATGGCATCACGACCGATATGGTGGTCAGCGAAGGCGGCGCACTGAACTCCATGGAGGTCCAGCTTGACATCAGCCATAGTTACGTCGGCGATCTGATCATCACGCTCGAGCACGTTGAAAGCGCCACCACCATCGACATCATGAATCGAGTGATCGGGGACAGCGGCGCCTTTGGATGCAATGCCAACAACGTCCAGACAACGGCCTCGGACGAGGCTGTGCTGACCTTCGAGAACGACTGCAACCGTGGCACGGATAATCAGGCCTATCCCGAAGCAGCTTACCGCCCCGATCAGCCGCTGAGCACCTTTGCCGGCACGCCGCTCGCCGGAACCTGGCGCCTGTTCGTCAGCGACAATGCTGGCTTCGATACGGGCACCATCAACGAATGGTGTCTGCTGCCTTCATCGGACCAGGATCCTCTAATCTTTGAGGATCGCTTCGAGGATCAGGCGCCGTAGCCCCCGACGGCGACTCTGCGACCGAAAGAGGCCGGGCCAGTCCCGGCCTCAGGTCGGGACCGCGCGCGCGGATCAACACTAGCGCTTCTGGCCGGTGTTCACGCCATGCGGTACCATAGGTCGTCTTGGGGGAATGGACCAACATCAACAAGAGACCAAGATGACCTCAAGATTCCTGATAGCCCTCGGTTTGCTCATTTCGAGCAGCATCAGCCTGGCACAGATTCCCGGCGATATTACTTTGGAGCCCGCTTTTGGTGGCTCTACCTTTTCGAGTTCAGTGGCCGTGCGTCACGCCGACGACGGCAGCGGCCGACGGTTTATCGTCCAGCTGGATGGAAGGGTGCGAATCGTTACTTCCGATGAGACGATCCTCGCTGATCCTTTCCTGAACGTGGACAACGTTACGAGAACTAGCGGGGAACGTGGTCTGCTTGGGTTGGCGTTTCACCCCGAATATGAAGATAACGGCCTGCTCTACATTAATCACTCGGCCGATAATTTGCCGGCTATTTCCGATGGCGATACCGTGATCGCCGAATATCAGGTATCGGCCGGAAATCCCGATCAGGTTGACCTATCGAGCCGTCGGCAAATCATCGTCATCCCACAAGATTTTTCGAATCATAACGGCGGCGATATTCACTTCGGGCCCGACGGGTATCTTTACATCGGTATGGGTGACGGCGGTAGCGCCAATGACCCTTGCAATCGGGGCCAGACACTGGACCCTTCCACCACCCCTGGTAGTAGCTGCCGAACTGGAGAAGCCGCTTGGCTGCTGGGAAAAATGATCCGAATCGACGTCGACAACACGACGCCGGCTGGCAGCAACAATCTCTGTGCGGCTAACGGTGATGGGTCGGCGCCCTACGCTGTCCCTGACGACAACCCCTTTGCAGGCCAAACCGATCGCTGCGGAGAGGTCTGGGCGTATGGTCTTCGTAACCCCTACAGATTCAGCTTCGACCGCGATACCGGTGACCTCTGGATCGGGGATGTCGGCCAGGGTTGGTGGGAGGAGATTTCCTTACTACCGCAGGGAAGCCCGGCTGGCGCAGACCTCGGCTGGAAGATCTGTGAAGGGGGTTACCAGCGGGGCAGTGCCAATGCCTGTTCGCTGGCAAACAGCATCCTGCCCGTCGTTGAATATCCCAATTATGGGAACCAATCGACACCCGGCGAGGGCTGTTCGGTCACCGGAGGATTCCGCTATCGCGGACCGGTGAAGTCGATGCGTGGCTATTATGTTTTTGCCGACTATTGCCAGGCCGACATCTACTTCGCCAGTGAAACCGGTCCGGGAACTTGGAGTCGTGAGTTGTTCCAAGGGGTTTCAGGAAACGTCTTCGGCTTCGGAGAAGACGAAGCGGGAAATCTCTATATCAGCGTCAGTAGTGGGCCCAACGCGGCAGAATTCTTTGTGTTCTCTGGTGATTCGGCTCCGGGCGACCCGCTCTTTGCTGATCGTTTCGAGAATACGGTACTTCGTTCGCCTGAACGCTGAGAATCGGGGTCGAAGGACCGGAGCGGTGAGGCGGTGCGCCGCCGCAATCCCTGGGTTTCTCAGTCACTCTGCATCAGCTCGATGACCTGGTCTTCGGCAGCCAGGCCGTCACGATAGCCCAGCGCCATCAGCTCACGGCAGAACTCCGCCTCGAACAGGACGAAACTCGCCATTCGCCCGCTGCCCCAGGCGCCGATGCCGCGCAGGAGGGTCTTGACGCTGGCCGGGATGCGGTGGGCGTGGCGCTCGGCCACGGCTCGGAGATCCTCGGATGGGCGGATCACGAGCGACTCGATCTTGCGCAGCCCTTCCGGCCGCTCGCTGTCGGCGGGCCACTGCTCGACGAGGCGATTGGTGCGCTCGAGGTGGGCCAGGTCGGCGTTCAGGTGGTCCATGAAGATGATATCGAGCAGGTAGGCCCCGAGCTCGCCGAGGCCGGGGTAAGCTTGCGGCGAGGTCGGTTCCGGGTCCTGTACTTCGTCGCGCGTGCCGATCACGATCATCTTTTCGGCACCGAGCTTGACCGCCGGACCCAGCGGGGAGGTGTGCCGTAGGCCGCCGTCGCCGTAGTACTCGTTGCCGATGCGCCGCGCCGGGAAGAACAGCGGAAGCGCCGTGCTGGCGAGCAGGTGGTTGTGATCGATCCGGGTCGGGCGTCCAATGCGACGGGGGGCTTCCCAGGCCGCGATGTCCGCCGACCCCTGAACGAAGGTGACGGCACGATTGGTGGCGTATCCCGACGCCGTGATGGTCAGAGCCCGCAGCGCGCCCGAGTCGATGCAGCGCTCGATCGCCTCCGGCCGCAGTTCGCGCGCCAGCAGCTCAGCCAGCGGCTCGTTGTCGAATAGGGCGCGCGGATTGGACACGCCCAGGCCACCCAGAGTCATGGAAGCCAGCCAGTGCAGACCGGTGCCGAGATTGTGGATCCACCCGGTCCGGTAGACCTGATCACAGCTCAGATGACCCCAGAAATGGGCGAGCCGTCGGGCGCCGGTCTGGAAGCTGTCGGCATAGCTGGCCATGACGCCGGCGTTGATGGCGCCGGCCGAAATCCCGGAGATAATCCGAAAGGGGGTCGCGCGGTCGGCCAGCAGCTCTCCGAGGGCCTGCATGACTCCGACCTGGTAGGCACCCCGGGCGCCGCCACCGGGTAGCACCAGTGCCCGCATCGACTCAGGGGCGCGCGGGTCCATGCTATTCGCCGGTCAGTACCATGGCCTCGAAACCGTTCTCCACCAGCCGGCGGCGCGCACCATCGGCCTCTCTGGCGCCCTCGTAGGGCCCGACGCGCACCCGATGCCAGGTCGACTCATTGACCGTGACGCTCTGAATGGTGGCCTCCAGGCCCAACAGAGTGAGCTGAGCTAAAAGCCCCTCGGCGTCTTCGCTGGAACGGAAGGAGCCGGCCTGGAGCATGTAGGGGCCGTTATTGCCGCTGTTTTCCCGCTCTCGGGCCCGTTCTTCGATCTCGCGCTGCGGCACGACGACCTCGATTTCGGGCAGGACAGTGAAAAAATCGTACTGACGCGAGCGCGACCCCTCGTTACTCTGGGCAATGGGTGGCTCGTCGTGACCGTCAGGCATGCCCGAGGGCGTGTCTTCACCGTTGGGCAGGTAACCGCCCAGCCAGGCCACGGTGGCGATCACCAGGCCGGTCACGAGACCGGCGCCAAAAGACAGGACTCCGTGACTGGACGATTGCTTCGTCTTGCCTCTGCGGGCTTGCCGTCGAGCCACTACATTTTCTCCGGAGCCGAAACGCCGATCAGGGTCAGGCCGTTGCGTAAGACCTGACCGGTGGCCGCGACCAGATTGAGGCGCGCGTTGCGCAGATCGTCGTCGTCGTCCACCAGGAAGGTCGACTGGTTGTACCAGGAATGAAACTGCGACGCGAGATCATGCAGGTAATGCGCGAGCACGTGCGGGCAACGGCGGCGGGCAGCACCCTCGATTGTCTCTGGATAGCGACCGATTGTCCGTATCAGAGCCTGCTCGTGATCGCTGTCGAGACGGTCATTGGCGGCCTCGCCGATCGCCTGGTTGTGGCGCAGGCCTCGCTCCTCGAGCTGAAGAAATACGCTGTGAATGCGGGCATGGGCGTACTGGATGTAGTACACGGGGTTGTCGTTGGCCCGCGACTTGGCCAGATCAAGATCGAAATCCAGATGCTGCTCGTGGGAGCGCATGACATAGAAGTAGCGCGCGGCATCCGTACCGACCTCCTCGCGCAGTTCACGCAGGGTGACGAAACTGCCGGAACGGGTCGACATCTGCACCTTCTTGCCGCCGCGGAAGAGGACGGCAAACTGAACAAGCTGAAACTCCAGACGGTCGGGATTCTCACCGAGACCGCGTGCGGCCGCCTTGAGACGAGGGACGTAACCGTGGTGGTCCGCACCGAAGATATACAGTGCGTTACCGGAACAGCGCTCCAGCTTGTCGAGCAGATAGGCCAGGTCAGAGGCAAAGTAGGTGGTTCGGCCGTTTTCGCGCACCACCACTCGATCCTTGTCATCCCCCAAGTCGGAGGCCCTGAACCACTTCGCGCCGTCCTTTTCATACAGCCAGCCGGCCGAGTCCAGGCGCTCGATGGCGCGCTCGAGCGCGCCTGAGGTCTCCAGGGAGCGCTCGGAGTACCAGCGCTCGAAGCTCACGCCGAATTCGTCGAGATCATCGCGAATGTCCTCCACCATCGTTTCCAATGCGGCGTTAAAGCAGGCCTCATAACCCTCTTCGCCCAGGAGGTCACGGGCGCGCTGGATCAAGGCATCGATGTGCTTTTCGGCCGCATCGTCGGACCCGTCGGATGGCAGACCGTCGCTGACCTGATGGCCCGTATGGCGCAGCGCGTCACCGTGGCGGCTTCGGACTTCGCGGGCAATGTCATAGATGTAGTCACCGCGATAGCCGTTGGTGGGGAAGCTGACCCGCTCTCCGGCCAGCTCCAAGTAGCGCAGCCAGACCGAGACCGCCAGTATGTCCATCTGTCGGCCGTAGTCGTTGACGTAGTACTCGCGATGCACGCGATGCCCGGCCGCCTGCAGGATGGCCGACAGGCTGGCCCCATAGGCTGCACCCCGGCCGTGACCAACGTGAAGGGGCCCGGTCGGGTTGGCGCTGACGTACTCGGCAAGAATATCCGGCTCGCTACCGGCTGCCTGCAGGCCGTAGGATTCGCCCTGGGCCAGGATTTCCCGAATGATCACGCGCAGGTAGTGCGGGCTGGCAAAGAAGTTCAGGAAGCCAGGACCAGCGATCTCGACCGCTTGCACGCGTTTGGATTTTGGCAGGCGGGCCTTGATGCTCTCGGCGATGTCGCGGGGTGCGCGGCCCAGAGGCTTGGCCAGGATCAGGGCGATGTTGCAAGCGTAATCCCCGTGCGACGGATCGCGCGTCTGCTCGACCTGAATGTCGAGCGATGGATCGATCTCCAGTTGACCGTCCCGCTTCAGATAACCCAGCGCCTGGGAAACCAGTTCAATGATATGCGCACGCATTCGATGCCAATCCGTCGAGCAAACCGCTATTGTAACGGGGACAGTACTTTACTAGCGGTCTCATTATTGAGAAGACATCCAGAACAACACACGCAACATCCGTTTTCCACAATGCCTGTGGATAAGCTTGTGAAAGACTGGCGAATGGTCGATGCCTGTGGCTGCTGTCACGAGTATGTCAGCAGATTGAGCAAAAGCTGATCAGGTGCATGAATCCATATTGTTCAATAAGTTACACCCTATTCAGAGACCAGCTTTGATGAAACAAAGTATAAGCCCCTGTTTCAACGTGACGCATCGCACATGTGCATAACCCCGACGAAAAAGGATCTCGACTGCCATGCGAACTTTTGATGATCAAGTCCCCGAACTGGGTGCCCGAGTCTGGATCGACCCGGACGCGACGGTCATCGGGCGTGTAACGCTCGGTGACGATGCCTCGGCCTGGCCGGGCGCGGTACTGCGCGGCGATGTCAACGACATCCGTATCGGTGCACGCAGCAATGTTCAGGACGGCACGATCTGCCACGTCACCCACGACGGCCCCTATTCACCCGGCGGCCTGCCGCTGGTTTTGGGTGAAGACATCACGGTCGGCCACGCCGCCGTCCTGCATGCCTGCACGATTGGTGACCGCTGTTTGATCGGCATGGGCGCGCTGATTCTGGATGGCGCGGTCATCAAGTCCGACGTAATGCTGGCCGCCGGCAGCCTGGTCAGCCCCGGAAAGCACCTAGAATCCGGCTGGCTGTATCGCGGCCGACCGGCCGAGCCCGTGCGCAGGCTCAGTCAAAGAGAGCTGGAGATGCTGCGATACTCCGCTGCCCACTATGTCCGGCTAAAAGACCGCTATCTTGCCGAATCAGATCTGATCGATTCATGAATTCGAACCTTGCAAACCCGATCTATTGCCCAGCTCGAAATCAAGGCAGTTCAACGTTCTAGGGCAGAAGTGGCGGCGTTTGTCACCGATTCCAGTCACCGCTGGACGATTTCTCAAGCCTAGGGAATCATGGTCCGAGTGTGATCTTTCAATAGCTCGTCCTTACTTAAGTTTCGATTCATCAAGGTGCCCGGCGGCGGTGCTCAATTCGATCCCGCGCAAGTTAATCGCTTACCTCGATGTGAGCGAAGACAAGCGGTTGATGAATCTGGCCTAATCCGATCCAGTTGGCATCGATCGACAGCGTTGTAGCGCAGCATTCAACGATCGCATGTTTCTCTCATTCAGCTTTGCGAATCACTGAACCAGCTCCGGACGGCTTGTGCAAGCCAGGCAGGCTTTAAGTAGGTGCCCATAAAAAAGCCCGGTCAGTGGGAACACTGACCGGGCCAGATTTCGCCAATTGTTACGGCGAGTTTTTAGTCGTTCTTATTGTTCGAAGCGGTCGTCGAACAGGCTATCACCGCGAACAGTCATAGTGACCGGTACGGTAACCAGCGGGTTCTCCGGATCCGTCGTGCTCACACAGACGTTGGCCTGGTAGACACCCGAGTCCAGATCTCTCGCATCAAGAGCGATCGTTGCAGTATCCGAGGTCCCGGCTTCAGCTGTGCCGGAGTTGGGCACAACCAGCAACCATGGCACGACCGAGGGGTCGACACAGGTCAATGCTGGAGCTGGCGTGGCAATCGACATTGCCAACAGCTCGTTACCGTTACCGATGTCTCCCACTTCCGTGGCAGCACCCGTGGTCAGGTCAACGGTCGTCATCCTCGTATCACCGCCACCCAGATACGCACTCCAGTAGAGGGTATCTGTCGTCCGGTCGAAGTCCATATCCTGGATAAAGTTTCCGTTCAGGCCAAGAGGGCCGATGGTCTCTACAGTTGCATCAGCTTTATCGATCGCGGCCAATGTGTCGGTAGCGATATTCAGACCGTACATCTGACCCAGGTTGCTTATCGCTATACCGATAAGACCGTTGGGCATATTACCGACCAACGTCGCTTCAAGCGAATCCAGATCAATGGTGAAGAGGCCACTGATGAACCCACTACCTGGGTCGTACTCCTTGACGCCGTACAAGGTGGCCGTCGTCGGATCCCACTTCATGCTGAGCCAAACACCTTCAGGGGTGCCAGTCACGAGTCCAATCGGGGTGAACGCACCGGTTGCGACGTCGATCGTACCGAGTGTGTTGATCGGTACGGTCTCAGTACCGTCCGCCGAAGATCCCAGCGCAAAATGCTGCGTGAAATCATCGTCGATAAAGGTCGCCGCAAAGATGATTGTTGGCTGGCTTGCAGTAATGATATTCAGCGGTCCCGGGTTGGTGATGTCCAGGGACACATACCCATCCGCCGTGAAACCGGTGGTCGAATAGGCCAATGGACCGCTACCACCCCTCAGGGAGGAGACGCCAGCCGCCGAGGTGCTTGCAGCGCTCGAGGCATCCGAGAAGTACGGATCTCTCGCAGTGCTGAACTCACCCATCACAGCACCCTGCCAAGGTTCGGCTGGGAAGTGACCGCGCGGATCGACGGAAACAACGGCTTCCGTATCGATAAACCAATCGAAGTCTGCCGCACCGGCCGTGTTATCGATCACCAGATCAGCAGAGCCCGTGTCACCGGTTTCCAGAGTCACGTTGACAGGATCGTCGTCGACATCGGCACAGGCAATCTCCTGTACAAGACCGAAGTCGACAGTTGTCGTCGTCTCACCGGCGATGGCAATGCCTGATTGTGTCTCGGCAATATGCTCGGGTGCCGACGCAGTGACATCAACCGGACCGTTCGCCTCGTCGAGGAACACCTGGTAAAAACCATTCTCGTCGGCGGTCGCGTTGAAGGTGTCGATCGAACCGACAATCTCCACAGACGCTCCAGCGGCATCGAACGGATTCGACTGACAGTATCCCAGGCTCTGCACCGTGCCCTCGATAAGAGCGGCGTTGGCAGGCTGTTCGACCACCATTTCGACAGGCAGCTGAACCAGAGGCTGAGACGGATCGTTACTGGTCACACAAAGCAGAGCTTCGTAGGTACCAGGAAGCAGGCCAGCTGCGTCAACGTTGACCGTAATCTCCGTTGAACCTCCAGCCGCGGTGGTTCCTGAAGCCGGGTCGACGGACAACCAGGGGACGTCGCTCGGTGAGTCGCAAAGCGGTCCAACCAGCAGGCTCAAGCCACCATCCAGTGCGACTGGAGCGCTGGCATCCGACCAAATTGCGTCCACGCCCAGAGGCCCAAAGGCGTCATCGTCGAAGGCCTCGAAGAACTCCAAGTAGACATCTCCAGCCGCGTCTGCAACCACCGGCGGTATTTCCGCGTCGGCGAGCAGCACAAGGCCTTCCGAGCTAAAGCTCTCATTACCGGCGGTATCATTGCCAATCCCTGGGCTGACGAACAGGCCTGTTTCATCTCCCTCTTCGGTAACCACAGCGTACGACGCTTCGGACAACCAGCTTCCACCAAAGGTCTCAATATTCACCTCATAACCAAACCCGATGACCTGGGTGTTTTGGCCGATGTTGACAAGGAGACTGGAATTGACGTTCGGCGGAGCATTGCCGTCTGGATTGCCGTAATCCGTCGCAGAGGTCTGACCGTCAACGCTGACCACCTCAATGAACGGGAACTGTGAACGCATGGACGAGACGTCGTAGCGAGTCAGATTCCTCAGTGAATCGAGACTGACAACAGCACTTCCGTCGAGAGCACCGAATGCATACCTTTGACCCTCACCCTTCGCAGAGCTGTAGAGGCTGAAGTTCGGATCTGAGGCACCACCTGCAGCGGCCTCTGAAATCATCCAGTCCAGGTCGAGTGCAGTGCCCTGGTTAGCAATATCAAAGGTGGTGCTTCCCGTGGTGTTGAGCACGTCAACCGTCGTGCTGATCGACGTTTCGCTCACATCAATTGTGGGCAAACCGCCAACTTCAGTTACGGTCACATCAACCGGGAGCACGAAGATCGGATTGTTCGGATCGTTCGTTTCGACACAGACACGCGCCTCATATTCGCCCTCGGCCAATCCGGTCGTGTCGATTTCGACAAGGACTTCCTGGCTTTCGCCTTCGGGAATCGAACCACTCTCGGGCGTGACTGTCAGCCACGAGACGTCACTTGGAGTCAAGCAGGCTGAGCCACCGGTACCGAGCCCACGGATCACCCAGTTGCGCGCAAGCGCCGGGTTGAGAGACGCGATCGTACCAAAGGTCGCTGCATTAGCGATCACAGGCGGATCAGCCGGTTCTCCGCCTGGGAAGTTGAAGGCGATGTACGCCCGATCCTGATAGGGCGAACCATTTTCGCCGCGGGCCGGGAAGGAGCCGTCACGCCGCGTCCGGTTGACGAAGCCGATCAAGACATCTCCGGTCTCTTCAGTAATCGATACGGGTGTCGTCAGCGAGATAATGCTTGTCGCAAAAGTTGCACCAAGAGCAATGTCCTGCTCGTCGGTCAACAACACTTCGTCACCGCTACCGGGGATACGGTCTGGATCACTCCAGACGTAGAGGTCGTAGATATCTCCTTCCAATACCTCGCCCGAAGGACCATCAACGAACAGCACTTCTTCCAGCTCGAAGGGGGTGTCCGTTGGCCCTGGTGTCAACTGATTGAACCAGAGGAAACTCTGATCGGCCACGCCAATGCTGGCGACGCCGCCGGTGAAGCCATCCGCGATCAATGTGATGTCCTGCGGTGGATTCGCCTCGCGACTGGCACCGATCGAGACCGGTACTGAAGGATTGCCCTCATTGATAGTGAAGGTCAGATCTTCTACTGCACCACCGGTTCCCACGTTGCTGATATTGAAGCTGGCCGAAACCGTTGAATCAACTTCTGCAAGGAAAGAAAACTCGGTCTCATCAATTTCAGCGGCAGCAGGAGCCGACAGATTGCCCGCGATTGCCGTCGTGAAGTGAGCCTGAGGTGCTGCACTCTTGTCCTCATCGAACAGGATCACACCAAACTCGATTGCGCCATCCATATTGACCAATGGTGCGACGTCGATGGTGATTTCCTGGGTTTCGCTGGTGTCCCCAGTAAAACTGAAAGTGCTCGGCGTGACCTGAATATCGACATCGGAGCCGAAGCTGTCAACCGTGACGGTCCAGTCGGTGGCCACATCATAGGTGTTGCGGATGATCCGGGTGAACGAGCAGCTCGGTGAGCAGTCGACGTTACGGATATCCGGCGTGTTCAAGGTCTTGACGTCACCGCCATTGCCCGGATCAGCCGCCAGATAATTGGCGAAGGTTTCGTCCATGACGAAGCCGGCGAGTGCGGCATCGTTCAGATCGACGCGGCCGTGGCCAACATCATCCCAATCCCAAGCTGTAGTTCCGTCCTCCTTGAACCCGTCTCGGGATGCGGTCATCTGCATCGCAGACTTGGTCTCGGAAACGGTCCAGTCCGGATTGGCCTGGCGCACCAGAACCGCAGATCCGGCCACGTGCGGGCTGGACATGGAGGTTCCAGACTTGAAGCCGAACCCGAAGGCACCGCCGGCAACGACGTCAGCGGCAAAGATGTTGACGCCAGGTGCCGTGATGTTGGGCTTCTGCAGATCCGCCAGCGGAGCGGGAGTCGGCCCACGCAGGCTGAAGCCGGCCAGGATATCGCCGGTGGCCGGGTCAATGACACCAACGGTCTCAGGTATGACAGTGACCTCAGCCGTACCGCCACCCAGTGCGGTCACCATGTCCAGGCCCGGCTGGCGCTGAACCATGAACGCCGAAATCGTGGTGGCTTCCAGACCGGCCATGTTGACCGGCGTCCGGTCGTCGGTGAAAACGATGACAAATTCCGCGCCCGCGTCGGTCGCGTTGGTGACCTTGTCTACGAACGGGCAGACGCCACGCTCGATTAGTGCGGCTTCGCCGTCAAATGAATCGACTGGGAAAGGATCACAGCCCAGATTATTGGCGGCGTCGACATCACCGGCCCAGCGAAGCTGACCGGTATACGTCGACCCCAGAACGGGACCACTACCCTCGAGTGCGGCCACGTTCTGCGGACCGCCAGCAAGGGAGACATTGCCGTCGAAGATGGCACCGTCGTGAGTGCTGGCGGCAACGCTCATCACCCAGGGGCCACGGTGGCTGACCAGTCCAATCGGATCGGGCTCGCCAGCACTGGTGTTGCCGGCTGAAGCGGCGACGAAAACGCCGGCATCAACCAGATCCAACTTGGTGCGGTCGAAATCGCCCCAGGGCGAACGACCGCCGGAAATTGAATAATTCATGACCGACACCGGAGGAATCGCGCCGATCACGGCTGGATCGGTGTGGATCAGCACGCTGGCCAGGCCCGCGGTCAGATCGGCAGCGCCACAGCTTTGTCCGCCGGCTGCGCTGCACACATCATAGGAGCGGATGTGAGCGCAGTAGGCAACGCCCGAGAGCGAATCGAACTCGGGCGGCAGTTCCGGCGACGGGGTGTCGGCATTGGTGACTCGATTTCCGGCCGTGGTGCTGGCAGTGTGCGAGCCGTGTCCGTTTTCATCGAAGGGGTTCACCGTGCCGTTACACAGACCATCCACATCGGTCGAGGAGCAGTCCAGGTTGCTGATCACCTTGTCCGGCACACCGTCGACACCGTGACCACAGGCCGGGTCATTGTCGAAGGACGGGTGGATGCTCGGGTCACCGATACCTGAGTCCAGAATGGCAGCGACCATCAGCTCGCCGCGCAGGGGCGAACCGTCAGGGGTAGCCGATCCATCCCAGATCGCCGGCGCGCCGATGAAATCGGGGCCGCGGAAGGTGTCGATGCTGTAAAGACGCTCGCGCTCGACCGACTTCACGCTGTCTAGCGAGGCGACCCGCTCAGCTTCGGCCGGGGTCAGTTTCAGCGCGATCCCGTTGCGAAGGTCAAGGTAATGATGAGAGGGCGATACGGATCGTCCCAGGGCTTGCGACATCTGATCGGTGCGCTGAGCCTGCAGGGACTGCAGCTGCGAACGCCACGCCGTGTTGGCTGGTGCGCTGCGCTGGAATTCGCCGGAAGACCGTGAGCGATGTTGATCGATCACGCTCGGCTCGGCAAAGTCAATCATGTAGGTGAATCGACCCTGTTCGTCAGCCGGAGAATATTCCGCCTGCGGATCGATGTTGACAGTCTGAGAACTGACTAGCGTATTGGCCATTAGGCCGCCAGCCAGCATCAGCAGACCAAGAACAACGCTCGCGCGCTGAACAATAGTCCAAGGTGATGCGTTAGCACTCATTGTGATGTTGCCCTCTCTATGGGGTTTATGGGTGATTATCGTCTTTCCAAAACGGCGATCCCTCGTCCGTCCAGTCCTCCCGCAACACCACGCCTGAGGCGGGATCTTCGAGCGAACCGACCCCGGAGTGTAAGGGCAGGGGTGCGTGAAGGTCAAATAGGCGATAACAATCGGTCAAATTATGGTTTGCCGTAAGAATCCAGGCATATTTCCGTGGAAGGGCTCGACCGAAACGCAGTCTCTCGGGCCGATGACAAAAACCCGGCCTCTTGCTAGCATAGCGCCCATGTTTGGTACCATCGTGGCTGTTCTCTTGTTCGCTGGCGTCGCTTGGCTTCTCCCTGTTGATGCGGATGCCAGCATCCGCTTCGACGACCGATCTCAGGCGTCTGGCTTTGAACCGGGCCATCTCTCCATCGTTCCATCAGGCGGTATTGCGGTAGCAGATTTCGATCGAAATGGCTTCCCTGATCTGTTTGTCACCGGATACTTCCAGCCCAACCGGTTGTATTTCAACCAGGGTGACGGAACGTTCAGCCAGAACGCTCTCATCAATGCCAGCGTAGCGGGCAGCCAGTGCAGCAGCGTTGCTGCCGCTGATTACAATAATGACGGTTGGCCCGACCTCTACGTGGGATGCCGGAATCAATCCAATCTACTGCTGCGAAATGGTTTCGGAACCGAATTCGTGAATGAAATCTCGACGATTACCGATCACGCGCCCAGCTCGGTCAACTCGCCTCGGACGGATGCCGTGGCCTGGGGTGACATCGACGGCAACGGCTTGCTGGATCTCTATATCGGCGTGTACCCGACCAGCAGCCAGCCCAATCTCGAGGAACCGGACAATCTCGATCGCATCGTGCTCAACTTCGGCGATGGCGACTGGGTGAAGATGACGGCGAACTGGGCGTCGCAGGACCGCTCCGCGCTGAGCCGCACGGCGCTCGCTCAAGCCTTTAGCGACCTGGACCTGGATGGGCAGCTAGACCTGTATGTGATCAACGACAAGCTGCAGGGCAATGTCCTGTGGCGCGGCAACGGTCCTGGCTGCGGCTCATTCTGCATGCAGAATGCGACCGAGGGCGCGGGTCTGGCTCGACCGGTTTTCGGGATGGGCCTGGCCATCGGCGATATTGACCGCAACGGCCTCTGGGACCTGTATTTTTCCAGCATTGACGAGCAGGTGTTGTTGCGCGGAACACAAACCAGCCCGCTCTCCTTCGTAGAAGATGTCGACAGCGTCCTCAATCACGAGGCCGTCGGCTGGGGCACGATCTTTTCGGATTTCGACAACGATGGTTGGGAAGACGCATTTCTGGCCGTCAATCCAGGCAGTTTTTCGACCACGAGCACCTTCGATCAAGTCTTCCGCAACCTAGGTGACGGCAGCTTTGTGTCTGCGACGGACGGCAGCGGTCTGGATATTGAGCGGCCCAGTGAGGCCGCCGCTCGGCTCGATATGGACCAGGATGGAAGGCTCGATCTGGTCATCGGCCACTGGAATGCTGACCCCGGCCCCGGCTACCGTGTGTATCGCAATATCACGGAAGTGACCGGCAACTGGATCGGATTCCATTTGATCGGCAGCGATTCGATCAACCGCGATGCAATCGGCACTCGGATCGTCCTCGACGATGGCAGCGCCCAGCCGCAGATGCGAGAGCTGCGCAGCGGTGAATCCCGAGGCTCTAACCATGAACTCAGCCTGCACTTCGGACTGGGCGATTCGGACCAGGCAGACATTGAAATCCACTGGCCTGACGGGATGGTCCAGCAGATTGACAATATTGAAGCCAATCGATACCACACGCTGACTCATCCGGGCGCAAGCGCGCTCTTTGCCGATCGTTTCGAGTCGCCTTAAACTGTTCTGACTTTGAGGCACGCCATTAAGCGTGCGCTAAATGGAATCTTTGGACCAGTGATGTCGGACTGCACCTCTGCGCTAAAGCAATGGGCCATGGGCCTGTCATTGTCTGTTTTTTTCATATCGTTGGAGGCAGCAGAGCTTAAATTGCCTCCCAGTCGATCGCCGAGTCAAGGCTCCGTTGAATGTGCATCTCAGATTTCAGTCGCTCGCGCCTGGAATGAGGAGCTCCTAGCGGCGATTCGACTTGATGCGCCTCGACCCACCGTGCATGCGCGCAACCTTTTTCACGTGTCGGCGGCGATGTACGACGCCTGGGCCGCCTATCAGACCATTGCTCGCCCGCTATTCCATTCCGAATTTGCGGCCACTCGCGGCGCGGCGGCTCGGGCTGCTTCGATCAGCCACGCGGCCTACGGGCTCCTGGTCCATCGCTTCTCGAATTCACCAGGCGCGGCGATCACCCTGCCTCGGCTGGAGGCCTGCATGCTGTCCCTGGGACTCGATCCTTTTGATCAGACCGTCCGAGGCGAATCGGCTGCCGCCCTAGGCAATCGCATTGCCCAGACTCTGATCGACTTCGGCAACAACGACGGAGCCAACGAAGCCGGCAGCTACGTTGATGACGGCAGTTACTTTCCCCGCAATTCGCCGATGTTGGTGCAACTCAGCGGCACCGGCGGCATGGCTGAACCGAATGCTTGGCAGCCGCTGATTCCGCCCGGCGCTTTTGGCGTTCAGAGTTTCCTGACCCCGTTCTGGAGCCGAGTGGCGCCATTCGCCATCACTCGACCTGGCTCTGGCCAGCCCTACCTGGACCCTGGCCCACCGCCAATGCTAGGCGGTGAGGGTGATCATGATCTCAAGCTGGCGATACTCGATCTCATTCGGGCGTCGTCAAAGCTCGACCCTGACCTTGATGCGCTCATCGACCGCTCGCCGGCCGCCTTCGGAAACAATCCGCTAGGCACCGATGGCGGCAACGGGCATACGCTCAACCCTGCCACGGGCACGCCCTATCCGCCGAACCTGATGCGCCTCGGTGATTTCGGCCGAGTCAGCGCGGAATTCTGGGCCGATGGGCCAGCCTCGTCCACCCCGCCAGGCCATTGGAACGAGATTGCGAACGCGGTCTTCGATCACTCCGACTTCACCTTTCGATTGTTCGGACGCGGCGCCGAAGTCGACCGACTAAGCTGGGACATCCAACTTTATCTGGCCCTCAACGGTGCCCTCCACGACGCAGCCATCGCCACCTGGGAGGTCAAACGCAGGTATGACTCCTCCCGTCCGATCAGCCTGATCCGGGAAATGGGCAACTTCGGCCAATCAAGCGCTCCAGAATTGCCCGCCTATCACCCACTGGGACTGCCACTGGAACCCGGTCTGGTGGAGATCATCACCGCCGATTCGGCCCAGTCCGGCGCGCGCCATGAGCACCTGGCTGCTCATGTGGGTGAGATCGCCGTGCTGAGCTGGCTGACGCATCCGAACAATCCGGCCACAGAGTATAGCGGCGTGGGTTGGCTCCGCGCAGTGGACTGGTGGCCGTATCAGGCTCGCAATTTCGTTTCGCCCCCTTTTGGGGGCTATACCTCGGGGCATAGTGCATTCAGCCGAGCCGCGGCCGAAGTACTGACCCGACTGACCGGTTCAGAATTTTTCCCGGGCGGGTTGGCGACTTTCGAGATCGGACCCGAAGGACCGGCCTATCATCTGGCCTTTGAACACGGCCCGAGTGAAGTTATCGAACTCCAATGGGCAACCTATTACGATGCCGCCGATGAGGCAGGCGAGTCGCGTGTCTGGGGCGGCATTCACCCGGAGTTCGACGACTACCCTGGACGGATCATTGGCTCGGCCGTGGGCTCGGCGGCCAGCGAGCGGGCCGAACAGCTGTTCGGAACGCCGCCTCTGCTGGCCGTCGATGGCCCGGGTCGACTGGCCGAGCTTGCGCTGTCCCTTCTGCTCTTGCTCGGCGGGACCTGCGCTCTCAGCTGCGCAGGCCGACTCCGCGCTTGAGCAGGGTCATGCAAATGAAAAACAGCACCGCACCGAAAGCCAGCACCAGGCTGTAAGCAATCCACAGGGGGATGTCACTGACCCCAAGCAGGCCATAACGGAAGGCACTGACCATGTAGACGATGGGGTTGATCATCGAGATGCTTTGCCACACCCCCGGCAAGAGTGAGATCGAAAAGAAAACGCCGCCCAGGTAGGTCAGGGGCTGCAGGACGAAGGTCGGAATGATCGAGATATCGTCGAATTTCTGAGCAAAGATGGCGTTGATGAAGCCACCGAGGGCAAAGACCACCGAGGTCAGGATCAGGATGGAGACGGTGACCCAGATGTTGTGCATATGAAAGCCCGAGAAAATCCCGGCGATCACCCAGACCAAAAGCCCAACGATAACGGCCCTGAACACCGCACCGGACACGTAGCCGGCCAGGATGATCCATGGCGGCAGCGGCGAGACCAGCAGCTCCTCGACGTGCCGGCCGAACTTGGCGCCGAAGAATGACGAGGTGATATTGCCGTAGGAATTGGTGATCACGCTCAACATGATCAGGCCCGGCACGATGAAGTCCATGTAGGGCAAGCCCCCCATCTCGCCAACCCGGCGCCCGATGATGGCGCCGAAGATCACGAAATACAGGCTCATGGTAATGACCGGCGGAATCAGGGTCTGCGCCCAGATTCGCAGAATACGAGTCAATTCCTTGATCAGAATGGTCTGATAGCCGATCCAGTAGGTGCGGGCGGAAACTCTCTCGCTCATGCCGCGTCCTCGCGATCGTCCAGATTAACCAGCCGAACGAACAGCTCCTCCAGTCGATTGGCCTTGTTGCGCATCGACACCACCTCGGCGCCGTGTCCATCAAGGGCCTTAAACAGCGTGGTCAGACTACGCGATTTAGGAATACTGACCTCCAGAGAAGTCGAGTCGCGCTGGACAATTTTGATGCCGTCCAACTCGGGCAGGGAGGTTACGGGGTCGCGGAGATCCAGCACGAAAGTTTCCACGTCTAGCTTGCCAAGCAGGGTCTTGATGCTGGTGTTCTCGACGATTCGACCGTGATCAATGATAGCGATGTTGCGGCAGAGATTCTCGGCCTCTTCCAGGTAATGGGTGGTCAGGATCACCGTGGTGCCGGCTTGATTGATTTCCTCGATAAACTTCCACATGGCGCGGCGGATCTCGATATCCACCCCTGCGGTCGGTTCGTCGAGAATCAGAAGCCGAGGCTCATGCACCATTGCCCGAGCGATCAACAGCCGCCGCTTCATGCCCCCGGACAGGCTGCGCGACATCTTGTGAGCCTTGTCCCAAAGGCTGAGTTTGCCGAGATAGAACTCGGCGCGTTCCTGGGCGATTCGCCGGGGAACGCCGTAGTAACCGGCCTGGTTGACCACGATATCGAAAGGTTTTTCGAACTGGTTGAAGTTGACCTCCTGCGGAACCAGGCCAATTTCGGCCATGGCCTGGGATCGATTGCCCTGGACGCTGGTCCCGAAAACGCGAGTCTCGCCCGCGCTGGCGTTGACCAGGGAACTGACGATACCGATCAGAGTCGACTTGCCGGCTCCGTTAGGACCAAGCAGGGCAAAGAAATCGCCCTCTTCGACCACCAGATCGATCCCGCGCAGCGCTTCCACGCCATTGCTGTAGGTTTTTTTCAGATCCTTGACTTCAAGGGCATGCATGACAATTGGCCTGTTGGAATTGGTCGAGCGGACGGGCATTATGGCGCGTAATCGAAACGATCATTCGACTCAAGCCCGACACCTCGTGCGAGCACGGGCCGACAGGATATCCTTCGATGCGCGACTATTAACGACACACATGACGTTTGGCCTGTTGGAATTCATGGAATGGAAAGGCAGAATCAAAGTGAGCTCGAGCCATCAACATTCGGGGAATGTATCGTGAAAGTCAAAGGTAGCGCATGGGCGCTGGTGCTGTTGACATCTCTGGCCTCCCCCGCGGTGGCCGCTCAGGATTTCAATGACCTGAGAGCCTGCGAGCTGGCCGGGCCACGCAGCCTGAGCGTGTCGGCCCGCTGCGGGACGCTTGAAGTCCCCGAGGATCGCGATCAGCCCGCTGGGCGCCAGCTTCGCGTGTCTTACGCGGTGGTTCCGGCGCGCGCCGGCACACCTGCTGCCGATCCGGTTTTTTTTCTGGCCGGAGGGCCGGGCCAGTCGGCCATCGATGTGGCACCCCTCATCAGTATGGCCCTGCGCGACGTCAACCGAGACCGCCATCTGATCTTTCTCGAGCAACGCGGCACTGGGTCGTCCCACGCGCTCAACTGCGAGCTCGACGACATGGACGACATGATCGAAATGGATTTCGACCGCATCAATGAGGCGGTGCGCGATTGCATGAACGAGTGGGGCGTGGACGTGCGTCATTTCACCAGCAGTGATTACGCACGCGATCTGGAGGCGCTCCGCAGCGCCCTTGGATTCGAAGAGGTCAACTTGATCGGCGGCTCGTACGGCACCCGCATGGCACAGCTGTACCTGCGCAACTACCCAGAACGCGTTCGCAGCGTGGTTCTGGATGCGGTCGTTCCCACCCGCCTTCGCCTGGGTTCCGAACACAGCCTGATGCTGGACCAGTCGCTGGAGCTTCTGTTTGAGCGCTGCGCGACCGATGAGGACTGCAACGACCGCTTCCCCGATATCGAGACGGCCTTCCGCGATCTCATCCAGCAATATCGCGATAACGGACAGTCGATCACGATCAGCCACCCCCGCACCGGTGAGGGAACACCGATCGAGTTCAACGATCAGACCCTGGGCGGGGCTTTGCGCTTTCTGGCCTACAGTCCGCAGACACAGATGATCATTCCCTACCTGGTCCACGAGGCCGCAGCGACCGGCCAGCCCGACCGGATTGCCGCACAGGCGCTGATCATGACCGACCAGATTGCCGGCGAATTGGCCTTCGGTCTGAATTTCTCGGTCGGATGCAGCGAAGACTGGCCGAGCTGGCCAAAAGGCATCGACAACAGCAACACGCTCCTGGGTGACACCATGGTCGATCTCTATGCCAGCATCTGCGGCTGGTGGCCCGCCGGCGATGTGCCGAGCGACTTTCATGTTCCCTTCGACAGCGAGGTGCCGGTGCTCATCCTGTCCGGTGAGCTGGACCCCGTCACCCCGCCAGCCTACGGCGATGAGGCCGCGGCCCAGTTCAGCAACAGTCGGCACCTGGTCGGGCAAGGGCTGGGCCATACGGTGACCAGCCACCCCTGCTTTAGCGGCATCATCAACGATTTCTTTGACTCGGCCAGCCTTGAGTCTCTGGACACCGAGTGCCTGAGCACGCTGGACAACGCAGCGTTTTTCGTCGACCTGCTGGGACCACAGCCGTGACTGACCATGATTGAGACACAGCAACTCCGCAAAACCTTCAATAAAGGTAAGGTCGTGGCCGTCGACGACGTGACCTTTCAGGCCATGGATGGACAGATCACCGGCTTGCTTGGCCCCAACGGGGCCGGCAAGACCACCACCATGCGCATGCTTTACACCCTGCTGGAACCCGATTCAGGACAGATGCGAATCGACGGTGTGGACCCGCAGGCCGACCCGATCCGTATCAAGCGAGCGCTGGGTGTCGTACCCGACTCGCGCGGACTCTACGACCGGCTGACGGCGCGCGAAAACATTCGCTATTACGGCAAGCTGCAGGGCCTGGCCGAAGACACCATTTCGCAACGCATCGATCACTTTTCCGATGTGCTCGACATGGGCAGCTTCATCGACCGCAAGACCGACGGTTTCTCCCAGGGTCAGCGGGTCAAGGTTGCCATCACACGCGCACTCATCCACGATCCACGGACCGTGCTGCTTGATGAACCCTCCAACGGGTTGGATGTGATGACGACCCGGGCGCTGCGGCTGTTCCTCGAACAGCTCAAACGCGAGGGGCGCTGCGTGGTGCTGTCGACGCATATCATGCAGGAGGTGGCTGCGCTCTGCGATCGAATCGTAATCATCGCCAAGGGCCGCGTGGCCGCGCAGGGCACAGCCGGGGAATTGCTTGAGCAATCGGGCCAGACCAACCTGGAGGATGCATTTGTTCACCTGATCGGTAGCGACGAGGGCCTGCTCGCATGATGGCGGTTTATTTCAAGGAAATGCTGGACAACTTCCGCGATCGACGGGTGGTGATCAATACGCTGCTGATCGGTCCATTAATCGGACCGGTGATCTTTGTCGCCCTGATTGGATTCATGGCCAATCAGACCACCGAGCGCCTGCAGTCAACCTTGGAGCTACCGGTCATTGGAGCGGAACACGCCCCGGAGCTGGTCCGCTTTCTTGAGCGCCAGGGTGTGGTCATCAAAGCGCCTCCCGCCGATCCGGAAGGCGCGATCCTGGCCGAAGAAGAAGAGGTGATCGTCAGGCTCAGCCCGGAGTTTGGCGATGCCTGGCGCGACGGACGGCCGGCGCCGGTCGAGCTGATGGTTGATCAATCCCTGCGCTACGCTGGCACCACCGTGAGTCGCGTTCGCAACTACCTGGATGCCTACGGCCGACAGATCAGCCATCTGCGGCTCCAGCTCAGAGGGGTCCACCCGGAATTGACCCGCCCGATCCAGATCCAGATCGATGATCTCTCGACGCCGGAATCGCGCGGCGGGATGGTCCTGGCGTTCCTGCCCTACTTCATCCTGATCACCGTATTCGTCGGTTCCATGCACATGGCGATCGACACGACCGCCGGCGAGCGCGAGCGCAAATCGCTCGAGCCTCTGCTGATCAACCCGATGCCGCGCTGGAAGATCATGGCCGGCAAGCTGATGGCGACCACCAGCTTTGCCCTCCTGACCCTTGCGCTGGGCCTGATCGCCTTCGTTGTCGCGATGGGATTCCTGCCGGTCGAGGAGATGGATATGGCGCTGAGCCTCGATTTCCGCCTGGCCGCGCTGGCCTTCCTGCTGGTTGCACCCGCCGCGCTGCTCGCCGCCTCTCTGCTGACCATCCTGGCCGCTTTCGCCAAGAGCTTTCGCGAGGCCCAGAGCTACATGGGCATGGTCATCATCATTCCGATGATCCCCAGCATGTGGATTTTAATCGATCCGACTCGGACCGAGACCTGGATGACATTGATCCCCCTCCTCAGTCAGAACGTCCTGATCCTCGAACTGGTCCGCGGTGAACCGGTCAACTGGCTGTGGTTCGGCCTGTCGATTGGATCGACCAGCCTGTTGGCGCTAGTCCTGGCGGCGATCGCTGGCACCCTGTACAACCGTCCAAGGTTCATCTTTACCTCGGCCTGATCGGTTTCGAGGCTGATCGCGGCGATCGAGTGCCGCTTCGGCCATCAAAGACGGATCGAGCGAGTACACTAGAGAGCTTCGAATCGGACCTCAAGGGCGCCACTCACCATGTGCGGAATCGTCGCAGCGAACGCCGAACGCAACATTCTTCCGATCCTGATCGACGGCCTCAGACGCCTGGAATATCGCGGCTACGATTCGGCCGGCATCGCCTGCCTGAACGACCGTGGCCAGTTGATCAAGCATGCCGAAGTCGGCAAGGTCGCGACCATGGTGGCTGGCCTGCCCGTGGACCTGGTCGGCCACATTGGTATCGCTCACACACGCTGGGCAACCCATGGCGCGCCGTCGCGTGAGAACGCGCACCCTCACCTGTCCGAGCAACGCGTTGCCGTCGTTCACAACGGCATCATCGAAAATCACCTGGAGCTCAAACAGTCCTTGTTGAAGAAGGGTTACGCCTTCGACTCGGAGACCGATACGGAAGTCGTCGCGCACTTGATCGAAAGCGAACTTGATCGGCACGATGATTCCCTGAGCGCGATTCGCGCCGCCCTGTCGCAATTGAAGGGTGCCTACGCGCTGGCCATCTTCATCAAGGACAACCCGGATCGGATCATCGGGGCGCGCCAGGGTAGCCCGCTGGTCGTGGGGATCGGAGTTGGGGAACATTTCCTGGCCTCCGACGCAGCCGCGCTGGTGCCGGTCACCCAGCAGATGGTCTTTCTGGAGGACGGTGACCTGGTCGAGCTCGGGCGCGATGCATTTCAGGTCAGCAGGCTCGACGGAACGGCGGTCGACCGCCCCGTCCGGATCTCCAGCCTGCCGGCCGACAGCGCCGATCGCGGCCCATACCGGCACTTCATGGAAAAGGAGATCCACGAACAACCCGAGGCGATCGCCTCGACGCTGGAGGCACACCTCGATGGCACACGGGTCTGTCCCAGCCTGGATCGAGGCCTGTTGAAGCAGGTCAAGGCGGTCCACATCATTGCCTGCGGAACAAGCTATCACGCGGGTCTGGTCGCACGTTACTGGATCGAAAAACTGGCGCGCATTCCGGTCAGCGTGGAAATTGCCAGCGAATACCGGAATCGCAGGCCAGCGATACCCGCCAACACCCTGCTGGTTGCGATCTCGCAATCAGGCGAGACGGCCGACACGCTGGCGGCGCTCAAGCACAGCCGAGAATCCGGGTATCTGGCAACGCTCGGCATCTGCAATGTGCCAGAAAGTGCACTGACCCGGGCCTGCGATCACATTCTGATGACCAGGGCCGGTCTTGAGATCGGCGTCGCCTCGACCAAGGCATTTACAACCCAGCTCACGGTGCTGTTGTTGCTCGCCACCGCCCTGGCTGAAGCCCACGGCGCGCCAGAAAAACGAAATCGCGAGGTCCTGGAGGCGCTCGGCCAAGCCGCACAACAGGCACGGGAAGTGCTGGCGATGGACGGGGCCGTTCTGGAAGTGGCCGAAGAAATCGCCAACAAGCCGCACGCGCTGTTTCTCGGACGTGGCGAGGAGTACCCGATCGCGATGGAAGGCGCGCTCAAACTCAAGGAGATTTCCTACATCCACGCGGAAGCCTATGCGGCGGGTGAGCTCAAACACGGCCCACTGGCGCTGGTCGACGAAAGCCTGCCCGTGATCGTCACCGCCTCAAGCAACGAGCTGTTGACCAAGCTGGTTTCGAATCTGCAAGAAGTCCGGGCGCGCGGCGGCATGCTGTATGTGTTTGCCGATCAAGGCGTCACGATGGCCGATGATCCGAGCGTGCGACTGATTCGACTGCCCGCGCCGCATTCCGTGATCTCTCCGCTATTGCAGGTGCTGCCACTGCAGTTCCTGGCCTATCACGTTGGCATCCTCAAGGGCACCGACGTGGACCAACCCCGGAATCTGGCCAAATCCGTCACCGTTGAGTGATCGGCGGGCGCGCCTGCCGACAGCGCAAGGCCAAGACTGATGAAGTGAACACGCGCCCAGCGCGGTGTGTGGAGAACGTTCATCGCAACCACCAGCATCACAATAAAAATGCCCGCCGTCGCGACGCGAGGCGGGCATTCGGTTCAGGCCCCCCAAGATGGCCAGAAAATCGGCCCGGGGGTGGGTGCTCTTTCAACTGAAGGCACCGTCTTTCAGGATTCCCCTTCCCATTTCTTGCCGGGCGTTCCTAGTGATGCGCCCAGGAATCCAAGCCGTTGTCAGGCGTGCAGGCCGGTCTCTTCGTTCAGCGCTTCTTCGGCGCGATCGGATTCTTCGAGATCCATCAGCCACTGCATGACGACTTCGTCTGACAAGAGTGCGTTGAACTGGCTGTCATTGTTGTATGCAATCTGGTCCATGATCGTTACCTTCTTTTTGAATTTTGTGTTGCGGTGCGCCGGGTATCGTGCGCCTCGATAAGGTAAATGCATAAAGCATGCCAGATAATGCTCGGTATTTAATAATCAATAACTTAAAGAACAAATCGGCCGGGCATGCGGGCATTCCTTGACAGTTTTTGTCCAGTCTCGACAAGTCCTTGCGTCTCCAGAACCATCGGAAGGCCATGGCCTGGCACGATCGCGAGCACGGTTTCACAGGGGCGCTGCAAAGCAAAACGCGCCCACTGAATCCAGTGAGCGCGTTCCGCTGTCTGACTCCCGAGATGACTCCCGGGACGGATGACGGTTCAGACGGCCATCCTCTTGGGTTCCCCTTCCCTAGAATTTCAGCTTTGAATCAGGCGTGCATTCGCTTCGGAGAAGAATTTTCGTCATTGTCGGCCGCACCGTAGTCGTCGCAATCTTCAAGGTCCATCAGCCACTGCATCACAACCTGGTCGGAAAGCAGGCCATCCAGATTGGCATCCTCATTTGCTTCCAGAAGGGCATGGTCTTGTTCGTCATCAAAGACTCTGTTCAGGTCGGCCATTGTTTTCACCTTTGCACGTTGATTATTGATCCACCTCCCTCTATGCAGTAAGCGTGCCAATGGCTCGCACGCGCTGGTGATTCGGGGGTGAAAACGGCCACAGATCCGAGCCGGCCGAGTCGAATTTCAGCAAGCCTGGATGCAATCAAAAGCCAGTCCCAACGGCGCAGAACGATGCCTCTTAGGCCACCGGAAAGCCACGCGTCGAACAGGAAGAAGAACATCAAAGCATTGTTTTATAAAGCAATCCTACCCAGAGCGACCCTGAAGCATTGGCGCTGATCCAATCCGTTTCGATCATCAAGGTCACCAGACTGGCTGCCCCACCTGAGCACCACGGTCGAGGCGGTCCAGCCCCATTCTGCCGGCAGGCGCGATATTCAATCTTTCGACTCAGAAAGTGACAGTTATGGTCATCGAATCGCTGAGTTCAGGTCAAAATGCGTCATCCTCTGAGACTTGGAACCATGGCCGAATCGACATGCCGCTGCCCCACGCACTGCTATTGCTGCTGATCTGCCTGCTCTGGGCCGGAAACTTTCTGGCCGCGGCATATGCGGTGCAGGTCTTCGAGCCGATCACGTTCACCGCCCTGCGCTTCGCACTGGTGCTGTTGTTATTGCTCCCGTGGCTGCAGCGACCGGCACAGCGCCAGTGGCTGCGGTTGGTCTGCTGCTGCTGGTCCATGGGTGCCATCCATTTCGCTCTGGTGTTTTTTGCGCTCAAACGCTCGGCTGATCTGTCGTCGATCGCCCTTCTGATGCAGATCTATGTCCCCCTTTCAACCGTGTTGGCCGTTCTGTTTCTGAGCGAACGGATCGGGTGGCGGACCACTTCTGGGATTGCGATCGCATTCGCGGGCGTGCTGCTCATGGGACTCGACCCGATGGTGCTGCAGCAGCTCGATGTGGTGTTTCTGGTCATGGCTTCGGCCCTGAGCCTGGCCGTTGGAACCGTCCTGATGCGCCATCTGAAAGGTATTGGAGTCTTCAGCTTTCAGGCCTGGAACGCCGTTCTTTCTCTACCGCTTCTTCTAATCGCCGCTTTTCTGCTCGAGTCGCCCCTGACGGAGCTGGCCGGACCGATCCAGGCACCCATGGGCTGGGTGGCCGTGTCCTATTCGGCCGTTGCCGCCTCGATCATCGGGCATGGCGGTTTCTACTGGCTGATCCAGCGCCATGAAGTGAACCGGATCACACCCTTCCTGCTTCTTGTTCCCCTTCTTGCCTTACTGCTGGGGGTCGTGGTCTGGGGTGATCGGCCGGGTCCTCGACTACTCCTTGGCGGTGGTTTGATCCTGCTCGGCGTGCTGTGGATTACTCTGCGGGCGCGACGGCGGAGGACTGCCCGTGCTGCTTGAACTGAATGGCCCCTGAAGACGCGGTTCAGAGGGGATTTAGCACTCGGCGCGCACGATGGCCCTGCGATCAATGAAACCAGGAGACATCGCCATGAGACTTTCAAGACAAATCGACACCACCCACGTTGCCTCCAGCAGGGAAACGCCCGCAGGACTGCCGCTCCTTGCTGGCGCGCTGTTGGTGGCCGCAGCGTGTCTCAGCGCACCGTCCGCCGCTGACGCCTCGCCTCGCAATGGCCACTTCGATGTGCAGATCATCACTTCGGTCGGACATCACCCGCACGGGTCTCGCCACGGTCGCGCCCCGGATCGACACCGCTATCAAAGCCACTACGATCGCGGCGACAGACGAGTGGAACGCGCTCGGCGCTACGCCAGTCAGGCCACGGCGCAGGCGAGCACGGCCTGGCGACAGGGCTGCGCACGCTCCGGGCCACGCTGGTCGACGAGCTGGGACGATCACTACGACTGGGCGCTGGGAGCCCATCCTCGCCACCTCCGGCGCGAGCTCGATCGCCGCGACGACCACCTGCGGGAGTGTCGAGTATTGAAGCGCCAGCACCGTCGGCACTATCGTCGACATTGAACCGTCAACATTGAATCCTCGCCGTTCAAACGGCACCGCTCTCAAAAACCGGCGGGCAAACCGCCCGCCGGGCCCCACTCCAAACACACACCCCCTTATCGCCCTGCGCCCTTCGCCCTTCGCTCTTCGACCTGAGCCTTCTGCCCTGAGCCCTCCGCCCTGAACCGCAATGTCTTGTGCCCTTCACACACCCATGGTAACGTAATAACACGCTATTACATTTTGCCGCCATGAAACAGCAACCATGAAACAGCACGATCCCCAGCACGCGAAGGCCAATCAGACCGCTCGATCCAGCCTGGCCGAGGCCTTCCTGGCCATGCAGACCGCCGATGAATGCCGGTCCCTGCTCAAGGACCTGACCACACCGGCCGAACTGGAAGCTCTCGTGGACCGCTGGCGGGTGGTCCGCTTGCTCGATCAGGGGCTGCCCTACCGCGAAATTCACGATCAGACCGGGGTCAGCGTGACCACCGTTGGCCGCGTTGCCCGCTACCTCGAGCAGGGCAACGGCGGCTATCAACTCGCACTCGAACGACTCAAGGCATGAACAGACTCAAGATCGCTATTCAGAAATCCGGCCGCCTGGCCGATCAATCCCTGTCCCTGCTGGAACGCTCGGGCCTGTCCTTTGCTCGCTCCAAGGACAAGCTGTTCTGGTATGGGCGTAACCTGCCGATTGACCTGCTGCTGGTGCGCGACGACGACATTCCGCGACTGCTGCTCGAGGGCGTATGCCAACTTGGCATCGTCGGCGAAAATGTCGCGCTTGAAAAGCTGCTTGAGCGCCGTCAGCGCAAACCGGAAGCCCAACTCGAGCCGCTCCTCAAGCTGGAATTTGGCGATTGCCGACTGATGCTGGCCATCCCTGAAAGCCAGGACTTCACCGGAGTGGAGCTGCTGCAAGGAAAACGGTTGGCGACCAGCTACCCGTATCTGACCCGCCAGTATCTGGACCGCCACGGTGTCGATGCCGACATTGTGACCCTCAGTGGGGCGGTCGAGATCGCCCCCCACCTGGGCACGGCCGAGGCCATCGTCGACCTGGTTTCGACCGGCACCACCCTGCGCGCCAATCACCTCAAAGCCGTCGACAAGGTTCTTGAATCGCAGGCCGCGCTTTATCGCAGTCCACAGGAGTTGAGCGAAGAGAACGAACAGCTGCTCTGCAAGCTTCTGACTCGAATCCGCGGTGTACAGCTCGCCGCTGAAACCAAGTACGTGATGCTGCATGCGCCGCGCGATCGCCTTGAAAAGATCACCGAAATCCTGCCCGGTGCAGAGTCACCGACCATCCTCAGCCTGGAAGGCCAGCCCGATCGTGTCGCCGTCCACGCGGTGTGCACCGAGCAGGTCTTCTGGGGCCATCTGGAACAGCTGAAAGCCGCCGGCGCGTCGGCGGTGCTGGTGCTGCCGGTCGAGAAGATGCTGGTATGAGAACACTGCTCGCCAATCAACTGTCTCGTGACGAACTGCGTGAGGCCCTCGCCCGACCGTTGATGGAGTCTGACATCGAGTTGCGCCGAATCGTGGCCGACATTATTGCCGAGGTGCGCGAGAAGGGCGATCAGGCCCTGATTGATTATGGGCAGAAGTTCGATGGCCTGGCCCCGATCAATCTGATTGTCCCGGCCGAAGAACTCAATGCCGCCGAGGCCTCGCTCGAAGCCGACCTGCTTGAGGCGATCGATACCGCCATTGCCACCGTGAAACGCTTCCATGAGGCCGGTCGGCCGTCGGACCTAGCGGTCGAGACGGCACCCGGCGTCATCTGCCAGGCGCGCTGGCGCGCGCTGGATTCGGTCGGACTCTACGTGCCTGCAGGCAGCGCTCCGCTTCCCTCAACGGCCATCATGTTGGGCGTTCCCGCCACGCTGGCCGGCTGTCGGGAGATCGTGATTGCCACGCCGCCGGGGGCCAACGGCAAGGCCGATGCTGCCGTTCTGACCATCGCCAAGCGCCTGGGAATTCGAACGGTGCTGGTGGCTGGCGGCGCTCAGGCCGTGGCCGCAATGGCCTACGGGACTGAAACCGTGCCCAAGGCCGACAAGATTTTCGGGCCGGGCAATCGCTTCGTGGCTGAAGCCAAGCGCCAGGTCGCCGAGCACGCAGATGGTGCGGCTCAAGATTTGCCGGCCGGTCCGTCGGAGGTGTTGGTCATCGCCGATGACAGCGCCACGCCGGAATTCGTCGCTATCGACTTGCTCTCGCAAGCCGAGCACGGACCGGATTCGCAGGCCTTCCTGATCACCGACAGCGAGCCCCTGGTTCGGGCGACAGAACTCGAGCTCGAGCGTCTGCTTGACCAGCTGCCTCGGGCCGCCACCGCGCGGGCTGCGATTGAGCACAGCGCCGCGCTGGTGGTCGAGTCCATGGACCAGGCCATCACGATCAGTAATCAATACGCGCCGGAACATCTCATCATCGCCACTCGCAATCCCGAGGCGATGTGCGAGTCGATCACCAGCGCCGGCTCCGTTTTTCTGGGCCACTTCACCCCGGAGTCGCTCGGCGACTACATCTCGGGCACCAACCACGTCCTGCCCACCGCTGGCTGGGCACGTTCCCATGCGGGCTTGAGCCTGACCGATTTCCTGCGACGAATGACCGTGCAGCAGGCCAGCCGCGAAGGCCTGCAGACCCTCGGGCCACCGGGCGCACGACTGGCCGCGCACGAAGGTCTGGACGCGCACCGTCTGGCCATTCAGCTGCGGCTCGATGTCCTGGACGCGGACCGCGTGCCATGACGGACCGGCACGGCCCCAACCATGCCTGGCTCACCGACCTGGCTCGTCCTGAGGTGCAGGCACTGACTCCCTATGCATCGGCCCGTGCCCTGGCCGACAGCGCGGGCTTGCTGCTCAACGCCAACGAAAACCCCTGGCCGCCGGCCGACGACGGCGGTCTCCAGCTCAATCGCTATCCCGATCCTCAACCCGAGGGACTGCGCGCGGAGCTGGCGCGACGCTACCGTGTCCAGGAGGATCAAATCCTGATCACGCGTGGCAGCGACGAGGGCATCGACCTGCTGATGCGTGCGCTTTGTCTTCCGGGTGAGGATCGCGTCCTGATCTGCCCGCCGTGCTTCGGCATGTACGCCCTCAGCGCCAGCGTACAGGGTGCTCGAGTGATCGAAGTCCCGCTGATCGATCAGGGAGCCCACTGGGCCCTGGACAACGACGGAATCGCTGCTGCCGGACCGGTCAAGCTGACCTTTCTGTGCTCGCCCAACAATCCAACCGGTCACGAGATCCCCGCCGAGACGGTGCGGCACATCTGCCGAGCCCGCCTGGGCCAGGGACTGGTCGTGGTTGATGAGGCCTATATCGAATTCAGCGACGCCGAATCGATGACCGTGCTCACCGGGGAACACGCAAACCTGGTGATCCTGCGCACCCTGTCCAAGGCCTACGCCCTGGCCGGGTGTCGGATCGGTGTGCTGATCGCCCATCCGACCGTGATCGGCCTGCTGCGCCGCATCATCGCGCCCTATCCGCTGCCGACGCCATCGGTCGAAGCCGCCCGGCGTGCGCTGGCCGACCCGGCACGACTGACCGAACAGCTCGACGCCCTCAAGGAGCAGAAGCAGCGACTGGTTGCCGCCTTGAACTCCTTGCCGGGCATCGCCAGAGTCTGGGACGGGAGCGCCAATTTCGTGCTGATTCGCGTCAACGACGCCGATGAGCTGGTTCAGGCTGCCAGTACCGATGGAATCCGCCTGCGCAACCAGTCAGCCCAGCGCGGCCTGGATGAATGCGTGAGGATCACCGTCGGTACGCCCGATGAAACGACTCGGCTGATCGAGTTTCTTCAGCGCCACTTCAACACCCCGGAACAGCAATCATGAGTCTCAAGAAAATCCTCTTCATCGATCGCGATGGCTGTCTGATCGAAGAGCCTGACGACGAGCAAATTGACCGCTTCGAAAAATTCCGCCTGATGCCGGGCGTCATTCCAGCCCTGCTGGAACTCAGAGCGGCCGGTTTTCGCTTCGTGATGGTGTCCAATCAGGACGGACTCGGCAGCGCCGCCTTTCCGGAAGACGACTTTCAGGGTCCGCACGACCTGCTGATGCAGATTCTTGAATCCCAGGGCCTGGGCTTCGATGCGGTTCTGATCGACCGAACCCGGCCAGACGATCAGGCGCCGACGCGCAAACCCGGCGTGGGCATGGTGTTGGATTACTTGAACGACCCGGCACTCGACCGCAGCCAGTCGGCCGTCATCGGCGATCGAGAAAGCGATCTGCAGCTGGCTGAAAACATGGGCCTGCGCGGCTTTCGCGTTGGGCCTGAAGGCGACCCCTGGTCGGCCATTTCCGCTCGCCTGTTGGCGACGCCCCGATCTGCCAGCGTCGAGCGCGGTACCAATGAGACCCGGATCGCAGTCGAGGTCAATCTCGACGCCTCGAAACCGATCTCGATCTCGACCGGTATCGGTTTTTTCGACCACATGCTCGAACAGATGGCTGCTCACGGCGGCTTCAGCCTCAAACTCGACTGTGCCGGCGATCTGCACGTCGACGAACACCACACGGTCGAGGACTGTGCGCTGGCGCTCGGGGAGGCGCTGCACCGTGCTCTCGGGGACCGAGCCGGCGTTGGCCGCTATGGCTTCGTCCTGCCGATGGACGAATCACTGGCCCGAGTCGCGGTCGATCTTTCTGGCCGACCGGCGTTCGTCCTCACGGGCGCGTTTCCCCGCGAATCGGTCGGGGGATTACACACGGAAATGGTTTCCCACTTCTTTGCCTCCCTGGCCCAGGCGCTCAAATGCGCCCTGCACATCGAGCTGAACGGAGAAAACACACATCACATGGTGGAGGCCTGTTTCAAGGGCGTCGGCCGCGCGCTTCGCCCGGCGCTGGGCCGAGGGGCCGGCGGCGGGATTCCCTCCACCAAGGGATTGCTGTGAGTCGGCCATGACGATCGCTGAATCCATCGCCGTCATCGATTCCGGCGGCGCCAATCTTGGTTCGGTCCTGCACGCTCTGAGGCGCCTCGACGCGCCCGCCTTCCTGACCTCTGATGCTGATCGGATCCGATCAGCGCAGCGCGTTCTGCTGCCCGGCGTGGGCTCAGCGCGCTCGGCCATGCAGGCGCTTGATCACGCCGGTTTGATCGATGTGATTCGCAGCTTGCAGCAACCGGTGATGGGTATTTGCCTGGGCCTTCAGCTGCTCTATGAGCGCTCTGAGGAAGGCGACTGCGACTGCCTCGGCGTTATCCCCGGCCAGGTCAGGCATCTGGAAGCCGAGCCGGGACTGCGCCTCCCGCACATGGGCTGGAACCAGCTCGAGTGGCACGATCCAGACGACCCACTGGCACGCGGCATCGACCCGGAGGACTGGTTTTACTTTGTGCACAGCTATGGCGCACCGCTGGAGCATGCCGTCGCTGCCAGTCGGCACGGGCAGGCCTTTGCGGCAGTCGTGCGCCGAAACAATTTCACGGCCTGCCAGTTCCACCCGGAAAAATCAGCCTCTGCCGGTGAGCGGCTTCTGGCCAATTTTGTCCAGTCCACCCCGATCCGGACCCAGTCCTCTGCGAGCAAGGAGCCAGTATGATCCTGATCCCAGCCATCGACCTGCGCGCGGGTCGCGTCGTGCGCCTCTCCCAGGGCGACTACGATCGAGAAACGTCCTACCCGACCGACGCGGTGGATCTCGCCCGCCGCTATGCGTCTGCTGGCGCCCAGTGGATCCATATTGTCGACCTCGACGGCGCCCGCTCCGGTCTTGAAAGCAATCTGGATTCGATTGCGCGCATCTGCGATGCCGTCGACGTACCGATCCAGACCGGCGGCGGCGTGCGCTGTCTTGAAGATGTCGAACTCCGTCTGGAGCGAGGCGCAAAGCGGGTGGTCATCGGCAGTCTCTGCGTGCATCAACCCACCGCCGTCTGTGCCTGGCTCGAGGCCCTGGGAAGCGATGCCATCGTTGCAGGACTCGACGTCGCTCGAACGCTCGATGGCCAATGGATACCCAAGGCCGCAGGCTGGACCGAATCAGGCGATCTTGATCTGTTTAGCTTGCTGAGCCGGCTCAGCGACGCGGGGCTGCAACACCTCCTTTGCACCGATATCGAACGTGACGGCATGCTTTCAGGTCCTTCGGTCGAATTGTATCGCTCGATCAGCGAACGCTTCGGGCACATTGAATTGCAGGCGTCGGGCGGCATTGCCAGATCCTCGAACCTAGAGGATCTCGAGCGCAGCGGCGCCAGCGGCGCCATCGTCGGACGCGCCCTGCTTGAAGGACGGATCGACTTCGCAGAAATCGGCCGATGGTCGCGGTAAGACTGATCCCTTGCCTGGATGTCCGCGAGGGGCGCGTGGTCAAGGGCGTGCGCTTCCGCGATCATCGCGATATGGGCGATATCGTCACGCTGGCCGAACGCTACCGCGACGAGGGGGCCGATGAATTGGTGTTTTACGACATCACCGCCAGTCCTCAGCGCCGCAGCGTCGACACCGGCTGGGTCGAGCGCGTGGCCGCGGCCATCGACATCCCCTTCTGCGTGGCCGGAGGAATTCGCGACGTGCTCACTGCCCGCGCTGTGCTCCACGCCGGGGCCGACAAGGTTTCGGTCAACTCGCCGGCGCTGGAGCGGCCGGAATTGATCAGTGAATTGGCCGACGCTTTCGGTTCCCAGTGCGTCGTCATTGGCATCGATTCGATCCGTGACGGTGAGAAAATGCGCGTGCGCCAGTACACCGGTGACCCAGACAACATGGTCGACCCGCGACGCGACACGGAGCACTGGGTCGATGAGGTTCAGCGCCTGGGCGCGGGTGAGATCGTGCTCAACTGCATGGATTCCGATGGCGTTCGAACCGGCTACGACATGGCACAGCTCAAAGCCATGCGTGACCGCTGCCGCGTGCCGTTGATCGCTTCGGGCGGTGCCGGAGAAAAAGCGCATTTCAGAGACGTCTTTATCGGTGCCGACGTGGACGGTGCGCTGGCCGCCACCGTGTTTCATTCCGGCCAGATCGCCATCCCAGAGCTCAAGCAATGGCTCGGCGAGGAAGGCATCGTCGTTCGCAGCTAGAACATTTCTTCCTCACCCGTTTTTTTTCAAGGAATTCCAATGACCATCAACCAGAAGCCAATCAATTCACTGGACTGGGCCAAGGGCGACGGATTATTGCCGGCAATCATTCAGCATGCGACTGAGGGCCGGGTGCTGATGCTCGGTTACATGAATGCCGATGCACTGAGAAAAACCATTGAAACCGGCCAGGTCACCTTTTTCTCTCGCAGCAAGCAGCGGCTTTGGACCAAGGGGGAGAGCTCGGGTCACGTGCTTGACCTCGTTGGGGTCAAAGGCGACTGCGATCGCGACACGCTGCTGGTTCAGGCGATCCCACGTGGCCCCACCTGTCATTTGGGTACGCAGACGTGTTTCGGTGAGGAGATGCTGCCCCCGCTGGGCCTGTTGGCCGAGCTGGAATCATTGATCCAGTCTCGGACCGGCGAGGATTCATCGACCAGCTACACCGCTCGCTTACTGAGCGAAGGCGTGGCCCGTTGCGCTCAGAAAGTCGGCGAAGAGGGCGTCGAAGTCGCCCTCGCAGCGGTTCAAGGGCAGCGCGAGGAACTGAACAGCGAGGCCGCAGACCTGCTCTATCATCTACTGGTCTGCCTGCATGCCTCAGGATCAAGCCTGCAGGAGGTCCTGAACATTCTGAGGACGCGCCGCAAGCACTAAGCGGCTCGGCTGCGATCCAAATCGATTGATGTCGGATCGATCCACGCCGGATCGCTATCGAGGACCGAGGACGGCCGACCGATCAAAAAGCCCTGGAAGCACTGAATGCCGGCGCGCGCTTTCAGCCAGTTCAGTTCGGATTCTTTCTCGACGCCGTTGGCAATCACCTCGATGCCCAGTGTCCGAGCGGTCTCGCAGATGCCGAGAACCACTGACTGGCTGAGGCGTCGATCAGCGATGTCTCTGACCAGATCCTGATCGAGCTTGAGGTAATCCGGGCGAAACACAGCCAGCTGTTTCAGCCCGGCAACGCCGGAACCGAACCGGTCAGCGCAAACGCGGAATCCACAGGCATGCGCTCGTTTTCTGGTGTGCGCAAGTTGCCTGGCGTTTCCCAGGGCGTTCAGATCGGACACTTCCAGAACCACCTGCTCTCGATTCAATCCGCTGGTCCGAGTCTGGTCACTCGTAGAAACCAGTGCGAATTCGAGATTGTCCGAATTGATGTGAGTGCAGTTGAGAAAAAGCCGTTCACGAAGACCTTGGCGGGCGGCCTCATCAATGGCGCGGTTCCTGCAGGCCTGATCGAAGAATTGCAGGTTCTCGGCTCGCACGCCCTTGATCACCTGTCGGGCAGATTCCCCGTCGTGCCCTCTGACCAGGGCTTCGTGGCCGAGAGCCTGGTGATCGCTCAGATTCAGCGTGGGCTGGAACTGAAAACTGAGCCCCACTCCAATCAGGGCCGTGTAATCGTGCAGCTTTTCCTGCTGTTGCATTTCGAAAACTGAGATATCCATTGTTCAACTCCCCTTGGGATCGATTGTCATCATTGCGAACCAATGAACGTCTTGCTGCAATCCTCGTGCCAGAAGTGAGAACAAACCCTAGACATCACAACACGACACCGTCGGCGAGAACCGTGTAAGGGTTTCTGGGTGTTCCGCTGTGCTTCGCCTGACCCCAAGGCCAGCCGACGTCACCCGTTGGTCGATTTACGCTGATCGCCTCGAAGCATGGCAAATCAAAACGAGTGCCTGGCAGAAATCGATCATTCTGTCTGCCGGAAAACAAGCAGCCCGTGCTACATCTCAAGGAACGGCTGGAGCGCCGGCGAGTCCAGTTCAGTGTTTCATGGCACATCGCGCCGCCGATGCTCGACGCGGATCGAGCCATTGAGCTCACCGATCAACAAAGCGCTGATATCCCTCAAGGGCATCGGCGACTGCAGCCTCATACAAGCGTTTTCCGTGCTCGACACTGGCGCGCTCGGGCTCGGATGCGCAGCGACCATCGGGGAAAGTGCGTCGGAAATCCCGCGCCTCGCGAATGACCCCACCCGGCCCTCGAGCCGGCGTCAATCGATCGGTTCCGGCACGGTCGGGATGGGCGTACCAGGTCAGTGAAATTTCTGACGGGGTGGCGTGAAAGCCCTCTGCATTGCCGTAGAGATCCGCGCTCAGCGCCTGCATGCGCTTGCCCATGAACCAGTTGGCCAGAACCATGTCGAGCCCGCTGTCGGAATCGCGCAGGCTGAACTCGGCCCAGACCTCGGAAAAAGCCGCATTCACCGTCGCGATGTTTCCGCCATGGCCGTTGAGAAAATAGAACTTGCGAAATCCCGCCACCGCCATGGATTGGACGATGTCACGGACGACCAGCAGCAGCGTCGACGGGCGCAGGCTGGCTGAACCCGGGAACGCCAGATGATGCTGGGCCATGCCGTAGCTGATCGTGGGGGCGATCAGGATACCGGACGCGCTCATTCCATCAGCGATGGTTTCCGGGCAGATCGCATCGGTTCCGATCAGGCCGGTCGGGCCATGCTGTTCGGTCGAGCCGATCGGAATGACCACGCCCTGGGACTGTTCCAGATAGCGTTCGACCTCGGGCCAGGTGGCAAGCTGAAGTTTCATGGTTTGAAAGCGCCTCGTTGATTACACCAGTCAGAAGTCCATGATCGCTGAGTACAGCCCGCCGAGTCCAATGTCGTGGCTCGGGCGCTGACGACGGCTTCGATCACGACCCGATCTGATATTGGTGAATGTCACCGCTCTGGCTCTCGGCGAACTGTCGGCCGACCCGCCACTGCTCACATCATGACAAACGACACCTGAATATCGCAGCAAACCTCGATAGGATGACAGATCTTGCTGGCCTGACGGAAAAAGCCATGACCTCGAATCGTCTTCACCCGGTCAACGATCGTCTTATTCATCTCGACGTGCTCAGGGGCTTTGCCCTCTTCGGCATCCTGCTGGTCAACTTCGAGTGGTTCCTGCGGCCCATGCAGGCCATTATGCTCGGCAGCGAGCCCGGACTGTCTCCGTTGGATCAGATCACCGATATACTGGTCACGACCTTCGGCGAAGGCAAGTTCTATCCCCTGTTCTCGATCCTGTTTGGCGCTGGCTACGCGCTGATGGCCGAACGCGCGTTGAAGCGCGCCGCGCCCTTCTGGGGCCTCTATCTGCGGCGCGTACTCATTCTGGCCGGCTTCGGTCTGATCCACACCATCCTGATCTGGGGAGGGGACATTCTGCTGATCTATGCGGTTTCAGCCCTCATCATGATTTTGCTGTTTCGAAAGACACCAGAGCGGCGGCTCTGGAAATGGGCGCTGTTTTTTATCAGTATTCCTGTGATTCTGGCCTGGATGCTGGGCGGCAGCATGAGTCTGCTGAATCAGGTCGATCCCGAGGCCTACAGCAGCGCGATGAGCGAAATCGTTCAGAGCAACGAGAGGGTGCTCACAGAGATTACCCAGGCCAAGCAAGTCCACGCCAGCGGGAGCTTGACCGACAACATCAGGCTGCGTATCGACGACACGATCTTCAAGTTCAAATTTTTTCTGTTCTGGGCGACGCCGATCATCGGCTACTTTCTGCTTGGTCGCTGGCTGATCGTCTCTGATCGTCTGTTGAACCCGGTAGAACATGCCATGTATTTCCGGCGCTGGCGCTCGCGTGGCCTTCTGCTCGGCCTGCTCGCCTCCGCGCTGGCCACCGGGCTGATGCGGAACGTTTCAGCGAATCTGCCAACACTGGACGCCGCCCTGGGCAGTACGCTGGTCATCTACGGCGGTCTGCTGCTGGCACTCGGGTATCTTTCCGCCATTGTTCTGTCGGCCGAGCGGCTGCGCTTTCTGGCGCCGGTCGGCCAGATGGCGCTGACCAATTACCTGGCCCAGTCGCTGGTCTGGACCTGGGTGATCTACGGCTATGGCCTGGGCCTGTGGGGCGAACTGCCGCGCTGGTCCAGCGTCCCGCTGGCCGTCGCCTTCTTCGGCCTGCAGGTGATCTTCAGTCGATGGTGGGTGGCGCGCTATCGATTCGGGCCCGCCGAGTGGCTGTGGCGGACCCTCACCTACGGCGAACGCCAGTCCATGCGGCTCGAGTCGACCTGAATCAGGGCGACGGCGGTGGCTCGCTCTGCTCGGCCTCCGCGTCTGCCGCCTCTCCGGCCCCATCGTCACGATCGGCGTCACTGGAACGTTCGAGGAGTCGTCGCAGCAGAGCCTGGCTGGTCCGCTCGCGTGTGCGTGGAGCTGAATCCTCAGCCGATTCAGTTTCCGAGTCCAAGTCCGCACGATCGGTTTCGTCAGCCGTGGGATCGTCACCCTCGGCCTCATTCGATTGTTCTCGTGGCGAGAGCAGGCGCTCGGTGATCTGCTGGCGAATCGTGGATTGAAGCAGACTGTTGAAATCCAGACTCACGACGGGCTGAGCGACGGGACCGGAAATGGCCAGGGGAATCCGACCTCCCGTGGCATCACGCAGGCTTCCGGGCAACCGCTGAGCCAGCTCGGGGCCGAGATCGAGCTGCAGTCGATAGTCGACGCGGTCGGCTGCGAAATCGATGCGCCCCTGGCCCTGGACGCCGTAGCCGATTGCGTTCAGATCGAGGTTCGGGAGTTCCACCACGCCGTCGACCACATCGATCTGGGCTGAGAGCGAATCGAACTCGGTTCGGCCTCCAAAGGCACGGCTGACGTTGCTCAGATTACTCACCGTCAGCTCCTCGCTGATCAGTCGTCGCAGGTCGACGCCCTCGAGCGCTCCGTTGGCGATTTCGAGACGACCCGACCCGTTGAGGGTCGCCAGCACGCTGGCCAGGTCGAGCCCCGAGAAATCAAGCATCAGCTGCGCATCAGCCAGTCCGCTCAGAGGTGCCTCGCTGCCGCTCAGTTCGGCGAGCTGGTTTACGGCGATACCCGAGAGCTCGGGCTGAAGCGCGACGCTTGGAGGAATTGACGTAAAATCGACCTCGACTCGTCCATTGAATCGACCGCCGAGCAGACGCGCCTGCATCGGCGAGAGCTGGAGTCGACCATTGCTCAACCGAGCTTCGCTGACCACCTCCGTCAGGCGCAGCTGGTCGGACGCGATCAGTTGCTCAAGATCGAGACGAAAATCGAGGGTCAGCGCTTCGAGCGCGCTGAAATCGGCTGGAGCCGAGGATGGGTCGGACGGTGCCTCCGACGATCCATTCGACGAGTCCGCGACCGGCTGCGAGATGAACGGGCGCAGATCCAGCGACTTGCCGGACAATATCAGGTCGGCGCGAATCTGTTCAGCCATACGAACCCGGCCGCTGGCCAGTAGCACCTGATCGTTGACCGTCAGGCGGGCATCGGTCAGCGCGACATCGAGCGCGTCCCCCAGCACCACCGTGAGTGGATCGCTCAGGCTCAGGCCAAGGGACTGTTCGCCTGCCTCCAGGTCGACCTCAAGGTCAAAAACCACCAGTTTTGACTCATCGGCAAGCTGCAGTTCGAGACCCGCGCTGGCCTCCCCGGCAATGGCGCCACCGGGCAGGCGGAAATCCGTGGAAAACTCGGTGATTCGGACAGCAGACAGATCGCGTGCCACTCGCAGCGAACCGCCCAGTTGCTCAATGATCAGTAAGTCACCGCTTGCATCGGACAGGCGCGCGCTCAGCGAAAAGTCGAGGGGCTGCTCCGGTGCGAAGGCAGCCAGGCGCATCCGATCGATCGACAGGGTGGTTCGGGCATCGTTCACCAGATCCAGCTGGACCAGCTCCACCTGTTCCAGCGTAATGGCCCCGAGGTTGAGGCCGGTCAGATCGACTGCCTGGGAATCGGCCGTCGGGTCCGACTCGGCCAGCAGGCCGTCCAAATTGGTCTGACCGCCCGGACCGGTGACCAGTGTCAGCTGGGAATCACTGAGGGTGAGCGCGCCGGTTTTCAGTTCCCCACGCAACATCGGCATGAGATGGACCGAAGCAACGGCCGTCCCGATCCGGGCGAGCGGTGGCGCGTCAGACAGCGCCGCCTGATTCCCGACCTGGACATCTTCGATCTTGATCGCCAGCCAGGGGCGCAGACTCAACGACATGGGGCCGTCCAGACTCACCTCCCGACCCAGCGTCTCGGAGGCGCGCTGGGCGATCCGCTCGCGATAATCCTCAGGATCAATCAGCAGGACGGCAGCGACACCCACCACCACCGCGATTACAAGCAGGACCAGAAGTCCGAGCAGGAGTTTCTTGATCACAACGAATTACCTTGACGTCACGTCGATCATGAGCTTAACAAAGCCGGCCTCGTCCCAACACAACAATCATAAGGACAAGGAGAAGAACGCTCCAGGGCGTCAGTGACGGAACGGGAACCGCTGGACCAAGACCGAGGGGGCTCAGATTCTCCAGCGCCACCTCCTCCTGTGCCGCGCCCAGAGGGGTTTCGATGATCAGCTGGAAACGGCCGGGCCGAGCATTGGCCAACATCTGGAATGTCGCCTGGCCCTGAGGATCGGTCGTGGCTTCGGCCTGGCTTTGCCCGTTGGTAAAAACCACGCCTGCTGAATCGCTCGGCGAACTTGCGCGCACGGGTTCGTCGACCAACGGCTGACCCCATTGATCAACAACGCCGACGACGAGTGATTGCTCGTAAGGCTCGTTGACCAGGGCGACTTGATCAGCGCCGGAAACGATCCGAAGGTCTGCAGCCAACGGTCCCGCGAAGTGACGCGCGTAGATTCCGAATCCCGACTCGTCCTGACCGGCTGATTCCCAAACGAACAGGTAGCCGTCATCCGGCAGGACGCTGACCGAGGGAAAATCCTGAAAGGCTTCAAGTTCCTGACTGACCCGGAACTCATCGCCCAGAAACTGACCGTCCCGGCCGAGACGGCGGGCGTAGATGCCTTGTCGTTCGAAATCCTCGGGAAAACTTTGCCAGACCAGAATGTAGTGACCCGCACCGTCGACGGCAATCGCGGGCTGATCCTGGATGCCATCATCGAACTGGTTGACCTGGAGCTCGGGGCCGATGGCCTGGCAGCTGGCATCGAACAGACGGACCATGATGCGGCGATAGACAAACGAGCTCAAGCCCATATTGTCCTGCCACACCACGGCGAAGCGACCATCACCGGCTCGCACAACGCGCGGACGGGATTGCTGACCGGTGGTGAACTGATTGACCTGCGTTTCGGCCGGACCTTGCCCCTGGGAATCAAGACACCGCAGGAAGACACCCCAGTCAGAACCATCAAGTTGCGCATCCTGCCAGACTGACATCACCGAGCCGTCGCCAGCAACCGCCAGATCGACCCGGCGCTGGGTGCCTGCGCTGACAGCGTTGAGGGGAAGAATCGGACCCAGAGGGGCTCCTGTGGCGTCCGCCCGTCGCGAAAGGATGTCGAAACCGGTGGCCTCGTTCGTGGCAGCCCAGCTCAAAGTGAGCTGGTTATCATCACTCAGTCCCAGCCGCGGCAGCAGTTGAATGGTGTCGGTGGTTTCGCTGATACGCCGATCGCCCGCCAGAGGCAGGCCGTCGGGACCGAAGCGCCGGACCGAGATCACATCGGCCAGGCTGAGCCGATCCTGTCCGTTCCAGGCCACGGCGAAGCCCCCGTCAGGCGCCATGACCAGGCTCTGTCCATCCTGCGATCCGACGTTGAAATTGTTGATCCGGATTTCAGGGCCCTGAAAACCCTGCCCGATATCCAGGCGCTGGGCGTAGATGGCCCATCCCGCAGCCTCCTGATCCTTGGACTGCCAGATCACCACGGAACGGCCGGCGGCGTTGCTCGCGACCAGCGGAATTCGCTGATCGTCCGCCTCGAAGGTATTGATCCGGAATTCCTGCCCGGACAGCCCACCGCTGCCTGCCTGCACCGGAATCAGGGCGAACAGCTGGACGAGCGCAAACAGGATCACTGATCGAAACGACTTGGGCAACTTCGACTCCGCGAATAAGACTTGAACGAAGCCGAAGCATAGCAAGCGCGGCGGCCATCGGATCAACCACCGCCGCGAAAGTGGCCCGAGGGGCTACCTAGAGCCCGAACCAGGCCATCACATAGCTCTGCATGAGCTCTTCGCGATGCGGTTCCACCAGGGCCATGACCTCCTCCGAAACCTGTCCACTCAAGGCCGCCTGTCCCTGATCGCCGACCGCCGCCACCGCCACCTGTTCGCCCAGTGCACGAAAGGTCTGATTGCGCGTCCAGACATATTCATCCAAGCTGAACTGATAGCGGTTGAGGACCTGCACCTGGGCGGCCTTGGCGGTCAGCAACAGTCCGCCCAGATCGCGATACGCCGAGAGCACTTCGAGCACGCTCGCATCGCGGCCTTCGGCATCCATCTCATCCTTGATCTGAGTCCATTGGGCGTCAAGCGTGTTCAGCTCCTCCTCAAGCATGGTCCGCATGTCGCGCTGGGCCACGAGAAAACGCTGGAATCGATCGGGATCCAGCTGACCGTCAGCGGGTGCAACAAAGCGATCGGTCTCCTCGATCTGGCTGTTCAGAGACTGAAATTCGGTCGTGAACTCGCCGACCTCCGAGACAAAGTCCCAGCCGGGCTTGATCACCAAGAAATAACCGGCGGCTCCTCCTCCAACCACAAGCACCAGCACCACAGCCGCACATCCAATCAACAACTTCTGCATCGTTCAACTCCAATTCGCGTCTCAAAAATACTTAAAGCACCAGATTGACTGATGAGCTCTACCGCCGGGGACCCGCTTCACGAACCAGGTCGTCACAACACGGGTCCAGTGCACTGGGCCTCAATGTTCATAGGCCGCCTAATCAATACGAACTCCCGGACTGAATTCGGCCAGGCTGCGATCATGTCAGCCGACCCCAAGGCGCTAGAATGGCGCTAATTCAATCGCCCCCTTATTGATCATGAATCAATGCCTTTGCGCTGGTCTGATCGGACTGACCCTGCTGATCACCGCATGTTCGAACCCGCCGCCCGGCGATGCAGGGGCTACGCCGCTGCTGCTGATCTCCATCGATGGCTTGCGCCATGACTATCTCGACCTGGCCGAGACCCCGGCGCTGGATCGGTTGATTAACGGCGGCTTCAAAGCCGACAGCCTGCATCACGTCTTTCCGACCAAGACCTTTCCGACTCACTACACGATCGTGACCGGTCGCCACCCGGGCACCCACGGCGTCGTCGCCAACAGCATGTGGGACCCAATTCGAGATGCCCGCTTCTCACTCGGCAATCGTGATGCCGTCATGGACGGCTACTGGTACGAGGGCGGCGAACCGATCTGGGTCACCGCCGAAAAGCAAGGTCTGACCGCCGCGGCTTTTTTCTGGCCAGGCACGGAGGCACGGATCCATCGCACTCGACCGAGCTTTTGGAAGCCCTACAACGCACGCACGCCCTACGATGAGCGCGTGGACCAAGTCCTGGAATGGTTGGATCTGCCCAGCGACAAACGTCCGGACCTGATCACGATGTATTTCTCGTCGGTGGATTCAGCCGGTCACCGCGACGGCCCGCGTTCTGAGGCTGCCGCTCAGGCACTGGCCGATATCGACGGGCACCTGCTCGATTTGCTTCACGGACTCGACGATCGCGGCCTGTTGGACGCCATGCACATATTGGTCACTTCCGATCATGGCATGGCTAGCGTCGACATCGACCAATACATCCTGCTCGATGAGCACCTTGATCTGAGTCAGGTTCGGGTCTCGGATTGGGGGCCCGCCGGCCAGATCTGGGCCGGCGACATGGGCGCCGAGTCCGTTCAGAAAGCCCTTAGCGGCGCCCATCCACACCTGCAGGTCTGGCAGCGCGACGACATCCCGGCCCGCCTCCACTTCGGAACGCATCATCGCGTTCCCGACGTGCTCGCTCTCGGTGATCTGGAATGGATGGTCTCCAATACGCCCTACATGATCGGGCGCACGCAGTTCTCGCTGAATGGGATGCACGGCTGGGACCCAGCTTATTTCAAGATGCACGGCCTGTTCATTGCCCACGGTCCGGCGTTCGGGTCTGGCACTCGCGCGCCCAGCCTGCGCTCGATCGACCTATATGCCCTGATGGCCCACCTGCTCGACATCGAACCGGCCTGGCATGAGGGTTCGCTCAAGCCCTTCGAGGCCTATCTCGACCGGCAGGAGGGACAGCGCTACGAGACCTTCGATCTCAGCTGCCCCGGTCAACCGGACGCCCATGCGATCGCCGGGCCGGCGCATTTGGCGCTGCACTGGGGGCCGAAGGTCTTCGTTTTGCTGCGCCAAGCTTCAATCTCTGGCGAGTCCTTCGAGTCCACCGGTCTGCGGCTGCAGCGCAACGGCGATTCCGCTCGATTAACCATCGATGAGAGCCACTACGGGCCCTGCGCGATGACCGTCGCCGATCCACAGCGTTAACCGAACGGCCTACTCGTAGCGCCGATCCGCATGCTCGAGCCAACCACCAGCCTGGCGACCCTGGGGATCATGGTGGGTCCAGTGGATGATGCCACCGCGTTCGTTCCAGACGAACTCCCCCATGAAGCGCACGACATCGCCTCGCCCCAGCGCGTCGATCCGCGGCGCCAGATCGATGTTGTGGGCGACAAGCACGGTGTGTTCTGGTCCGACCTCGAGCACGAAGCGCTGATGCCGGGAGCCTTCATTGTCATCACTTAGAAGGCGGACGACCCGGCCCTCACCCTCAACCCAGACATCGCTGAGCTGGCGCTCGAAGGCATCGGCCACCGCCCCACCGGCGCTTGTCGAGAACAACGCTTGGGGCTGACTGCCTTCCAACCAGACCAGCGCCGCCAGCAACAGGATCACGAGGATGATGGATGGATTGGGTTTCATTCAGTACTGACCTCCTGCGCATCGGACTGGGGCTTGACGGTGCCGGAGAACAGCTGGATGACCAGTACGCCGCCAACGATCATCAGAATTCCGATCATCGCCGGCAGATCCAGGGTCTGTTTGAAAGCAATCAGTCCGACCAGCGTGATCAGGGCCACACCGGCCCCGGCCCAGATCGCATAGGCCACCCCCACGGGGACGCTCCTGAGCGTCAGCGCGAGCATGTAGAAGGCCAGCGTGTAGCACAGCACCACTCCGATCGACGGCCCCAGCCGGGTAAAGCCCTCGGACAATTTGAGAAATGATGTGCCGATCACTTCGGCGACGATGGCAACTGCGAGATAAATCCAGGCACTCATTGAACGGGGTCCTTGTCAATCGTTGAGTCAGTTAGTGAGTCAGGCGGCTTGCGAGCCTCGGTGAGACCCAACAGTCCACACGTCAAGGGCAGCCTGCAAATTGCTCGCTGAAGGGACGAGCAGCACCGGGCGTCTCGGGGCAAAGCGGCGAGCGCTGAATAGAGAATGAAGCGCGGCACGGTCGCATCGAAAATTGAATCGAAGAAGGAATCGGCAATAGATTCGGCCATCGAATTGGCAACCAGATCATCAATCGAGGCACCAAGCCCGGCATCGGAGGCCTTCAAACAGCAGGCGGAAAAAGGACACGCCACATGAAGGCCGACTGGCTGCGAATATAGCCGGTGTATTTCGGGTGCCCGTCGTCGATGTCGGCGACCCGGCGTTCGTAAAAAACATCAAAGCTGACCCGGGGCAAATCGTCCGGCCTGATCAAGGCCGCTGGAACGAACCGCAGCCGCGGAAACAGCGGGCTCTCGAAACGCTCGAGGACCGGCTGGCGGCAGGACGAGCAAACACCACGCCGTACGTTAGGAGGCGCCCTGTAAGTCTGAAACTCCACGGTCTCGTCGTCCGGGAGATCGACATCCCGGGCGCGAAAAACCACGATATCCCCGAACGGCGCCTGATTGAATCGCTGGCAGATCGTGCAGTGGCAGCGAGCGCGAAAGCGAGGTTTTCCTCGAAGGCCAAAACTGACCTGACCACAGGCACATCGGGCAGCATTCACTTCGATCCATCTCCGGGTAGAGGCCGATAAAACATAGCACGGCTGCGCGCCTGGCGCTGCTCGGCGCCCATGACCTCTGGCGCATGACATTTCCAGCCAACGGGGTATCTTGGGGATTCAACTTGCAAACGGACTCGAGCATGAAGCGCTTTCTGAAATGGTCTGGCATGACGCTGGGCGTACTGGTCCTGATCGGTGGCCTGTTGTTCACCAACTTCTGGTTCTTCAAACCGCTGTCGATCGACTGGTTCTACACGCGCGTCTTCGCCCAGTTCGCATTGAGTAATCCGGAAATGCTGACCTCGATGCGCATGCTTGAACCGATCGGCATTCGCGGTCACAACGCCAAACTCAGCGATTCCTCACCGGCGGCCGCGGACGAGCAGCTGGCCTTCTGGCGTGAACAGTACGAGGTGTTCAAAAGCTACGATCGCGAGGACTATGAGGGTCAGGACGACCTGTCCTACGCTATCTTCGATTTCTTCATGGGCAACACCCTGGATGACGCCGACCGCTGGCAGCTGCACAATTTTCCGGTGAATCAGATGTTCGGGGTGCAGAGCTCGATCCCCAATTTCATGGCCCAGCAACACGTGATTGAGGACGAGCTCGGGGCTGAACATTACATCGCACGCCTGAATCTGATGGGCACCAAATTCGATCAGATCCTGGACGGCCTGGTCCTGCGACGTGAGGCTGGAATCCATCCACCGGCCTTCACCGTGGAAAAGGTCATTGACCAGATCGAGGGTTTTGTCGAGCCGCCGGCCGAGGAGCATCTGCTGGTCACCAGCTTCGATGAGCGCATCGCTCGAATCCCCGCCGAAGCGCTTGGCGACGACCGCCGTTCTGAACTGCGGCAAGCAGTGATCGAGGCCGTCAACGAGGTGGTCTATCCAGCCTATCGCGAGCTGCATGCCTATCTTGACGATCTGTCGAAGGAGGCCACCAGCAACGGCGGTGTCTGGCGCCTGCCGAACGGTGATGCATTCTATCAATCGGCGATCACCCAGCACACCACCACCACCATGACCGCCGATGAGATTCACGCCATCGGTCTGGCTGAAGTGCAGCGCATCGGCGCCGAGATGGACGCCATCCTTCGCGCCGAAGGTCTGACCGAAGGCAGCATCGGTGAGCGCGTGCGCCAGATTGCCGAGCGCCCGGACCAGCTTTATCCGGACACCGATGAGGGACGGGCACAGATCCTGGCCGACTACCAGGCCATCATCGACGAGATCGACCCGGTCATGGAACGGTACTTCAACCTGCGCCCATCCGTCGGCGTGGAGGTCAAGCGCGTGCCCGAATTTTCACAGGCCACCGCACCTGGGGCCTACTATCAGCCCCCTTCATTGGACGGTTCGCGTCCGGGGACCTTCTACGCCAACCTGCGCGATGTCAGTGAAATTCCCCGTTTCGGAATGCGCACGCTGGCCTACCACGAGGCCGTTCCAGGCCATCACTTCCAGAACGCGATCACCCAGCAGCTCGACGGACTACCGATGTTCCGGCGCATGCTGCCCTTCACGGCCTACGGCGAAGGTTGGGCGCTGTACACGGAACAATTGGCCTGGGAACTGGGCTTCCAGGACGATCCGCTGGACAATCTGGGCCGCCTGCAGGCGGAGATGTTCCGAGCTGTTCGCCTGGTCGTCGACACGGGAATGCACGCCAAGCGCTGGAGTCGAGAGCGAGCCATTGACTACATGATGGAACACACCGGCATGGGCAAAGGCGAAGTCACCGCCGAGATCGAGCGCTATTTGGTCATGCCCGGTCAGGCCCTCGCCTACAAGGTCGGCATGATCAAGATTCTTGAATTGCGCGAGCGCGCACGCACTGCCTTGGGCGAGAACTTCGACCTCAAGTCCTTTCACGATCAGGTGCTTGGTAACGGTGCCCTGCCCCTGACCTTGCTCGAACAGGTCATCGACGACTGGATCGCGGCGACTCAAAGCGGGAAAGCGTGAACACCGCTGGAAGGGCTGCTTGATGCACGACAAGAACGAACTCGATATCCGAGCGTGTCGCATCGCAGATGAGTTCAGCCCTGATCTTTCAGCGGTCGTCGTTGCGCTGAGGGTGCACCTCGAGTGCTCAGGCCGTTCGGATCAAACGCTGCGGCGAGACGTTTGCGATTCGCTCGACCTCGCCCCGGACTTCCAATTCAAGTTTGACGGTGGTCACGTGCCAACTCACCGAACCGAGGGTCTTGAGCTGCTGCGAGCTCAACCGGGTCTTGATCAAAGCCGGAATTTGACCGACCCGAATCCCCGGAAGATCCCCTGGTATCAGGGCGAGCATGTGTTTGCGAAGCAGATCGAATTTCCAACGTGGAATGTTGGTCGGCTGCTTTCCTGGTGTGGGCGTGCGACAGCTGACTTTGTCCGAGTCCGCGCTCATGAGCCGGTCGATGCCGGGCCGCTGACTTCTATGACGACCGTCTCACCCTCGGCTATCAGGCGCTGAATGCCAGTGTGCAAGCCCTGCTTCAACGACCTGAACAGGGGCCCCATCAGTCCATCGCCCAAAGCCTGCTTGCCTACGACCGGTCCGGAGAATCTGGTGTTTCTGTGATTCGACCAGTGAAGACCATCATCCAGCAATTCCAGGCAGCGTGGCACATCGCCCCGATCGCCGACCTCGAAAAAATCTTTGACGACCTGCTTGTTCTTTTCAATGATCATGGGCGTTTCCCTGTTGATGATGACGGCACCGGACGATTCGCCTCGGTGCGTGCCTGGCAATGCTCGGGGCCTTGCGAAGCGTCTCGAGCGCCCGTGGCCGTGAAGGCCAAGAGCCTCTCGCCTTTCAACCCTCGCCTCATCTGCGCTCCAGGGCCCTGAACGGACCGAATGATCATGTCTCGATTATGATCGTCGTTTCATCGATAAAGCAAACGGGCGTCCCCACAGCGCCGTCGAAACCTTCACCTTCGATCGCGTCCAAAATGGTTTTCAGGCCGGCGGTGGCCGACGCTGCCGACCGTCCGACCAGGAGCCGCAGATGTCCAATCACCCCCGTCATGATGACATGCCCGGGGTGGCTTCTTCACGGCATCTGCCGATTCGGATTGCCATACTTCCATACGCTTTCAAAGCATATTTCCAACCAATGAACCGCAACATCACACCCCTGAGAGCATTGCCTTGAACTACCTCAGGCAGTCACTTTTCGGCCTGATCGTCGTCGGGATCCTGTGCTCGATTGGCATGGTCATCATGATTCGCAGTCACGTCGATACGATCAACGGCGGGAGGGTCGCAGTCGCCGAGCGCACGGCATTCGAAACCGAGGCCGATTCGCTGGTCATTCAAAACGTCAGGGTGCTGTCACCCGACGGCAGCTTTTTTCTCAACCCTCGCAGCGTCCTCATTGAGGACGGCACGATCGTGTCGATCAACCAGGGTGACTCGGGTCCTGAAGGCGCTCGTCTGATCAATGCTCAGGGCAGGTATCTGATCCCCGGACTGATCGATGGCAATGTCGATCTACGCCGCCAGCCCAATGATCTGTTGGTCTATCTGGCCAATGGCGTGACGCATGTTCGCGATCTCTCAGGCCAGCGCGAAGACCTGGATCTCGCGAGCGAGCTCGAATCAGGTCGTCCCGGACCCACCCTGAGCGTCGCTTCTCCGAAGCTCTACAGCGCGGGTCTCATCGAAAGCGCCTGGATGTCGATGACGCGAGTGGCCGTCAACCTACGCCATCCAGAACGCGCGGTCGAGACAGTCGGGGAGTTGGCTGAGGCCGGATACGACGCGATCAGTATCGACGCCAGTCTGGACCCTGACGTGTTTCAGGCCATCACGACAGCCGCGGGTGAGATCGGGATGCGCACCATCGGCCGCCTTCCCGATCGATTCGACCTGACTCGCTTAGCCAGCACCTCGCTGTCCGAGCTGGCTCGTACCGAGGACCTGGTCGAGCGATTGCTTGACGAATTCTCAGGTCTGAATCGAGGCAATGATCCAAGTGCTTTTCTCGACCACCTCAGGGATCGTTCCCCGCAGCTGGCCGACGCCCTGCTTTCCAGCGGCACGGCCGTCAATTCGACGCTGTGGTTTACGCAAACACTTGAACGCCAGGCCGGCAACCTTCTCGATGCACTGAAGGATTTGCCGCTGGCCTATGCCAATCCTGCGATGGTCGAGGGCAGCCGCTATGCTGGCGTGGGCTGGTTGCCGGGGATGAATCGCTACGAACTGCCGCGCGATCTCGATGCGGAACGTCGCGTCGAAACGATCGCCATCTGGCAGACACGCCGTCAGGCGCAGCAGCTCTTGATCCGCGAGCTGGCCGACCGGGGTGTGCCCATCATCGCGGGCAGCAACGCCACCGCCGAACTCATGATCCCCGGCTTCTCCCTGCATGACGAGCTCGAAATGCTGAACCGCATCGGCCTGTCGCCCACCGAAGCCCTGCGCGCTGCAACTCAAGTCCCTGCCGCGCAGATGGGCCTGCAGTCCGGCGTCATCGAGCCCGGTCGCGACGCCAGCCTGGTGCTTCTGAACTCCAATCCCCTGGTCGATATCAGCAACACTCGCACGATTGCCATGGTCATTCGCGACGGCCAGGTCTACGATCGCGACGACCTCGCGGCCATGCTGGAGGCGGTACGCCAGGCGCACGCAAGAAGCCGCAAATTTGACCTTGCACGGTATCAATAACTCATTGAGACAGATCAGGTGGGAAACCACGCCCAGCAGTCGCTCCAGTCCAGCGCCATGTGAATCAGCAGCCCAAGGCCGAGCAGCTGGACCGCGCGGGCGGTGCTGATCGACCGCCGCCTTCTGCCGTCTCCGCTGCGGTGGAACAAGAACGGGAGCAGGAACAAGCACAGATAAACCGCAATGGCAGGCAGCGTGTGCAGAGGATGGAACCCGATCGAACAGCGGGCCGGATCATAGATTGGATCGGCCAGCAGATGATCAACATCGACGGCCATGGTACTGATCAGAATCAGAGCCACCAAGGCCCATCGGCGGCGGTAGACAACCCGTGCAACCAGCAGAGGAATCAGGACGTGGAGTGCAAGATGAGCCAATGATCATCCGATCCGGTGCGCTTGTCAGCGTGTTCGATCAGCGAGTCTGCTGCCCCTTGATGAATCGGATCGTGTCTTCTAGCGTATCGGACAGAAAGTCCAGCTGGGGGGCCAGTGCGGCTGCGACACGGCCATGTCCGGTGCCCGGGTAACGCTTGAGCTCGACGGCGACGCCGGCCGCTTCCAGGGCCTGTGCAAAACGTTCCGAATTTCCGGGCTCGACCACGTCGTCATCCTCGCCGTGAATCAGCAGTGAGGGCGGCGTCGCAGCTGAAACAAAGTTGATGGGCTGGCTGGCCGCGCGCTGACCCTCGGGGAAGACTTCCTGCAGATAGCCTGAATCCACCGGCAGGAAATCATAGGGACCAGACAAGCCGATCAGGGCCACGATGGTTTCTGAAGGAACAGACTCCCGCGTCAGATAGCTCGAGTCGGTTGCCAGAAGTGCCGCGATATGGGCCCCCGCTGAATGCCCCATCAGATAGATTTCCACGGTCCCGCCGGAACCCTTTTCCTGTTCTTCGAGCACCCCATGTGTCCAGGCCACCGCTTTCGCGGCATCGTGCATGAAGGCCGGGAACTGCACTTCCGGATAGCGTCGGTAGTCCGGAATCACGACGCGAAATCCGGCCTGGGTCAGCGCGGACGCTACAAACTCGTAGTTCTGACGTTTCCCGTCGCGCCAGCCTCCACCGTAGAAGAACACGATCGTCGGCGCGGTCGAGGCCACTTCGACGGGCTCGTAGTAATCCAGAAGCCCCTGGTCGCCGTCCGCATAGCGAATCGCCGAAGTTTTCTGGTAGTGCGACGAGGGGCTGGTGTCGCTAATAACCTGTAGCGCACTGCAGCCCGAAATCGAAATGAGAACAAAAGCACTGCACAAGCACCGCAACAAGGCCTTTGGATTGATCATGCGCTCATTCCCTCAGCTCCCTTGAAAGCGGCTGGTGCACTGACCCCCTGATAAATCGCCAGTTCACGCTGCTCGCGCTGAAGGTCAGGATCGCGAATCGCTTTCACCGCTCGAATTTGGGAAAGATAGGACTCTGACAGCCCAGCCGCGAGTGCTCCGGCGATCACATGTTGCCGGTACCAGCTGAACGGCCTCAGTTTTGGATCGATAAGGGTGGCACGATAAGTGTGTGCAGCCAAACGCTCGCCTCCTAAGTGGATGTCGACCATTTCTCTTTCATAGCCGACACCGACGCCCTCGATTCGATCGAGCACCTCGAAGTCGTCCGAAGTGATCTTGTAGACCAGGCCAAATACCGTGCTGCGCTCACGCTCGGGAATATCACACTTGCCCGACCCGTCCGCGCCGCACTTGTGAAATGCCAATTCGTGGCCATCGAGCCGCGCCGGTGCGTGGTCAAGCGCTGAGGGCAGGCGTGCCCGCAGCCTTGCGGGGCTCATATTCGAGCCGTAGGCGAAATAGAATTGGCGTTTCCTGCGCATCCTGATCATTCCTTTGGTCCGTGGTGTCGGATCAATCCTGTCGACAGCCGGGCCCCACCATACCAACGCAGCGTCCGAAAATCGCTGCTGCCGCCGGGTAGGGCGCTGACGCCGCAGGAGCCCTGACCGTCGATGGCGATCACGGACACCTGGTTTCCCACCGCTGAAGCTCGTATCAGGACGCTCGGCGGCGTCGAACGTCGATGAAGCCCTTGACGAAGAACACCATGGCCAGAAGCGTGCTTGACATCATCAGACCGACCCGCAAAATTGCCAGCGGGTCCTCCCGACCAATCGCTCCACGCAGGGGAGTGATCAGCGCCAGAAAAATCAGCAGTGTAAGTAAGGCCGCGAGGTGCGCGGCGATCTTGTTTTCTGCCTTAACGCCTGGATAGCAGGCCAGCAGCACGAGACCGAAGAAGGCCGGAATCAGGGCGGTCAATGAAGGATCGACAGCTCCGAAATAGGCCCAGGCCGACATCAAGAGCAGAACGACGGCGTTGATCAGACTGGCGATGTGCGCTTTCACGGCGTTGACGGTTCCCGACGAGGATTGGACTCGGTTGGCCATTAGTCTACACACGCCAAGGCCAGACGGACTCACTTTGGAATCACCCCTTGCTGCCGTGTCGGGTCGTAGCACTGCCTTCGGACCGGCGATGGGTCCGTTGCGGAGTCAGTCACCTAGACGGGCGGCCTGCAAGGCCATCGGCAGGTAATCGGCAAGCCGCTTGCCATCAATGTCTGCGATTGAATGCAGCTTGATGTGTCGCCGGTGTTTGCCGGCGCCTTTCAGATGACCCCAGGGGTCGACGATCTGCGCGCCCTGCGAAAATTCCACCGACACGTGCGCCTTGTAGGCAAACACGCCGGCAAAAAATCGGTCCGCTTCGGCGTGAAACAGAATCCCGCCGTACTTGACCGCTTCGGTCACATCGGGCATCGCAGCCTTGACCGCCGCTCTGACGGCTTCGACCAGCTCAATCTGCTCAGGGCCCAACAGACGAATATCGTCAAGCAGGGATTGAACGCTCCGTTGGCCCATTGTTCTCACTCCTGTGTACTGACGTCGATCGGATCTTCTATCCCCAACGCCAGGCTCGATGTTGGACCCATGAGCGCGAGTCCGAAAACCGAACCGGCCGAGTCTCGATCGAGAGCATGTAGAGATTGGCGACACGGGTCTCCGGCAAGTCCGTCCCCCGTTCACTCGAAGACGGGCGCCAGTGTATCCCGCACTGAAATAGCGCATCGTCAGCAGGCATAATTCAGCCTGCTCAATTCGGGAACACGACCCTCATGCGCTTGCCCACCACCCTGCTGCTGACAATTTTCAACTACACCCTGTTGATGTCGGTTTCCGCTCTGGCGTCCGAAACCACGGCCGACCAGGCCCTGAATCAGCTGGTTGATGACTTCGCGCGCTATGAGTTGGCCAACAACCCCATTCAGGCCGGGCGCGAGGGCGACCTCGAGGCTCTGGCACGCTGGCCGGATGGGTCCATGGAGGCCGTTGCCAGGCGCAGGATCGAAAACCAGGGTTTCCTGAGCCGGCTCCAGGCAATCGATGCCACGAGGCTGAGCGATGACGGACGCACCAATTACGTCGTACTCGACTACTTGCTGGGTTCACGGGTCGAACTGGCGCCGTTCGAACAGCAGCGCATGCCCTTCACCAGTGACTCCGGCTTTTTTTCCCTGCCCTTGCAGGTGGCCCGCAGCACCCGCATCCGCGACCTGGCTCATGCGGAAGCCTGGCTGCAGCGAATCACGGCCCTGCCAGTGTGGCTCGACCAGAATCGGGCCTGGCTCCAGCGCGGTATCGAAACGGGCATGGTCCAGCCCGCCTATGTGGTCGAGTCTATCGTGGCGCAGATTAGAACCATCACCGAAACAGCGGTCGAGGACAGCCCGCTGTTGGCACCGTTCCAGACCTTGCCGGCCGCGCTCGAACAGGCGCACGGAGACGAGCTGAGAGCTCGCGCCATTGCACTGATTGAGGAGCACAGCGAACCCGCCTATGCTGAGCTGCTGAGCTTTTTTTCCGACACCTATCTGGCCGAGCCGCGTGCGAGCATCGGCATTGCTGAAGTGTCTCAGGGGCGTGCGCTCTACCGAGCACTGGTCCGCCACCACACCACGCTGGAGACCACGCCCGAGGCCATCCATCAGCGCGGACTCGAAGAAGTCGCGCGTATTCGCCGCGAAATGGAGGCAGTCATCGAAGGAACTGGTTTCGATGGGGACTTTGCCGCGTTTGTGGCCGACCTGCGGACCAACCCTCGTTTCTACGCGCGCACTGAGCAGGAACTGTTGATGCACGCTTCCTGGATCGCGAAGCGCGCCGACGATGCCATGCCCAGCCAGTTCCACACCCTGCCCCGGCTGCCCTATGGCGTGCGACCGGTGCCGGCCGAACTGGCGCCGACCTTCACCACCGGTCGCTATTGGGCCGGGGACCTGGAAAACGGCGTGGCCGGCGGCTACATGGTCAATACGCACCGGCTCGATCAGCGTCCGCTCTACGCGCTGCCCGCCCTGACCCTGCACGAAGGCGTTCCCGGTCACCATCACCAATTCGCGCTGGCCGCTGAAATGGACGATCTGCCGGGCTTCCGCCAAGATTTCTATCTGACGGCCTTCAGCGAGGGTTGGGGGCTATATTCCGAGTTCCTGGGCCTGGACATGGGCATTTACACCACGCCCTACGAGCACTTCGGGAGGCTGACGTACGAAATGTGGCGAGCCTGCCGACTGGTCGTGGACACCGGCATTCATTATTTCGGCTGGACCCGCCAGCAGGCCGAGGACTGCCTGCTGGAAAATTCCGCCCTGGCGCCGCACAACGTGACCACCGAGGTCGCCCGCTACATCTCCTGGCCGGGCCAGGCCCTGGCCTACAAACCCGGCGAGATGCTGATACGCGAGCTAAGAAAAAAGGCGGAAACCCGACTCGGCGCCGGCTTCGACATCCGTCGCTTTCACGACCACATCCTCTCCGACGGCGCCATTCCGCTGCTTGAGCTTGAACTCAGAATGAGGCGTTGGATCGAGCGCGAGAGCGCTGACGAGGATTAGGGAGCCTCTAAGATAAAAAAACGGCCCGCCGAAGCGAGCCGTTTTCGATTTAACGTGGATAATCTCTATTTCGATCAGGGCATAATCACGGAGTCGATGACATGAATGACACCGTTGCTCGTTTCGATGTCCACCGCGACGACGTTGGCATCGTCAACCATCACACCGTCGTCAGACACGGTGATATCGATGTCACTGCCTTCCACCGTGGTGGCAGAGGACAAATCGACCACGTCCGTGGACATGACTTTGCCGGAAACCACGTGATAGGTCAGGATTGAGGTCAAGCGCTCCTTGTCGGCCAAGATGGCTTCCAGATCGGCCGTCGGAATTTTCGCAAAAGCCGCGTCGGTCGGTGCAAAAACAGTGAACGGGCCCTCACCTGACAAGGTGTCGACGAGTCCCGCTTCCTGAACGGCAGTGACCAGCGTGGTGAAATTTCCGGCGTCAACGGCGGTTTCGACAATGTTCTTTTGCTCAGTATGACCATGGTCGTCGGCCAGTGCCACTGAACCGAGGGTCAGCAGAGAAGCCGCAGCAACGGCAGTGGTGATCTTCGCGTTCAACATTTGAAACTCCTAAATTCGTAGATAGGGGAGCGCCGGTCATGCCAGCGCGATCGCAAGAATGGGGCACGAGGCATCGACGTAAAGTCAATTAAAAATCAAGGATTTGTGTGCGTGGCGTTGCCTTACTGTGAAGGCCCTTGAGCTTTCTGGCCCTGAACGCGCCCCAAGGAAGCCCTCATTGACCCGCTCCACACCAGTGGTGCTTTAGCGTGATGGCACAACTTGAACGGATAGTAGCGTCAACGTTATGCAGGCAACACGACAAAGCGGTCTCAAGCGACTCGAAGACTTCATTCCTCGCGCTGGCAGGACCTACACGAAAAGCCGCAACCACGATTGCGGGCCCGACCAGCGAGACAACGTCTCGATGCTGTCGCCCTGGATTCGATATCGCCTCATCACTGAGCAGGAAGTGGTCGCAGCGGTGCTGGAAGAGCACAGTGCGTCAGCCGCCGAAAAGTACATTCAGGAAGTATGCTGGCGAAGCTACTGGAAGGGATGGCTGGAACTGCGGCCGGCGGTCTGGCAAGACTACCTTGACCAACTAGAAATCGATCAGGACAAGGTGGCCTCGAACACCGGTCTGCAGGCAGCACTCGATGAAGCCGAGTCCGGCCGCACCGGCATCGACGCCTTCGACTTCTGGGCCCAGGAGCTGATCGAGACCGGCTATCTGCACAATCACGCCCGAATGTGGTTTGCTTCGATCTGGATTTTCACGCTAAAGCTGCCCTGGACGCTCGGCGCGCACTTTTTCCTGCGCCACCTCGTCGACGCTGACCCGGCTTCGAACACATTTGGCTGGCGATGGGTGGCCGGCATTCAGACCAAAGGCAAGACCTATCTGGCTCGCCCGTCGAACATTGAGAAATTCACGAATGGACGCTTTCGACCGACCGATCTGGCTTCCGAAGCGCCGGCGCTGGAATGGCAGGAGCCGCCTGCACCAGCGCCGCTCGATCCATTGCCATCGATCGGGGAGTTTGCCGATGCCCCAGCCCTGCTCCTGATTCATCCGGAGGATCTGAATCCCGAGTCGCTGATCCCCGAGCGCATCACCCTGAAGGCCGCTCTCGCCATCGCTTCGATATCGGGCGCGATCGACTGGCCCTTCGGCGACAAGGCCCGCGATTTCGTCCAATCGGGCGTTACCGATGCCGCCGAGCGGGTCGAGTCCTCCTATGGCGTGTCGACCGAGTCCATCGACCAGCTCGACTCCGACCGCGTGATTGCAGCCTGCCGCCGAGCCGATGCAGAGATCGTGGTCACGGCTTACGCGCCTGTCGGCCCCGTCGCCGATGCCCTGCGGGATCTGGAAGGCGACCTGCGGGAGGCCGACATCAACCTGCACCGGGTTCGCCGCGACTGGGACACGCTGGCCTGGCCAAACGCCACCAAGGGCTTTTTCCCCTTCAAGAAAAAGATCCCTGCGCTGCTCGAGTCGGTGGATCTGGCCTGAACATCGAACGCGCCGGGAAGAAGACCAATGAGTAAGAATGTCACGGTGTACTACGACGGCGCTTGCCCCCTGTGCCTGCGCGAAATCGGTCTGATGCGCAAGCTCGATCGGCGCCAGCGCATCGAATTCGTCGATGTCGACAATCCCGATACGGTCTGTCCTCTGGACCGGCAGGAGCTGCTGGCCCGATTCCATGCCCGCGAAGGCAAGAACATGCTATCGGGCGCGGCGGCCTTCGCCGCCATGTGGCGCCAGATTCCGCTTCTGAAGCCCCTGGGCCTGATTGCCCGCAACCGATACGTGCTGAAGGTGCTTGAATGGCTCTACCTGCGGTTTCTGACCGTTCGACCAAAGCTGCAGCGCATGATGGCCTGATGGCCCTGCCCCTTGCAATCCATCGAAGACCGCCCGGCTGGCCCGGTCCAGACACAGACGGTTGCCGACAACCGTCGTGATCGACGAATCACTCGACAATCCACGCTGAACGATGTCAGGGCCTGCCCCCGTACCGGTCGACACCAGGGAGCGCACATTGCCTCGACGGAGCTGGCGATTTGATCGTCTCATCACCGTCCTGCATACTGCATTCGCTGCACGGTCAAGGCGTTTGCCTCGTGACGAAGGCGAGCTAAGACGAGATGGGAAAGGGCACGTTGTAATTGCGACAGCGACCTGTGCGAGCAGCGCTTGATATCCCTGCCTGCAATGTCGCAGCGTTTGAATGTCTTGATTTGTTCTTGTTGCATCTAAACTTGTTGCGTCTGATCTTGTTGGATTCGGTCTTAAAGGATCGGTTTGAAGGTCAATATGGCAATTCAAAAGGGCCCCGCCAATGAACAAGCACCCCCTCCCTCAACTCTTCCCTGGCCTGCGAGGATTGACGCGCGCCCGCCGCGTTAGAGAACCCAGTGATCTCGGCCCATTCGAGCGCTCTGACGCGGCCTTTCTGGGTCGCCTCGATGATCGAGCCAACTGATGCCTTATTCGATCTGGATCAACGGTGAGCTGCGGCCCGAGGACCAGGCCACGGTGTCGGTGTTCGACTCTGGCTTCGTCCTGGGCGATGGGGTCTGGGAGGGCGTGCGCGTGGTCGACGGTCGCCCAGCGTTTCTCAACGTCCACCTGGAGCGCCTGCGTGAGGGCGCTCAGGCGCTGATGCTGGCCGAAGTGCCCGACGACGCAAGCCTGCGCCATGCGGTCACCGAAACCATCGAAGGCAATGATTTGGTCAACGATGCCCATCTGCGCATCATGTTGACCCGCGGCGTGCGGCGCGAGCCCTACCAGAATCCGCGCCTGGCCGGCACGGGGCCCACCCTGGTCGTGATCCCGGGCCACCATCCGGTCAGCGATGAGCAGCTCACCCACCCCCAAACGCTGTTCACCGTCCACGTCCGTCGCGGCGCGCCCGACGTGCAGGACCCACGCATCAACAGCCACAGCAAGCTCAACTGCATTCTCGGCTGCATTCAGGCGAACGTGGCCGGCGCCAACGAGGCACTGATGCTCGACCCGGACGGCTTTGTTGCAACCTGCAATTCCACCCATTTCTTCATCGTGCGCAGGGGCGAGGTGCTGACCTCCGACGGGCGCTATTGTCTGGGTGGAATCACCCGCGGCCACGTGCTGAAGCTCTGCCGCGACCTGGGCGTTCCCGCTCGCGAGACCACCTTCAGCCTGACCGACGTCTACTCAGCCGAAGAGTCCTTCACCACAGGAACGTTGTCTGGTTTGCGGCCGGTCGGCGTGATCGACGGGCGAACCATCGGAACCGGGAGGCGCGGACCGATCACCGGGCGCCTGCAGCAGGCCTACGATGATTTGATCCGAGACCCCGATGCCGACTGACCCATCTGCGCCGCTTCGCATCGCGATGTGGTCCGGGCCGCGCAACATTTCAACGGCCATGATGCGCGCCTTCGAAAACCGATCGGACTGCGTCGTCGCCGATGAGCCTCTCTACGGCGCCTGGCTGACAGCGACCGGCGAGCCGCACCCCATGGCCGAGGATGTGATTTCGACGATGGACTGCGACTGGCGCTCCGTGGTGAGCGATCTGACCGGACCGATTCCGAACGGCGCAGCGATCTGGTACCAGAAGCACATGACTCATCACCTGCTTGATGAAATGATTCAGCCCGACTGGTTGCGTCGCCTCAATCATGTCTTCCTGATTCGCGACCCGGCCGCGGTAGTCGCCTCCTATCTGGCCAAGCGCGACAGCGTCACCGCCGAAGACATCGGCATCCCTCAGCAAGCGCGCTTGTTCGACACGATCACCGAGTTGACCGGAAGCCACCCGCCGGTCATCGACAGCGGCGAGTTTCTTCGCGAACCAGAATCACACCTTCGCCTCCTGTGCGAAACGCTCGCTGTTCCATTCAATGCCGACATGCTGAGCTGGCCGCCCGGACCCCGGGACAGCGACGGCGTCTGGGCATCGCACTGGTACGGATCCGTCTGGTCTTCGACGGGATTTTCACCACCGCCGCCGCATCCCCCGACCCTCACCGGCCAGACACTGGAAGTCGCCGAATCCTGTCGAAACCGCTACCAGCGACTGTTTGCTCAGCGGCTCCGTCCAGCCTGAACCTTCTCGCTTGCCAGCGTTCCCACACCATGACCTATGCACCATGCGGTGGCGACAAGGTTGGCGTATCGTCAACTGGAATAATGCCCTGACCTCGATATGAACCGTCAATCGTTTCGACTGTTCGCTCTTTTCTCGGAGACCCCTTTCATGCGCACCCTTATTCTGAGCCTTCTGGGCCTGACCCTGTCCAGCCTGACCTTGGCCGAAACTTCTCGACTGCTTCACCAACCGGACCTGTCCAATGAGCATCTGGTCTTTGTCTATGCCGGCGATCTCTACCTGGCCAACACCGACGGCAGCGATCCGCGCCGCCTGACCAGCCACCCGGCCGAGGAGAACAACCCGCATTTCTCCCCCGATGGCCAGCACATCGCCTTTGCCGCCAACTACGGCGACAATACCGATGTCCATGTGATTTCGATCGAGGGCGGCAATCCCGAACGCCTGACCTGGCACCCGGCCAACGACATTCCGGTGGGCTGGCAGGCCGACGGTCAGGCCGTCGCCTTTGCCTCGGACCGCGAGACCGATCACGGTCGGTCCGACCAGCTCTACCACGTGCCCCGGAGCGGGGGTGCGCCAGTGCGCCAGATGGCAGCGCGGTTCTTCCGCGGCCAGTGGGACGCGGCGGGCGAGCGCCTGGTCTACATCGACCACGGGCCGGCCTACAACGGTCTGTACGGCGGCACCGCGGGCTGGAAAGGGTACCGGGGCGGCACCTCACCCTCGGTCAAGATCATCAATCCCGAGCGCGGGACCCTGACCGAAGTTCCCGGCGAGCGCGTCAACGATATCAATCCATTCTGGATGGGTAATCAGGTTTATTTCATCTCGGATCGGGACAACGGCAGCGACGACATGCTCCTTGATCTCTTCCGCTTCGACCCATCAAGTGGCCAAATTGAACAGATCACCGATCAAGCGACCTGGGATATCCGAGCGGCGAGCGGCCACGGCGGTCAGATCGTGTTCGAGGCCGGCGGCGAAATCCATCGCATCGACGCCAATGGCCAGCGCAGCACCCTGGCCATCGAACTCAACCCGGACCTGCCCCAGACTCGCGAGCGCTGGGTCAACGTGTCCGACACGATCCAGGGCGCTCGACTCTCACCCAACGGCAAGCGTGCGCTGATTACCGCTCGCGGCGATGTCTTTACGGTTCCGACCGAGTACGGGTCGACCCGCAACCTGAGCATGAGCGATGGCGTGCGGGAATACCCCGCCATGTGGTCGCCGGACGGTGAGCACGTGGCCTGGATCGAAGAATCACTGGACGGTCAGACCCTGGTCATTGAAAACCAGATGGGCCGGGGCGTGGAACGCCATGATCTGGGCGAGGCCTTCAACCGGATTCTGGCCTGGGACGCCGATCACGGGCGCATCATCTACAGCGACAACGAACTTGGCCTGTATGCCATCGACCTGAACAACGGTCGAGTCACCTTGATCGATCGCAACAATCGCGAATCCCAGTTCAGCGTCAGCCTCAGTCCGGGAAGCCGCTATCTGGCCTACACCCGCGTTGAAGCCAACTGGTTCCATGATCTCTACATCCACGATTTCGAAACCGGCGAGTCGACCCGCATCAGCGATGGCCTGGCCGATACGGCCTCACCGGCCTTCAGCCCGGACGGTGACCACCTGTTTTTCGCCGCCTCGACCAACGTCGGGCCGGCTCAGTTCGGCCTCGACATGACCAGCCAGGAGCGCCCCTATCGCGCCGGACTCTACGCCCTGGTGCTGCGCGCAGATGGCGAGTCTCCCCTGGCCCCACGCAGCGATGAAGAAAACGCTGCCTCCGAAGCAGACGATGCCGATGAATCCGACGACGGCAAGGACGAGGACAACCCATCGGACACACGGATCGATTTCGACGGCCTGTTTGATCGCAAGGTTGCTCTCCCCGGTCCGATCGGCAACTACAGCGCGCTGGCTGTCACCGCCGACGGCAGCCTGTTCTATCTCGAGCAGCCACAGCCCGGTTCGAGCGTCGAGCCCCCCGGCACGAGTGGCGGTGACGACACCCATCTGTTCCGCTTCGACATGGAAGCGCGAGAGGCCAAGCAGGTACTCTCGGGCCTGGACGGCTTCGAGCTTGCGGCCAATGGCGAACACCTGCTGATCCAGCTCGACGACGGCTCGCTGGCCGTGGCGGAAGCCGGTGAATCCCTGGACCCGGAAACGCTCGACCTGTCCGGGCTTCAGATGCAGATCGATCCGCACCGTGAGTGGGCCCAGATTTTCGATGAGGGCTGGCGCATGCAGCGCGATTTTTTCTACGCTGCCAATCTTCACGGCCTGGACTGGGATGCAGTCTATTCTCGCTATCGCCCGCTGGTCGAACACGTCGGTCGACGCGAAGACCTGAACGCGCTGATGGTCGAGATGATCGCCGAACTACACGCCGGCCACAACCGTGTCGGTGGCGGCGATGTCCACAAAGAATCCGGACCGGGCGTCGGGCTGTTAGGCGCCAACTTCACAATCGACGACGATCGGTGGCAGGTGTCTCGCGTCTACAGCGGGGAGTCCTGGAACCCCTTCAGCGAAGGCCCGCTGGCCCAGCCAGGCAATGAAGTCGAGGCCGGTGAATACATTCTGGCGATCAACGGACGTGACCTGACCGCCCAAGACAACCTGTTCGAATACCTTCTCAACACGGCCGGCGAGCAGGTTCGACTCACCGTCGCCCCGCGTGCCAACGGTCGCAACGCCCGCGAGGTGGTCGTCGAGCCAGTCAGCTCGGAGGGCGCGATGCGCCTTTGGGGCTGGATCGAAGACAACCGCCAGACCGTTGATGCCGCCACCGATGGGCAGATCGGCTACATCTATCTGCCGAATACGGCCGGTGCCGGCTACACCTTCTTCAACCGCATGTTCCACGCCCAGCTCGACAAAAAGGGCCTGATCATCGACGAGCGCTCCAACGGCGGCGGCCAGGCCGCAAACTACATCGTCGAGGTCCTGGCCCGTCGCCACCTCTCGAACTGGGTCTATCGCGGCGGCATGATGTCGGCCACCCCGATGGCCGCTTTGCACGGCCCGAAGCTAATGATGATCGACCAGGACGCCGGCTCCGGCGGTGATTATCTACCCTACGCCTTCCGCGAGCTGGGCATTGGACCGCTGCTGGGGACTCGCACCTGGGGTGGCCTGATCGGCATTTTCAGGAACCCATCCCTGGTCGACGGCGGCACCATGACCGTGCCGCATTTCCGCTTCGTCGATGTCGACAACAACTGGTCGGTCGAGAACGAAGGCGTGGCACCGGACATCGAAGTTCGTCTCGACCCGCTTCTGACCAACGATGGCCGGGACAGCCAGCTCAAGGCCGCCATCGATGAGGTGTTGGAGATGCTCAAGAACTACAGCGACGATATCGCTCGCGAGCCCCCGCCGCTGCCCACCGAACTGGGCCGCTGACGCGGCTGCCCAACCGGGCCGGTAGAATAGATCCGCCGGCTCGGTTGGCGCGATCATCGAGCCTAGAGAGCGAATCCTTTCAATCAGGAGGTCACCGATGTTCAGATTCAAGCAATCCCTTCAAATGGCCGTTGCCGGTCTTGCCTTGGCGATGCTCGCGGGCTGCGCGAGCGGACCACGGATCGACACATTGCAGGCGCCCAATACCGATTATTCCCGCTACCAGACCTTCAGCTACGTCAACCCCCTGGGCACGGACCGCGCTGGCTATGCCAGCATTATTTCCCAGCAGCTGGTCTTTTCCACGCGCCGCGAAATGGAATTGCGGAATTTTGAATACGTGGCCAATCCCGAAGACGCGGACCTGCTCCTCAATTTCAATGCTCAGCTCAGCGAACAGATCCGGACGATCGATGTGGTCGAACCGGCCTTCGGCCCGAGGTTCTGGGACTACCGCTACGGCATGTACAGCACCTGGCCGAACTACCGCCAGTCGACGGCCATCGATCAATTCACCGAGGGCACGCTGGTGATCGATCTGATCGACGCGGAGGCCGAGCGCATGATCTGGGAAGGCACGGCAACCAATCGAGTGACCGAACGCACGCGGCGAGATGCCGCCGAAGAGCTCGACAAAGCCGTCAAATCGATCTTCGATCGCTTCCCGATCGCATCCAGTACGCGCTAGGACACACCGGGCCCGTCCAAGTGCGGTCTTGACCCGATTCACTGGTGCAAGCACGTCGAGCGAGCTGAACGGCAAACCGTCATTCATCTCTCAAAAGTCACTAGGGAGCCGATCAGCTGACCTTCGAGCCATTCAAGTCGAAGGCGCCCCAGAGCGATTGACTGCTGCGAGCAAGTTCGACCAGAGACTTTGCGAGAGCGTCAGACGGACTGGTTAGAATGCGGGTTGGAAGGCATCCGGCACCGGCCTGGTCGTCGGACCTTCTTTACGCGAGTTCAGGCCTGTGCTGAAAAGATTTCTACTTCGACATCGACGACAGATGGCCTCGGGCGAAGGGCCTGCAGGTCGCAGTCTGCGAAGCCGTCAATGGCTCCTACAATCGGGCTGCCTGACCTTCAAACGTGAGCCCATTGCCCGCGGCATCGGCATCGGACTTCTGGTCGGATTCACCCCAACGGTGGGCTTTCAGACCCTGATGATGCTCGGCGCCTGCCTCTGGCTGCGCGGTAATTTTCCGGCCGCCTTTGCCATGTCCTGGGTCAGCAACCCTTTCACCCTGCCGCCGATGATCTACGCCTATTATCAGCTCGGCGACTGGCTCTTTGGATCCTGGGTGAAATCGCGCATCGTTGGCACCGGAGGCATCGATGAGGCCATGATCGGTGTGGTCAATACCGCCCTGGGCTGCGCCCTGATCGCCATTCCGATGGCGCTGATCGGCTATTTCGCCTCACTCGGCATCTCGGAAGTCTGGAATCGGCGGCGGCAAGCGGCCAGAGAAGAGCGCCGCGCCAGCGCGAGACGCTCACGCGCGGCCGGGACGGAACCGCCGCCCTCCGAGATGAACAACAAGCGCTGATCCATCGCGTCCGATCAACGCTCGCTTACCCCCGCCTTGACCCGTTTCACATCAGCTGTCAATAATCGAACGATGGGCAAGCAGGCATCCGCAGGCACCGAACTAGCGCTTAATTCAATCTGGGCTTTTGACCGCTTCCGCCTCTCGGAATCCGGCGGACTCCAGCAGGATGGTGACATCGTCATGCTCGAGCCCAGAACGCTGGAGGTCCTGCGCTACCTGATCCGCCATCGCGATCGCGTGGTCAATCGGGAAGAATTGCTCGAGGTGGTATGGGGCGACACGGTGGTCGAGGAGGCCGTCCTGTCGCAGACCATCTTCAAGCTGCGCAAGCAGCTCGGCGACCCGGCCCGCGAACCGCGCTACATCATGACCTACCACCGGCGCGGCTATCAGTTCATCGGGCCTCTCGAGGACCCATCGGCGATCGAAGAGTCTCAACCCAGCGCGCTCCCGCCGACAGCAGTCTGGGCCGGAGGACTGGTCGTCGCAATCATCGCGCTGGCAGCCTTCGTCTGGCCTCGGTCGGAAACACCGGAGCCGCTAACCACCCTCGGCTTCATGCCGGTGGTCATCGAGTCCGACGAACCCGGTGCCCAGCTGATCGGCCAGAGCTTCGATGATCTGCTGTTCAAGCGTCTGAGCCAGCAGCCCGGCCTGATTACACGAACCCGGACCCTGGGATCTCTGGAGCTCGAGCCGCTGCCGGATACGGTGCCGGACTACGCCGAGCAGCAGCGCGTCGACTGGGTGCTGCGCGGTCACGTCACACCGGCGCTCACCGCGCAGCGCGTCTGGCTCGACATGGAGCTGATCCGCATCGGCCAGACTTCCAACCAGAATTTCCCACTCGACCGCTTCGAGCTGCCCCTGCCCGGGCAGGCCCGTGATCTGGAACAGCTGCTCCGCGCCCGTGACCACATCGCCGGGGATATCGGTGACTACATCGGAATCGCCTTGCTGGGCGAGGCGCGTAACGACAATGACCCAAGCTCGCTGGAATCGATGCGCCTACTGCTGCTCGGCCTCGAGGAGTTGGGCCGTTTGCAATGCGGTAGTCAGCTCGCACTCAATTATCTGCGCCAGGCCGCCGACATCGACCCTCAGCTGACCTTTGCCTGGATTGCCCTGGGTTATGCCTACTTCAACGAGATCTGGGCCTGCGGCGGTAACGTGGACTATCTGCACCAGGCCTATAGCATGGTCGAGCGGGCACTGGCGCTGGAACCCAACCATGTTCAGACGCGGTCGCTCGAGGTTCAGCTACTGGCCAGCCTCGGCCGACCTCGCGAAGGCCTGCTCAACATGCTTAAAACGCTGCGCGAACAGCCCGACAGCGCCATCCTGCATTTCTACGCCTCCCTTTTGTTCAACTACGCCGGCCTGCTCGATCGCTCCGAATGGCACCTGGATCGCGCCCGCACCCTCGATCCCTTCGTCCTGGGCACGGACGTCAGCGATCCACCTCTGCTGCCGCTCTATCGGGCCCGCTGGCAGAACTTCCTCGATGCCATGGTGGCCGTTGACAGCCCCTATCACCGCTTTTACAAGGGCTACGCGCTGTGGCAGCTCGGCGACATGGACCAGGTCCGGCGGGTGCTCGGTGAATTCAGCGAAGGGGACTGGCAGACCGCACCCTTCGTCGCCTACGGCCAGGCCCTGCTCGACGTGATCGACGGTCGCCGCGATCAAGCCGCAACCAAGGTCGCCGCGACACACGACCGTCGTCATGCCAACGGCATTCGAGACGGCGAAATGACCTTCAAGGAAGCCTGGCTGATGTCTCTGGCCGGCCGCGATGAACTGGCGATGGATTATCTCGAGCGCAGCATCGAACAGGGCTTCACCTGTTCAGAGTGTATCGACAACAGCCCCTTTGTCGGTCTCATGACCGGGTCGGACCGCTTCATGGCCCTGACCGCTCGGGTGCGCGCCAGCGAGCTGGAGTGGTCGCGCCGGCTGGCCGATACCGCCCTGACGGCGGCTCTGACCATCGAGCACTAAGGCCACCAGGATCAGTCGTTCGCTTCGAAACGATCCTCGAACACGGTGGTTAGATTGAACAGTTCGGCGTCATCCACGTACAGATCAGGGAAGGGCTCGCCTTCCAGCGTGTCGATCTGAAACTGATAGAAACTGACGTCTCCGAGGAACTCGACCGGTCCGGTCCATTCCAGTTCGACCCAGGTCGAGGCGTCCGATAGGGCGCTATCGACGCCGTAGGCACAGCTGCGGTCGGTCGGAGTCAGGTCATAGCAGAAACAGAACTCGGCGCCGAAGGGCAGCTCAGCCGGGCATTCCTCTCGCTCATCGTTGATCTGAAGCAACAGGCGCAACTGTGATTGACCCTCGCTATTGTCTGCCTTGGCTCTGACCCGGATCTGGAACCAGCCACCGTCGCCAAACAGACCATCAGCAGACAGACCGTAGAAAGGCCCGTGCCACTGCTGGGAACGATCGCTGGCCCGCCCCGACCAGCTCCCCGAAAAAGCCTGTTTGTCGGTCCGCTCGAAGACCACTGGCGGCACCGCCGCGGCCCGCCACCGATTGTTCTGCCCGAACTTTTCCTCAAAGCCCGGATTGGTCAGCAGATTGTCCTGCGCCCAAGCCGTCGATATCCAGCCCACGAGGATGAGCAGAAGTGTGCAGTTCATTTTCATGGCAAAAACCTCGCGATTGTGCCTCTACAGATAAAGCGAAAAAACCTTATAAACAGGATCAGGGTGATCAGCGCGTCACTAATCGACACGAAGGCCGGGAACTGCCCTGTCTTGGTCATCAGGATCATCGAACGATTTCATCATTGAAGTCCTTTCGAAAATCTCAAGGAGTTGTTACTTTTCCAACCGAGGGTGAGAGTCCCTTTGACGCTGGCAAGAAGGCAATGGCGCGATACCGTCTTATCCGCTTTTGACGGAAGGTTTGTTCAAGTGCCACTGTCCTGGAATGAGATTCGCGACCGCGCAACGCGCTTTGCCAACGACTGGAAAGACGCCGGCTACGAGCGCGGCGAAGCGCAGACCTTTTGGAACGAGTTTTTCGGCATCTTCGGGATGCACCGGTCCCGCGTGTACACCTTCGAGCGCCGCGTCGAAAAGCTGAATGGCGGGGCCGGCTACATCGACTGCTTCTGGCCCGTCATGATGATTGCCGAACACAAGTCACGGGGCAAACCGCTGGACCGGGCGCACGTTCAGGCCCTCGATTATCTGCACGGACTGAAGAATCGCGAGCAACCGCGCTAGGTTGTTGTCAGCGATTCCGAGCGCATCGGTCTCTACGACACCGAAGACAACAGCGAGCAGGAAATCCTCACCGCCGAGCTGCCGAAGCACATTTGGGGGCCTGCGCGCTGGACTGGAGCGTCATTTCCCCGGCGATCTTCGGCGCGTTGCTCCAGTCCATCGTGGACCCGGAAGCCCTGCGGAACCTGGGCACGCACTACATCAAGGCCAATACACTCAAGGTGATCAAGCCGCTGTTTCTCGATGAACTGCGGGCCGAGTTCGAGACCGTGCGGGGCAACCGCAATCGCCTGCATGAATTCCATAACAAGCTCAGATCCCTGACCTTCTTCGACCCGGCCTGCGGCTGCGGCAACTTCCTCTTTGTCGCCTACCGTGAACTGCGCTTGCTCGAGCTGGACGTCCTGCGCGCGGCCCGAGACGGGCAGCAGATGGCCCTCGACGTGGACGGCCTGATCCGGCTGGACGTGAATCGACGACTTTCGACGACCAGTCGAGTCGCGCGTCAATTTCGGTAAACAGGCCCTGGTCGAAAGGCCTCCTGCGGGTCATCGATGCGTCCTCGTCGTGTCAGTCCTCAGGTGAATCAAGGGCCGGGAAAAGCCGCTCATCCCACCACACCGGGGTTTCTCTCGACGGTTCCAGCGTCGGAAACAGTGGGTGCGCGGGGTTGATCAGAACGTTCTCTTCCATCCGGGCCACGTAGCTTGGCACGAAGAGCACCAGTGACCGCTTCTGACGGACCCAGTCTGCGCCGTACTGCTTTGGTACGGTGCAATCGGCACTCTGCCAGCCACGCAGACTGTCCTTGGTCACCACCTCGTAGCTTGTGCCAGCGGGCAGCGGTATTTCGATGAAATGCTGGTTAGCCGGCAGCTCGCCGCTGCCGTGCGCCAGTTTTTCCAGCATCGCCCCGGAGTAGGTGGCGGCCGCGTAGATCACCGGGCTGTCGGCGTCGTTCCACCGACCCGAGGCGCGCACCGATCCGCGTGCATCGAAGATCGGGTACTCGCCGTCAGGATCGCCGATGCGATAGCAGACCCGTTGACGGCGGAGTTTCCGAATCGTCACGAGTGGACCCTGCGGTTAATCAGGTGGCGTTCGGAGCCACTAGGCGGCCGACCCGTACTTCAGACGACCGAGAATCCCTTCGACGGCCTTCGCGCCCTGCGAGTTTGCGATCACCAGGTCCAGCGGAAGGGCTCCTCTCAACAAGGGGTGAGCCCGTTTCAGGAATCGCCGCGCCTTGTCTTCGTCACCGAAAATGTTGACGGCAAGCGCCCAGATTTCAGCCAGTCTTTGAACGACCTCACTTTCTTCGGGGTGGAGTCTGGCTTGCCGACGTCTGCGGATCAGCGTCGATCGAGGGACGATCCTGTAGATCAGCGAACCATCCTCGGGCGATAGGGCCTGGCAGATCGCTTCCAGGGATTCAGTCGGAAGTCCTTTGCTGACACGCTCGGACCAATCCAGTGCCGAGGACTGGCCCTTCAGGCCAAGGACCTGGTCTGTTTCCAACAGCATTTGAGACATGTCGAATCTCCTGCGGACAAGTCACCGCGACGTTCCATTTGGGTGAATCAACTGTACCACATGGTCAGAAACACGGCATGGAGTTCCTGAGTCATCAGCGTGTTCCTGATTCAGTGATCGAAAGAGAAACCTGGTCGATCGCTGTGACGACGATGCCTGCATGCCGGGTCAGGAGCGGCACCTTACTCCTTCAACCCGACCAAGTCCCGGAAATAGCAGTTGAGCGGCTCGACATCCGGCAACGGACGCTTCTCCCCCGCCGTGGCCAGCGTGAATCGGGCGTGTTCCGTTTCAATGAACTGATCCAGTACCGGAATGGACGGGACTGCCTGCGTTTCCGAAGACTGCTGCTTGTCTTTCAATATAAAGCTAGTGATTCAGCGATTTAGCCGTTCAAACTCAAATTTCTCTTGACCTGAGCAATTCGGATGCCCCAAGATATTGGGTACACGGAGCGGACTAGGCACAAGATCTAGCGCTTTACAGGGAATCCGGTGATGATCGAAGTCCATCAGAATCCGGAGCTGTACCCGCAACTGTAGGCGGCGAGTGTCGAGAGCGAATCCGCAGGCCACTGAGCGCCAAATGCGCATGGGAAGGCCAGCTCTCGAGACGCCATCAGCCGCAAGCCAGGACACCTGCCGTGTCGATGCATGACGAAAACAACCCGGGCGGGAGTTCCCGGGAGATCGCCATCCAGCGCTCTGGCGTGCGCTGAGGTTGACCGTCTCCCAACGAAATCTCCGTCCTCGATACCGCCGGCTGGAACCGGCTCAAAAAACGAATTCGAGGAAATCAGACATGGACCCATTGGCAAGACAGGCACTGCCGGAGACCGAGCCGTCCAAGGTGCCGGTTGATCGCAAGGTCGCCGTTCCGGCACCCCTGGGGCCGCGCCCCAGTGCAGATGACCTGACCCTGGACCGCTCGCGCGATGCCCTGCTGACCGCCTTCGGCACCCAGACCCTGAAAGATCGGTACTTGCTGCCCGGTGAAGGCCCGCAGGACATGTTCGCGCGCGTGGCCTGTGCCTTCGGCGACGATCTGGATCATGCCCAGCGCCTTTATGATGCGATGTCGCAGCTCTGGTTCATGCCGGCCACGCCGATCCTGTCCAACGGCGGCACGACTCGCGGGCTGCCGATTTCCTGCTTCCTGAATTCCGTCCCCGACTCGCTCGACGGCATCGTCG
>JGI12210J13797_10714836_pt1 | contig 109070 bp, 70 predicted proteins | sample ElkSlonscriptome_3_FD_13797 | JGI IMG/M metagenome (IMG submission 13797) | reverse complement strand
AATTATCGTAGCGAGGGCCGCTTTTGACTGGCGGGGCCATCGAACGCCTGGGTGGACGGGCTATGTGTGTTCTCCTGTTGTAGCCATAGAATGTACTACGCCCAATATAGAGACAAAGCGTTAAAAGCGCCAGATGAGTCTTAGGCTGCCGCGCGGAATAACGGAAAGCTGACAAGTTTGCCCTTCGCGGCCAGCACCGCGTCTATGGCCTGCGCAGGTTTGAGCGCGCTAAGGATTTCCGGTGCCCCTGCATCCATACCACCGGTGTAGGCTCCGAAAGCCGGGGCGATCATGCGGTCCGCGCCGCTCTCCACCCGCCCGATAACGGCGCAGGGTCGGGCGATATGCCGGTTACGCACCCGCACCCGCATTTTGGGGTGATAATGGCCTGATATCTCCGCGCGTGTCTCTCCCGGTCTGGCCTCATGTCGCAGCACAATGCCGCCGATTTCCATCTCATCGACCAGCGTCGCCCCGAAGGCGCGATTCATCTGTTCATCGTGATTGCCGGTGATCCACACCCAGTCGAGCGAGCGGATGAGCGATTCGAGCATTCCGGCAGCGTACGCATCCAATCGGGTTGTGCCCGCTTCATCATGGAAGTTGTCGCCCAGCGTGATGACTCGGCGCGCGCCCGTTTGCTTGACCGCATCGGCCACCCGTTCGAGCGTTTCCCGGCTGTCATAGGGGGGCAGCATCTGGCCGTGGGTCGCATACCAACTGCCCTTTTCCAGATGGAGGTCCGCGACCAGCAATGCCCGTTCGCGCGGCCAATACAGCGCGTTGCTTTTCAGCAGGACAAGCTCTTCCCCGGCAAAGGGCATGGGTGCACCCGTTGAACCGGGAAAGGAGCCGGGGGCCATGCCAGAGAACGAAACAGGAACCATGCTGCGTGTGTGACGGGCTTCATCATGCTTGGCAAGGGGTGAGTCGCGGTATTACGTTTCGCGCCATGCGACGCACTCAAGCATTGACACGCAGGGTGTCAAATAGGATGGACATCTATGTCGTCATGGGGAGGCGGCATGCGGGTCTTCGGGCCCGGTTTTGGACATGATACGGAACGGGATGACACTATGAGCGACTGGGATCCGCACACAGCGCGCGCGAAGGAATGGTTTGAAAGTCTGCGCGACCAGATCTGCGCGGCGTTTGAATCGATCGAACGCGAGGCAGGCTCGGACGCGTCCTTTGCCTACACACCATGGAGCCGCGAAGAAGAGGGCAATGAAAAGCCCGGCGGCGGCGTGCAGGGCCTGATGAAGGGCAAGGTGTTTGAAAAAGTGGGCGTCAACGTCTCCACGGTTGCGGGCAATTTTGCGAAGGAATTTGCAGGCTCCATCAACGGAGCGGACGCGGACAATCCCGGCTTTACCGCAACCGGTATCAGCCTTGTCGCGCATATGACGAACCCGCATGTGCCCGCCGTGCACATGAACACGCGGTTCCTGACCACGGGCAAGGCATGGTTTGGCGGCGGTGCCGACCTCAACCCGCCAATCCCGTATGAGGAAGACACCGAGGAATTCCACGCCGCAATGCGCGCGGCCTGCACGGCGCACAATCCGACCTATTACGAGCGTTATAAGAAATGGGCGGACGATTATTTTTACATCCCCCACCGCGAAGTGCATCGCGGCGTGGGCGGCATATTCTATGACCATCTCGAAAGCGATGAAGAGGCCGCGTGGGAGCGCAATTTCGCCTTCACACAGGATGTCGGCAAAGCCTTTCTGGACATCTATCCCAAGCTGGTGCGCAAGCGGATGAACGACGAATTCACTCCGGAGGATGAGGCTCGGCAGCTCGAATATCGCGGGCGTTATGCCGAGTTCAATCTGGTTTACGACCGGGGTACGATTTTCGGTCTGAAAACCGGCGGCAATATCGACGCTATTCTGATGAGCCTGCCACCACGCGCAACCTGGTCTTAAGGCGTTGTTGCATGCCGGGGAACGGAACACGTTAAGACAGCCGTTTGTCTTGCAATAATATCAATAAAGATTGGAACCTGAAGTCCGACCGATCATACCAATGTCATGATCGCATTGCGTAATCCTGTCCGGTTGATTCCGGTTCTGTTTCTGGTTGCGATAGTGTTGGGCACGCTCACGCTGCTGCTCCCCGCTGCGACTGCCGCCGGGAATGAGACCGATTTCATGACCGCCCTTTTTACCGCGACTTCCGCAGTTGCAGTCACTGGCCTTATCACTGTCGATACGGCGACGCATTGGACGCCCTTTGGCCAGGGCGTGATCCTGTTTCTGTTCCAGATTGGCGGCTTCGGAATTATGGCGACGGCAACCATTTTCGGGTTGCTGGCCGGGCGCGGGTTTGACCTTCGTTCGCGGATTGCCACCCGGGTAGAGCGCAGCAGGCTCGACATCGGCGATGCGCGCAGTGTCCTGTTTCTCGTATTGGCGATCACACTGGTCGTTGAAATCGTCATCGCAGCCATCCTGACTGCAAGGCTCTCGCTGTCTTACGATCATGATCTCGGGTCTGCCCTGTGGCACGGTCTGTTTCATTCGGTCAGTGCATTCAACAATGCCGGTTTTTCAAGCTATTCCGACAGCGTCATGGGGTTTCAGTCAGACCCGCTGATCCTTGGTCCGATCATGGTCGCTGTCATCATCACTGCGGTCGGATTTCCCGTCATGCAGGATGTGCGCGCCAATGGTGTTGGTTGGTCGCATTATTCCCTGCATACCAAAGTCACGCTGGCGGGCACAGGTTGCCTCCTGGCTTTCGGATTTGTTTCGGTTCTCATAATGGAATGGACCAACCCCGATACGCTGGCCCCGATGGGCGTCGGGGATAAGGTTTTGAATGCGGCGTTCCATTCTGTGATGCCCCGAACAGCGGGCTTTAACAGTCTGGATGTCGGCGGCTTTCGCGATGAAACACTGCTTGTGAACTATGGGCTCATGTTTATCGGCGGGGGCAGCGCGGGCACGGCGGGCGGTATCAAGATAACGACCGTTGCGGTGCTTTTGGCGATGGTTGTCTCTGAAATCCGCCGACACGATGACGCCACCCTCTTCAGCCGGCGTTTCGGCAGCGATGTCCAGCGTCAGGCGCTGAGCGTGGCGGTCCTGGCCGCGTTCACCATCCTGACTGCGGCGACATATATTGCGGCGGTAACGCCACTGGCGATGCATGACATCTTGTTCGAGTGTATTAGCGCTTTTGCAACTGTCGGTCTTTCAACCGGCATTACTGCTGATCTCCCCCCTGACGCGCAGCTGGTCATTTTGTTTCTGATGTTTGTAGGTCGGGTGGGCACCATTACTGTTGCGACGGCGCTGGCACTGGGTTCCAGCAAACGACATTATCGCTATCCCGAGGAGAATCCCATTGTCGGATAAAAATCGTTCACCTGTCCTTGTCATCGGGCTGGGCCGGTTTGGCAGCTCGGTTGCGCTGACGCTTGAAAATATGGGGCACGAAGTGCTTGGAACCGATATCGACGAGCGGATCGTCAACGAATATGCGGGCGCGCTGACTCAGGTTGTCGAGGCGGATTGCACTCAGAACAATTGCCTCAAAAGGCTCGGCGGTGCCGACTTCGAAACCGCTGTAGTGGCAATAGGCGGCAGTATCGAGGCAAGCCTGCTCGCGGTTCTGGCGCTGGTTGATCTGGGCGTTCCGAACATCTGGGCCAAGGCGACCAATGATGGGCACGCAAAAATACTTGAGCGCACTGGCGCGCATCATGTTGTGTTTCCGGAACAGCGGATGGGTGAGCAGGTCGCCCATCTCGTTAACGAGCGGCTGCTCGATTTCCTGTCTTTCGGCGATGAATTTGCGATTGCCCGGCTCAAGGCGCCCGAGCCGATAGTCGGAGTGCCGCTTGTCACGAGCGAATGCCGCAAGAAGTTCGACGTCACTGTCATCGGTGTAAAGCGGTCCGGAGAGGATTTCATCCACGCTGTTCCCGACACACTTATACTTCCCGGGGACGAACTGGTTGTTTCCGGACGCATAGAAAACATCGAAAACTTCGCCGCAGCCTAGGTGAATTCGAACATGGCGCTTGCCGTGCCTCGCGGGCCTGCGCATATTCATGTCAATGTTGCGCCAGTACGAACTTGTTGAGAGGGTCAAGGATTACGACCCTAACGCCGATGAGGCGATGCTGAATCGCGCCTATGTCTACACCGTTCAGAAGCACGGGAGCCAAAAGCGTGCGAGCGGTGATCCGTATTTCTCGCATCCGGTTGAAGTGGCCGGGTTGATGACGGACCTTCAACTGGATCAGGAAACGATCATCACCGCCCTGTTGCATGACACGGTTGAGGATACGCTGGCGACGATCGAGGACATTGAGGATCTGTTCGGACCCAATGTGGCGCGGCTGGTGGATGGCGTGACCAAGCTGTCCAAGATCGAGGCCATGCCTGAGAACGAGCGCGCGGCTGAGAATCTGCGCAAATTCCTGCTCGCCATGTCTGAAGATATCCGCGTGCTGTTGGTAAAGCTCGCGGACCGACTGCACAATATGCGCACGCTGCACTTCATCAAAAAGCCGGAAAAGCGCCAGCGCATCGCGCGCGAGACAATGGATATCTATGCCCCTCTGGCAGAACGCGTGGGCATGTATGAATATATGCGCGAGATGCAGCTGCTCGCATTCGAGCAGCTGGAGCCTGAAGCCTATTCGACGATTACAAAGCGGCTGGAGCAATTGCGCAGTCAGGATGGTGGCCAGGTTGATGCGATTGCGCTGAAGTTCAAGCAAGCGCTGGCCGAGGCGGGCCTGCAGGTCGAGGTGATGGGCCGCGAAAAGCATCCCTATTCGATCTGGCAAAAGATGTCTGAGCGCCATGTCAGCTTTGAACAGGTGACCGACATCATGGCGTTTCGCGTGATTACGGAAAACGAAGTCGACTGCTACCGCGCTCTGGGTGTCCTGCATCAGACGTGGCAGGCGCTGCCGGGCAAATTCAAGGATTACATCTCCACGCCCAAGACCAACGGCTATCGCAGCCTGCACACATCGTTGATGTATGAAAATTCGATGCGGGTCGAAGTGCAGATCCGTACGAAGGCAATGCATCAGCGCAATGAATTCGGTCTGGCGGCGCATTGGGCCTATAAACAATCCGACACGCCGGACGGGCAGGTGGCCTGGCTGCGCGATCTGATCGAGATTGTCGATGCCAGCCACGATGCAGAAGAACTGCTCGAACATACACGCATGGCGATTTACGCGGATCGTATCTTTGCCTTCACGCCCAAAGGGGCCTTGTTCCAGTTGCCAAAGGGATCAACCTCGGTCGATTTCGCCTTTGCCGTGCACACCGATCTGGGCCTTGCGACGCTGGGGGCAAAGATCAACGGGCGGCACATGCCGCTGCGCACGCGGCTCGATAATGGTGACGTGGTTGAGATCATCAAAGGCCCCCACGCCGAACCGCAATTGTCGTGGCTCAGCTTTGTCGTCACGGGCAAGGCGCGCGCTGCGATCCGCCGCGCAGTGCGCTTGAAAGAGCGCGCCGAGGTCGCGGATATCGGCTCCAAACTGTTTGACGGGATTACCGAGCGGGTACCGGCGAAGATCGGGAAGAAGGCGATCCGCGCGGCGATTGAACGGCTGGGTATGGACGGGCCGGAAGAACTGATGTTCGCTATCGGCTCTGCCAAACTGACTGATCGCGAAGTGATGGAAGCGCTGGTGCCGGGCTGCACCGCCAATTTTGAAGAAGAAGCGGACTGGGCGCGGCGCGAACGCGCGATTTCGATAAAGGGTCTGACGCCGGGCGTCGCGTTTGAGCTGGCCCCGTGCTGTCACCCTGTCCCGGGCGACCGGATTGTGGGCCTGAGGCGCAAGGGCGAGACGGTGCTGGTCCACACGATTAACTGTCTGGAGCTCGCCAATGGCGTTGACAGCGACTGGCTCGATCTGAGTTGGGGTAAACGATCGCTCGGGGCGGTCGGTATGCTGCGCGTGACGCTCTATGACCGGCTCGGCACGCTGGCTGAAATGGCGGGCATCTTTGCGCAGGCCAAAGCCAACGTGATCAGTCTGGATCAAACGCAGCTGGAGCATCCCTTCACAACCTACGAAATCTCAGCCGATGTCCAAGACCTGGCGCATCTGTCACGCATTATGAGCGCCTTGAGGGCCAGCGACGCCGTGGCTGAGGCTGAGCGGATCTGAATATCCTCAGGGGCGGCGAACCTGATGGATCAGCCAACGAATGTCAGCACCACAACAAGGATCAGGATCGCATAAGCCAATCCTCCAAGGATAATCGCAATCGGATTGAACGCGGGGGCGAGGGTCGCCTCGGCCATCTTTCTGAATTGCTGCAAGATCTGGGGCCAGGTGTAGGCCACAAAATCACCTTGTGACATGACCGCAATCAGTTGTTTTTTGTCGTCGACAATGGGCAGACGACGGAACCGCTCATTCGACATGACTTGAAGCCAGTCGAGGATATCGTCGTCTTTGCGCGCCATACGAACATTCGTGGTCATCACCTTGCTGACCGGTGTCGTTTTGGGATCGACGCTCTCGCCGATCACCCGGCGAAAGATATCGCGCTCTGTCATGACACCAAGAATGGTCTTATCGGTCTCCGTAACGAAAATTGAGCCGAAGTTTTTTTCCGCCATCTGGACCACAGCATCGTAGATCATCGTGTCCGGCGGGCACGTGAGCGGGTCCGGTTTGTTTTCAAATTCGACGCGGTCTTGGATTCTCATAGATGTCGCTTTCGATTGTAATGTGTTCAACCACACCAACGGCAACAGGCAAGGGGTGTTCCGACGAAGTTCGTCAAAGCGTCACAGCTACTTCAACGTTTTGATCAACGCTTAAACTTTCGGCTTTCTTCACCTTCTTACCGATCAGCAGCACCCATGATCTGGATTGTTCGCGATTATCTTGCCCTGTCGCCTTGCTATTTGAAGGCGTGTTGGATTTCTGCGGGAAGACCGACGTGCGCCACTCAGTCTCACCGATGCGGGCGGTGACTTTGAGCGATCCGAACCCGCGCCGACGGCCAAACTCCAGGCGCTCCATCACAGAATGCGCGGTCAGCGCTTCGGCAGCATCGCCGCTGAACTCGACCAGATGATAGGTGCCGCGATCGCTTTGCCCATCCTTGGGCCAGCGTTTGAGTGGGAGGGTCGCGGTGACAGTCTCGCTCACTCGCCATCCGCAGATTTGACGGCGCGAACGGGCACCGGAATGTTGCAGATATCCGCGCCGCCAGCGGGCACGATGAAGAACGGATCGCGGCGATTGGCGCGCGCTTCGGCGTAGCTGGCGAAGGTTTCGCTTTCGGTGGAGAGGTATTCGTATGCGGGTTGCTCATTCTCTGGCAGGTCACTGGCAACGCGGATCGAGAGGATCGGTGTGCGTTTGTCCGCTTCGTCGGCAGTGTAAAAGCCCAGAGCGCCAGACCCGCGCGGCAGCGAGGATAGGTGCTCCATCCCGCTGATGATGCGCCCGACCAGAGCGATGTTGCGATCAAGATGCCGCGGCGCATGACCGATCACGGTGTAAAGCTCTGCGCCCGAGCCGGTGTCGGGGGAATAGTTCCGCCCGACGCCGACCATGCCGTAGCAGTGGACGGGCCAATGGCTGACACTATCGGGAGTACCGGATCCTGCCACTGGAAATCCTTTGTGGAAACTGGTCCATCTAGAAACATTATTCGGTGGTCGGAATAGTCCGTCTAGTGCCTTCGGGCGTTCAAGTGCTCGACGAAATGAATAGATTTCCTCCATCACTTTCAGCCCAGCTGGCAAGGGCTTCGTCTCACCACCAGCTTCGGGATTGTCGTAATTGGGATCGCCCCATTGGACCACGTAATTGTCCTGCACCCGGTTCACGCTGATCCCGTCATACCAGCGCGCGCGGGCGAGGGTGCGGATGTTGCTGACCCACCCTTGTGAAAAGGGCGCGGGCATCAATTGCAGCACCACTTCGCGCGCGTCTCCGTCGCTATCCGGGGCTAGCGTCATCACCAGAAGGTCTTCTGACGGGATGGTCACCCATGCCTTCGGCGGCGCAGCCTCAACGATAGCATTGGGGCTGTGCGCAGCCTCAGCCGGAGTGTCCTGAGCCAGACCAGGAGAGCCAAGCGTCAGAGCCGAGCCAAACGCGGTGAGGGCGGTTATCGCGGCGATGTTTCTCATGAAAGGATATGTGCCACCACCAACAGCCTTGCGAAAGAGGCAAGTCGCGTCTATCCGCGCAAGCCTTGCCCAATAGGGCATGCGGAGACGTGGCCGAGTGGTCGAAGGCGCACGCCTGGAAAGTGTGTAAAGGGGCAACTCTTTCGTGGGTTCGAATCCCACCGTCTCCGCCATTTGCCCCTGATTTAGCAGGCATTTTTCGAAATCGTGTTTCGGTTCCCATAATGGCTCTCCGATAAACTCGATGCTTGAGGCGGACGCGAGCGGCTGGATCCGCTCAATCGGCGCGTAACTGAACATTTCCAAACAGGGACGGGGTAATTGTCCGCGCTGCGATTTCGGTAGAATTGCCGGTGCGAGCCTTAGAGGCTTGAAGCAACCACAAACCCCACGCGGAAAATCGTGGATCGGACTAGCGGCTTTCAAAGGGCAACAGCTAGCGGCTCATCGTTCACTCTTGGGCCGGTAACGGTCGGTCTGCTTTTTGGCGGGTGAGGCGATTGGGTTAAAAGCGATCTCTCGCTACTTGGGCCCGCTGATCTGATGACTAGCGGACATTCAATAGCAATGGGGACGATGAGAATTTGGTTGCCGAACGAAGCTCCGCTAGTGCGCACGAAACGTCTGCAACATTCGAGAACGCTGGAAACCAATGATGCCTTTTGAATTGCCTCTCGGCGTATCAAGTGCCGATGCGCTGGCTTCCGCCGCTCTTGTTTCCATACTCTTGATTGGATGGTGGATCACCGGGCGTATCTCTATTGCAATCGGTTCCTTCGTCTTTTCACAGTGCGGTCTGGCCAAGGCCTAGGCGAGACTTTTGATTTCAAGCTCCAGCGGATCTCTCGACGCGTGAAATCCCTTCAAGCAGCCTCCCAAGTATGTCAGCACCGGTTATCACGCGCTTCTGGTCTGTCCACAGCAGCACCACGTCTCTGTCGATGACGTTATCGCCCTTATATTCCGGCAGGACTTCAAACTTTTGGAGCACATCGCCCAGCCTGACATCTGCATCGCGAATGATGATCGGGCGGTGGCAATGCTCTTGCGGAACGAACGTCTCAGGTTTGAGCAATGCGGCCCGGAGATAACCGTCGGTATCGATCGCGAGCCTTGGCTCTCCCGCCCTATCGGTGATGATTGCCCATTTCTTCCCTGACCGCTGAATGTCCTCGAAGACTTTGCTTTCCTGATCTGCCGCATCGGATGGAAAGATCGGCTGCCGACCTTTGAAGTCGAGAGCGACGATGCTCGCAGGGTTGATTGGCTCCCCCTCGTGAGAGGCCATCACATCGCTGACAGAGAAGAAGTTCAGCGCACCCAGTCCTTCGGTAAAGCCCAGATCGGCTTCTTCTGCGTCCATGTGCTTGCGGATGATCTCGCGGATGCCACGCTCGCGGAAGTACTCGATGCCCTCCTTACCCAGCCAGGCATCCAGGATCATCGCGACCGGCTTGGCCACTGGATAAAGAATGATTTGGTAGATACCCAGCACTGGAGCGAGCCGCGCACCGATCTTAAGGGCGTTACGCGAGAAGTAGGCTTGAGGAAAAATCTCACCGAAAATGGTGATGGCGAATGTCGAGAACGCGAATGCCGTGATCCCTGCCATGACTGAGTTGGAAAGCAGAGTGAGCAGCACGTTGATGGCGACATTGCTCCATAAAATCGTCGTGAGTAGAAAGTTGGAATCCTCGCGCATTTTGAGAATGCGCTTTGCCGATTTGTTTCCCGTCCCAGCTTCAACCTCCAGCTTCAGGCGGCTAACGCTAAAATAAGCGAGGTTGAGCCCTGAGAACATTGCCGATTGGCTGAGACAAAACAGAATGCCCAGCCAGGTAAGGACCTGGACGCCCACCTCGCTCATAAAAATTGCATCATGAGAGTAGCGATACCAAGAAACGCGAAGAAACCGGCAATATCTGTCACAGTCGTCAGAATGATGGATGAAGACGTGGCGGGGTCTTGCCCAAGCCGGGTGAGGATAACGGGTATCAGCGCGCCTGCGAATCCTGCAGCGACCATCGCCAGCACCATGGAAGACATGATCACAGCGACCAGCCCAAGCGACCCGCTCCAGACAAAGACGCCAATCCCGCACGTGATCGCAACACCCACGCCATTCAGGAATCCTGCGGTGACTTCCTTGCGCAAAACCTTGGCCCATTGTCGGATGGTGATCTCGCGCAGCGCCAATCCGCGCATGGTGACTGCGAGCGCCTGTGCTCCGGTGTTGCCTGATTGCCCAGCTACGACCGGCAGCAGGACCGCGAGTGCTGTGACCTGAGCGATGGTGTTCTCAAACACGCCCACCACCGCAGCAGCCATGAACGCCGTAACAAGGTTCACCTGAAGCCAGGGCATTCGCTTGCGGACCGCGAAGAAGGGGCTGGAGAGCGCTCTTTCTTCCTTGCTCGCGCCCACCATGGTCTGCAGATCGGCGGTTGCGTCCTTCTGAACCGTTCGGGCCAGGGCATCATGCGTCACCGCACCCATCAGCATTCCATCCAGATCAAGCACGGGCAGGTCGAGAACCTCATGCTCCTCAAACATACGGCTCACCTCACTGATGGAGTCAATGGGTCGCACGGCTGCAACAATGGGTTGTTGCAGCTGTCCCATCGTGAGGTCTGGCGGCGCCAGAGCCAGCTCTTCGAGCATGACCTTGCCAGTCAAACGCTGATCATCGTCAACTACGAAAAGGCTTCGGGCGGTCTGCATCCCGTGTTCACGCAATTTTTTCAGAGTATCGCCAGTCTTCGCTGAGCTTCGATGCGTCAAAACGTCCGTGTTCATGATGCGACCGGCTTTGTCTGCTGGATAAGAAAGCAGGATATCGAGATCGGCTCTGACAGCAGGGTCCAGCTTCGACAGTCGTTTGTCGACTTCGGAGGCGGGCATATGCCCAAGCAGCCGGACGGCCTGCGCCGGTGGAACTTCCGCTAAGAGGTCATTGGCGGTTAACTCAGGGAGCGCCCGCAAAATCTTCGCCGCTGTCTCAGGGAGGAGCCTGCGCCATACAGGGGCGAGGATCTTGACCGGTTGCCGTTTCGCCGCATCGACGACTTCAGCGATATCAAGCTGTTCGATCCTGTGCGCCGCGTCTAGAGGATAATCGACGAAGAAGCGGCGGTTGAGCGCATCTGCGGCTTGCATCGGGTTAGCGCTCATTCGCGCAGTGCTCCCATTTTTGACCTGGCCGGACTCGCATCGACCAAGAGATGGCTCATTCCAACAAGGCTGGTGATGAACGCACCCGCGATCTCGCCGAGGATTGAGCCGGTGTCTTCGGGCTTTTCCGATTGAGACAAGCCTATTCCCGCGCGCAACGCCTTGCGCGTGATCGCGCCAATCAATTGCTTGCGGCGGTTCAGGACCGGAAGCTCGGAAAACTCGTCCCACGAGACCAGTGTGGCAACGGCTTCAAGCCGGGCGCGCGATGAAACCGACTCGATATCCGGATCAACGATGTCGATGATTCTTGCGCTGCTTGATCCAGAGAGCAAGGTGTTCGCTCGGGCAACACCACACAGCTTTCGAGAAGCGCCGACGATATATATCAGATTGGTTTCAATTCCTGGCGCACCCTTGAAGGCTGCAATCGCCAGGTCAATTGTTGCGTCCTGCGGCACCGTGATCAGCGCGGTTTGCATATGCGCGCCGACCGAATCTTCGGGAAATGCCAAGACTTCATCCAACTCGCGTCGTTTGGCCTCGGGCAAAAGACCAAGCAACTCGGCGCGTTTTGCCTTGTCGAGCAATCGAAGCGTCGCTGCTGCGGATACCTGCTCCATCTCCCGGATTGCGGCAGCGGCGCTCGCGGGTTCCATCAGCCTCATGACATCCGCTGAGGTCCACTGGCCCATATGCCCCAATGCAAGGACCACGTAACGTGAGGGGATCGTGTCCAGAAATCCGGCCGCATCACCCGCTGGCATCTCTGCAAGGGTCCGCGCTGCCGAATACGGTCGCGTTTCAAGAAAGGAGAGCGAAAGAGAGGAAGCCCTAGCCATTAGAGTCAGTCCCCTCGCTCTTGGGCGACAGGATGAAAATGTCGCGTTCCTCAGCCATTCTTCCGGGCACTAACGCCCGCCCTTCCACCGTCTCGATAGCGATCTGAGTTGATGTAACTTCGAGCACCTCTCCCTCGATATTACCGATGCGAACCGTCAGGCCCGGGCGAAGTTTCCGCCGCGCCGTGCGGGCGCCGATCAAATTGCTGACATGGTCCCGCGCGCCCAGGCCGAATGCGATCGAAAAGCCGATCAGGATACCACCCGCGCTAACGACGAACAGCGCGGTAAGCAGCGTCACGTTGACGCCGATCTGGTCGAGGCCAATTATAAGACCTGTTACGAAGATAACAGTCTGGGCTAATCGACCCATCATCGCGCTCTGGGTGGACCGCGCGTTTCGAGCAGACGCTGCGACCTGCTCCCCAGCAACGACGCTTACGAGATACGCGATAACAATGATGGCAATGCCGATAAGTAAGTTCGGCAACCATCCGGCGATTTGGTCCAGCCACCCAGATAGCGCGGGCAATTCGGCGACGCGCGCTGCGATTGCTGTGGCAAGAAGGATGACGACCCAGAACACGACTTCACTCAGAACCGACGCCACAACGGGAGTAAGCTGCGCCTTCCCCGACCCTGAGCGATCCGTCAGCTTGGTGATGAGCCGATTGGTGCCGAGTAGCGCCTTACGAGACACCGCTCTCAGTATTCGTGCCGCAAGCCACCCGGCCACAAGGACGAGAAGCGCAAGCCCGATGGCCGGGAGATAACTTATCGTCGCAGAGATGGCGGCTTGGGTTGATTGCTCTACTGAAGTCAGAGTCGGCTCAACCGCATTCACTGCAATTCCTTTCACAATGTCGGAACAGTCTCAAACGTCCGTCATCAATAGCTTTGGGCACTGTCGCAGAACCCGCAATTGTGGAGTGTACACACAAAACTTTGTTGTGCCATGGGGTAAACTTATTTAGCTGAGGACATATGTTACTGGAGAAATCCGAGATTGAAACTGTCGCATCGCGACTTGATGGCATGTTTGATGAGGAATTCGGGGGCAAGCGACGGGGGCGTTATCGGATTTCGGAAAAATTCATGCGCCATCTCATTGGACGCAAGCGCCTTTATCCTGAAACAATCCGACAGTTGCAGCAGGCTATGTTCGAACGAGGCTTCGTTCTTATTGATATGGACGGCTTTTTCGTGGTGATCGGTGCAAAGACGCTGGCGTCATATCGCCGGGTCGGTCCTGCGATTGTGGGCTACACAGCGGAAAATACAAGCGCTGCAGACCGCAGCGATACCGAATCTGATGAATAGAATTCACTTGAAGGAATGCACGTTTCTTTATGACATCACCAATACCCGCCATTGGCTGGCGAGAGCTCGTCGATCTGCCCGAACTGGGCTTGTCGGGGATGCCGGCAAAGATCGACACAGGCGCACGCACCTCGTCATTGCACGCGCATGTTCTCGAAGAGTTCGATCGGGATGGCGAGAGCTTTGTCCGGTTCGCAGTCGATTGGGACGATGTCCGCCATGAATGCGCGGCCATCCACGTGGATGTGCGCGGAATCACAAGTTCCAATGGCGAGACGCAGCGGCGCTATGTGATTAAAACCCCGCTGAGTATCGGCGGGAAGCAAGTGCGCGCGGAAATCAGTCTCGCTGACAGATCGGACATGAAGTTTCCGATGCTGATCGGTCGGTCCTCGCTGCGCCATCGGTTTGTGGTCGATAGCGGACGTTCATGGCTTCAGACGCCTTCAAAAAAGACACTCAAAGCACCTCAATTCCAAGCTGGAGATACCTAATGAAAATCGCAATGCTTGCGCGAAATCCCAACCTCTATTCGCACACAAGGCTGAAGGAGGCAGCCGAAAAGCGTGGCCATGAGCTTGATATTCTCAACACCACGCGCTGCACGGTGAACATTGCAAGCCACCGTCCAACCGTAATGTACAAGGGCGAGACGCTATCGGGCTATGATGCAGTGATCCCGCGCATAGGCGCATCCATCACTGCCTATGGCCTCGCCGTTCTGCGCCAATTCGAAATGGGTGGGGTATGGCCCCTTAATGAAAGCGTCGCGATTGGCCGCAGCCGCGACAAGCTGCGCTCAACGCAGATAATGGCCAAGCATGGGCTTGGCTTGCCACTGACTGCTTATGCGAATGATCCCAAGGCCGCCGAGCAGATCATCAAAGCCGTCAACGGTCCACCAGTGGTCATCAAATTGCTCGAAGGCACGCAAGGCATTGGCGTGGTGCTGGCTGAAACGCTCAAAGGCGGCGCTTCGATTATCGAGGCGTTTCGCGGCGCCAATATCGCGATCATGGTGCAGGAGTTCATCAAGGAAGCTGGGGGATCTGACATTCGCTGCCTAGTCGTGGGCGGCAAGGTCGTTGCCGCGATGAAAAGGCAGGGCGCGGAGGGCGAGTTCCGAAGCAACCTGCATCGCGGCGGTAGTGCTCAGCTGATCAAGATCACGCCTGAAGAGCGCTCAACCGCAGTTCGCGCTGCCAAGGTTATGGGCCTTAATGTTTGTGGTGTTGATCTGCTGCGAGCCAATCATGGACCGGTGATCATGGAGGTGAATTCGTCTCCTGGTCTCGAAGGGATCGAGAATGCCACTGGCAAGGATATCGCTGGGCAGATCATCGAGTTTATGGAGGAGAAAGCGAAGCCTGGTGATACGAAAACCAAGGGCCAAGGATAAAATGCCGCAGGCATTGCAGGCCCACCAATCGGATAGCGGTTTTGCAATAGGAGATCAGACGGTTGCCAGAGGATCAATGGCAACCGTCGAACTCCCGATAAGTCGCCTTTCGACCCATACCGAGATCAACCTGCCTGTCCGCATACTGCACGGTAGCAAACCTGGCCCAACGCTGTTCGTGAGCGCGGGAGTCCATGGCGATGAAATCATCGGTGTTGAGATCATCCGCAGACTGCTTGGCAAGATACGGCCAAAGAACCTTGCAGGCACGCTGATTTGTATTCCTGTCGTAAATGTTTTCGGTTTCATTCAACACCAGCGATACCTGCCAGACCGGCGCGATCTGAACCGTTCCTTTCCTGGAGCGGCGTCAGGATCGCTTGCCTCACAGATCGCCCATGTTTTCAACAAACAGATTATTGAGCGCAGCGATTATGGGATCGATATCCATTCAGCGGCGATCCACCGCACCAATCTGCCGCAAATCCGGATCTGCGATGGCAGGCCAAAGGCGGAAGAGCTGGCCCTAGCCTTCGCCCCGCCGGCAATCATCACATCAACGCTGCGACCGGGCTCGCTGCGGGCGACGGCAATGGAGGCCGGCACCGATGTGCTGCTTTTCGAAGCAGGCGAGGGGCTGCGGTTCGACGAATTCTCCATCCGGGTTGGCGTAAAGGGTGTCTTGCGCGTTATGTCGTATCTCGGAATGCGCAACCCAAGCTCTTCGCTGAGTTCCAAAGCGACCCCCGTTCGCTCCAGCAAAAGCAGCTGGGCGCGCGCGCCCGAAGGCGGCATCTTCAGAGCACAAAAGAAGATAGGCGATCTGGTCTTTTGTGATGATGTTCTGGGCGTCGTCTCCGATCCCTTTGGCGACGTCGATATACCGGTAAGAGCACAGCGTGATGGGGTAATAATCGGAGCCGCAAAACTGCCTGTCGTGAATATGGGAGATGCGCTGATGCATGTGGCGGAAGTGCGCAAGGTTGAGACAGCAGAAGAGCGTCTCAATCAGTTCGAAGTGGACGCATTTTCTGATCCGATGCTCGATGAGGATGAGGTCATTTGATCGACATACATTTGGCTGTAAGCTCAATGTCCGCAATAGCTTCGCCGGTAGCCAAGAGCGCACCTTCCGTTTCCGGCCCACAATTAGTCATCGAGGCCCGAATGCTTCATCAGGCCTAGATTGCCGCGCTTTGTCGATGCACTATGCTTCTGTCGATGAGCCGACTGCAGTGAACATTCCTACATAAGCCTGAGCAAGACTGGACTGGGCATCGAGGACTGCTTCACGGCTCGAAATCAATTGGCGCTGAACGTCCAGTACATCGAACAATGTCGCCAGGCCTTCTCTGTATAGAGCGTTTGATTGTTCGAAAGCCGCTTCGCTTTCGGTAACCGCCCTGTTCAGCTCGACCAGCCGGTCTTGCGCTGACTTGATCGAAACAAACGCGCTTTCGGCCTCCGACAAAGTCTCAAGCAACACCTGACGGTAATCGGCTACCGCGGCGTCCAGATTGCGCTGCGCTGCGGTGACCTCAGCGCGGCGACGTCCACCATCAAGCAGGGGCAAACCCAACGCGCCGCCCAGCGTCAGCAGCGCGCTCGAAAACAAATCCTCGATGGTTCCCGTACCCGCGCTCAGCACGCCCTGTAAGGCAAAGGAGGGAGCCAAGTCTGCTCGCTCAATCCCCACAACCGCTGCCGCCCGCGCCACTTCGGCCTCTGCCAGCAAGAGATCGGGTCTGCGTCTCAGTATATCAGCTGGAACGCCAATTTCCGGCCCCTGTTCAAAACGCGGCACCTCGGTTTCGCTGCTTCGGGCCTCAAGAGGGGCTGGTGGCTCGCCGACTAGAACCGACAACGCATTTCCTGCACGCGTGCGGGCCAGAACAAGTGGTCCACGCTGTGCCAATGTTCGGGCAAGGTCTGCTGCTGCACGGCGTACATCAAGGTTTGAGGATAGCCCGGCCTCGAACCGCAGTTCCACAATCTCAAGCGTTTGACGCTGAAGATCGGCGGACTGATCCAGCAGGGTGAGCCGCGCCGACGTGCGCTTGAACTCGATATACTGGCTCACCACTGCGGCAGCGAGAAGCCGGCGCTGATCCGCCACGAAATATGCCGCCGCATCGGCATCCGCTATCGCTGCCGCCCGTTCTGCCGACAACCGCCCGTTGATATCGATTTGCCACACACCCCCGAGCGAGAGACTGGCCGCGTCCACTGTTGAACCGCCATCGTCAATGCTGCCATCGAGCGAACCGCGAAGGTCGAGATCGGGAAAAAAATCAGATTCCTCAGCGGTGACAATCGCACGGGCGGACAAAAGACGCTGCCGCGCCGCTTCGAGCGATTGGTTGCCCATCAGAGCCCGGCCCACTAGCGCGTCCAGATCTTTGCTTTGAAAACCGCGCCACCATACATCATCTAATCCGCTGGGTGGCCGGGTGTCGGCAAAATAGTCATCCGCCAGCTCAAACCCCGACGCTGGCTCAACCGTCGGAATTGATGGCGAGACGCATCCTGCGACCAGCAGCACACAGCTCAAGGCAAGCCCGCCTCTCATGCGGGCGCTCCGACATGCGAGCTATCGCGCTCGTCATGTTCCTCTAATTCCCGGTTCAACCGGGCAAGATCAACGCTTCTGGGTTTTCCGAAAGGCGCAATCAGCGTGTAAAGCGCAGGCACAAGGAAAAGCGTGAATATGGCTGCGATGGCTAAGCCACCAAAGATGACCCAGCCGATTGCCTCACGCGCTTCAGCCCCAGCGCCGCCTGCAAAGATCAGCGGGACGGCACCCAGGATGGTAGAAATGAGTGTCATCGCAATGGGGCGCAGCCGGATAGTGGCGGCATCGATTATCGCCTGTGGGACCTCGGCGCCTTCTTCGCGCTTTTGGTCAGCAAATTCGACCATCAAAATTCCATTTTTCGCCATCAATCCTATGAGCATGACCAGCCCGATCTGCGAATAAATGTTGAGCGAGCTGCCGGACAGGAACAAGGCCAAGAGTGCCGCGGCCAAAGCAAACGGGATCGAAAGCAAGATCACGAATGGGCCAGCCAGACTTTCAAACTGTGCGACGAGGACCAGGAAAACGATCAGCAGGGCAAAGCCATAAGTCAGCAGCAATTCGTTGCCGCTATCTTCAAGCTGTTCGGCCTCTCCACGCAGCAGCATATCCACGTCCTCGGCCAGCGCTCCATCAGCCAAGCGGTTCAATTCGGTGATGGCGTCGGCCAGCGGGACACCCGGCGCGATAGCGGCTTCGACTTCGATGGCCCGGCGCTGTTCGGTTCGGTCCAGCTCTGCGGCTACGCCCTCTTCCTTGAAACGGGTGAGCGAAGAGATTGGCACGAGTGCGCCCGCGTCGCTGCGCACGAACAAATTGCCCAGATCGTTGGGCCCATTAATCGCCACGGCTTCAGCTGTAAGAAAAATTGGGATCGATTGATCATCGACATTCAGGTCAACAATTTCCGCGCCGTTGACCATGGCGCGCAGCGTCAGCGCGAGGTCATCGAAATTGACCCCCAGATCAGCGGCGCGGGCACGGTCGATGCCGATCGATAGCTGCGGCTGAGTGGGCTGGTAAGAGATGTCGGGATCAGAAAGGATATCCGAGTCCGTGGCGATCGCATCGGAAAGCTTCTTGGCAGACTGGTAAATGCCCTCATAATCATTGCCAAGCAGCGCCACTTCGAGCCCGCCGCCGCGGCCCCCACCGCCCCTTAATGTACCGCGCCCAAATGCCGAGACGCGCGATCCAGGCAGTTCATCGAGCGGACCGCTGACTTCACTGACAATTTCTGCTTGGCTGCGATCGCGATCGTCCCAATCGGCCATGGCCGCCGTCACGAAAATTCGGTTGGGGTCATAACGACCGACAATCGAAAGCGTGGACGTGACTTCACCGCTTTCGAGGAGAGGATCGAGCACCAGTTCGATCTCATCCATTTCCCGGTCCATGAAATTGAGGCCAACGCCATCTGGTCCGCTGGCCCATACATAAAAAGTCGACCGATCCTCGCTGGGCGTGAGCTCTTGCGGAATTTGAGTGTATGCTGCGCCCGCCACTGCCAGCGCCAACACTGACAATCCGATGGTGGGCAGAGGCCGTGCGACGCATCGCGAAACCCAATCGCGGTACCGGGTAGCAAATTTCCCAGCGAAACGGGCAAGGCGCGGATTGGGCTCTGCGTTGTCATCAGCAAGGTCAATCTTCGCAGCCAGCGCAGGCACAAGCGAGACTGCCACGAATGTCGACAGGATAACCGCCATGGCGAGCACAAAGCCAAACTCGCGGAACAGTCGTCCCGTCTCTGAGGGCAAGAAGCTGATTGGAACGAAGACGGAGACGAGCACAGCAGTGGTCGCAATGACGGCGAAATACACCTGACGAGTCCCAAGGACGGCAGCAGCCTTTTTGCCCAAACGCTCTTCTTTTTGCAGGCGCTGAGTGTTTTCCAGCACAACAATCGCATCATCAACGACAAGCCCAGTCGCCAGAACCAGCGCTAAAAGGGTGAGCAGATTGATGGAAAAGCCGAACATCCAGACCCCTGCTACGACGCCGACCAGCGCAACCGGGATGCTGGCGCTGGGGATCAGAGTTGGTTTCAAATGGCCGAAGAACAGAAAGATTGTGGCCATGACGATCACAACTGTAACGATCAGTGTAGTGAGCACTTCCTCTACCGACACGCGGATGAAACTCGCATCATCGGAGATGACGCTGATATCAATATCGGTGAAACGATCGTCTAGCCTGTCCACTGCCACACGTGTCGCCTCGGATATGGCGATGGTGTTAGAATTGGCCTGCCGGATGACGCCCAGCCCGATGACGGGCTCCCCATTTAGCCGGACGTAGCTGGTCGCGTCAGCGGGAGCGAAATAGGCCTGGGCCACATCCCCAACGCTCACTTCGTCGCGGATCGCAATTTCAGCAATCAGTTCTGGTGTTGCGGCGGTGGCTTCGGCTCGGACGATCAGATTTTGCTCTGATGACGTGAGCGAGCCGACGGGCGTATCAAAAGGCGCCTGCTGCAGGGAGGCGGCCACATCGCTAATTGTTAGCCCAAAGCGTGCCAGTCGAATGGGGTCGATGGCGACGCGCAATTGGCGCTCCCGTGTGCCGAACGGGTCGATGCTAGCCACCCCTTCGGCTGCGAGCAATTCGGGAATGACGTCATTTTCTACGATGCGGGTGAGTTCGGTGATGTCGTATTCGCGACTTGAAACGGCCACCGTCATTATCGATTCCGCATCGGCATCGGCCTTTACCACGCGTATCTGCTCTACCCGGTCTGGCAGGTCGCGGGTGACACGGCTTACGGCTTCGCGAATGTCGGTTGCTGCAGCGTCCAGATCGGCGCCAGGGTCAAACTCAACGCGAATTCGGGTGCTGTTCTCTTCACTGGAAGATCGGATTTGGCGCACCCCGTTGACCCGCGCAGCGGCGTTTTCCAGCACAGATGTAATTTCGGAGTCCATTGTCTCGGGAGCTGCGCCGGGCAGCGTCGCGCTAACAGTGACGGTCGGGCGATCGACGTTGGGCAGCTCGCGCACTTCAGTGCCCAAAAACGCTGCAACGCCAGCGATGACGATCAACAGATTGAGAACGAATACAAGCAGCGGCCGCTTAACCGCAAGCATTGGGAAATCGGTCACTGCTGCGACCTCGAGACCTGTACATCGGCGGCGGGACGCGCAGTCATATCGATGATTGCGACCTTTTGACCCGACCGGACTTTTTGTACCCCTTCGGTTATGATCAGAGTGTCTTCGCTAATCGCCGCGTCAAGCAGAACCACGCCTTCACCCCGCGAAGAGATGGTCACTGGCGTGCGTTGCGCCGAGCCGTTGTTGACAGTGTAAACCGCTGATCCATCGCCATCCCACACTACAGCCGCCTCAGGAACAGCAGGACGAAGCTGCCCCGAATCGACGAACCTCACGCTGAAACTCATTCCCGGCCGCAGCCGATCATCGGTATTGCTGATTACTGTGCGGACCCGATAGCTGCGTTGCTCCTGCTCAATGGCGCTGTCGACTGCTTCGACGCGGGCTTGGATGGGGTTGTCGGGGTCTGAGAATGCAGTGACACTTACCGATTGACCTTTGCCCAACCGGTTGAACACCGCCTCAGGCGCGGCAAAGTCCACATATATGCGGCGGCGCTGATCAAGCTGTGCGATAAGGGTTTGTTGGGTTACGCGATCGCCAGGATCGATTTCGGAAAAGCTGATATGGCCGGCAAACGGCGCGCGAATTGTGCGCAAAGCCAAAGCCACTCGCGCTTGATCACGGCCGATCTGCGCGGCTGCGAGAGCGGTCTCACCGGCTTCGATCTGGCTGTCAGAAAGCGCTCCGGTGTCTTCGATCCGTCGATACCTTGCCAACAATTGTTCCGCTTCAGACACGCGCACTGCTGCGAGTTTCAAAGCCAGTCGCTCCTGGCGGGCATCCAGTTCAACCAGAATCTGCCCGGAACGAACGAAAGCGCCGGGAGTGAACCTTACAGTCGTCGCAATGCCAGCGACTTCAGAGAAAATCTCCGCCGATCGTAAAGCGCGTGCCGTCCCGATGGCTTCAATTATCTGCTCTTCCTCAACGAACTGGGCAGTCTGCGCGATCACGCTGATCTCTCGCTCAGCAGGCTTGGGGTCGCCGGTGGAGCACGCAGCGGCAACCAGCAGGAACAGCGGGGGTACAAAGAGACGCATATTTGTGTGAAGATCCGTATGGGCGTTAGTGAGTATGAATGGCCCGTCACGCGTCTTGTTCCCCCTGTGGGAAGTTGGGCCGATTGCGAAAGGTCCGTTATTGGCAGAACAATGCGCAAGAGCGGACTGTCTGCTCTCACCCTAGAAGGGGACGAAGCCTACCCATAGCATCGTATATCCTGATTCGGGCCGCACTGCTTTACGGTGCGCGGTAGCTTATGGCTCAAAAAGCGGTGAGAGTCGGGCGCTGTATGTCTATCGAACACAAGACAATCAGACTGATGGTACCGGCGGGCCTGCCCGGCACCAGATCAATGGTTCCTGCTCGACAAGACGGGGTGCTTCACCCAGTGTCTGTCGTATGGAATCGTCGTCTCATGCCCAGCCTTTCGCTCGATCGTCTGTGGCCCGCTCTTTTATCAATGGTTCGGCCCTCGCTTGGCTGACTGTCGTTTTGGCCGGGATCGTAGCGCCGGTCGCCGCGATCGCGCTGCTTGCGAATGCTCCTTTGGTGATGGTGGGTGGACCGATACTTGCGGTAGGCCTGATGGGTGTCGGGATGATTGCAGCTGCCGCAGACGGGCGTTTGTGGATCGGTGTCTTGCTGGCTGTGCTGGTCGGGGCAGGGCTGATCGTGCTGGCACGCGCGCTGGGAATGTCACCCGTACTGCATCCTCTTTCAATCGGTCTGGCTGTTGTCATCGCCAGCCTCAGCTTCGCCGCGCGGGGCGCGTTGTTCGCTCGCAGCGCATTGGACAAGGGCTGGTGGATCGCGGTGTTTGTGGTCGCGGGCGAGGCGGCCGTGATTGCAACGGCCGCAGCCATGCCGGGCATGTTGCCGGACTGGCTGCTGGCCTTGTTGCCAGCGCAGTGGGCCAGCGTGGCGATTCAGACGGCATTGACGGGTGCGGGCACTCTTGCAGCAAGCCCTGTCCTGATCGCCCTCGCGGGGACTGCGGCGGCGACGCTGCTGGTCGCGCGGTTGTGGCCACGCCGTTGGCCCTATGCGATCATGTTTACCGCATGGCTCGGCTTTTCCGCTCTCGTGTATCATCGGCCCGCACCGACGATGCCCCGTGCGGAGCCTGCCAATCATGAGGTGGTCAAAGAGACAAACTCCCTGACAGGGCGGGAACGCACATCCATTGCATTATTTCGCTGACATCATTCGAAGCTTCGGTGAGGCTCCCCGCCTCCCTGTTTGTCTCGAGCCGTTTCGGCCGATGGTAAGAACGCAGCGTTTTCCTTGCGCCATCCCATCTACTTTACCAAAAACTGTGCCCCCTCGACATCAAATTGAAGCGAGCACGGCTTCCCAGCCTGTGTTTCCAGTGCTCCTCGAATTTCTCGGCTGCGATGGCCGGACCGTTGTTGAACCAGAATGTCGCGCGCACACCCTCAGGCAAGGCAGGGCCGGACCCAAAAACGGGATTCTCATGAGTAGCGATATGTGCTTCATGCGGCTCCAGTGAGTGGGCGTTTTGAGTGGCAGATTTCTTCTGGATTTCGGATGAGCAGTGGGCGCGGATCGAGCCGCTGTTGCCGCAGGATATCGCCAGCGGATCATCCCGGGATACGGGCATATGGATTTGTTCATCGGCAGGAATGCTCACCGCGATGTGACCCCCTTGATTATGGAGGAGCTGAAAAAGCGCGACGGCATGACAGAAACCGGAGCAGTCAGAGCGACAGGCTGATCTAACGTCAGTTTCTAACGTCCGTTTTTGCGATGAGTTGAAGTCATTCTCAAAACTCTGACAGGGTGCCTTGTTCACTCTGTCGGTTGGGTACAATACATTCCCTTTGCGAAGGGAGAGTATCCACCGCATTCTACTTCAGGCTTTCTTGTGGAGGGGCGAGTTCAGAAATAGAGATTGCGATAAATCTGTGCTGTATTTGAAATCAAAGATATTTGATTTCAAAAGGTTGCGTGATTGTTGCATTGCAACGCCTATGTTCTGAGGGGGAGCGATATGGACGAAAAGTCAGTCATTCAGCGACTCAAGCGCAAGCACGAGCAGATCAAGCAGGCATTGGAAGCCGCTGCATCTGGCAACCCCTACGCCGCCGAACCTGACCGGGAGCGGCGGATCAGCAGGCTTCAGGCGAAATCGAGCCTCTCGCGGCAGGAAGCCAGTGCAATAGACGGGCTTATCGATCTGGCCAAAGAAGAAACCGGGGCTTCTGCTTTGGAAGGTCTTGGCCCGACGCGGACGAGGCCGGCCACCGACGAGACCGACCGGGGCGGGGCTGAGAAAATCTGGGGTGACACGGTCGATTTCGTCAATGTCAGCTTCCTTGAAAAGGGGGCGCGTATTGCCCGCTCGGTCGGGCGCGTTGCCTTCCGCAATGGCCAACCGCAAGGCAGCGGGTTTCTGATCGGTGAGGGGCTGTTTCTGACCAATCATCACGTCGTGCCTACACCTGGCTTTGCCGACCGGCTGATGCTTCAATTCGACTATGAAAAGGACCTGACGGGTTCGCACAAGCAACCAACCGAATTCGAGATTGATGCGACCCTTTTCCTGACCAGCGATGATGATGCCGATGGTCTTGACTACACAGTATTTCTGGTTGGCCCGCGCGTTTCCGGTGACAAGCCGCTCGAATTTTTCGGGTGGAGCGGGCTGTCCGCTGCCAAGGACAAGCACATGATTGGCGAGTTCGCCAACATCGTTCAGCATCCGGCAGGCCGGTTCAAGGAAGTGGTGCTGCGCGAGAACCGGCTTGTCTCTCGAGGGGACAGCACGCTGCATTATGTCGCCGATACCGAACCCGGTTCCTCGGGGTCGCCGGTCTTTAACTCAGAATGGCGGCCGATTGCCTTGCACCACTGGGGCTCGCCGTGGGCAGATGTGTTCGACGAAGAAGGCGACCGGATCGATCTGGAGGTTAATGAGGGTATCCGGATCAGCTCAATCGTGGGCGATATCGAGGCCAAGCTGACCACGCTTGATCCGGACAAGCGCGCCCGCGTTGAACGCGCTTTGTATCTGGGGGCACAGCCGGAACAGGCTGGCGACCAGTTCCTGCCCGACTATTGCGACCTGCGGCGCGCCAATGAGTCACTGGGGCCAACAGTCACTGAAGATGGCCGGTTGAACTGGACCGTGCCGATAGAAATCAGCGTGGGTATTCCGGCATTGTCGCAGGCGGCTCAGGCTGTTCAGTCCGCGTCCGTTCTTCCGCCGCCACCGATCACCGAAGCAACCGAAGAGCCGGAGGCGGCCAAACCCAAAACCAGAACGACGCGGGCTAAAAGCCAGACCCGGCGTCGCGCGGGCTCCAGTTCGAAATCGGCCAGCTCAAAATCACGTAGCTCCAAGTGACATGCGCAGCGTAGCCGGGTTCTGTCAGGCCCAGGCACCGATCAAAAGGATCACAGGTCTCACAGCAATACGCAGCAGAAGGGGTGACCAATGCCGGCAACGATACTGAGAACCCGCAACGGCCGACTGGACCGTGAGGACCACCCCGCTTTTGGCCAGCTCTCTCAGCGTCTTGAAAGCAGCGACGCGCCGCTCTTGATCCACTTGCATGGCGGGCTGGTTGCTGAGGACGCCGGCATGGCCACTGCAAGGCGGCTGTCCGGCAAAGGCGCCGGCTCCTATGATGCGCCTGACAATTACGAGCAGCTTTATATCGTCTGGCGCTCCGGTCTTCTGGAGACGCTGGGCACCAACTGGCGCGAATTGCATAAGCGTGATCGGCTGTATCGCGCGTTGCTGGGCAAACTGCTGGAATTCATCGCCAAACGGGTCGGCTTCAGCTTTCCCGATATCCTGGGCGGAGCAGAGAGCCTTGTTGATACGCGTTTAGGTATTGAGCAACGCCTCGCTTTCGGCTCCGCTATGCCGCTTGCCGAACTGGATGCATTTTTGGCGGCGAACCCATTGGCGGCCGAGTCACTAGCAGACCCCGCTTTCGAGGCCGATCTGGAACGTGAGTTATCCGCTGACCCCAGCCTGATCGCTGCGGCTCAGGATCTTGAAGCGGCGCTATCCATGGGCGCTGAAAGTTTGAATGCGTTCGGGGATGAGACTGTCGGAATAGCGGCGCTTACCCGCCTCAATCCCGAGATTGTGCGTGATCTGCGCATGCAGACGCGGGCCCGGACCGGGGCTGAGGGGTTCGGGTTTTCCGTGCTTAAAGGCATTGCCGCGCACGGCGTGAAAATCGGCAGGCGGGTCTGGAAACGAATGCGATCGGGGCGTGACCACGGCGTTCATGCCACAATCGTCGAAGAGATCCTGCGCGAGCTTTATGGCGACTATATCGGTTCCGCCATCTGGACTTTGATGAAGACCGATACCGCCGACCATTTCAACGGACGTTTCGGCACGCAATTGCTCGATTTGCTCGAACGGACACAGGAACGCAAAGTCGTGCTTGTCGGCCATAGCGCCGGGGCGATCTTTGTTTGCCACATGCTGCTGGACTGGGCGAACCGCAACACCGGGCGCACGATGAACGTCGTGTTACTGGCACCTGCTGTGCGCAACCGGTTGTTTGCAGAGACGCTGGATCAGGCGTCCGGTAGCGTCGACCGCTTCCGCATGTTCTGTCTTAGCGAAGACCGCGAACGGGCGAATGCTGTGATGGGCGACCGCTACCGGTTCCTCTATCCGTCCTCGCTCCTCTATCTCATATCCGGTGTGTTTGAAGATGACGCGCAAGAGCCGCATGTCGATGCGCCGCTGCTCGGCATGGAGCGGTTCCAAACATGGAGCGGGGGCTCGCTTGGCGAGGTTGAGGATGGCGCGTTGCAAAAACTGCGAGCGTATTTTGCTGCCGTGACAGAGGCCGAGATTTACTCGCCGAGCGCGCGGGGGACGGGGCTTAACAGCGATGCCACAACGCATGGCGGGATCGATAACGACGCTCAAACCCTCGCCAGCGTGCGCACGTTTTTGTAAAACTTTGGGGAGTGAAACAATGAAATCGATCATCGCAACGCTGATGCTGGCCGTCCTGCTTGGCGCGTGTTCGCACACCCCGCCGCTCACCAGAGCGGGCGAACAGTGCAAGCTGGTCCGCTACGCGCTTGAACAGCCCTTACCCGATGAAAAGCCGCTTAGCAGCATCATCCAGCGACAGGGTGATTTGCTCCTGCTTTCAGGTGGCAGCCAGAACGGTGCCTTTGGCGCAGGCTTCCTCGATGGCTGGAAGAACAGCGGAACAATGCCCGAATTCCAGCTTGTCACCGGGATCAGCACCGGCGCGCTTCAGGCCACCGGAGCCTTTATCGGGGACACCGGCATGAATGTGGAGGGCTACACGATCCAGAGTGAGGGCGACCTGCTCGAAACCTATATCCAGGGGAAGGATGTTGCTGGCGGGATCAGCGCGAAGGCCGCTGTAAAGGCCCTGCGCAAGGGTGCCTTTGCCGACCTTATCCCGCTGCGCGCAGAGCTGGATACTCTGATAACACCCGAACGTCTTGAAAGGGTTGCAGCGCGTTACAACCCCGATGGCACCGGGGCTCATTTGCTGGTCGGTGCAACCGATGTTGATCTGGGCAGGGCGGTGGCCTTCGATATGACGGAACTGGCGAGCCGCTATACCAAAGCCGCCGTCGGCAGCGAGACACGTGAACGGCTGAAAGACTGCTACATCGAAGCGCTTGTCGCGTCTTCGATCGTTCCGCCCGGAGCAAGGCCGGTCTTCATTGACAACCGCATGTATATCGATGGCGGGGTGCGTTATGCGGTGTTTGATGACAGGATCGGCGATATCTTGCGCCGCGCTCCTGAAGCGCTGACCAGTCCGTCGCTCTACATCATCCTCAACAGTGACGGCGCGCCCAAGGCTGAATGCGCGAAGGTCAGCGATGCCGATTGCGCGCCGATCACATCCACCATCGGCCAGCGCAAGGATTGGAACCTTGGCAGCCTCGCCTTCCGCACGCTTGACCTGTTGATTGACCAGACTCAGCGTCTGTCCATCGCACGCGCGGCTGACCGGGCGAGGGATTTCTCTGGAAAAGCCTATTTTGCGAGGATCCGCCGGTCTGATCTGGCAAGTCCGGATACAGCGGTAACTCTTGACGGCTTCAGCGGTGAAAACACGTGCGAGCAATGGCGGGCCATCGATGACGCTGAGGATAACCCCGTCGAGTTTCACAAACGCTATATGCGGTGCCTGATCAAATACGGTCAGGAGCGTGGCAAAACGGCGGACTGGGACTTTGGCGGGCGATAATGCCTTTGGTTGCTGACCCGGATATGGCGCTAAGGGCTTCCTCGTCGAAGCTNACTGGCTTGTGCTGAGCGGGGCAGGATCGAAGGTCTTGCCAGCTCGGAAGGGGATACAGGGCGGGTTGCTCTAATTCCTCGAAAAAGAACTGATGCTTGAGAACGGAGCGGACGTCTCAAACGCGACCCAGGGGTCGGGCCGCAACCGCAGCATCCTTCCCACTCTCATCTCACCCGATGAGAATTTTCGGGCTGTGAGGCCGCTGGAACTGTTCAAACGATAGCGAAAATTCGCGCCGCCAAATTGACTCTCATGCGTCTCAACGCCCATCGGGAACCTTGCATCGTGGTGAACGCTGATATGCGAGGCGCCACGGGCTACTCGAGCAGGAGACAATAATGCGGTTTGCGATTTCGACTTCCCTCTTGTCGGCGGCTTTGGCGGCTTTGGCACTGGCGGCTGTTCCTGGCACCGCGCAAGAGACCAGCGGCAAGGCCGACGCTCAGGCGAAGCCGGTCGATCAGCAAATCGGTGCGGGCGGGCGGCCTGTCGGTGCAAGCTGGTCGCGCAGTCCGGTGATCGCCCCGCACGGAATGGCCGCGACCGCGCATCCGCTGGCGACGCAGGTGGCGCTCGACATTCTCAAATCAGGCGGATCGGCAGTGGATGCCGCGATTGCTGCCAATGCAGCGCTGGGCCTGATGGAGCCGACCGGCAACGGGATTGGCGGCGATCTGTTTGCGATCATCTATGATCCCGCGACTAACAAGCTTTATGGCATTAACGGTTCAGGTCGGTCGCCCAAGGGGCAAAGTCTGGACGATCTGCTGGCCAAGCTGGACGGTGCGACGAAGCTGCCTCCCGTTGGGCCACTGCCGGTTACTATTCCGGGCACGGTTGATGCGTGGTTCACTATGCATAAGCGCTTTGGCAAAAAGCCGATGACCGAAAATCTGGCACCGACCGTGAGATATGCCCGCGAAGGGCACCCCGTCGCACCCGTGATCGCGATGTATCTCAATCGGTCGCTACGGGCCTACACAAGGCGGCTGGAAAGCGTCGATTTCGAGTTCGACAACGCACGCGCTACCTATTTCGCGGATGGCACTGCGCCCGATGCTGGCGAGCTTTTCAGGAATCCTGATCTTGCCGACACGCTTGAGACAATCGGGCGCGATGGGCGCGATGCGTTTTATGCAGGCGACCTGGCGAAGGTCATGGTCGATTACCTCCAGCGTCAGGGCTCTGCATTCACACTGGAGGATTTCGCATCGCACTCAAGCGAATGGGTCGATCCCGCCTGTGCCGGGTATCGCGACGGGTTTGAGCTGTGCGAATTGCCGCCCAACTCGCAAGGGTTTGCCGCCCTGCAAATGGTCAACATCCTGAAAAACGTCGACCTGTCGCAATGGGATCGCGGCAGTCCCGAAGTCATCCATTACATCACCGAGGCCAAACGCCTTGCCTATGCGGATGTCGCGCGGTTCTATGCCGACCCCGGTTTTGCGACCCTGCCTGAGGAGCTGCTGAGCGAGGAATACGGCGCGCAGCGGTTTGCCATGATCGATCCCGCAAAGGCCACGCCCGAATTCGAGCCGGGCACAATTGAAATCGCGCCCAAGCTTGAGGGTGAAGGCGACACGACCTATCTCACGGTCACCGATAAGGATGGAATGATGGTCAGCCTGATCCAGTCCAATTATCGCGGAATGGGCGGCGGGCTGGTGCCAGATGGACTGGGCTTCATGTTTCAGGACCGGGGCGAGCTGTTCAGCCTCGATGCCGCGCATCCCAATGCCTACGAACCGGGCAAGCGGCCCTTCCACACGATCATTCCAGCTTTCGTCAGAAAGGACGGAAAGCCCTTCATGACGCTCGGCCTGATGGGCGGAGGGATGCAGCCTCAAGGTCATGTGCAGGTGCTGATCAATATGGTTGATTACGGCATGAATGTGCAGGAAGCGGGCGATGCCGCGCGCATCAATCACGATGGTGGCCGCCAACCGACCGAAGCGCTGAGCGGTCCGGCAGCCGATCCTCTGGGTACGCTGAATGTTGAACCCGGCATTCCGGCGGCAACAATCGAGCAGCTTCGCGCGATGGGCCACAAGGTCCGCGTGGTCTCCAATGGCATCATGTTTGGCGGCTATCAGGCGATCAAGGTCAATCCGGAAACCGGCGTCTACACCGGCGCGACGGAAATGCGCAAAGACGGACAGGCCAGTGGCTATTGATGCCTAGGTGTTGACGTTTGGCCATTGACGTCGGGTGATTTTACCCGATAGCAGAATGTGACTTTATTTCATTTGGGGCACGACAAGCCCTATTCGAAGGAAATTACCTTGAGACTGATTGCCTTTTTCGCCGCTTTGCTGATGTGCGCACCTGTTGTGGTTTCTCCAGCAATGGCGCAGGGTATCCAGCAGACCAAAGGTAATTATGAAGACAAGTTCCGTCAGTTGGACGAAGTGTTTTCCGATCCCAATGTCTATCGCAATGCGAGCGGCGCGCCGGGCCATCAATACTGGCAGCAGCAGGCCGATTACAAAATCACAGCCCAACTGGATGAAGACAATCGCCGCCTGAGTGCCAAGGGCACGATCACTTATAAAAACAACTCGCCAGATACACTGCCGTGGATCTGGATGCAGCTCGACCAGAACATCTTCAAGAAAGATTCGATGTCAGAGCTGACCAACACGTTTGGTGGTCCGGGTCGGCGTGGTCCTGCGGTAAGCGCAGCGAACGGCGGTGAATCTGCCAAACTGTCACTTGGCGAACTGCGCCGTCAGCAGGCGATGGCGGACACGACCTATGGATATGATATTAACCGTGTCAGCCTGACCAATGGCCGCGAATTGAAGCATACAATTGTCGGTACGCTGATGCGGATTGATCTGCCGACCCCGCTGCGTCCCGGCGCCAGCGTCAGTTTCAACATCGACTGGGCTTTCAACATTGTTGAGGAAAATGCGGTCTCGGCACGTTCGGGCTATGAGCATTTCCCTGATGATCCGCGTGAGGGCGGCAACGACATCTTCCTTTTCGCCCAGTGGTTTCCGCGCCTTGTCGCCTATTCGGATTACGAAGGCTGGCATAACAAGGAGTTTCTGGGACGCGGCGAGTTCACGCTGGAATTCGGCAATTACGACGTGACGATGACGGTCCCTGACGACCATATCGTCTCTTCCACCGGTGTGCTGGCCAATGCGACGTCGGTTTTGACCCCGACCCAGCGTCAGCGACTCGCGACCGCTCGCAATTCGGATAAGCCGGTCTTTATCGTCACTCCGGAGGAAGCTGAAGCCAACGAGGCAACCGGACCGACCGGTAGCAAGACATGGCGCTTTACAGCGCGGAATGTTCGCGATTTTGCATGGGGCTCAAGCCGCAAGTTCATGTGGGATGCGCAGGGGCATAAACAGCCGGGCGCCGAGAATGAGACGGTGATGGCTATGAGCTTCTGGCCCAAGGAAGGCGGAGAATTATGGCGCAAATACTCGACCGCTGCTGTCGTCCACACGATGAAGGTCTATTCCCGCTTCAGCTTCGACTATCCCTATCCCACCGCGCAAAGCGTCAATGGCCCTGTTGGCGGGATGGAATATCCGATGATCACTTTCAACGGTCCGCGCACGACCTTGCAGGATGATGGCACGCGAACCTATTCAGAGAGCGAGAAGATATTCCTGATCGGCGTCGTCATTCATGAAATCGGCCACATCTATTTCCCGATGACGGTCAATTCCGATGAACGCCAATGGACGTGGATGGATGAAGGGATTAATTCCTTCCTTGATAGCGTTGCGGGCTATGAGTGGGACCCGGACATCCAGTGGACCCGCTCGCTTCCGCGTGACCTGATCCCATACATGACTTCCACCAATCAGGTGCCAATTATGACGCAATCCGACAGCGTCCTGAACCTTGGCCCGAACGCCTATGGTAAGCCTGCGGCGGCCTATCACATTCTGCGTGATACGGTGATCGGGCGTGAACGCTTTGACTTTGCGCTGCGCGAATATGCGCGCCGCTGGAAGTTCAGGCGGCCAACGCCGACCGATTTCTTCCGCACGATGGAAGAGGCATCGGGCACCGATCTCGACTGGTTCTGGCGCGGGTGGTTCTACACCACGGATCACGTCGACATCTCGCTCGACACCATTCACAGGCTGCGGCTGGATACCAAGAACCCCGATATCGATCTATCGCGTCGCCGTCAGGAGCTGGCCGATAAACCCGAGAAAGTCGGCGTGCGCCTGAACCGGGAACAGGGCCTGCCGATCTGGGTGCTGGAAAATCCCGGCGTCACAGATTTCTATGACGAGAATGACCGCTTCACTGTCACGCCCAAAGATACCAAGAGCTATGAGAGCTTTCTGGAAGGGCTAGAGGATTGGGAGCGTAGGGTCTTTGATCGCGCGGTTGAGGAAGATGCGAACTATTATGTTCTGAACTTCTCGAACAAGGGCGGGCTGGTCATGCCGATCATCCTTGGCCTGACCTTTGCCGATGGCTCTACGGAAAAGATGAACATTCCGGCAGAAATCTGGCGGCGCAATGCGCGCAATGTCAGCAAGCTGCTGGTCTTTCCCAAGGACAAGGAGCTCGCACAGGTCGTGGTCGATCCTGACTGGGAAACCGCCGATGCGGATATCAACAACAATCACTATCCGCGCCGTATCATCGACAGCCGGGTCGAAGCGTTCAAGCGCCCCGATCCCAGCTCGCGCGCAGGCCGTGACCTGATGGCGGAAGTGCTTGTGATTGATGAGGAAACGGAAGAGGCAGAAGCCAGCGAATGATGCGTCTGCTTGCCGCCCTTTTGACGCTGATACTGGCATCGTTGAGCACGGTGCCAGCGTCTGCGCATCAGCAAAAGCTGACCATCTCTACCCTGTCGCACAACCCGCGATCAGGGATGCTGGAAGTGGTCCACCGTGTGCCTTTGCACGACGCGGAACATGCGTTGAAAACACAAGGGATCAAGGCACCGGACATTATCGGCGATCTGGAAAGCCGCCGCGCTTTTGCCCGATATGTCGAGGCGCGCTTTACCGTCAGCCGACAGGGTGAGGCTGTGCCTCTCACCTTGCTTGGGACAGAGATCGAAGGTGGCAATCTGATGGTTTATCAGGAGGCGCCATCCTTCGGCACCGGCGTCGAGCTGATCGTGTCATCGCAAATCCTAACCGACGTGTGGTCGCGGCAGGAAAACCGGGTAAACATTGGTGCTGGCACCAGCGTGGAAACCCTGGTCTTCCGCGCCGGAGATCGCGCCAAGTCTGCCGTTTTGCCTTGATATGATGGCTGCAGCTTGACCCGCGCGCCAACGCGCTCCACTCGGTTGGCCCATGAGCAGCAACGATCTTGAAGAGCCGGTCGATATCAAAGGAGATGCGGGCTGGCAGTTCTGGATAGATCGCGGCGGCACCTTCACCGATATTGTCGCGCGCGCTCCGGATGGGGCGTTGCAGACCCGCAAATATCTCTCCAACAATCCTGATAGCTATGCCGATGCCGCGATATACGGCATTCGCGAAGTGCTGGGCCTGAGCCCCGACGATCCGCTTCCTGCTGAGGCCATCACGGCGATCAAGATGGGCACAACGGTGGCCACCAATGCCTTGCTGGAGCGGGCGGGGGAGCCGACGGTTCTGGCTGTGACGCATGGCCTGCGCGATGTGATCGAGATCGGCCATCAGGCGCGGCCAGATACCTTTGCCCTGAACATCCGCAAGCGCGATATCCTTTATGAGCAGGTCGTCGAGATAGACGAGCGCGTGCTGGCTGAGGGCACTGTCGAAAGACCCCTCGACACCGCCATCGCCCGCGCGCGGCTGCAGGCGCAATATGATGCCGGCTATCGCACCGTCGCGATCGTGTTGATGCACGCTTATAAGTATCCCGAACACGAGCAGACGCTGGCGCAGATCGCGCGAGAAATTGGATACACTCAGGTCTCTGCCAGTCACGATGTCAGCCCGCTTAGCAAAATTGTGCCGCGCGGGCAGACGACCATTGTGGATGCGTATCTGACACCGGTTCTTCGCCGCTATGTCAATATGGTCGAAGGCGCTTTGGGTGAGGGGCGCAAGGCCGGGCAATTGCTGTTCATGCAGTCGTCTGGTGGACTGACCGATGCGAGCCAGTTTCGCGGGCGCGACGCAATCCTTTCCGGACCGGCAGGCGGGATTATCGGCTGTGTTGCAACGGCAAAAGCAGCCGGTTTCGACAAAGTCATTGGCTTTGATATGGGCGGCACATCGACGGACGTATCGCATTATGCGGGCACACTTGAAAAAGCCTATGAAACCGAAGTGGCAGGCGCGGCCATGCGGGTGCCGATGCTTGACATCCACACCGTTGCGGCCGGGGGCGGGTCGCTGCTGCGTTATGACGGCGGACGGCTGCGCGTGGGGCCACAATCGGCGGGCGCCGATCCCGGCCCGGCATGTTATCGGCGCGGCGGCCCGATGGCGGTTACCGATATCAATGTGGCTCTGGGCAAACTCGATGCGCGACACTTCCCCGCGATCTTCGGGCCCGGTCAGGATGAGCCGCTGGACGTTGATGCGGCGCGCGATGGCTTTGCGCGGATTGCAGCAGAGATCGGCGCCCAAAATGGCGATATCCGCTCCGCCGAACAGGTTGCGCAAGGGTTCCTCGATATCGCGATCGAACACATGGCTCAGGCGATCAAGCAGGTCAGTCTGGCGCGCGGATATGACGTTGCAGGCTATGTGCTCAACTGCTTTGGCGGCGCGGGTGGGCAACACGCATGTCTCGTGGCCGAGCGGCTGGGAATACGCCAGATATTGCTGCATCCGTTTTCAGGCGTGCTCTCCGCCTATGGCATGGGACTGGCGAGTATCAGCACCGAGCGGCAGGCTGTGGTTGGCTCGGAGCTTGAGGACGCCTTTGCTGGCGATATTGCGGGGCAGGTGAGTGTTCTTGAGGCGCAATGCCGCGATGATCTGACCGCTCAAGGCGTTGATCGTGGCGATGTCCGGTCTCGGACTTCGGCGCTCTTGCGATATCACCGCACTGATACCGTGTTGACCGTTGCTTTGTCAGATGCGGCGGCGATGAAGGCCGACTTCGAAGCCGCGCATCACCGCCAATATGGCTTCACCGCCAGTGAAAAGCCGATCATTTTTGACACTCTGATCGTTGAACTGGGCACGGGCGGCGGGGAAGCGGATGAATCCCCGCTCAAGCCTGCGAATGGCCCGCCCGAGGTTATATCGCGCACCCGGTTTTACAGCGCTGATGCGTGGCACGATGCGCCTGTGTTCGACATTGCCTCGCTCGCGCCTGCCCACTCAATCACTGGCCCCGCGATCATCATTGAGCCGACCGGCACCATCGTGATCGAACCGGGCTGGACGGGCGAAGTGAACGCGCTTGGCCATCTAATCCTGACCTCTGATGCACAGCGCACCGCGCAAGTACCTGACCCCGCCATAGCAGACCCGGTCACGCTGGAGCTGTTCAACAATCGCTATATGTCCATCGCCGAGCAGATGGGCATCATCCTGCGCAACACGTCGCAATCGGTGAACGTCAAGGAACGGCTCGATTTTTCCTGCGCGATCTTTGATGCGGACGGCAATCTGGTGGCTAACGCGCCGCACGTTCCCGTGCATCTTGGATCGATGGATCGCAGCGTGAAATCCATTCTCGCCAGCGGCCAGGTGGTCAGTCCTGGCGATGCCTTCGTGCAGAATAATCCGCACAACGGCGGGTCTCACCTGCCGGATATTACAGTGGTTTCTCCGGTGTTTGACGATGCTGGGCAGGGCATCATGTTCTTCGTCGCGAGCCGCGCGCACCATGAAGATGTGGGCGGTATTTCGCCCGGCTCCATGAGCCCGCACGGGCGCACCATCCACGAAGAAGGCGTGTTGCTCGACAATATCAAACTGGTCGAAGCGGGCGCTTTCATGACCAACCGGATCGAGGCCGCGCTTGGCTCGGGCGATTATCCTGCGCGCAATATTCCCCAGAACATCGCCGATCTGATGGCGCAGGTTGCGGCCAATTCAGCCGGAGCCAATGAGCTGCGCAAACTGGTCAAGGAATACGGCTTGGACGTTGTGCAGGCCTATATGGGCCATATTCAGGACAATGCTGCCGAAGCGGTCCGGCGCGCCTTGGAAGACCTGGATGACGGGGCATTTTCTCTGGAACTCGATTCCGGCGCGCAGGTGCATGTCGCAGTCACCATCGATAAGGCGGCGCGCACGGCGTGCATCGACTTCACCGGTTCCAGCAAGCAACAGGACACCGCCTTTAACGCGCCAGAGGCCGTCACCCGTGCGGCTGTTCTGTATGTGCTGCGCTGCCTTGTCGCTGACAATATCCCGCTCAACGCCGGGTGCATGCGACCGCTCGACATTGTCGTTCCCGAAGGCTCGATGCTGAACCCGCTCTATCCCGCCGCGGTCGTCGCCGGAAATGTGGAGACCAGTCAGGCGGTGACGGACGCGTTGTTTGCCGCTTTGGGACGGCTGGGCACGGCGCAAGGGACGATGAACAACCTCACATTCGGCAATGACCGCGTACAGTATTACGAGACGATTTGCTCAGGCGCGCCTGCGGGGTCAGATGGGAACGGCGGCGGGTTTGATGGAGCCGCCGCCGTTCACACGCATATGACCAACACGCGAATGACCGACCCCGAAGTGCTCGAAGCACGCTTCCCGGTGGTGCTTGATAATTTCGGCATAGATCGCGGATCGGGCGGGCGCGGGCAGTGGAACGCTGGCGACGGTGTCACACGGCGCATCCGTTTTCGTGAGGCGATGAAATGCTCGATCCTGTCAGACCACCGCCGTGTTCCCCCAAGCGGCCTGCATGGCGGTGAGGCAGGGCGGATCGGTGCCAACTGGATTGAGCGCGCCAATGGCGACCGCCACGATCTTGGCGGCTGCGGGGAGGCCCATGTCGCACCCGGCGATGCAGTGGTGATCATGACACCAACAGGCGGCGGGTTCGGACCGGTGTCTCGGCGCAACAAGGGGAAGGCATGATCGCGAAATTGCGCAATCTGGGCCCGGGTGCTTTGGTCACAGCCGCCTTTATCGGGCCGGGCACGGTGACGGCATGCACGCTGGCCGGGGCCAATCACGGCTATACGTTGCTGTGGGCGCTGTTATTCGCGACGCTGGCGACGATAGCTTTGCAGGAAATGTCTGCGCGCCTCGGTCTGGTGACGCAGAAGGGGCTGGGCGCCAATCTGGCTGAGCTGTTTGCCAATACGGTCTGGCGCTGGCCGCTGATACTGCTCGTTGGGTTGGCGCTGTATTGCGGAAATGCCGCGTATGAGGCGGGTAATCTGTCTGGCGCGGCGCTCGGGATTGCTGCGATTGCAGGCGAGAGCGAAGGGGCTTTCACGCTCAGCATTCTGGCAATTGCCACCCTTGCCGCAGGACTGCTGGTGCTGGGAAGTTACCGGGTTGTTGAGCGCGCGCTTATCGCGCTTGTCCTGATCATGGCGCTGGCCTTCATCGCGACATTCGCGATCGTGCGCCCCGATCTGCCGGCCCTTTTCACCGGAATGCTAACACCTGCAATTCCTGATGGCGCGGTTCTCACCGTGATCGCGCTGATCGGCACGACCGTGGTGCCTTACAACCTGTTCCTCCACGCCTCCGCCGTGGCGCGCAAATGGTCTGATCCGGCTGACTTGCCCACTGTGCGCGCGGACACCGGCATCGCTATCGGGATTGGTGGAGTGCTCGCGATCCTCATCACCTCGACCGCTTCGGCTAGCCTGTTCGCGGCTGGTCTGTCGGTTGAGAATGCGGGTGACATGGCGCAGCAATTCGAGCCGTTGTTTGGCCCATTCGCCAAATATCTGCTGGGCGTTGGCCTGTTCGCCGCCGGTTTGACCAGCGCGATCACTGCGCCGCTAGCCACGGCCTTCGCCATGACGGAGATTCTGGGACTTGAAGGCAGTGAAAAATCGCTGACCTTCCGGGTGATTGCTCTGAGTGTGATTGTGATCGGAACAGCGCTGTCTCTGGCCGGGATACGCCCTGTCGAAGTGATCGTGACCGCGCAGTTTGCCAACGGTTTGCTGCTGCCGATCCTCGCGGCCTTCCTGCTTTATGCCATGAACCAGAGCGCAATTCTGGGCAAATACGCCAATGGCTGGAAGGCGAATGTGGCCGGTGCGGTGGTAATGGTGGTCGCGACTGGATTGGGTATGCGGCTCGTCGCGTTGACCCTGGCATAGCTGCGATATGAGGCGCAATCGGGACATCTACACTTAAGTCGAGCTTTATCTCAAAGCCTTAGCACGCCGTTCTTTAGGTTGATGAGGGCGGACGGCACGTGTTCTGGAAGAAATTGCGCAAGAACGAAGCGCGCGAAATCGAAGCGGAAGGACCCGGAAAAGGCCGCAGCAGAGGGCGTGCAGCGCCGCCTTGGCAGACTGGCCCGGCACCGAGATGGCAGTGAGGAAGGGAGCGGCGAAGAGAATGACAGCGAAATCAAAGCCGCACTGAACGAGCGATTCGCAACCTGCGCGTTCACCATCCAGGGCGTGCCGATGGATGCCGACCCGTCTGCGATTGCGGCGGCGGTCGATGATCTGACCTTTGCCGAAGACGTGGACTCCCAAGCACTCGAAGCCGCGCAAGCCGAATTACTCGCACCGCGCGACCGTATTCGTCATGAATTGGCGTGGTTTCCCGAAGCGGACAATGATCAGCAAAGCGAGGCGCGTCAGGCCCTTGCAAACGGTGACACGTCCGCGCTGCTGGACGTCAGGCTTGCGACAGGCGGGTTGGCCCGGATCAATCTCGGCATGGCTTTGCTGCCGGTGCGCCAGCGTGATGTGGATTTTCAGCGCGCGATCATGATGGACTTTTTGCAGTGGGAGACGCAGACCACGCGTGACCGGATTGACGAGGCACGCCTGCGCGGACGCGGCACGGCCAGCAGCGCAGAGCACATTGATGCTGCCCTTGCCGATTATCGGCGCGATGTCGCCCGGACGATGGCTCAACGCCTTAGCAGGACGCGCGAGGGTCGCGATCTTCTCGCACAGCAGATCGAGCAAAGCCGGGCCGAAATCCGCGCCTGCACGATCCCCATGCTCGAAGCCATCGCCAACGAGTATGGCGCTCTGGCCGATGCGAAGTTGCAAAATCTGCGCGCCAAGATCGCTGAGGCCATTTGTGTTCTGAAAGCGCAGTCGCGCGATCCGGCAAAGGTCACGCTGATCATCACCACCTTGAATCTGTGGTCGCAATGGCGCACGCCGAAGCAAAAGCTGGAGGAAGCGCGCGGTCTGGATGATCCATTGTCGGCTGAACTCTTCGGCGAAATCCGCGAACTGGCGATCACTTTATCCAATGAGCACAAGCCGTTCGACGAATCGCTCAGGCTGGGCCGTGCGTTGAAACATGCCTTTGCCGCGGTACCCAGCCTTAAGCAGAGGGTGGAGGATGATCTGACGACGCTGATGGGCAATGTGCTTTTGAAACGCCTGGAAGAGGTCGTCATTGTTGCGGCACAAGACCTGCGCGGCTTTGGCAGAGAGATCAACAATGCGGGCATGGGGGCCGAAACAGGCGGAGCTGTTGGAAAGGTCTGCGCCGTTTTCGAGGAGCTGATCGACGTCAAACCGCAGGCCGATCCGCCGTTTGAGATCATGCACGAACTGATGATGGCGATTGCCAAAGCGCATGCCGGTGGTGCGCACCCGTGTGCCCGGCGAGCTGGGCGTCGCGGTTGATCTGGAGATTGACCCGATGACAGCAGTGGCGCGCGGCGCGGCGATCTATGCCGAATGGCGCGAATGGGCCGCGCCGGATGCAAGTGACCATGCGCGTCACCGATGAAGCGGGAGCGCCGGTCGAGGCGGCGAGCGAGACGCTGACCCTGACGCGGATCATGGCCACCGCCACGGGCGCGCCGTGCACCGCAACCATCGCTGTGAAGGTAGAGGATACGGACGGTACCCGCTCTATCAACGGACTCGAGCTGCTGCTCGAACAGGGCGACACTCTGCCCAAAAGCGGCAAGCGCACATTCCGCGCCGTGCGCAAGCTGGAGCCGGGCGCTGCCGACTGGATCGATGTCGAGCTGTATGAGCGCGCCGAGGATGTGCCAGAACCGGAGGCCAACCTGCTGATCGGCAGCTTCCGTCTCGCCGCGCGTGATCTGCCCCCGCATGTGGTGCCACTGATGCCGGATGACGAGATGATCCTGCATTGGTCCGTCGATGACAGCCAATTGCTCAAGGCCTCGGTCGAACTGCCCGCCTGCGGCCTACACCTCAAGGATCACAGCTTTTACGTGGACGACCTCGCCCGCATCGATTTCGGCGCGGATGGGGATCGGTTCGCGCGTGAAGCGTTGTTGGCAGCCGAGTATGATCTGGATCACCTGCGCCAGATTGTTGGCACAGACTTCGCGCGCGAGATCACCGATATCCGCCGCCGTCTCGATGAACAGTCACGCCGCGTTGCGACCTCTTATGAGGCGGATGTGTTCCGTTCGTTCACCGGAAAAGCGCGCATGATCCGTCAGGAGATCTCTCGCCTGCGCCACAAGCCGCGCGCCCGGAGCAAAGAGCTGGAAGCGCGTATTTACGAGGCCGAGCAACGGGGCCGTGAATTGTCGGGAACGCTCGATAAATCCGGCCAGGGCATGGCCAATGCGCATTTGGAGACGGCCCGCCGTGCGCTGGACGAGGAGCAGTTTCAGGTGTGTGCCCGTGCAGTTCAGCCCGCGCAGTTCAGCCCGTGCAGTTCAGGCCGCGCAGGAAGTGTATGCCCGGTACGTGGCGGAAGCGCCCGGCTTCATTACCGCCTACTATGTGCAATTGCGCGCCAGCCGCCATGCCGCGATGGACAAATCACGCTTTGATCAGCTGGTCGAGCTGGGTGACGCCGCGCTCAGGGCCAATGATGAAGCGAAGCTGCGCGGCATTTGCGCCGATATACACAACATCATGACCCCCCGCTGGCGGTGAAACGGCCAATGCGACCGCCAAAGCAGGCCTGCGCCGATAACCCGATTTTGCCTTTGACACGCGTTCTGGCGAATGGCGCGCTTGACCAGCGCGTCCGCTTCGCAGAAAGCTTTGTGCTTTCGTGTAGGCATTCAGGGGTTGGTCAATGCAGGGGCAGATTTTTGGACGGGCAATCAGGGCGCTCATCGCTCTGTGCAGTCTTGGCTTTTTGTGGGTCGCGGCCCCGGCACAAGCGCAGTCCTTTTTCGAAGGCGAATTCGATCCGGCTATCCCGACCGTAACTGAAACGCTGGGTCATGCCCCGGGCACGCACATCACCTCGCCTGCCGAAACACTGGTCTATCTGCGCGCGCTGGAGAAAGCGGCTCCGGACCGGATGCGCATCGTCAAATATGCCGAGACATGGGAGGGCCGCCCGCTTCATTATGTCATCCTGACCGCGCCGGAAAACATGGCGAATATTGATGCGATACAGGCTGATCTTACCAGTGTCGGGGATGGACGCGGCAGCAATGGCAGCGCACTTCCCGTCACATGGCTGACCTACAGTGTGCACGGCAACGAAATCAGCTCCACCGACGCTGCGCTGATGATGGCGTATCACCTGCTGGCGGCGAGCGATGATGCCCGCGCGCAATCGATCATGCGCGATACCATTGTCGTGATCGACCCGATCCAGAACCCCGACGGCAGAGCGCGCTTCGTCAATCGTTTCCGCGCTTCGACCGGGATCGTTCCCGAAGCGGACCGCCAGTCCGCCGAGCATGACGAACCCTGGCCCAGTGGCCGCGTCAATCACTACATGTTCGATCTCAACCGCGACTGGTTCACGCTGAGCCAGCCCGAAACACGCGGTAAGGTAAAGGCGATCCGCGACTGGAACCCGGTTGTGGTAGTCGACGTGCATGAGATGGGCGGGGACAGCACGTATTTCTTCAGCCCCGCGGCCGATCCGATCAACCCCAATATCACCGCCGCTCAGCGCCGCGCCTACGAAGTGATCGGGCGCAATAACGCCGCCTATTTTGATCGCATGGGAGAGCCTTACTTTACCCGCGAAACCTATGACCTGTTCTATCCGGGCTATGGCGATACGTGGAACACGCATCACGGCGCGATTGGCAGCACATATGAGCAAGGCTCTGCGCGCGGGCTGGTGTTTGAGCGGCGCGATGGAACCGTGCTGACTTATGGAGACGGGGTGCGCAATCACTTCGCGGCCAGCTTTGCCACGGCAGAGGCAGTCGCGCAGAATGCCGACCGGTTCCTCTCCGAATTCGCCGAATATCGCCGGTCCAATGCGAACGGTATTGCCGGGCGCGGCAGCTATGTGATTGACCTTTCAAAGCGGCGCTGGAACGCAGAAAGCCTTGGCCGCCGGCTTGTTGCTCAAGGCATCACCGTGCTGCGTCAGGATGGATCGGCGAGTGCATGCGGGCGAACCTATCCGCAGGGCTATCTCGCTGTGCCTCAGGCTCAGCCTGCTGCGCGTCTGGTGCGCAGCCTGCTGGACCGCAGCACCGAATTGCCGCGCGACTTCATCGCCGAGCAGGAGCGGCGGCGCGACGAAGACTTGCGCCATGAACTGTATGACGTGACCGCGTGGTCGGTTGGCTTGATGTCTGGCGTTGATGTGTCGCTGTGTGGCTCGGCCGGTGGTAGCGCGCTGGCGGCTGATGCGCCGATTGCGCCTGTGCGCGGCGGTTCGGGTGAATTCGGGATCGCCGTTCCGTGGACGGATAGCGGACAGGCTCGGCTTGTCACGCTTGCCCTGCGCGAAGGGTTTGAAGCGCGTGTCACCGATGAGGCTTTCACCAAGGATGGCCGCGAATTTCCGCGTGGCACGGTGATCTTTGCCGCTGGCGCGAACGAGGAAGGCGCGCTTGCAAAACTGGAGGCCTTGTCTCGCCAAGTGGGCGCGGAGACGGTGCGGCTATCCTCCAGCTGGGTCGAGAATGGTCCCAATCTGGGGAGTTCCAGCTTTACCCGCCTGACGCTGCCCAGAGTCGCGGTCGCATGGGATGAAGGGATTTCGCAATTGAGCGCGGGCGCGATGCGTTATGTTCTGGAACAGCGGCTTGGCCTGCCGGTCACGCCTATCCGCAGCCAGCGCTTTGGCCGCGTTGACCTTACCGATTACGATGTGGTGCTGGTTCCTGAAGGCTCGCCCGCTGGCGCGATGGGCTCCAGCGGGCTTGGCACGATCCGCAAATTTGTCGAACGCGGCGGGGTGCTGGTCACGATCGGGAGCAGTCTGGATAGCTTCACACGCGGTGATGATCCTTTGCTGGCGGTGAAGCGTGAAGCTGCGCTGGGCCGCGATCTTTCCACGCCGGAAGGGGAGGCGAGCAGCGACCTTGCCGAAGCGAGCGAGATCGCCAGCGAAGACGATTATCGCGCGATGATCCAGAACGAGAGCGCGCTGCCGGATACGCTGCCCGGTGCCTTGTTAAAAGTTGTGCCTGATACGGAGAATTTCCTGTCGGCGGGGTACGATGATGGCGCGGTGGTCAATGCGCGCGGCTCTTCGGTCTATACGCCGCTGGACCGGTCAAACGGGATCAACGCAATGCGCTTTGCCAGCGCGGAAAACCTGATTGCGAGCGGATATGTCTGGTCGGAAAACCAGCGTCAGATTGCCTTCAAGCCATATCTGATGGCGCAACCCACAGGTCGTGGCCTGACCATCGGATTTGTGCATGACCCCAGCGAGCGGGCCTATCTCGACGGACTGGACCTGTTGATTGCCAATGCGGTTCTGGTCGCGCCTTCGCGGGTACGTTGAAATAGAGGCATTAACGCTCGTCAAAGTTGACACACTTGGCACATGCCGGGCTACGAAAAAAATGTGTTTCCGCAGTTAAAGCGCATGCACTTCAGACGCTTGAGCGTTTGCAGTCAAAGTTGACACTTACGCAGAAAAGCGGCGACAAAACGGGATGCAATTTTCAAAGAGCAGTCCCGTTTTGTCGCACAATCTCAGCCTTGTAGGAAAGACCTTCAGGCAGCCTCACACACGTTAAGCAGCCTTGGCTTTCGCGTTCCATTGCGGCGCTTGCGGAGCGGGAAGGCCGGTTTCCTTGGCACAATTGGCGCGCAGCGTTTCGATGTCAGGCCCGTAATCGAACAGCGGCAGTTCACCGCGTGATCCGCGCATTTCGGTGCGCAAGGCTTCGGTCGCGACGGTGTCGATCACGCCCTCATCATCCGCCACCACGCCATAGGCGTGTGCGCCCGCTGCGGTGACAAGACCCTGACGGATTTCGAGGCCAACAAGCTCAGGATCACGTTCCAGCGGGTCACCCCAGCCCCCGCCACCCCAGGTGATGAAGTGCAGCAGGTCACCCTCGGCCACTTCGACATCCTCAACCTTGTTGCCGACGACGGTGGTCGTGCCGTCCGTACGCTCAAGCAGCTTTTTCGCCCGCGCGCCTGGATGTCCGCCGTTTACGCCCCAGGGCGGGACGAACCAGCGATCATCGTGGATCGCGATCTTGCCATCGGCGAGGAAGCGATAAGTCATGCGGATGCCGTTGCCCCCGCGATGGAGGCCTGCGCCGCCGCTGTCGGGCTCGGTCGAATACCGCTCAATCCGCATCGGGAAATACCGCTCAAGAAATTCGTTCGGCACATTGGTAAAGCCGGGCCACAGAGAGTGCCCATCCGGCCCATCACCCAGCGGACGACCCGGTATCCCGCCAAATCCGATCTGGAACAGCTGGAACCATTCACCCTCATGCGCGGGGCGATTATCCCAGCCCGAATAGAACAGGTGCGGCGACGAACTGAAGCCCGCAGCGTTCAGGAATTCCGGTGTGCCCTGACCCAACAGACCGCCCAGAATATCAAAGATCCGGCCCAGCGCATGGGTGCGACCCGACAGAGCGGCAGGGAATTGTGGTTTGAGCAGCGATCCCTCGGGAATGCGGACTTCGATCAGATCATAAAACCCGTCATTGAACAGGATCTGCGGATCGAACACCATGATCATGTAGATGCCAAAGAACATCTTGAACATGTTCTCATTCAGCAGGAAATTGATCGAGGCGGCGGATTGCGGGTCGGTACCGTCGAAATCGAGAATGACCTTTTCGCCATCGCGCCACATCGTGCACTTGATCTTGTAAGGGCCAAAACCCTTGCCATCATCGCACAGGTAATCCTCGAAGCTTACGGCCTTCTCGCCCACGGCCTGGCTCAGCAGCGTCTTCATCGCGCGGTGGTTGCGCGCCAGCAGTTCCTGCGTGGCGGAGACATAGACGTCGTCGCCAAAACGTTCGGCCATCTCGACCACGCGCTTTGATGCAACACGGCACGATGCGATCAGCGCGTTGAGATCGGCCTGACACCAGTCGGGCTTGCGCGTCTGGTGCATGACAAGCTTCATCAGGTCGTCATTATATTCGCCCTTCTTCCAGATTTTCACCGGAGGGATGCGCACGCCTTCTTCAAAGATGCTGGAGGCGCCGATCGGCATGGAGCCGGGGACGCTGCCGCCGATGTCAGATTGGTGGCCGAACATCGCGGTATAGGCGATCAGACGACCATCCTTGAATACGGGCAGCAGGATCAGCCAGTCATTCGAGTGGCTGACCGCGCCGTCGCACGAATACGGATCGGATAGGAATATCATGTCACCGTCTTCCAGCGTCCCGTCAAAGCCTTTCAGAAAACCGTCGATGAAGCTGCCGAACTGGCCGACAATCATCTTGCCCGAAGGGTCAGCGATCAATGGGAAGGCATCGCCCTGTTCGCGGATACCGGGGCTCATAGCGGTGCGAACGAGCGTTGCATCCATCTCAATCCGGGCATTGCGCAGGGCGTTCTCGATAATGTCGAGCGTGACCGGATCAATATCGATATGATCGAACGGCGTGTCGTTTGTTTCGATGATCTGTGCTGGCATCGTCTCAGCCCTCCGCTTTGTTTGAATTTTGGGCAGGATTGATCAGGATGTTGCCCACCGCATCGACACTCGCGATGCAGCCGGTTTCGACAAGTGTGGTGGAGTCCATTTCTGTGATGATGGCGGGGCCGGGGATCTTGTCCCCCTGTTTCAGCTTGGCCCGGTCATAGATCGCGCCTTGCTGCTCTGCGCCGTCCATCCACACCTTGTGATCGCGGATCTTGGCCGCGCCGGGGTCGCCGTCTCCCTTCGGTAGCTCGGCAGCGGGCAGACCCGGAGCCTGCCCCATCGCCACAGCGCGCAGGTTCACGATTTCGTGCGGCGTATCCATGTTGAAGGTGAACAGGCGGCGGTGCTCGTCGTCAAAGCGGGCCAGAATGCCCTCGATCCCGTCTGCATCCAGCACTGTTTCATCAATTGTCAGCGGCACCTCAAAAGCCTGCCCGGCATAGCGGATATCGACTTCGAATTCGACGATCACGTCGCCTTCGGGCACGCCATCGGCCAGCAATTCGCCGCGTGTCTGCTCCGCCATTTCGCGCAGTACGCTGACCAGATCGGCAACGCTGGTATCCTTGGCGAGCTTGGAGAAGCTGCGTGCGGTTTCTGTTCGCATCCGCGTGGTTGCATCGCCCAAAGCGCAAAGCACGCCCGGCGACACGGGCGAAACCGCGGGCCAACTGCCCATCAACTTTGCCACAGCGTTCACATGCAGCGGACCTGCCCCGCCAAAACCCATCAGCGCAAATTCGCGCGGGTCATAGCCTTGCTGAACGCTGATCATGCGCAGCGCGCCGAACATATTCTCGTTCACGATGTCGATGATGCCGCGCGCGGCCTCCATCAACCCGATGCCGAGCGCGTCCGCCACCGTCTGCACGGCGGCCTTTGCCCCATCGCGATCCAGCTTGAACGATCCCCCCAGCAAATCTTCGGGCAGGTATCCCAGCACGACATTTGCATCGGTTACGGTCGGCACTTCGCCGCCTTTGCCATAGGCGACGGGGCCGGGCACTGCGCCCGCGCTTTCAGGGCCGACGCGCAGCGCTTTGGTCAGTTCGGGCACGTGAGCGATAGAGCCGCCGCCCGCGCCCACGGTCTTCACATCCAGAGCCGATGCGCGAACGGACAAGTGGCCAACTTCGGTCGTGCGCACCCGGCGTGCTTCGAGCCCTTCGATCAGAGCCACGTCTGTCGAGGTTCCGCCAACATCGAGCGTCAGAATGTTGGACAGGCCGGCATTCTTGCCCACCCAGATCGCGCCGGTGACACCGCCAGCGGGGCCGGACATGAGGATATTGACCGGATGCTCCTCAGCCTTCTGACTGCTCATCAACCCGCCATCAGAGCGCAGCAGCGACAGCTTGCCCTCCAGCCCTTCATCCTCAAGCTTGGTCCGCAGGTTCGATACATAATTGCTCACCACCGGGCGCACGGCGGCGTTGGCGACGGTGGACAAGGTGCGCTCATATTCCTGCATTTCGGGCAGAACTTCGTGGCTGAGCGAGACGGGAATTCCGGGCAGTTCTTCGGCTGCAATTTCGCCGATGCGCGTTTCATGTGCGCCGTTGGCATAGGCGTTGATCAGGCTGACGGTCAGCGCTTCAATCCCCTGACCTTTCAGTTTTTGCAGGGCCGCGCGCACTGCGTTCTCGTCCAGCGGGCGCACTTCATTGCCATCCGCATCCATCCGGCCGGGCACATCAATTGTATCCTCCAGATGGGCCAGTGGCTGTGGCTTGGGCCAGACGATCCACGCGGCAAGGCCGCCGGGAACAAAGCTACGCGCGATCTGCATGATGTCGCGATACCCTTCGGTCACGATCAGGCCGACTTTCGCGCCTTTGCCTTCCAGCACCGCATTGGTCGCCACGGTGGTGCCATGCAGGAAATAGCTGATATCCTTGGCTGACACACCGGCCTCTGCCGTGATGGCCTTCACCCCGTTGAGAATACCCTCGGAACTGTCATGCGGGGTGGATGGGGTTTTATGCCGCCAGAATGCGCCCGTGCTCTCATCGAACAATAGCAAGTCGGTAAAAGTGCCGCCAACATCGACACCCAATCTGTAAGTCATGCGCTCTCCCCGAACATTTCCCGAATACGGGCCAAAAATGGGTCAGTAATATAGAAACCTTCGCCTACGCCGCGCGGGCGACGAGTGAGGGCAATTCGCGTTTTATGATGCCCGCAAACCAATGATTGGCAGCGATAGCGTCGTCCAGCGCAATACCGCTATCGATCCCTGATTTGTCCATCAGGTAGATAAGCTCTTCAGTCGCGATGTTGCCAGTTGCCTTTGGGGCGAAGGGGCACCCGCCAAGCCCGCCAAGGGACGCATCGAACGTGCGAACGCCTGCCTCGTACGCTGCCCATGCATTGGCGATGCCGGTGCCGCGCGTGTTGTGAAAGTGACAGCGCATGGGGATGTTGCCGCCCAGCAAGTCGCCCAATTGGCCGAACAGATCGCTGGCCTGTGCGGGCACTGCCACGCCGATTGTGTCAGCCAGTGCGATTTCGACCGGGTCCTCGGCAGCGATCTCCTGCGCAATCGCCATGACGGTTTCAGGCTTCACCTCGCCTTCGAACGGACAGCCGAATGCGGCAGAGATGGTGACTTGTACGGCCAGCCCCTCTTCGCGGGCAAAGCGGACCATGGCGCGGGCCTCTTCGATGCCCTGCTCGATTGTCTGGCCCTGATTCTTTTGTCCAAACGTGTCGCTCGCCACGATAACGCAGCCGATCTGGTCGATTCCTCTTCTGCCGCCCTCGCGGGTCGCAAGGCCGCGCAGCACGCCGCGCTTGTTCAGAGCAAGGCCGATGTAAGTGGCATCGGCGATGTCGGGCAGGGCGGCGATAACGTCTTCGGCATCCGCCATTTGCGGGACACGCTTTGGGTGGACAAAGCTGGCAACTTCTAACCGGCGTGCACCGTAATCGAGCATCTTGCCGATCAGGGTGACCTTGTCGGCAGTGCTGATAATTTCAGGTTCGTTTTGCAGCCCGTCACGCGGGCCGACTTCGACCAGTTCGATCATGTCGGATGCCATTAAATCTGCCTTGGTTCTGCTCACGTGTCGGGCACCCCTTACGCAAATTGTATACAAAAGCAAATCGTGCACCTATAGGCGCGTCCAATGAATGCGAGCGTTTCGCTCTGCGCTTTCTGGCACGCGACTAAAACGCGTCGGGCAGCGCCCAGTTCCTCTCAGGGCTTCTCTGGTCCTTTTAGGTACTGTTCTATTTGAGAATGGCTCGCAATTGAAAGAGTGGAAGGAAAGGGTGTTTTCATGGGTCAAGGTGCACTGGCTGGTTTGCGGCTTATCGAAATGGGTCAGCTGATTGCCGGCCCGTTTTGCGGCCAGCTGATGGCGGACCACGGTGCCGAGGTGATCAAGATTGAACCGCCCAAGGTTGGCGATGCGATGCGCAATTGGGGACAGGGCATTCCGCTGTGGTTCTCGGTTGTGGCGCGCAACAAGAAATCGATCACGCTCAATCTGCGTGAGAAAGAGGGACAGGCGATTGTCCGTCAACTTGCTGGAAAGGCTGATTTCCTCTTGGAGAATTTCCGCCCGGGCACGCTGGAGCGGTGGAACCTTGGCTGGGAAGAATTGCACGCCCTGAACAAGGCGCTGATCATGATACGTGTCTCGGGTTACGGCCAGACCGGTCCTTATTCCAGCCGCGCGGGCTATGGAGGCATCGGAGAGGCGATGGGCGGGATGCGTTACATCGCGGGTGAGCCGGACCGCCCGCCAAGCCGCGCTGGCCTTTCCATCGGGGATTCGCTGGCTGCAACCTATGCCTGCCTGGGTGCAATGATGGCTTTGAACCACCGGCACAATACGGGCGAGGGGCAGGTCGTCGACTCCGCGATCTATGAGGCGGTTCTGGCGATGATGGAATCGACAGTCCCCGAATACACGGTGACCGGTCATATTCGCGAGCGTACAGGGTCTATTCTGCCTAAGATCGCGCCGTCCAACGTCTATCCTACAAAAGATGGCAGCGTGCTGGTCGCGGGCAATCAGGACAGCGTGTGGAAACGTATGGCGACGATGATGGGTCAGCCCGAGTTGGGCGATGATCCGCGCTTTAACAGCCATGTCGCGCGCGGTCAGCGTCAGGGTGAGCTGGATGATCTGATCGGCGAATGGACCAAGCAGTATACGAGCGCCGAAGTCCTTCAAATGTGTGAGGATCATGGCGTTCCGGCGGGCAATATGTACCGCGCGCCAGAGATGCTGGAAGATCCGCATTTCGCCGCGCGTGAAGCCATTATCGAGCGAGAGCATCCGCGCCATGAAAACTTCAAGATGCAGAATGTGGCGCCGCGCCTTTCAGCCACACCCGGCAATGTCGAATGGGTCGGGCCTGAGCTGGGGGAGCATAACGAGCTGGTCTATGGAGAGCTGCTCGGCATGGACAGCGCGACGATGTCAGACCTGGAAGAACGCGGGATTATCTGACCGGATCACTCCGCTCCAGTCAGTCTGCCCAATCATTCAGCGGCGCACCCGGGCTGTTGTTCGCGCATTGCATCGGCAAAGGCATGGAATGCGCGGCGCAAATGGCTGCCCATGATGCTGCGCGCCCAACTTGGATCGCGCGCCCGGAATGCGGCGAGCAATTCATCGTGATCGCGCGCTGACTGGGCTAGATCCTCTAGCGAATAGACTTGCGCGGTGTGCAGGACGACGGGTTGCTCAACCAGCATGGCGAGGATCTGGGCAAGGCGCGGAGAGTGTGCCGCATCGGTCAGAGCTTCGTGGAATTGCCGGTTCGCATCAAGGAAACGGACCATGTCGGGCGGGATTTGGGAGACAGCCTCGTGCAATTCGCGATTGATCGCTTCCAGCGCGTCAATCTCGTCGACAGAAAGCCGCGTCGCCGCGCGCTCTGCGGCATGGCTCTCCAACATCTGGCGAAGAGTGAACATTTCGTCAATTTCATCCGCAGACCAGTCCGGCACAAATATACGGTTGGTGCCGGTCCGCATCAGAAGCAATTCGCGCTCCAATCGCAAGACCGCTTCGCGCACCGGCGTCCGGCTCACGCCCGCCACTTCGGACAATTGCTCTTCAGTCAGGCGATCGCCGGGGCGCGCTTTGCCGGTGAGCAGGAAGGCGCGGATCTGGTTATAGGCGGTGTCGGCAGCGGTGCTCATCTCAGGCGACCACAAAAGGAGACAAACGCAACAGAAGGGCACACAAGCATGCCAGCAACCGACCCAGAAACCGCCAAAGCGTGGCCCAAATTCATCAGTTCGCTTCCTTCCACTGTCCAACTCACGGAGGTCTATCAATTTTTCTTGACGGCGACAAATTGTATACAATAGGTGCGAGCTGTGGAGTGCGACAGGATCGGTTCGGCTGCTTATCGTGACGCGTAAAAGGGATTCGGGTCGCGATGCGCAGAGGCTGGGGAACACCAGGCAGGAGCGCTCCGAAAGAACAGTTGCGTGATCGGTGAAAGCCGTTTGCGTGGAGATTGAAGGGGAGGCATGCGCCACCGCGTGAGGTGGTTCGGGCTCCTGCTACAGTGAGGAAGTCCCCGAAATGAAATTTGCGAAATCCATTTTTGCCACCGGCGTTGCTTTCGGGGCGATGACGTTCACTGCTCCCGTGGTCGCTCAGGACACCTCCCAAGCCGCGGCAGATGCGCCCGAAGAAAACGCGATTATCGTGACAGCGCGCCGCCAGTCGGAAACACTGGCCGAGGTGCCGAGCGCCATAACAGTTTTCACCGAAGAAACCTTGCGCGCCGCCGGTATCGAACGCGCGGATGATTTCGCCCAGCTGACGCCGGGTGTTACGATTGTGACCGGCACGGCAGAGGCGGGCGATACGCAGATCAACATTCGCGGCATCAACGGCGCGCGCGACGCGGAAAGCTCCGTCGCCCTGGTGGTCGATGGTATCCTCAAAACCAATACCGCGCAGCTGAACCAGCAGCAAGGCACGCTGCGCCAGATCGAAATTCTGAAAGGCCCGCAGGGCGCGCTTTATGGTCGCAACGCGGCCGCAGGTGCGATTGTGATCCAGACTGCCAAGCCGTCTGACACGCTGGAGGGCCGGGTGCTCGTTTCCGCTGCCGAGGACTCTACCTATCAGGCAAACGCCTATATCTCCGCGCCGGTCAGCGACAATGCGGGCTTTGTGCTCTCAGGCAGCTATTTCACGACCGACGGTTTCTTTCGCAATCGCTTCCTCAACGCCGATGTGGTGGACGATCAGGAAATCTGGTCGGTAGACGGCCGCTTCGTCGTAGACCTGAGTCCTGCCACCGAGTTGGATATCAAAGCGCGCTATTCCGAGCTTTCAGGCGCATCGATCAACTATAACACCTCGTTCCACCTGCCGAACTTTGCGGGTGTCGATCCGGCATTCTTTGAAGACGTGAACGAGCATCCGTTTGATTTTTACTCCAACATTCGCCCGGAAAACGAGCAGGAGACTTTCGAGTTCTCCGCCAAGATCGAGCATGAGTTCGATACTGTCACGCTGACGGCATGGGGCCAGTATAACGATGTCAGCCAGCTGCTGACGGCGGATGGCACATCGGCAGACTTTGCGCGCTTTACCTTCCCGGGCGCAACTCCGGATTCCGTCGCCGCGTCCAACGCCTGCTTTGGCAGCACCGCCGAACTCACCGGATTTCCCTTGAACGCGCCGACCTTTATCGGTCAAACGCCGGTTCCCTTCATCTTTGATCCGGCCACCGGTTCGACCTTTGGTGCCTTCAGCCCGACGACGTGCGACGGCACCCAGCTGCAAATTCGCGATCAGACTGATTTCAGCGCAGAGGTTCGGCTTGCCTCGAATACGGGTGGTCCGATCGAATGGCAGCTGGGCGCCTACTACCTGCACATTGATCGTCAGGTCGGTGTCAGCCTTGGCGCGGATCTGGGTCAGGGGGTGAGCCGTAGGCTGTTTAACGGGCCAGGTTCATCGAACCCGACGACGCAGCTTTATAATGATGATTTTTCAACCGACGTTTATGCCGCTTTCGCATCTGTTGATTGGGAGATTACGGACCGGCTGACGCTGGGCCTTGCGGGCCGGTATGACATCGAAGACCGCAGCGTCTCCAGCCTCGTGCCAGATGCGACCGATCCGTTTGGCGGCGGTCCGATCAATCCGGGGCAGGCGTTTGGCCCGATTCCCGATCAGTCGGAAACCTTCCAGCAGTTTCAGCCCAAAATCTCGTTGCGTTATGAACTGGCGGATAACCTCAATATGTACGCCAACTGGGGCATCGGATTTAAGGCCGGCGGGTTCAACAATCAGGGTTCTGCCGCGATTGTCGATCAGGCGTTCAACCAGTTCATCGGGACCGACATCCTGATCGAAGACCAGTTCCGCAAGGAAACCTCATCGGCTTTCGAAGCTGGAATAAAGGGCGAGCTGCTTAATGGCCGCGTCACTTTTGATCTTGCGGGTTACTACACCGATATTGATGATCTCCAGTTCTTTGAATTCTTCGTCGGCGGCTTTGGCCTGCTGCGCGTTGTTTCCAACATTGATGAAGTTCAGATTTACGGCGCGGAGCTGAACCTGACGGCAGAGATCATGGACGGCTGGACCGTCTTTGGTTCAGGCAATGTGACCGAAAGCGAGATCAAGGCGAACGCTGTGCGTCCGGTGACTGTGGGCAATGAAAGCCCCTACACTGCGGAATACACAATCAATGTCGGCACTCAGTTGGATGTGCCCGTGTCAAGCAGCGTCGATTTCATCGGGCGCGCCGATTATCGCATCACCGGGCCGACCTGGTTCCACACGGTTCAGGATGACACCTCGCCAACCTTGTTCAGCGGCCTGTTGCCGGGATCGGCGCTGGCACTTCCGGCCTTTGTCGGGGATGCGGATTATTCGATCACGCAGCGTGACGAATTCGGCGTTCTGGATGTGCGTGTAGGGCTGGAGTTCAACGACAACTTCACAATCATCGCTTTTGCCGAAAACCTGACAGACGAACGGTATCTCAACGAGGTTATCCCCGCGATCGAGTTTGGCGGTTCCTTCCTTTCACCCGGCGGCCTGCAACGCTTTGGCATGGAGCTGGCTTTTGATTTCTAAGGGGCCGATTTTTAAGGTCTCGATTGCTGATCGGCAGATACGAATATGAGCGACGATCTTACAGGCAATTACTCGGGCGTTTATGAGAACAGGATCGGGTTCGGAAAGAACCCGGCCCTGATCCTAGTCGACTTCGTGCAGGCCTATTTCGAACCTGATTGCGCGCTCTATGCCGATGTCGATGATGCGCTGGCCGCCGCGCTTGAAATGCGTGCGGCGGCTCGCAAGACGGGCGTGCCGGTGATTTACACCAACGTCGTCTATCATCCCTCCATGATCAATGGTGGACGGTTTGCGCAAAAGGCCTTGCCGTTAGCAAACTTCGTTGCGGGCCATCCCAATTCGCGCTGGCCAGACGGGCTCGAGCCTGCGAGCGATGAATTGGTGATCTCAAAACAATATCCCAGCGCGTTTTTCGGCACATCATTGGCAGCCACGCTGACCGCGGCGGGACATGACAGTCTGATCATCACAGGGCTGACCACCAGCGGCTGTATCCGGGCGACCTGTGTGGATTGTTGCAGCCACGGTTTTATCCCGATCATTGTCGAAGAGGCCGTGGGTGACCGCCATGAAGCTCCGCACACGGCCAATCTGTTCGACATGAACGCAAAATATGGCGACGTCGTTTCGATGGCAGACGCGATTGCTTCATTGCCCGCCTGAAGAGGTGTACCGAGGCTCTCTCAGCCCAACCCTGACATCGCTGCTCTATTCCAGGCAGACGCCTTTCGTTGCGTTTCACTAAGCTCCGCAGGTTTGAAATTACGTGCCTTCACGTTGTCAAAATGCGACAAAGTGACTGTATTGGCCGCATAAAGTTTGCGGGTCGCTTGTTATCGATGGTGATACATGTAGAGAGATGACTATTACGCATGCTTGTGTCGTATTTGGGATGGGTCGGTAGTCGGCACCGCACCACATATGCGGGGTCATGCGCAGGGGGTATCAGATTTAAACCGTCGCTACCCGCTGTTGAATAGTGCGGGGCGACGGGGCCAAATGGGGGTCTAACTTGTCGGGCACACAGCACCATTCCAATATGGGCCTATCGGGCTGCGGTTTGTTCGCGGAACGATTGACGAAGCACGTTTCCAAACCGTTCTCGCTGTCTGGCCCGTCGGCGGTATCGCGCGGGACCATCATTGGCGTCCTCGCGACGGCCCTGTTGCCAGCAGCGCAGGCCAGTGCGCAGGTTCAGGCTCAGCAACCTGTGGCAACCGCTCCTCGGATTGCGCCGCCTAACCGGACCGAGCTGGTCCCGCCCGCGTTACAGCGTCAGGAAAACCGGACAACGCTGACGATTGATGGCGGATTTGAGCGTGCGCCATGCGCGTTGGACCGGGCTGAATATGCCGATATCAAACTGACGTTGAACGGGGCCGAGTTTATCGGCCTGGACCGCGTTCCCGATCTTTCCCTCGATGCAGCCTATCGAAGCTATGTCGGGCGGGAATTGCCGCTTTCGGTGCTGTGCGATGTGCGCGCCCGTGCCAATGGCATCCTGAGCCGACAGGGCTATCTGGCGACGGTTGAAATTCCTGAGCAGAACCTTGCCGACGGGATTGCCGATTTCCGCGTTGTCTTCGGACGGCTGACAGCGGTGCGTGTGCGCGGTGATGCCGGCCCATCCGAAGCGACTGCAGCGCGGTATCTGCAAAAGTTGACCACTCAGGACGTGTTCAACACGAAACTGGCGGAGCGTTATCTTTTGCTGGCCGATGATTTGCCGGGATTGAATGTCCGCTTGTCCTTGCGCCCGGCAGCGGGGGGAGAGCCGGGCGATCTAGTCGGCGAAATCGCTGTTATCCGGCGGCGTGGATCGCTGGCCGCGAACGTGCAGAACCTTGGGTCGCGCGCTATCGGACGGTTTGGCGGGACCTTGCTGGGCGAGGTCTATGATGTGACCGGTCTTGGAGATCGCACGTTCCTGACAGCGTTTACGACGCTCGAGTTTGCCGAGCAGCAGACGTTCCAGCTGGGTCATGATTTTGCCGTGGGCGGAGAAGGGCTGAGGCTGGGCGGCGTGGTGACCTATTCAACCACCAATCCCGATGGCGGGCTGCCCGGTTTCGATATCGAATCCGAGAGCGTGATCGGCACTCTGTTTGCCAGCTATCCATTGATGCGGACGCGCGAAGCCAGCACGTTTGCCGATTTCGGTTTCGATGTGGTCAATCAGGATGTCGAAGTGAACAATATCGCTTTGACAAGGGATCGCGTGCGCACCCTGTTCGCACGGATCAGCGGTGAAATGGTCGATGGGGAAAGCATTCGCCGTCAGGGCGGCTACACACCGTTTGAGCCGAAGTTTCGCCTGCGATACGGCGCGGAGATCCGGCAGGGCATCAGCGTTCTTTCAGCCAGTCCTGATTGCCGCCCCGATCTGCTCTCTTGCCTTGCGGGCGGTGCGATACCGCCAAGCCGGATTGAGGCGGACCCGACCCCATTCCTGCTTCGTTATGACGCAGGCGTCGAATACCGGCCCACTCCGGTTCTGGCCTTTGTTCTGGATGCACAGGCGCAGCTGACGCGTGATCCATTACCAGCGTTTGAGGAGTTTGCGGCAGGCAGCTTCTCGATCGGGCGCGGCTATGATCCGGGCGCCTTGCTGGGGGACAATGGCATCGCAACGGCGTTGGAAATGCGATACGGCTCTCTCGCCCCGCAAAGCGCCGAAGCGTTCGCCTATCAACCCTATGTCTTTACGGACGTAGCCTTCGCCTGGAACGAAGACCCCAGCCGGCGTGCAGCAAACCCTGATCGCTTGTGGTCAGCCGGTGCCGGTATGCGCGCTGCATGGGGTTCAAACATGCAAGGCGACCTGATGATCGCGGTCCCGCTGGAGACCCCAGCTCTTGCCCGTCGACGAGGCGATGTGAGGATCATGTTCTCGCTGACTGCGCGCCTGTTCCCGTGGAGATATTAAGATGGCCATCCTGAATATGAACCGTTCACGGCTGTTGCTGGGATGTGGGCCGATGGCTCTCGCAATCTCACTGACATTGACGCCGGAAAACGCACGGGCACAGGCGATCAACGCGTCAGAGACTTATGTCGTCGGCATGGGAGAGCGTCTTTTTACCGGATCGACGACGGAAACCGTCGGTCTGGATGAGCAGGTTACGGTAATCGACTGGACGCCGATTGAAGATGGAATGGGAAATGCGCTCGATTTCCTGCCTGACGGAAATACTGTCACATTTGAAAACGGCAATTTTGCCGACTTTTCGGTGCTCAATCGGATTTTACCGGACACCAATGGCAACGTCGCCGTCATTAACGGCAGCGTTGTCTCGCAATTCAATCTCACCACTCCTGTCACGGGCGGTACCGTAGCCTTTTACTCGCCCACCGGAATTCTGGTCGGTTCAACCGCCGCCTTCGATGTCGGCAGCCTGATCCTGACTGCGAATGAGCCGGACCTCGCGACATTCCAGGATTTCGCTCTGAATGGCGGACCGCTCCAACTGGGCAATTTCAGTTCTACCGGCAACACCACTTCGGTGACGGTCCAGTCAGGCGCGCAGATCAATGCGACGAACGAAGGGTCTTTCTTCATTACCGCCGCACCGCAGGTGAACATGAACGGCACTTCGCGCGTCAATGGCAGCCAGGCTTATATCGGTGCGGATTTCGTCAATGTGACCATTTCCAACGGGCTGTTCGACATTCAGGTTGTGGTTGGAACCGAGGTTCCCGATGCGGTCCTGATCGACGGCAATGTCGGCGGACCTGCCAGCACGGGGGTGGGCGACAATCACATCATCTATGCCGTGGCCAAAGCTGTAAATGATCCCATCAGCATGATCTTCAGCGGTAATCTGGGCTTTGATCCGGCGGTCTCTGCGGGCGTGGTGAATGGCGAGATTATCCTGTCTGCCAATTACGATGTTCAAGGGCGCACGGTACAGGATGGGTCGATCTCTGACGGGATTGCGGCTGTCTTCACGCGCCCGGATGACGAATTTGATCCGCCGTCGCCGGGGCTTATCGACCTTCAGAACTTTACAGCGACGAGCAGCCTGCTGGCGATTTCCAATGACACGGTTACTGCCAGCGCGTTTAGCGGGAACAGTTCCGTCGAGGGCGATCTGTTGCTTGTAGGGCGCATTCAGGCGCAACTCATTGCTGCTGAATTTGCCAATTTCGATGTAACCGGCGATGTGCTGGTTTCCGCGCGCAATTTCGGTGTTCAAAGCTCCAGTCTGCAGGATCCAACCGTCATAGATGCTTCCTCAGGCACCGCGTCAATCGATGCGTTTCTTGGATCGAACGTCATCATCAACGGGAGCGCGCTGGTTACTGCCGATGCGTTTGGCGGCGTCGAGGACATCGATGGCTTTGTGGGGGCGGCCACGGGCGGTGTAGCTTCGGTGTTTTCGGAAAGCAGCGCCGTTGATATTGCCGGATCGCTTGACGTTTCGGCCAGTGCATTCGGCGTCGATTCTTTCTCAATAAGCGAAGGCGCTGAAATTCGCGCGGGAGTTGCTGAAGTCGTTGCCGAGCAAGGCGGCACTGTGACCGTTATCTCTGATCTGAGCCTAGCGGCTGACGCGACCGGGCCAACCGGCGGTTCAACCTTCGACCTGACTGCTTCGGACGTCTTTGGCGGCTTGGTGACGATTGGGATTGGAGATACAGGCGGAGCAATTTCAGCCGGAGATGTCGACATCAGCGCTGATGCGACGGCTACTTTTTCGAGCAATACACAGGGCGGCGGGTCGGCCACGGGCGGAGACGTGCTGATATCGACGCTGGGTGGAGGGACTATCCAGACAAACAGCGCAACCGTTACCGCTCTCGCGAATGGTGGCGCTGATGATCAAGGTGTTGGCGGGGCCGCCACCGGCGGAATTGCCCGTGTCGTATCGGATGGAGGCGGCGATGTGGTGCTCGGTGGTGATATCGGGATTGATGTCAGGGGTATCGGCGGCTCCGGTTTGGGAGGAGGTACAGGCTCGGGCGGACTTGCTGCACTTGTCGCGGAAGCTGGCCTGATCCAGATTGCAGGTGGTGCTAGCCTGCGTGCCGATGCCAGAGGTGGTGCGGCCAGCTTTGGCGAAGGCGGAGCGGGGGGTGACGGGTTTGGCGGCGCCGCTCAAATCAATTCCAACGGCACACCCGGTCAAGCGAGCGATATTTCGATTTTGGGAGACATCACACTCCTCGTCACCGGCACTGGCGGCATTGGCGGGAATGGCTCGTCAATTGTTGCAGGAGGCGACGGCGGGCGCGGCGTTGGCGGCAATTTCACTGATGCGAACGCCATCGATCCGGCAGAGTTCAACGGCGCCCAGATATTCGCCGATTCCGCGACAGGATCGCTCACCATTGGCGGGACAAGCAACGTCCTCGCGGTAGGCCGTGGCGGCGATGGCGGGATTAATGAGCTTGGTGGATCGGGCGGCAATGGCGGCGATGGTGAAGGGGGCACCGCTCGTGCCGAGTTGCGAGGCACCGACCCGGCGGGCGTCAACACAGCCAGCTTTGGCCTCGTATTCCTGAACGCCAATGGAGACGGAGGTAATGCTGGGACAGACGGTGTCTCACTCACGAACTTCCTTGGCGACGGCGGTGCAGGCAGCGGCGGTAACGCCAGATTTTCCAGCGCTGTGGGTCAGGTTCTCAGCAGTGATGTCTTGGCAGCGCAAGCGAATGGTGAGGGCGGTGATGGCATAAACGGCGGCGCAGCGACTGGTGGGGCGGCGAGCCTTCAAGGATCACTTGGCGGGGCTTTCGATGTTGCAGCGCTTGATCTGAGTGCGACAGCGCGTGGCGGATCGGGCACTGACGGGCTGGCCGGTGAAGGGTTTGGCGGCCTCGCATCGATCTTTGCCGATAATACCAGCCTGCTGGTCCGGGGGAATGCCTCGCTCGACAGTTCTGGCTTCGGTGGCAACTCCGATAGCGGTGTCGGCGGAAGCTCAACCGGCGGGAATGCTAGTTTCGAGGCCAGTGGGTCAACGATCAACTTCACCGCGAATGCCAGTGGAGAGCGATCGCTTCAGATCAACGCGTCCAGCTTTGCCGGAACAGGCGGTGCGCAAGGTGGCAGCGCCGACGGCGGCAACGCGACATTCGACATTCAGTTATCCAGTTTGACCGGTGGCTCAATCGAGCTGGCTTCCAATGCAACCGCAGGAAACGCCGGACCAGCTGCGGATGGCGGCGCGGCTCAAAGCGGTGTGATCCAATTTTCGGCTGACTCATCGACCCTTGATCTGGTGGGTAACAACGTAATCCAGTCCAACGCCCAGGGCGGCTCTGGACAGAATGGCGGCGTGTCAATGTCGGCTGGCCTGACGGTTGCCTTCACCAATACGGATGTCACGATTGCGGCCGACGGCTCGACACCCGGCAGCCTCTCGATCGAGGGTGAGGCGCGTGGCGGCGATGGTGATGTTCTGACAGGCGATGTGGAGGGCGGTGACACTCAACTGGTCCTCTCGGATAGCTCCTTCGTAGCAGACAGTGTCTTCGTTTCAGGTATCGCAGATGGCTCAAATGGCACGACAGGCGGTGCCGGCGGAAATGCCTTTGCCGGTGTCTCGGGTATCCTGGTTGAGGGCAACTCGGTGCTGGATGCAGGGTCCGTCGTGATCACGGCCGATGCCATCAGCTCTGCGGGAGGCTCGACCACAGCAGGTGAGGCAGGCCTTGCGACTGGCGGAATTGGCGATGAATTCATAACGATCGGGACGCTTGTCATAGATGCAAACGGCGTCGGGGGAAGCATTGCGGGAACGCCCGATAACACCGCGGGCGCGTTCTTTGTTGATGCCCAATCCGGTGAGATCGTGATCAACAGTCTTGAAGCGGCAGCGGTCGGTGATTTTGCCTCGCTGGAATTCGACACATCCACCATCGCCGCCATAGGCGGCAATGTGATCATCAATGACAGCGCCTTGCTGAATGCGATTGGTGCCATTGACCTGATTACAGGCGTGGCGGGCGTCATCGGCGGCGACGGTCTGAGCACGCCGATTGCCAATATTGCCATCACATCGGGTTCTGTTGTCACGATCACAGGCGACGATGACGCTGTGGCCGGGGTCAATGCGGACAGATTCACCGTCGCCTCTATGGACATCGCGATAGAACCAGGCGCGCGGATAGCCTCGCGGCTGGTGGACTTTAGCTCTGGCAACACCACCATTGCTAGCCAGATTGGTGGCACCGCAGCGGTGGCTGTGGGTGGCTATACGCTTACAGAGGATGAACTGAACCGTATCAGCGGAGCAGACTTCACGTTCACCGGACCTGCCATCGCCAATAAGACTGATCCGAACGATCCCGATATCCTGTTGCTCGATGCGCAGTTGGACAGCTCCCAGAATGGCGGTTTTGCAAGCCTGAACGTCATCGGTGATAGCGCCGTGGGGATTATCCGGGTTGAGGGATCAGTCGGTATCGCCAGTTCGCTTGGCGATGAAATTACGTTGTTCGCCGGGGAGCGGATTGAGGTCGTGACGCCGGGCGGTCTTTTTGTGACGAATGATCTGGGTCAGGTTGCTGGCGCGATCAGGCTCAATGCGGATAATATCTGGGTCGCAGATGCCGCGACGATTGCGCAGCTTCAGGCTGACCCCGGTTTTGCCGGTCGCAATGATCAGCTTGCCGTGGCTGCTGCTGGTAGCGCGGATCCGGGCGGCTATATCCAGGGCGATTTGCTGGATATTAGCGTGGCTGAAACGCTGCTGGTTCGCAATACGGGCACCGCGAGCGAACAAGGCGGTCTGACGATTGGCGATGGTGATGAAGGGGGACTGCTCCTGATCAGCCGCCGCGAAGGCGCGCCCAACACAACCGATGAAATCGATGTCTTCGCCTATGGTCGACAGGAACTGGATAACGGTTCGATTATCACAGGTGAGGACTTTTTCCGCGAACTTGTCGTGTTTGACAATGCAGTGGGTAATCCGGCGCCAACGCTCTATACCAATGAGAGCGAGCTGAACGACTGCAACATCAATACTGGCGGTTGCAACAACGCTGCACCGCCGCCGACGACGCCTACACCTGCGCCTCCGCCTCCTCCCACCTTCGGAGGCGACGAGACTGGCACGCCGGCTGCGATCAACAATCCGGAGGTTGTCAAACCACCGGTTGAGATCATTCAGACCGCGCCGCAGCCAAAAAAGCAGGTAGATGCCGAGTTCGGAGTGGATTTCCCCGGCCTCGTAGAGGCTCCGCTGTTGTCGGAGGATCCCCTGCTCGAAGACCCTGTCGCCAGTGGCGGGGACAGTTCGCTCTATTCGCGGGACGAAACGGAAGCCGGGGGCGACACGTCAGCAGACGCATCGGGCGCAAGCCAGGGTGGCAAAGGGCAATCGCACCAGATCGGCTCGGGGGAATAAGGCTATGCAAAAACTGGTAACTCTGGGCACCGCCGCGATTGCTGGAGCGCTGGCCTTGTGGGCCACGCCAAACACAGCGCAATTGACCGAAGGGCAACCGATCAGCCTGCGCGACACATTTCCCGTGGGCTCCAACGCGCTGTGCGAGGCTCAGATTGTTGCGCCAGAACCCGGCGCAGGGCTGTTTGATCGCAAATATTCGATCATCTGCCGCGATGCCGCCGCGCCCATAGGAACATTATGGGTGGTGCGCGGGAAGTTTGCGGACGATGCAGCAGACCGTTTTGGCGGGCCGGGCGCGAATTGCAGCGGCAGCCAGGGCGGGGATGTGCCAAATCAGGTTGCAGGGCCGCTGGATGCCACCCGCCGTCTGAGTTGTACCATCGGCAGCAGCGCCATTCGCACACAGCTTCTTGTCGGCGAGGCCAATGGTCGCACCTATGCCGCCAGCGGCCTTGCGGCGTATGAAAAAGCGCTCGAAATCGGCCTCGCCTCCCTCGCCAATGACCGTCCCGTCGGCGGCAAGGTCGATATCCCGCTCACGCAGACGACAGGTGCATTGGCCTTCGCGCGCCAGCAAGCGGAAACGATTGCTGCCGATCAGGCGCTGGTCGAAGCCTATCGCCGCAGCAATAGTGGCGAGTTTGCTGAAGCCGCGGAATTCTTCGCCGCCAGCGCTGCGGCTTTGACGGGTGACAGCGGTGTCGAAGCGCGGCTGAATGCCGCTTTGCTGCAATCCAACCTTGGAAACTATGGCGAAGCATCGCGCCTGTTCAGCGCAACGCTGGCGGAATCGCAGGTCGATCCGGTGCTCTCCCGGCTGCAACGCAACTATGAAACGATTGATGCGCTTAATCAGGGCAATGCTGGCTTGGCGCTGAATTCGATCAATGCGCCTCTCGCAAACGAATTTGGCGCTGCAGATGCGCTGCGTGCGCTGAAGATCGGTCCGTTCATGGCGCGCCGGTTGGCAGCGGAGACCGACCGCGCGGCCGGGTCTCCATTCGCATTGAGCCTGACACCGCTTGAGCGCGCGCAACTGCTTGATGGGCAGGGGGACTACTTGCGCGCCACCGCTTTGCGCCTGCTTGGTCGTAACGAAGAGGCGGCAAGCAATCTGGCTCGCGCGAACACCACTCTTGCCGAGGTGCGCGGCGGGCGCATCGTCTCAATCATCTGGCTGCGTGCTCAGGTTCTGGGGGAGCTGGCCGAATTGGCAGAGCGGACAGTCGGTGGCGGAGATGCAGAGGCCTTGCACAAGGAGGGGATCGCGCTGCTGGCGTTGAGTTATCCCGGATCGCCGGCTCTGCAAAGCGCGCGCGGGCAGCTTGCCGGATACTATGCGCGTTCGGGCCGTCGCGCAGATGCGCTGGGTTTGTATCGCGAAATCGTGGAGGATGCCGAGGGGCGTCCGCTGACCAGTATCCGCAATTTGATGTCGCCCTATTTCGGGCTTTTGCTGGGTGAGACAGCAAGCCCGGACAATAACGGCCAAGCGGCAGCGGAAATGTTTGAGGCGGGCCAATTGCTGCAACGCCCCGGCCTCGCGCAAACGCAGGCTGTGCTGGCTCGGGAGCTTTCGGCTGGCGATGACGAGGCATCCTTGTTGTTCCGAAAGACCACCAATATCACCCGGTCAATCGAGCAATTGCGCGGCGTCATTCTGCAGATGCAAACGAATGCAGAGCTCTCTACCGAGGCGGCGAAGCTGCTGGCCGAGCGGCAGGAGCGCCTCAATCAATTGCAGGGGCAACAGGCCGAAATCCTGCAAAAACTGGCTGAATATCCGCGTTATCGTGCGGTAACAGGCAATTCGATCAACCTCGCCGGAATGCAGGACATTCTGCGCGACGATGAAGTTTATGTGAAGTTGATCACGCTGGAGACTGAGACTTTCGTTATCTACGCCACATCGGACACGGCGCTGGCGTATAGAGCGGATGCCTCGCCCGCTGATCTCGAAGTGTTGGTCAAACGTATCCGGGAAAGCATCGCACTGGCTGAAGGCGGTGAAATCCTGACCTTTCCGTTTGATCTGGAGAGCGCGCGCGAGCTTTACGTGAAGTTGTTTGCACCGGTCGCCGAGCGTTTACCGAAACATCAGCACATCGTATTTGAACCTGATGGCGCGATGCTGAAATTGCCGATCAATCTGCTTGTGACTGACGATGCCAGCGTTGATCGGTACAAGGAACGCCAAGCCGCTGCCGATGCAGACGAGTATGATTTCTCCGGCACCGCATGGCTGGGTCGTGGATCACAGGTGAGCACGTCGGTCTCCCCCGCCGCATTCCGCGATGTGCGCGCTTCACGCCCGTCCGATGGCGAGAAATCCTATCTCGGGCTTGGTCAGAATGCACCCATCGGGAATGGCCCGACCGGAACGGCGCGGACCCGCTCCGCTCTGGCAGGCGGAGAGAATTGCCTGTGGTCGCCAAATATCTGGGCCAACCCCATCAAAGCGGATGAATTGTTCGATGCGGCGAGCCAGTTGGGAGGCGACACGACCGTTCTGACTGGCGGTGAATTTACCGACACCGCGATTGCAGGGCGCAAAGACCTGAGCGAATATCGCATCCTCCACTTCGCAACTCATGGTCTTGTCACAGCTCCCCAGCCGGATTGCCCACCGCGCCCGGCCTTGCTGACCTCGTTCGGAGACGAGGGGTCTGACGGACTGTTGAGCTTCGCCGAAATCTTCGCTTTGCGAATCGATGCTGATCTGGTGATCCTGTCTGCGTGCGACACAGCGGGCGAGGCGACTGTGGGCGCCACACGCGAAGCGGGCGTGACCTCAGGCGGCGACTTTGCGCTCGACGGTCTGGTGCGGGCCTTTGTCGGCGCTGGCGGGCGTACAGTCCTGGCCAGCCATTGGCCGGTTCCCGACGATTACGATGCGACCAAGCGTCTGATTTCAGGACTGTTCACAGGGACCGAAACGGAAACTGCGGCGGCGTTGCGCGCGTCGCAGGTTGAGCTGATGGATGATGCCGATACTTCGCATCCGTTTTATTGGTCCGCCTTTGCCGTTGTCGGGGATGGTACGATCGCTGCTAAACGGTAGACTGCGAAATGATCGGTGGGGGAATTGCCGGGTAATTGGGGGGGCGAGATAGTCATGGCTGAAAAGGCGCAGCAGAAGGCAGACGCTCCGACGAAGAAGCGCGCCAACTTTGCCAGCCGAAGCTGGCGCAGCGTGCGCGAGGCAGGCGAGATTCAGATCATTGTCGCGGTGATAGTGGTGGTCTTCGCAGTCTTCGTTGCGCGGTTCAGCTGGACATTGCCCGATGGTGAGGAACCGACCCCGCTTACCAACGCTGCAGAGCGCGCCTTCTATGACATGCGCAGCTTCTATTCTTCCGACATGGTTGAGCCGGACGAGCGAATTATCGCGGTCGTCTACACCGATCAGACGCTGATCAATGCGCAAAAACGATCCCCCCTGCCGCGTGATCTGCTGGCCGAGGCGCTGACCAATCTCGACCAGATGGGCGCAAAAGCCATCGGGATCGATATTCTCTTTGACCAGCCGCAGGATGAGGACGCGCAACTGATTGCCGCCTTGCGCGCCATGGAGACGCCGGTCGCCGTCGGATATGCGGCGGTGGGCACCAATGAGGACGATATCCATTACGAGCAGCAGCTTTATCTGGAGGAATTCCTAAGTCAGCTTGAAGGTAGCAACGCGCGCCCGGCTTCTATCCGGCTCGACAATTCGTTCGGCGCGACGCGTATCTGGCCAAGTATTGAGCCTGATCTGCCGCCGTTGTTGGGCCGGGCCATGGTAGAGGATGCCGGTGGACCTGAAGAACCATTTGCGGACTATCAGGGCGGCATCGAATATCGTCGTAGCCTGTATGAGGACCAGACTGATACAACCGAAGGCGAGAAGGTTTCGGTTCCACTGTTCACATCACTCGACATTGATCTGTTTGTCGATCTTGATCCAGAGATTATCCCGTTCATCGCTGAACAGATTGAGGGTAAATATGTCCTGATTGGCGGCGATATCGTTGACTATGACCGGGTGGCCACGTCGCATACGTCAATTGACGGCGCAGTGCCCGCAGGGATATTTGTTCATGCGGAAATGATCGCCCAGATGCTGGATGGCAAAGCGCTGCCGCAGGTATCTTCGGCGGTGCTGTGGGCGCTGGCGGTGCTGGTGGTGCTCACGGCAATTCTGGTGGCCTTGCTGGAATGGCCGGCGCGCCGACTGGTGCCTTTAATGCTTGTCTTGTTTACGATCTTCCTAGGCGTGCCCGTGTTCCTGCAGGTTCGCGACATTGACACTTATGGACTGCCTGCGGTTGGGTGGTTGCTGGGATGGATTTTCGCATTTTCCGCCATGACTACCGTGGCCCGCGCCTCCGGGGCAAAACAGCGCTCCTTCGCACAAAGCGCATTGGGCAAATATATCCCGGCAGACATTGCGCAGCAGATTATTGATCAGCCCGAATTGCTTTCGCTGGGCGGGGAGAAGCGGTCAATCTATGTCCTGTTCAGCGACCTTGAGGGCTTCACCAAAATGAGCCACGCGATCGAGCCGGAAATGGTCGCAAAGCTGCTCAACCGCTATCTCGAAATGCTCAGTCAGGTTGTGCTGGATCATGGGGGGGTGATCGACAAATTTGTTGGCGATGCTGTCGTCGCGTTCTGGGGTGCCCCGATTGCCCGGCCCGACGATGCCGAGCGCGCTGCGCGGGCTGGCTATGCCATGTGGCAGGCCGGCGAGGCTTTCCGCAAGGAAGTGGCGCAGATGGATCCTGATCTTCCCAAGATTGGTAAGACCCGAGTCGGCCTGCATTATGGCGAGGCGGTGATCGGCAATTTTGGCGGCGACACGCGCATTCAATACACCGCGCTGGGTGACAGTATGAACACCGCCGCGCGGCTGGAGGCGGCCAATAAAGCGCTGCAATCCAGCGTCATGGCGAGTCGTGAATTTGCGGAGCAGTCTGGGCTGGACTGGTGGCGGCAGATGGGCCGGATCGTACTTAGAGGACGCTCAAGCCCGGTCGATATTTTTGAACCCGCGCCGGACTTTCCTGACGATGATCGTGCCGCATTGGCCAAAGCGGCTGAGATCGCGGCCAAAGACCCGCAAAAGGCGCGCGAACTGGTTGAAACGGTCGCTTCTGGTCATCCAGACGATACCGCGCTACGTAACTTGGCAGATCGTTATAGTAAGCTGGATGAAGGGGGAGCTTATGTTCTCGACTAAAAGAAAGACCCGCATTCTCACCATAACACTCGCCACGGCGATGCTGGCAGGCGCCGGGGTCGGCACGGGAGCGGCAATAGCCGGAGTGGTGGTGAAGTCCAGCGGGCCATCTGCATCGCAGTTTCCCGTGGGCAAGAAAGTCGCGGACAGCGCAACGATCACTTTGAGGGCTGGCGACAACGTCACTGTGCTGACGTCTGAAGGCACGCGCGTGATGAAGGGTGCAGGTACTTTCAGAGTTGGCGAAAAACCCACGGCCACGCGTGGCCGTTTTGCCGCGCTATCGCGTAAGAAAGCCGCGCGCCGGGTGCGCACCGGGGCTGTTCGCGGAACTGGTTCTACCGCCCCTGCCGCGGCCAAAGCGGTAAGTCCTAACTTATGGTATGTCGACGTGTCGCGCTCCGGCACGATGTGTCTGTTTGATGCGGGAACGGTACGTCTGTGGCGTCCCTCCAATGAAGGCATTGCCACCTACCGCGTAGTTGATACCGCGTCAGAAAGTTCGGTCGATGTGACATTTGACGACGGAGAGAGCGTCGCCGCGCTTGATCCTGCGCGCATGATGGTTTCCGAGGGCGCTACCTACACATTGGCTGGGCCCGAGGGCACCGATGTGGCCTCTGTCAGTTTCGTCACCCTCGAAGGCGACTATCCACGTGCGGACCAGCTTGCCGAAGCGCTTATCGCCAATGGCTGTATGACGCAGGTTGGCCTGATGGCAGACAGGCTGGGCGGCTAGGACCACGCTTAACGGGGTCGCACTTAACGTCTGGGCAAAAGCCGCGCCGTTCGCGTCCGCGCGTCTTTACCGTCTGCAATAGCTCGTTCATGCTTCACGCAACGCAACGCAACGCAACGCAACGCAACGCGAATGCATTGCGGTATCATGTCTGACACGCCAGCTGAAAACACCGGCTATTCCCTGTCTCCCGGCCTTTTGGCGCGGCTTCAGAGTATGGGCGCGGCGCTGACTTTCTCGTCTTATCAGTCGGGCTTTCTCTAAATGCTGGGCAATGCGCCAACCGGCGGCGCGCAATTGCACCGGTCTGAAATGCCAAAGCCGATGGGCCTGTGCGCCGATGGTCACGGGGCGTGGGTGATGACGGCGGGATCGCGCAGCTGATCCGGTTCGAGAATATCCTGGGCGAGGGCCAGAGGATCAACCAGCTTTATGACAGGTGTTTTATGCCCCGGTCACTGCATCTCCTCGGCAATCTGGATTCGCACGATGTCGGCATCACAAAGCAGGGCGGCATCGTCTTTGTGAACGCCCGCTATAATTGTCTGGCCGGACTATCATCGCGCCATTCCTTTGACCCTGTGTGGCATCCCCCGTTCATCACCGAGATCGTGAACGGGGATCGCTGTCATCTGAATGGCCTCGCCATGCGCGAGGGGGAGCCTGCTTTTGTCACCGCCGTTTCGCAATCAAACACCATTGATGGCTGGCGCGACCGGCGCAGCGATGGCGGCGTTGTCATTCATGTGCCCAGCGGGGAGCTGGTGTGCCGCGGGCTGTCCATGCCCCACTCGCCGCGCTGGCATAATGGCAAGCTTTATGTCCTGAATTCAGGATCGGGAGAGCTGGGCGTTGTCGAGTTTCCCGATGGCAAGGCAGACGGAAGCACGATGGGCACGTTCAGGCCAATCGCGTTCTGCCCCGGCTTTTTGCGCGGAATGACTTTCCATGAAAACTTCGCGTTCGTCGGCCTGTCAAAACCGCGTTACGAGCGGTTTGAAGGCTTGGAGCTCGACCAGAAACTGCGCGACGCAGACAGTGATCCGTGGTGCGGTATCCAGATCATCGACCTGGAGACGGGCACATGCGCGGACTGGTTCCGCATCGATGGCGATATTGGTGAGCTGTATGATGTTGAACTGATCCACGGGTTCGCCTGCCCGATGACAGTGTCGCCGAATTCTCCTGATGCGAATTCGTTAATCACATTTGATATTAACTAATTCACTCTGGTTCCAAACACCTACGCGCGGTTTTACGCCGCACTAACCATTCGGTTAGCCAGTGCCTTGGGTTGCCAGCGCGCCGACCAATGGTCCTGATTCCAGGGCGAGGGGTTGAGAGTGACGACTATGAAAACGGATCAAACCGGCAAGACGAACCAGACCGGACGGATTGCGTACCCTTGTTTGAATGCTGCCTATGCGGCGATGCGCCGTGATAGAAGGTCACAAAGGATCAGGGCAGATTTCAAGCGTCTCTCGACCGGTCTTCCGTTTCCGGGCGAGCCCGCCAATATGCGCAATGCCGCCGTTACGGCGCTGCGTTGGGGTGCGGCTCCGGTGGCCGTCCTGCGCAGCGACCAGCCCTGCCGCCGCGCAGGACGCCTGCACGCAAAGCGCGCCGGGCGAGTTTAAATGTGAAAACAACGGTGATACAGCGACCACCACTCAGACCCTGACAGGTTCAGGCGTCACCATCGCAATCGAAGACGGCTTCGATATCGACACTTCGGTCAGCGGCGGCAACGCGCTTGTCGTGCGTTCCAGAGGCGGGATCGATATTCAGCAGACGTCGGGCAGCAGCACGCTGACCGGCGACGTGTGCCTGGTGGTGGACCAGAGCGGTGCAGGCGACATGACCGTTCAGACCGGCGGCGCCGTGACCGGCACCAACGGATATAGCGTCTACGCCTGTAATGGATATAATGGCGCCAGTTCGGCAGGCTTGATCGCGATTGATACCAGCGGGGGCAGCGTTTCGGGTTCGCAGGGCGGTATCTCCGTATTTCACTATGGCAGCGGTACTTTGCGTATCGAAACAGCCGATGTCACGACCGAAGGCGCAAATGGCGTTTACGCGTTTGGCAGCACGTCTGGCGCCGGAGTCACCATTGATACGATTGCTGGCACCATATCCGGCGGCACAAGCGGCATCAGGGCTGCCAATCTTGCAGACAGCCAGCTCTCCATCACGACCGGCGATGTCTCCGGCGGGAGCGCTTCAGGTATTTTTGCGGATTCGCGTGGTGCAACCAGCATCAACACCACCGGCGGCACAGTCGCGGGCGGCACTACCGGCATCACTGCGACAAACACCGGCGCAGGCTCGCTAAACATCACCACTGCAGGCGTAACCGGCGGTGCGAATGACTCGATTGCCGCGACAAACGCATTCAGCGGCACATCGCTTTCCGTTGACAGTTAGGCAGGCACTGTGACGGGTCAGGAACGTGGCATCACCGCACGCAACTATGGCACCGGCGACCTGTCCGTTACCACCGCCAGCGTGACTGGGACCACTTCTGATGGTCTGTTTGCTTACAATTCGGCAGACAGCGCAGGGGTTGCTCTTGACAGCAGCGCTGGCGCAATCGTGGGTGAAACCGGCGGCGTGCGAGTGAACAACTTTGGCACAGGCGCGCTCCAGATCACCTCTGGCGATGTTACAGGCAATCAGGGCGCAGGTATTGACGCGACCAACTCGGCTGATAGCGCCGGTGTATCACTGACGATTGACGGGTCGGTGACCGGCGCCACCAGCGGCGTGCGCATCGACAATACGGGCTCTGTGAACACCGCCATCGTCAACAATGGAACGATTGGCGCAACCTCCGGGTAAGCGCTCAACATCACCGGCAATGCAGCGGACGTGACCAACAATGGGGGGCAACGGCTCCGTTGGTCTCACCGCGAATGATGACACTTTCACCAATGCAGGCACATTCTCCGCCGATACGGACAGTGATTTTGGTGGCGGCGATGACACGTTCAGCAACTCTGGTACGCTAGCTATCTCGGGCGCTGCGCCAGTGACTTTTGCGGGGCTGGAAACCTCCACCAACTCCGGCACGGTTTCGCTGGCTGATGGCGTTGCAGGTGGCAATGTTGTCATTGCTGGCAATTTCGTCGGCACAGAAGGGGCCAGAATCGCGATCAATGTCGATTTCGGTAACGGCATTGCCGATGTCGTGACGATCAATGGTGCGGCGACCGGTGTCACCACGATCAATCCAAACCTGATTGGCGAGACGCCTGAAACCATGACCGATGCAATCCGCGCGGTCGATGCAGGTCAAGGCGGCTCTGCCGATGCGTTCGTGGTCGACAATTCCGGTGAGAATGTTGGTTTGTGTGAATTCGGTCTCGCATTTGATTCGACGAACAACGATTATCTGCTTTCGGCAACGCCCACTGCGGCAGCGCGTGAGACAGCGGTTGTGGCCGAAACGATACGCGCCGCGTGGCAGCGGTCTTCCGATGCGTGGAGCCAGCAAATGCTGAGCCAGCGCGACACTATCGGCAAAAGCGCAAATGGCGCTCGCGGAGACCGCGGTTTCAGCGGTTGGTTGACGGCCTATGGCAGCGATACGTTGCGGTTCGGCATCACGGGCGGGGCGCAGAATAATGAGGTATTCTTTGCAGAATCGCCCAACTCCTTTGATTACGATGTCCTGAGCATCGGGGCGTATGTCGCCTTTGATTCCGGGCCGTTCTTTGCCAATCTGCTTGGTAAATACGACAATATTGACGGCATGTTGTTCAGTCCCGGCGGCGACTTTACCAGCGACGTCAACGGCTCCACCTTTGGTGCCACCGCCAGCGCGGGTGCATTGTTCGGTTGAAAGCGCGGTTTCTTCTTTGAACCGAGTGCAGAGCTTTCATGGGTCACGGTTGATCTGGATGATGTCGAGACGCCGCAGGGCGACTTTATCTTCGACGAGGGTAACAGCGTGCTGGGTAAGGTCGGTGCGCGCGTTGGAACAGGCTTTGATCTGGGCGCGGCTCCGGGCAGTGTCTTTGTCGGCGGTCGCTACGTCACTGAATTTGACGGCGAAGACGGCGTCACGCTGGCCGATGGCGCGCAGACTGTTGGGTTCAACAACACGGCAATCGGCGATTACGGCGAAGTCACAGCAGGGCTGTCGGTCGGCAATTCAGACGATACCTTCACCGGCACATTACAGGGCCAATATCTGACCGGAGACGACATCGACGGCTTCGGCGCTAGTGTCAGCATCTGCTACAAGTTCTAAGCCAACTTACGAACGGCGGCGAATGGTGCGATCAGTCGAGCACTTCCTTGATCAGCGGATTGGGGAAGCGCCGACGGATCGTGACCGCCCAGAATATCTCGGTCAGGTTATCAAGGCGGCTCAGCTCTACCAGAGTGCCCGCCTCAAGCTCATCGCGCACAACGATGGGCGGGATGATCGCGATGCCCACATCCGCGCGGGTCAGCAGGCGCAGCATGGCCATGTCGTCAGCTTCCGCAGCGATGCGCGGGATCACACCCTGATTTTCAAGGTTCAGCCGGTCCAGGAGCGCATCGAAACCGGCGCGAAGGCTGGTTTCCGGCGTCGGCAGGATCAGCGGGTGCGCCTTAATCAGGTCCGCGATTGATGCACCGGGCTTGATCGCGCGAGATGGCGATCCGACCAGACTGACGGGTTGATCATCAACACGCGTGACCAGATAAGGGCTCGCCGCGTCGCGCGCCGGGCTCAAATTGGTTAGAACGACATCAAGGCTTAGGGCCTCCAGCCCGCGCAGTAAGGCATCTTGCGTGCCAGAGCGCAAAACCACTTCAACGTCGTCGCGGCCCAGCACCGGCTGAAGAAACCGCATCTGGAAGTTGCGTGATAGGGTTGCGAGTGCGCCGATCCGCAAAACCCGCCTTTGCCCCTCTGCATCGCCCAAAGTGGCTGTCAGGTGGTCCGCAGCGCGGAAAATCTCGTCAGCATGATCGAGCGCTATCTTTCCCGCTTCGGTAATCTCCAGATTGCGGCCACGCCGTTCAAACAGATCGTGCCCAAGCGAGGCCTCTAACGCCTTGATTTGCGTGGAAACCGCGCTTTGCGAAAGGTTGAGCGCGCGCGCTGCTCCGGTCAGAGTGCCTTCGCGCGCCACCGCTCTGAACAGGCGCAGATGATGCAGGTTGAGGATGGCCATTGTTCTATTATACAGAACGGTTTCAGAAAAAATATGTAATTTTATCGAAGGTAATGAAAGCTTATTTGCTGACGAACAGTTTTCCTGGCGCAAGCCTTTATCTGGAGCTTTCTATGCCCCTTCTCCCGTCGCTTTCCTTTTTTGCACCGATCATACTTTTGCTCGTGGCGATTTTCGCGACGACGCGCACGGGTAAGCGTCCCGCGCTTCTGCCGCGTCTCTCTGAATTGTCAGCGCTCACCGCATTGGCGATGACGGCGGCGGGGCTGGCGCAGGTTATCGCGGGCAAGGCAACTGGAATTGCAGGGCTTGATGGAGTGGTGCTGGTGGCGCTGCGCGCCGATCTGGTCAGCGCGACGATGGCTTTGCTGGTCGGCTTCATTGGCTGGATCGTGATGCGGTACAGCCGGACTTACCTTGACGGGGAAGATCGCGAAGGCGCGTTTCACGGCCTGATGCTGGCGACCCTCGCGGCCGTTATGGTCTTTGTTCAGGCGGGCAGCATGGCGACGCTGGTGCTGGGTACGCTGGCTGTGGGTCTGGCGCTCAAACGTCTGCTGCTGTTCTATCCCGACCGTCCCGAGGCGCAGCGCGCAGCGACCAAGTTCGCGTTTGTCTGGCATTCAGCTGATATGCTGCTGGTCCTTGCGACCGCTCTGCTGTTCGCGACTTTCCGCACAGGTGACCTTGGGCAAATCGCTAGCGCCGCGAGTGCAAACGGCCTCGGACTGACCGGTGGNCTTGCGGTGGCTTTCGTAATTGTCGCGGCTGCTTTGAAGACGGCCTCTTTTCCGCTTCACGGATGGTTGACTGAAGTTATGGAAGCGCCGACGCCGGTGTCGGCTCTGCTTCATGCGGGTATCATCAATTCCGGCGGTGTCCTGCTGATCGCATCGGCTGGCCTTGTTGAGCAAAGCTCTGGCGCGATGGCCGCTCTGGTCATGATCGGAGGCTTTACGGCCCTGTTCGGTGCCGCTGTGATGCTGACACAGAGCGCGGTTAAGACCGCTCTGGCCTGGTCGACTGTCTCGCAAATGGGATTTATGCTGCTGCAATGCGGACTTGGCCTGTGGACGCTGGCACTGCTGCATATTGTCGCACACTCGCTTTACAAGGCTCACGCCTTTTTGTCCTCAGGCGGAGCAATCGCGGATGTGGCCAGCATCAATCGCCCCGGCCCGGTTGCCGCGCCCAGCGTAAAGGCAGTGGCCAAATCGTTCGCTCTGGCAATCGTTTTGTATGCTGCAATCGCCGCTGCGTTCACTTACGCTTTCGGTCCGAAAAGCCCGCAGGCCCTCGCGATGGGTGCGATCCTGATCTTTGGTGTGGCCTATATGGTCGCGCAGGGTCTTGCAGATCTTGCGCCGCGTGAGCTAACGAAGCGTCTGGTTGGTTCGTCGCTGTTCGCAGCGATCGGATATTTCAGTTTTCAGGCGCTGGCTCAGGCGATCTGGGGCCCGATCCTTCCCGCAGCGCCGACCCCGGAGCCGCTTGAATGGGGGCTGATCGTTATCGCGGTCCTCAGCTTTGGCTTGGTCGCGTTTGCACAGGCGCTGTTCCCGCTGTGGGCGCATCATCCTTCCACCGCCGGTCTGCGCGTTCACCTCGCAAATGGCCTCTATCTCAACGCCCTGCTGGACCGCGCTATTGGCGGTTTCATTACCAAGCGCAGCGCCCAGTAAGCCCCTTTTGGCGGAGAAAAACCCATGTTCCTTCAACACTCCCAAATCGCCCCGGCCCGTATGTCTGAAGTGCTCGGCGCTGCTGAAGCCGCAGCCCGCGCGATCCCGCCGGCCTTTCCGCTGGATGCCACGGTTGCGGTAAACCCGTTCCTTGGCCAAACCGGTGAAAATCTGGCGATGGCCTCTGCGCGCCTGTCGCGTGTTGCGGGCGCACGCATCACGCAATCGGGCGAGGCCTATTCCAAGGCGATCAACGAAGGCCAGATTGAAGACGCTGATCTTCTTGCCGCGCTGGATGCCAGTGACAGCCCTCTCAAGCACACCAGCATCGCTGCGCTGAAGCTTTCGGCTTCGGCTCTGGGTGAAACACCGGCTGCGCCCGCTCTGCCGACAATTGCCGATCTTGCGGCCAAGGTGACGGGCATCGATTGGCCGTCGGTGATCGACAAGACTTTTGGAATGTGGGCAGCGGGGCAGTTTGATCGCGGTCAGGCGCTTTGGTCACCCACGCCGGGGACTGAGGCGTTTGCGGCATGGCGCGCATGGGCAAGCCATGACCTGACGCCAGAAATTGCTGGCCTTGCTGGCTTCTGCGCGCATGTCGCGTCTGCCCCTGATACAACCGAACGCGCGATCCTGTTCGCCGCTGACAAGCTGGGCCTGACGGCCGGGTCGGCAGAGACTGCTTTTCACCGGCTCTATATGAGCCTTGGCGGATGGGCGCAGCACGCGCGCTGGATGCTGTGGCAGGCGGAACTGGCCGATGATGTCGATCGCACGCTGGCCGATATGCTGGCCATTCGCCTGATCTGGGAAGAAGCGCTGCTGGAACAGTTCCCCGAAGTTGCGCAAGCCTGGGCTGATACGGTTGAAGGTCATGCCGCAGCGCTTGAGCCGTCGCAGGATCAGGTCACGCTGGCTATCCTTCAGGACGCAGCGGACCGCGCGCACCAGCGCTGCCTTGCAGCTGCGCTGGATGGCAGTAATATGACCGAAGGCCACCCGCAGCTTCAGGCCGCGTTCTGCATTGATGTGCGCTCCGAGGTTTTCCGGCGTGCGCTGGAAAGCGTTGATTCAGAAATCGAAACCATTGGTTTTGCCGGCTTCTTTGGCCTGCCGTTGGCGCATAAGGCGCATGGCTCCGACGTGGTCGAAAACCGCCTGCCGGTGTTGTTGAACCCCGGACTTGAAACGACGAGCGCGGGCGATGAGGATGCCGACCGCGATACCCGCATCGCAGCGCGCACATCGCGGGCATGGGGCCGTTTTCGTCAGGCGGCTGTCTCTTCGTTTGCCTTCGTTGAATCAATGGGGCCATTCTACGCGGCGAAACTGGTGCGCGATGCGCTGGGTCTGGGATCGAAGGACAACAGCGTTGATCCCACCCCGCAAGTGATCGGTGGAATGAGCGCAGAAACCAAGGGCGAAGTCGCCGCCACCGTTCTGGGCGCGATGAGCCTTACTGCCAATTTTGGCAAGATGATCCTGCTTTTGGGTCATGGCGGCAATGTCACCAACAACCCGCATGAAAGTGCCTATCACTGCGGCGCGTGCGGCGGCCATGCAGGCGATGTGTCCGCGCGGGTTCTTGCCAATCTGCTGAACGATCCCGAGGCGCGCGAAGGCTTGAAAGAGCGCGGTATTCATGTGCCTTCTGATACGGTTTTCATTGCCGGTCTGCATGACACCACTACGGATGATGTGACGCTGTATGACGCGGACCTGTCAGATACGAAAACTCAGGATATCGGCCTGCTGCGCGACTGGCTGGATGAAGCGGCGTGGATTGCCCGTGCTGAACGCGCCCCGCGTCTGCCGGGTGCGAAATGGCAGAGCATTGAAGCCCGCGCCCGCAATTGGGCAGAGACTCGTCCGGAATGGGGCCTGGCGGGATGCGGTGCCTTTATCGCCGCCCCGCGCGCAGCAACCGCTGGCAAGGATCTGGGCGGACGCGCATTCCTGCATTCTTATGACTGGAAGAGCGATGATAGTTTCTCCACTCTGGAATTGATCATCACCGCCCCGGTTGTCGTCGCAAGCTGGATCAGCCTGCAATATTACGGTTCTTCAGTTGCGCCTGAGACGTTTGGCGGCGGGAACAAGCTGATCCATAACGTCGTGGGCGGAATTGGCGTGATCGAGGGTAACAGCGGTCGCCTGCGCCCCGGCCTGCCGTGGCAGAGTGTGCATGATGGTGAGGAGCTGGTCCACGAACCGCTGCGCCTGTCCGTCATGATAGAGGCCCCGCGCGAAGCGATCCTTGAGGTGCTTGAGAACCACCCTTCTGTCCGGGCGCTGTTCGACAATGGCTGGCTGCATCTGTTCGCACTGAAAGATGGCAAGGTCGATGCCCGGTACAAGGGTGATCTGATCTTTGCGGACACGGCACCGCAGGGCGTGCTGGCTGCTTGATAAAGGTTTAGTGAGAGAGGCTCCCCGAGGGATCGGGGGAGCCTCTCTTGCTGAGATTATCCGGCAAAAGGCCTCTGTTTATAGTGCGGCGGTGAATGGCCGTTTGCACTTACAGGCTGCGACGCACAGTTACGAAGTTTGTCTTGCGCGGTGCAAACGCGGCTATATTGCATTGCATTGTGAGACCCACTTCGATGACCGGGCGCATTGGCGCGGGGCGCAAGACGCCTGATCTCGCACGTATTGCAGCCCTGACGTTAGCTCTTCTTGCGCTTGGCGGGTGTGTCTCGATGGCACCGGATGCCGAGCAGCCCGATCTGGTCGCGCAAATGCCCGACGCGTTCGAGCAGTCCCGCGCTGTTAGTTCCGTGGGTTATCAGCCGCAAAATTGGTGGCGGGCGTTTGAAGATCCCGTTCTGGATAAACTGGTCGCCGATGCGCTGACCAGCAATCTCGATATCTCCGAAGCCGCTGCACGCCTTGCGCAGGTAAGTGCGCAGGCCCGTATTTCCAGAGCCGCCTTGCTCCCTGCGGTCAATGCAAGCGGCGGTGCGACGTCGACCAGCACTCCGATTGACGGACTGGCGTTTGGTGATCTTGGCGGCGGGGCAATCGACCGGATTGATAACGAGGCCTACACACTCGATCTGGGTGCCTCCTATGAACTCGATCTGTTTGGCCGTGCGCGCGATGATTACCGCGCCGGGCGCCGGGATGCGATTGCGAGCGCTCAGGATCTGAAGACGGTCCAACTGACGGCGGCAGCTGAGACCATTTCGGCCTATTTCGACTATGTCGATTTCGCGCGCCAGATCACTCTGACACAGCATACAGCCGAGGTTTTGCGAGACCGGGCACAGCGCACCAATGAGCGGTTTGGGCGCGGTCTGGTCGATAGTCTGGAGCTTTACCAGATACGTCAGGATCTGCGCGCGACTGAAAGCTCCCTGCCGCAATTGCGCTCCAGCCTAGCCGCCACAAAATCGCGCCTTGCGCTGCTGTTGGGCACCTATCCCGACACATTGGATGAAACGCTTTCCCAAACATTGCAGCCGCGCCTCGTCTTTGATCCTGTGCCCAGCGGTTTGCCCAGTGATTTACTGGCGCAGCGCCCCGATGTTGCGGCAGGCTGGGCGCGCCTTGATGCGGCGCGCTTGCGGATAGGCGCGCGGCGGGCGGAGCGGTTTCCGACCCTTAGCCTAACCGCCTCAATCGGCACGCAATCGGGCCGCGTCGCCGGAGCTTTCGATTTCGCGAACAATTGGGCATCATCGCTCGCAGCCTCAATTGTCGCGCCGATTTTTGACGGGGGCCGCATCTCTGCCAATATCGCCAGCGCGAGAGCAACCTATGACCAACAGGCAGCCGCCTATGCGCGCAGTGTGATCACCGCGTTTGGCGAAGTGGAAAGCGCACTTGCCGATTATGAGCAGCAGCGTGAACGCTATGCTCTGATCGCGTCGCAATTGGCCGAAGCACGCAGTTCGCTCGATCTGCAAAAGCGCCGTTTTGAGGCAGGCGTCGGAGGCTACCTCGCTTATCTCGATGCGCTGCGCACCGTCTATCAGGTTGAAATCAGCATCTCTTCGGCGGCACGCGCAACAGCACTGGCGCGGCTGGGGGTGCACCGGGCCCTTGGGGGAGACTGGACTCGCGGCGACAGGGTTGCAGATGCGCAGTCCGCAAAAATCGAAATGCAATCCGCTGATGATCAGGGAGAGGCGCAATGAACAACCGTCAGATCGTTTACTCGTTGGGCCTGCTCCTTGCTGCCGGGATCGTTGCCGCGATTATGATGTATTTCAAGCCGCAGCCGGTCGAAGACCAGCGCGTCGCTGAAGCGCCATTGGTGGAGGCGGTCGCGTTCAAGGCGGCGTCTGGCCCGATCCCGGTGCTGGCTTCGGGCACCGTACAGGCGCGCGATGAGGTGACCATTGGCGCTCAGGTCTCTGGTCGGCTGACCTATGTGAATCCCGCCTTTCGTGAAGGCGGCACAGTGGCCAAGGGCGCGACTTTACTGAGAATAGATCAGAGCGATTACCGCAATCAGGTGCGCAGCGCTCGGGCGGATGTCGCGGCGCAGGACGTGGCCGTGCTTGAGGCGGAAGAAGAAGTCGCGATTGCGCGCGAGGAACTGGACCGTTTTGCAGCGCGTGAGACGCGATTGGCGCAAGGGGATGAGGCACGGGAAACCACGCAAATTTTGCCTCCGCGTGCCATGGAACCTGAAGGCGCACAAAAGGGGCCTAAGGCGACACAGGCGGACACATTGCCTGCCAAAGCAGCATTGGACAGGGCGGGCCTTGCCACGCGCGAACCACAGCTGCGCAGCGCGAAAGCCGCCCGCGAAAGAGCGCAGGCCAATCTGGCCGATGCGCAGCTTTTGCTGGGCCGAACGCGGATCACGTCACCGTTCACAGGACTGGTGCGCGAAGAGAACGCGGCAGTCGGTGCGCTCGTGCAGCCGGGTGAGCCGCTGGGCTCGATTGTCTCCACTGCTGCTTATGAAGTGCGTGTGTCGCTGACGGCGGACGAGGCCGCTTTGGTGCCGGGTCTGCTGAGCGGTGCCAAGGGGCGCATCCCGGCGCAGGTCACTTATGATTACGGCGGCAAGACCTATCAATGGAGCGCTTTCGTGGATCGGGCCAACGCCATCCTCGATAGTGCAACACGCAATATAGAGGTGTTTTTGCGCGTTCCCGCTCCTTTGACCGCAGGCAGCCTTTTTGTGGGCGCTGAAAATCCCGAAGCTGCGCCGCCGCTGTTACTAGGCGCTTTCGTCAACGCCCGTATTACCGGTGCCAGCCTTGAAAGCTATGCCGCTGTTCCGGCGGAGGCTGTGAGGCCGGGCAATGAGGTGTGGGTGGTGCGCGGCGGAACACTCGCGATCCTGCCGGTGCGCGTGATTCAGCGCGGCGATGACATCGCCTATGTCAGCACGCCCTCGCTCGATAAAGGCGGGGCCATCATCACGAGCAGCCTGACCGCCCCGATCGAAGGCATGAAGGTCCGTGTTGCAGGCAGCACGGCGAAATGAACGACGCGCCGCCCCAAGATCCAACTCCGGAGGCGGCAGGACCGCTGTATCCGCCGCCCGAAGACCGCGCGCGCGACCGAAAAGGCGTGATCGCGTTCATGGCGGGCAACGGGGTCGCCTCGAACCTGCTGATGATCGCGATGGTGGTCGCCGGGCTGATGGCCTTCACCCGCATCGTGCAGGAGGTTTTCCCGGAGAGCAGCCTCGATACGATCAGTGTCAGCGTGAATTACCCCGGCGCAACGCCCGCCGAAATCGAGCAGTCGGTGGTCCAGCGGATCGAGGAGGCAGTCGAAGCGATCGAAGGCGTGGACACGATCACCGCGACCGCATCCGAGGGCAAGGGGACCGTCAACGTAAAGCTGGAAACCGGCGTGGACATTGCCAAGGCTCTGGACGAGGTGAAGTCCGAGGTTGACCAGATCCAGACCTTCCCGGTCGAAGCTGACGAACCCGATATCCGCGAACTTACCACGCGCTCTGTTGTGATGCGGATCGCGCTGTTTGGCGAGGTTTCGGAGCGCTCTTTGAAAGAGACAGCTTTTGCTCTCGAAGACCAGATCGCCAGCCTTCCCGAGGTCAGCTATGTCGAGACAAGCTCGGTCCGGGACTACCAGATTTTCATCGATGTCCCTCAGGACCGCTTGCGCGCGCTTGGCCTGTCGCTGCCTGAAATCGCGCGCATCGTGGGCCAGTCCAGCCTCGACAGTTCCGCAGGATCGCTGGAGACCACCGATGAGGAAGTGCGCCTGCGCACCGTGGGCCAGAACTACGAGCAATCCGATTTCGAAGACATCATCCTTGTCACCACGGGGGAGGGCGACCTGCTGCGTCTGGGCGATGTGGCGACCGTCACGGACGGATTTGAAGACTCTGAATTAATCGCGCGCTTCAATGATCAGCCGGTCGCATTTGTGGATGTCTATCGCACCAGTGACGAACGCGTTCTGGATGTGGCGGACGCGGTCAAGGTGATGCTGGCGCAGGACTATGACCCGCCCCAAGGCGTTGACTATGCGGTTTGGAATGACCAGTCGCAAATCCTTGCAGACCGGTATGAGCTGCTGCTGCGCAATGCCGGGTTCGGCCTTATTCTGGTGCTTGTCTCGCTTACGCTTTTCCTTGATCTGCGGCTCGCATTCTGGAGCGCGGTCGGCATCGGGGCGACCTTTACCGGAGCGATCTTTGTGCTCGATCTGATCGGGTCCAGTATCAATATGTTCTCGCTGTTCGGCTTTATTCTCGCTCTGGGCCTGGTGGTCGATGATGCAGTGGTGGTGGGCGAGAATATCTATGCCGAGCGGGAGCGCGGGCGCAGCGGACTGGGCGCGGCAATTGCCGGGACGCAGCGCGTAAGAGTGCCGGTGATCTTTGCGGTCCTCACCAGCATGGTCTCTGTGCTTCCGGTTCTGGCAGTGGGCGGCACTATCGGTAAAATCACCTCTGACGTGCCGCTGGTGGTGGTTGCGGTGCTGGGCCTCTCATTGGTGGAAGCGTTGCTCGTGCTGCCGCATCACCTCTCCAATTTGCCTGCAGCCGGTGTTCATGCGGGCAACGTTGTGACGCGGTTTTTCGAGCGGGTTCAGACAGCGGTGGATCAGCGGTTTAAGGCCTTTGTCGAAGGCCCGCTCAACACCGCTTTGCAATTTTCGGTGAAACTGCCGTTCGTGGTTATTTCCGGGGCTGTTGCGCTCCTCATCATCATGGTGGCGATGCTGCAATCAGGCATCATCAAATCCAGTTTCTTCCCGGATATTGAAGGTGATGTGGTCGCCGCCTCGATCGAGCTTCCCGCTGGCGCGACGATTGAACGCACATCACTGGTCGCGCAGAAATTGCGCGCTGCCGCCGACCGTACCCTTGCGCGGTATTCCAGCGAGGAGGAGCGCGAAGCAGGCGCTCGGCCGGCCTTTGTCGATGCGATTTACTCCGCTGTTGGCCAGCGCACGCTGGATACAGGGCCAGGGGGCACCCAGTCACAAAACGGATCGAACATCGCGACGGTTGAGATTGCGCTGAAAACCGGAGACGAACGCCCCGTCAGCGCGGGCGAGATTGAGGATGCATGGCGGGAAGAAATTGGCGACCTTCCCGAAGTTCGCTCGCTTTCGATTACATCTGACGAAGTGACCTTCGGCGCTGCGGTCAACGTCCAACTGTTTGACAGCGACAAGGCCGTGCTGGACGAAGCCCGCAAGCGGGTGATGGCAGGCATACGCCGTATCAACGGGGCCTATGATGTTGAAAGCGATCAGGACGCTGGCCTGCGCGAAATTGAGCTGCGCCTGAAGCCCGAAGCGCGCACATTGGGCCTGACTTTGGAAGATGTCGCCAGTCAGGTCCGCGCGGCGTTTTTCGGTGCAGAGGCGGTGCGCGTGCAGCGTGGCCGTCAGGATGTGCGCGTTTATGTCCGCCTGCCAGCCGAAGAACGCAATGCAATAGCAGATGTCGACCGTTTGAGAATTCAGGTGCCTACTGGTGGTTTTACCACGCTGGCTTCAGTGGCTGAGGCGAGCTTTACCGAAGCGCCTGCCACAATCCGCCGCGAAGATGGTCGCCGCGCTGTGACGATCACCGCCGAAGTGAACGAACAGGCGATTTCGGGCGACGATGCGAATGCTTTTATCGAAGCCGAGATCATGCCGGGCATCGTCGCTGATTTTCCGTCGCTGCAATATGAATTTGGCGGCGCACAGGAGCAACAGCAGGAAAGCTTTGCCGATCTGGGCGGGGCGTTTCTGATTGCGCTGATCACGATCTATGGGCTGCTGGCGATACCGTTCCGGTCGTACACGCAGCCGCTCGTCATCATGGCGGCGATACCCTTTGGTCTGGTTGGCGCGCTGTTCGCGCACTTTCTGCTTGGCATCCCACTTGGTATTTTGTCTCTGTTCGGGGTGGTCGCCCTGGCAGGGGTGATCATCAACGGGTCCCTGGTGATGATCGACTTCTTTAACGAGAATCTCGCCAACGGGATGGGAGAGGACGAAGCCATCGTCGATGCGGCCAAATCACGGTTCCGCCCGATCATGCTCACCGCTTTGACAACGTTTCTTGGCGTTGCGCCGATCACGTTCGAGACGAGCAAACAGGCGCAATTTCTGATCCCGATGTCCGCCAGCCTCGGTTTTGGCGTGTTGATCGGGACAGCACTGCTAATGTTTGTGATCCCCGCTCTGGCAATCCTGCATGAGCGGGCGCGGCGCGGGATAGGGAGCTTACTGCAGGGTTAGGCCGACTTGGCATATGCAAAAATGCACCGTTGCATACGACGCTCTTGCGCTCCAATGCTTTACGCAGTTGTAATGCAATCGCTTTGGACCCGGACCACATGATCGTCAAAATCGCGGCTTTCACGGACGAACAGCAAATCGCAAAGCTCAAAGGTATGCTGCAAGAGCTGGAATGGCGCGACGGGCGCGAAACGGCGGGCAAGATTGCCAAGCAGGTGAAACGCAACCTTCAGGCGATCGTGACGACCGATGCCGGGAAGGCCATCCGCGAGGAATTGAGGCCGCTGATTGCCGATAATCGCGTAGTGAAGGCCGCCGCGCGCCCGCGCCGCATTTCTCCGCTGATGATCTCCAAGACCGGGGATGGCGGCTATTACGGCCCGCATGTCGACAACGCCCTGATGGGCAAAGGCAACAACCGCATCCGTACGGATCTGTCTTTCACGCTCTTCCTGAGCAATTCTGCGGATTATGAAGGCGGCGAACTGGTGATCCACAATGCCGGCGTTACGCAGATGGTGAAGGGGGAATGGGGCCAGTTGGTGCTGTATCCGTCGACCTCGATCCACGAGGTTAAGCCTGTCACCAGCGGAGAACGCGTGGTCAGCGTCGGCTGGATTGAGAGCCTGATCGCAGACCCGGTGAACCGAGAGATGTTGTTTGATATGGAAAATCTGCGGACCAGCCTGCGCCAGAAGCTGGACGCGCAATCGCCCGAATTGCTGACGCTCGATAAAGCCATCGCGAACCTGTTGCGGATGTGGGCACAGCCGTAAAGCGGATGATGCGCCGCGCGCAACAACGTGATTTTGCGCCCTTATTAGACGAATAACATCAATTGGCGGTTGCATACTGCACGTAACATTGGGACAGTGCCTATGCGGGGCCACTTTACAAAAGAGTCGGGCGCAGATGCTCGGCATGACGGGACTTTACAATTGTTGGGGCCGGGCGTGTGATAGTCCGCAGCTTCAAATAATGTCGGTTTGGCTTGGCCAGAGAAGGCCTCTGCCACGCGCGCGAGAGCGGGACTGGCATTTGCGATTGCATCTCATGGGGGTAGGAGATGACAGTAAGAGCAGCGCCGGTGTTGTCCGGTAAAAGGTCCGAAACAGGCCGGGCGGGAGCTGGCGGATTTGCCGTGATCCTTGCCAAAAGGCTGCACGTTATGCGCGTGTTGGCGGCGCTTGGGCTTGTTCTGCTCTATCCTGCCGCAACTGCTAGCAGTTCCGACCGGTATGAAGGTGTCGCGACCTGTGCCGGATCAACCTGTCATGGCCGGGCTGAGGGCAATGGCGCGGTCGTCCGTCAGGACGAGATTGCAACATGGCAGGAACCCTCCTCTCAGGCAGGCGCGCATAGCCGTGCCTATGCCGTTCTGGCCGGGCGTCGGGGTCAGCAGATCGCCGATAGCCTGGGGCTGGGGCGCGCGACGCAGGCGCCTTCTTGCCTGGGTTGTCATTCTACCTATGCGCCCGCTGCCAAACGCGGGCCGCGCTTTCAACTCTCTGACGGGGTAAGCTGTGAGGGTTGCCATGGTCCCGCCGAACGCTGGCTGGCGACCCACTATGCGCGCCCGGCAACGCATGCATCCAATATCGCCGACGGCCTGATCCCGCTCGATCAACCTCAGGCCCGGGCGAACAATTGCCTCGATTGCCATTACGGCTCGGCCAAGAAGGGCCAGTTCGTCACTCACTCAATGATGGCGGCGGGTCACCCGCGTATCTCGTTCGAGCTCGATCTTTTCAGTGCACTTCAACAGCATCACAATGAGGATGATGATTACCGCGCTCGCAAGGGCTCGATGAATTCGGTGCGGTTCTGGGCGGTGGGTCAGGCCGAAGCGGTCAAGCGGTCCACCAGCCTGTTTGCAAAGCCGAAATTCGGCATGGAAGGCGCATTCCCGCAGTTTTATTTCTACGATTGTCACAGCTGTCATCGCACCATCACGGATGCTGCCACGCGCAAGCTCAGCTTTGAGGCAAATCCGGCGCGGCCCATCCCGTTCGGCAATCCGCCGTTCAATGATGAGAATATCATCATGCTGTCGTCTGTTGCGAAGGCTTTGGTGCCGGCGCAGGCGGACGATTTCCTGAAGGCCAGTCGCAATTTTCACGCGGCGATGGGTTCGGGCAGCGCTGATGATGCACGCGGCGCGGCGCAGATGCTGTCCCGTCGGGCGGGTACGCTTTCCAACGCTCTGAGCGCGCGTACCTATGCCGATGTCGATGCGTTTCGCGTGATCGCGATGATTGCGGGCAAGGCGACAAAGCCGCGTTTCACGGATTACTCCGGCTCTGTGCAGGCGGTGATGGCGATTGATACGCTGCTGAATTCGCTGGTGCGTGAAGGGCGCGTAACCGTCGCTGCGGCGGCGAGCATCCGCACGAACATAAATCAGGCCTACAAAGCGGTTGAAGAACCCAACGCATATCAACCCGGCAAATTCAGGGTCGCGTTGGCCTCAGCCTCATCAGCAATTGGCAGACTGCGTTAATCATGGCGGGGGGGTGGAAAAAGCTGGCAGTTGCAGGGGCGCTCGCTCCGATGCTGATCGTGTCCGCATGCGGCGGTGGCGATAGCGGCCCGCAACCCACGGGTGGCGGACAAGGCTCTGGCAATCCGCCGCCAGCACCGCCTCCACCTCCGCCGCCCCCGTCGGGCAATGTGTATTCGGTCCCGGCGGCTGAGAGCCTGAGCGCGGCCGAGGTCGGCACTGTGATCGCGCAGGCCGCCGCGCAGGCGAGCGCGCAGGGCGACGCGGCGACTATTGCCGTGGTGGACCGTGTGGGTAATGTGCTGGGCGTTTTCCGCATGCCTGGAGCCACGCCGACCGCGCTCGTGCCCCAAGCACCCAATGGCCAGAATGTCGATATACAGGGCTTCGCGCTGCCGTCCGAAGCTGCCGCGATCGCCAAGGCGATCACCGGCGCGTACCTTTCCAGCGGCGGCAATGCGTTCTCATCGCGCACCGCGAGCCAGATTGTGCAGGAGCACTTCCCGCCTGCACCCACCACGGCTGGGTTGGAAAGCGGGCCGCTGTTCGGCGTTCAGTTCAGCCAGCTGCCTTGCTCTGATCTTTCGGCGCGCGCGGCAGACGGCATGATCGGACCGCAGCGCTCTCCGCTGGGTCTGGCGGCTGATCCGGGCGGCTTTCCGCTGTACAAAAACGGCGTTGTCGTTGGCGGCGTTGGCGTATTGGCAGATGGCGAATACGGCTTTGATCCCAACACGCTTGATATCGATAATGATGTCGATGAAGTCATCGCGATTGCCGGGACAGTCGGGTTTGAAGCACCCGTTTCAATCCGGGCAGAGCGCATTTTCGCAGACGGCACGCAATTGCGGTTCTCCGACAGTGAATTCAGCCAGGTCGGCAATGTCGCGGGGGCCAGCTTTGCCAGCACGCCAGGCTCGCTGATCGCTGTGCGCAGCTATTTTGACGGCGTCGCTTTGCGCGCGGGCGCAACCTACGGCACCGAGGCTTCGGGCATCCGCCCCTCAACCGCAGCGGAATTCAGCATTTCGGATGCGTTCGTCCTGTCTGACGGGACTGGCGCGAACCGCTTTCCCGTGCGGTCCGGCACGGATGCCGCCGATGTCAACGCAATCAACGAGACAGAAGCGCGCGCCATCCTTGAAGAAGCATTCACGGTGATGAGCCGGGCGCGCGCCCAGATCCGTCGCCCGCTTGATAGCCCCGCGCAGGTTACGATCAGTCTGGTCGATACGCGCGGGCGGATTCTGGGCATTGTCCGATCACCCGACGCGCCGATTTTCGGCACGGATGTGAGCCTGCAAAAGGCGCGTACGGCGAGCTTTTTCTCCGGCGCCTTTGCCGCGAATGAGCTTTTGGCGGCGCAAGGCGAAGTGCCCGAATTTGTACAGCGTGTTCGCACTTTCCTGAATGACCCGAACGCGCTTACAGGCGCATTTGCCTTTGCAGATCGCTCAGGCGGAAACCTTTCGCGCCCGTTCTTTCCCGATGGTGAGGTTGGCACTCCCAATGGCCCGCTTTCGCGCCCGATCGAGCAGTTCAATCCGTTCTCTACCGGCCTTCAGTCGGCGTTGATCCTCGGCAATCTGGGCCAGCACGTCGCTTTTGTGACGGGTCAGTCCAACACGGATACGCCGCGCGGCTGCTCCACTTTGCCGCAGACACCGTCGGGCGGATCGCGGCTGGACAATGGTATCCAGATTTTCCCCGGCTCAGTGCCTGTCTATCGCGGGAATGAGCTGATCGGCGGGCTGGGGGTTTCGGGCGACGGGATCGATCAGGATGACATGATCAGCTTTCTCGGTCTCAACAATGCGGGTGTGCGCATCGGCGGCATCGGCAACGCGCCCAAGGAAATGCGCGCAGACCGTATCGTGGTGCGCGTGGGCAGCCGCGATGTCCGCCTGCGGTACATCAACTGTCCGTTCGCACCCTTCCTTGATACCGACGCGCAGAATGTGTGCGAGGGGCTGTAGGCGATGGCGATGATCTTCATCCCTGCTGCATTGGCGATACAGGTTGCGCCGCCGCCGCAGGAGCAGGCACCGCCACAGGAGCCTTCGCGCGGGGTCGAAGATGCTGATCCAGCTGAGCCCGAAATTGCCGCAGCTGAAAGCGCCACGCCGCCTTCATCCGAGGGGTTGAACCAGACCACGCAAACCGATCCCGAACCGCTTGACCCCGGCAGTATCGAAGGCCGCAAGATTCCGGGTTTCAGGGATTTGCTGCCTGATCCGATTGACCAGACCAACGAAGGCGCAGTGCGTGCCCCGCCTCCGCAAGCGTTCCCTATCGATCAGGTGCCGATCCCTGACCGCTGGCGTCTGATCCAGAGCCTTGATCTGGTGACGGAGGACGTGCTCGATCCGTACAACCAGAACACATATAAGGGCGACCGCCCGATCAATCCGGACAAGGTGCCGTGGCTGCCGATCACTGGCGATGACTGGTTCTTTGTCGCCAACCTCATCAGCGATACGGTGTATGAGCCGCGCACGTTCCCGATCCCCGTCGGCATTCAGACCACGGCCGATCCGGACAGGCTCGATGTGTTTGGCGATGATATCAGCCATGTTTTGTCGCAGACAGTCATCGCCGGGTTCGCTCTGCTGAAAGGCAGCACCGCGTATAAGCCGCCCAGCGTCGAATACCGCGTCACGCTCGCCTACAACGTCAATTATGTCGATGTTCCCGAACGCCGCGTTCTGTTTGTGGAGCCATCCAAGGGGTCCAGCCGCCTTGACCATTTCCTCGGCGTGCAGGAAGCCTTCGTCGATTACCACTTCACTGCGCTCGACAATGACCGGTTCGACTTTGTTTCAATCCGCGCCGGGATACAGCCGTTCCAGGCCGATTTTCGCGGTTTCCTGTTTCAGGATCAGCAATTGGGCATTCGCCTGTTCGGCAACCGTGATAACAACCGCCTGCAATTCAACCTCGCGGCGTTCTGGCGGTTGGAGAAGGACACCAATAGCGGGCTGAATTCGGTTGTGCAGAGCCCGCGCGATGATTTTGTGTTCTTCGCCAATGTCTATCGGCAGGATTTCCTGATCCCCGCGCTGACCAGCCAGTTCACCGTCGCTTACAACCGCAACCGCGAAGCCGACGATATCGAGATTGACGATAACGGTTTCCCCGTCCGGCCCGCTCTGCTCGGTACATTGCGCGGGCGCGAATATGACGTGTTCTATCTCGGCTATAATGCTGACGGGCGGATCGGGCGCATCAACATCACCGCGAGCGCATATTGGGCGCTGGGTGAGGATCGCAACAACTTCTTCACGGATCGCCCGGCAGATATCAACGCTACCTTCGGCGCTGTTGAGCTGAGCTATGACAAGGACTGGATGCGCTTTCGCCTCTCTGGCCTGTATGCTAGCGGCGATGATGATCCCTTTGACGATGTCGAAGGCGGGTTCGATGCGATTTTTGAAAACCCCGTGTTCGCAGGCGCGGATACCTCTTACTGGATTCGCCAGACCATCCCGTTTGCAGGCGGCGGTCGCGCGGTGGCGGTGAATGGCCGCAACGGTATCCTCAATTCGCTGCGCAGTTCAAAAGAGCAGGGCCAGTCCAACTTCAACAATCCGGGCACCATGCTGCTGGGCGTTGGCGCAGACTTCGATATCAGCCCTGAATTCCGCCTCACCGCGAATGCCAATCACCTGTGGTTTGAGAACACGTCCAGCCTGCAAAATCTGCGCGTTGAGGGCTCAATCCCCAAAGAGATTGGTTATGATCTTTCCGCCTCGGCAATCTGGCGTCCCAAATCGAACCAGAACATTGTCGCCCGACTTTCTGCTGCCACTCTGGTTGCGGGTGACGGGTTTCGCGATCTGTTTGACGCGCGCGGTGGCGGGCGCTCGTTCTTCTCCATTCTGGCTAATGTGACGTTGACCTATTGATGATGGCAAACCGCTCTTTCCTGCGCCTGTCGCACCTGTTCCTGGCTGTTGCTGCGCTGATCCTTGGTGCGGCGCTGTTGCAGTCCGCCGCGCAGGCCGCCGGTAAGGAGAAAGCGGTCAAGCGCGATTACAGTGCGGTGTTCGCGCCGCCTGCGCCCGCGCGCCAATCGGTCGCGCAGATGGATGCGAAGTCGGAAGGGTGCAACACCTGCCACATCAAAACCGATGCGCCGACCATGCATGTCTCGCCCGCCGTGCGGCTGGGCTGCACCGATTGCCATGGCGGAAACGCTGCGATCCGGGGCGATTCCGAACTTCCGCATGATCACCCCGATTATGTCGCCGCACGTGATCAGGCGCATGTCCTGCCAAAATATCCGGAGAGCTGGTACTGGCCTTCTTCGGCCAATCCGAAGCGGTCCTATGCGCTGCTCAACAAGGAATCGCCGGAATATGTGAAGTTCATAAATCCGTCGGACTATCGCGTCGCGCGCGAGGCTTGCGGGTCGTGTCACATCCAGTCGATCGAAGCGGCCGAGCGGTCGATCATGGCGACGGGCGCGATGCTGTGGGGCGGTGCGAGCTACAATAACGGCATCCTGCCCTTCAAGAACTACCTTCTGGGAGAGGCCTATACCCGCAATGGCAAGCCGGCGAAGATCGTCTCGCCCACGGGCGCTGATGGCCAACTGACTGAGGACCAAGAAAAGCGCGGCGTGCTTGCGGAGATGTATCCGCTGCCGACATGGCATGTGATCCCGCCGGGCGATGTATTCCGCGTGTTTGAGCGGGGCGGACGCACTATCAACTCGCAATTCCCGGAAATTGGCCTGCCGAACCCGACCGGGCGCATTCAAGCTCTCGAAGAGCCCGGACGTCCCGATCTCAAGCAGTCAAACCGAGGCCCCGGCACCGGTCTGCGTGTCGCGATCCCCGCGCTCAACATTCACAAGACCCGCCTCAATGATCCGTTCACTTGGTTCATGGGCACCAATGATCAGCCGGGCGATTACCGCCATTCGGGCTGTGCCAGTTGCCACGTGGTCTATGCCAATGATCGCGAGCCGCGCCATTCGCTGATCTATGCGAAATATGGGCGCGACGGGCAGACGATCACAGTCGATCCGACGATTGCGAACAAGTACGAGAAGGACAAAAAGCACGGTAAGGGCGAAAAGGATCACGCAAAATCATCGGGCCACGCTGGCGTCAAGCAACCGGGTGTCACCTATGATGAAGAGCCTGCGCTGGACGCATCTGGCGGCTTGAAGAACGCCGAAGACGGCCTGCTGAACTCCGATGGCAAGCCCAAGGAAAAGGGCCACCCGCTCCAGCACGTCTTCACTCGCTCAATCCCGACATCGCAGTGCATGAATTGCCACATGCACCAGCCCAACATCTTCCTGAACAGCTATCTCGGCTACACGATGTGGGATTATGAGAGCGATGCCCCGCATATGTGGCCCAAGGAGCAGAAATATCCGACGGCCGCCGAAGTGCGCGAGGTTATCAAGCGCAACCCCGAAGGCGCCGCCCCGCGCGGCAAATGGGCGGACCTTGATTTCCTTCGCAACGTCTATGATCTGAACGAAGATCTGAGCGACACCCAGTTCGCCGATTATCACGGCCATGGCTGGAATTTCCGCGGCATCTTCAAGCGCGACCGGGAAGGCAATCTGCTCGATGCGGATGGCAATATTGTCGACAATGACGATCCCGAAAAGTGGCGTCGTGAGGGCGAGGAAAAGTTCGTCGAACCCGGCACCAACCCGGGCAAGGCCGTCCATATGATGAGCATCCACGCTGAAAAGGGCATGCAGTGCGCGGATTGCCATTTTGAGCAGGACACGCATGGCAATGGCCTGCTGTATGGCGAGGTCGCAAACGCAATCGAGATCACGTGTAAGGATTGCCACGGCACTGCCGATGCCTATCCGACGCTGCGCACCAGCGGGCCAGCTGCCCCGCCCAAGGGGCATAACCTTGCCCTGCTGCGAAACCCCGATGGCCAGCGCCGCTTTGAATGGATCGACAATGGCGATGGCACACGCAAACTAATCCAGCGCTCTATCGTTGATCCCAAGATTGAATGGGAAATGAGCCTTGTGAAGGACTCAGTCGATCCCGAGACACCCGAATTCAACGCCAAAGCCGCGCGCGCCAAACTGATGAGCAAATATGGTGCGGAAACGGGCAATTTTGAATTCGGCGTCGGCATCGCAGAGGAAGACCGCGCGCATGACAGCGAGGAAATGGCGTGTTTCACCTGCCACCTGTCATGGACGACAAGCTGCGGCGGTTGCCACCTGCCTATCGAGGCGAACTGGAAGACCAAGAGCCACAAATATGAGGGAGGAGAGACCCGCAATTTTGCGACCTACAATCCACAGGTTGCCCGCGATCAGATGTTCCAGCTCGGTAAGCACCAGACCACCAAGGGCAGTCAGGTCGCTCCGGTCCGCTCGTCATCGGCGCTGGTTCTGACATCGACCAACATCAACCGCGAACGCATCTATGTGCAACAGCCGCCGATCAGCGCGATCGGTTTCTCAAGCCAGGCGTTTGCACCGCACTTCCCGCACACGGTCCGTCTGACAGAGACAAAGACCTGCTCTGATTGTCACTTGTCGGACAAGGAAGACAACAATGCGATCATGGCGCAGTTGCTGCTGCTCGGTACGAATTACGTGAACTTTGTCGGGATGCACGCTTTCACCGGTCTGGAAGGCGGATTGACCGCCGTTCGCGTCACCGAATTTGAAGAGCCCCAGGCAGTGCTGGGGTCATACCTGCACAAATACGCATATCCCGACTATTACGACCTGCATGTTGAGCGGAACGGGCGGGAATTGAAGAAATGGGTGCGCGGCAAGAGCTTTGACAAAGGCCTCTCGGGGGAGACCAAGGCGTTTGAGGAATTCGTCAACGTCCATGAAGGCACGAAGGATCGCGTGGGCTGCCTGCAATTGCGCGGCGAGTATCTGTTCGTGGCGGAAGGCAGCGGCGGCTTTCAGGCGTATGACGTTGCCTCTATCGCGAACAAGGGCATTTCCGAGCGTATCATCACCGCGCCGTTCTCACCTTTGGGACACGACACCCATGTCGATACCACAGACGCGACCTGCATGGCGCTGGCGACGAACCAGCCGATTGCGCCGGACCGTTCGACTGCCGAACTGCGTGAGCTTAATCAGGAGCAGGCGTTCCTTCCGATCTACAATTACGCCGCAATTTCGGATGCGGTGGAAGGCCTGATCCTCGTCAATGTGAATACGCTGGCTGACGGAGAATTCCGCAATAACAAGCTGGACCGTGAGACATACGCAGATGGTTCGGATGCATGGAACCCGGACGGGATGCTAACGGGCGCGAGCCATATCCAGTTGGCGGGCGAAGTGGCCTATATCACTGCGGATGCTGGCCTCGTCGTGGTCGATCTGGCTGATCCCAAATCGCCTAAGCTCTCCGCAGTGCGATCGCTCACTGATGCGCGCGCCAGTGCGATCCAGTTCCGCTATCTGTGGGTGACGGATGCCGAGGGTGTGAAGCTGTTTGATGTGACGGACCTGCGCAACCCGATCGCGCGGCCGCAGGCGACTGTGGCGCTGGCCGATGCAAAGCGGCTGTATGTGGCGCGCACCTATGCCTATGTCGCGGCCAAGCAAGACGGTTTGGTGATCCTTGATGTGACCAATCCGCTCGTGCCCAAGGTTGATCAGAAAGTGACGCTGGGCGGGGCTCTTAATGATGCCGAGGACGTGATCGTTGCATCTACCAATGCCTCCCTGTTCGCCTATGTGGCGGACGGTGTGAACGGCATGAAAGTGCTGCAACTGACCTCGCCTGACAGTCAGCGCAATTTCTATGGCTTTAGCCCGCGCCCGGTGCCTGAACTGGTCTCCTTTGTGAAGACGCCGACGCCTGCGATTGCCCTGTCCAAAGGGTTGGACCGTGACCGCGCGGTCGATGAGACGGGCGGGCAGATGGCGATCTTTGGCAGGCTGGGATCGCGACCCTTTACCCGGAACGAAATGGAGCGGTTGTTCATGACCCGATCGGGTGTGCCCTGGAAGGTTTCCGACGATGTTGATATGGATCGCTGGGTTGGCCGCGCACCGGTTGGCGCTCAGGAACCAGCCCAGCAAAATGCCGGTCGTCGTGAGGATGAAGTCGACGAAGCCGGCGGGGAGCGGCTTGGCGGCTGAGTTCCACGTTCACGGGGTTTTTGTTGGTGAAATACCGACGCGGTGGCTCATTCAGGGTGCGCTGGACCGTGAACGGGCGCATTCTAATTTCCCAAAATTGGAATATTGAGTCGCGCGCAGGGCGCCGTCACGCGCTGCGACACTCGCTATTTGCGCTCGGCTGCGAGGCCCTGCATCATCGGCACCAGATTTTCGGAATAGACCGCCAGTCGCGTCCAGTCGCCCACCGGCTGCACATGGCTGACGAGGTTGCCGTTCTTCCAGCGATGCAGCGCATAGGCGGGGGGCTCTGCATCCACGATCCCGCGCCCATCGGCCTTGTGAAAATCGACAGGGCGCAGATCCAGCGACACCGCCGGAGCGACCGCCGGGGTGACAGCCACCGGAATGCCTTCAAACACGGATGAAACAGGGCGGTGCAAGTGACCGCACGCGATGCCCACAATCTGGCTTTGCCCGGTGATGCATGCGCGGAACCGTTGCAGCCACGCCTCGTCAGGGCGCGGGTCCATCCAGTCGATCCCGGCGATGACCGGCGGGTGATGCATCACAATCAGAGTAGGCGTGTCAGGATGCGCTGCCAGTTCGGCCGCCAGCCACGCGGCGCGCGCTTCACAAAACGCGCCGCCGTGCCGCCCATGCTGAAGTGTATCGAGGCACACAATGCGCAAGTCCCCCACCTCAATCGCATATTGCATAAAGCCGTCCGCCGTAGGGCAATCAGGAAAGGCATCCAGCAAGCGGTCGCGATTGTCATGGTTGCCCGTCATCACGTGGATCGGGAAATCACATCGTGCGAGTGGCTGTTTGAAACGCTCGTAACTGTCAGGCGCGCCATTATCCGCAAGGTCGCCGGTTAGGATCAGCAGGTCAGGCTTCACCGACTGGGCGAGCAGATGATCAATCGCCATGCAAAAGCGCAGGTAATTGAATTCCTCGTCCCCCGCCTCCGGCTCAAACCCGACATGTGTGTCGGTTATCTGAGCGATAAGGACGCTGTCAGCGCTGCTCCCCATAGACCTTCCCCTCACCGCTAATCCTTGAACATTGCGGAGAGAGATGCAACCGAATCCGTCTCGCGCCCACGCTCTCGTCCTCTGGCACCTTCGGGCGTGGATTGCAGGATGGGGTGGTCGCCGGGCCATGGATTGGTTGGCGTGTGATAGCCGTGGCACATCGCGCAGGTTGAGGGGACTTCGTCGTCCTTGACTGCCACCGTCATGGCGCGGCTGGGCAGCACTTCGCCGATATGGCAGTCGCGGCAGCTCTTCAGGCCCGGCAGCAGCAGATCGGTCGATGCTTTCGATGTATTGGCCTCATGGCAGTCGGTGCACTTTTCTTCCTCATGCGCCTTATGGCTGAAGAAGCCGTGCTGCATATACCGGTCGGGGATGTTGACCGGCACCAGATCGGGGCGTCCATCTGTGCGGGTGTTGATATGGCAGTCACCGCATGTTCCGCCCGGCATCAGGGCGCGATTGATGCTGATGAGCGAGGAGGCAGGGCGACCGAAATTGACGGCATAGGTTCCACCGCGCGCAAATTGTCCGGGACGCGTGCGGCCACGGGCAACCGGGCTGACGGGGCGACGCGGGGACCGGTCAATTCTGGCCAGATCCTCCATCAGATCATCGACATCGCCGTGGCGCAGAGAGGTGAAACCGCTGCCGCTGCGTCCTGAGACAAGGCTGTGACAGCTCTCGCAAGAGTCCTCCATTTCGACCGGTTCGAAGCCGACCTCGTCCTGCGTCAGCGCATGGCAGCTCGCGCAGTCGAGTGGCTCTTCATAATTGGGCAGGCTGATCGCCATCCGCGCAACGCCGCCTTGCGCATCCATGTGAATGTCATGCGGGAATTTAAGGCCGCTTTTCTCTTCGATTTTCTTGTCGAGGCTGACGCGGACGGGTTCGTCCTGACCATAGGCGGTGTAGAATGTGGGGCGGAATTGCGGGTGCTTTTCACCGAAATTGTTCGCATTGCCAAAGCCGACATCGGACAGTCGCGTATCGAGCGCATCATGACAGTCGGAGCAGAATTGCTGCGTGGCGGCCTGCTGGCGCACTTTGCCTTCGTGTTCCAGATGGCATGATGTGCATGATCCGGGTCCTTCCTTGCCCAGAGTCTGCGCCACTGCCCATTGCCATGCCTCACCCGCAGGCAGCGGGGCCATACCCTTGGCAAGGCGCGGTTTGGCGGCGTGTTCGCCCAGTTCCTCGTGACAGGTGAGGCACGTATTATCCTGCACTGAAACGAACGGGGTGGCGTGGCACGCCTCGCAATTGTCCTTCAGATCATGGTGCGCAAGGCTTAGCTCGCCAGAGCTCCACGTGCTGTCAAACGCGACCTGATCGACCATTGGGGCAGGCTCACCCGGCGCGGCTTTGTCGCGGGTAAGGTGGGTGAACACCGGAATGCTGAGCAGCAGCACAAGGATGGCAAGCGAGAATACCCACGCCATCGCCCGTTTGGAGGGCAGGGCGCTGGCGAGAGCGAACCCTGCCACGGTATCAACCTTTGCGCCCTTTTCCTCGGCCTGCTTGATTGTGATGCTGATCGCATCGCCGGCCTCTTTGGCAATGGTCAGGCGGGAGGAGCCAAGCTCAATCTCTGCGCCGGTTGCGGGATCGACCGCCGCCTTGCTCACAACTCTGCCATCGATGCCAAAACCCAGCGTGCCGAGCGCCTCGACCTGCAATCCGCCATCGGGCAACTGGTTGATGCTGATATGGCGCTGTTCGACCGCCAGATCAGGCAGGTGAATGTCGTTTTCCGCCGCGCGCCCTATGAACAGGCTGGACTGATAGACGGTGCGTTCGCGCACCATTTCGCGCCCGGCGGCGGTGTAATCAATGGTGCGGATCAGGAATGACATGGGTTCCGCCTCACCAATAATAGAACACGCTCACGATATGTGCGAGCAAAGCGGCCAGCAACGCAATGGTCGCAGGCACATGGATAAACAGCCATACTTCGAGCAGCGCACGGATGCGCAGGTGGCGGCGGATTTGCGCCAGCTGGTCAGAGCGGCGGGTAAGCAGGGTGTGGACCTTTTCGGTCGCTTCATTGCCTGAGGCGGTATCGAGATTCTTGAGCGCGCTGGCCGTTGCGCAGCCGGGATATGAACCTGCGAGGCGACCCCATGCCCCGCCATAGAAAATATCCTGCTCCAACGCGCCGATCACCAGATCGGACTGGTCACGGTTCAGCGGCTGCGCCGCGGTTTCCAGCTGCCGGTCAATCGCGGTCAGCGCCTCCACCATCTGCGTGCGGGTCATTTCATTGCGGTTGGAGGAAAGCTTGGCCGGCAGGGTCGCATAGACCGCGACACCGTAAATGCCGGTGACGATGACGATGATCATCAGTGCATAGGCAAGCGTGTGGACGTTCCAGCCGAACTGGAAACCGGTGTGCAATGTGCCCACCACGATCAGCGACAGGCCCAGATAGACATGCGCACTGGTCCATGACTTCAGGCTCCAGTGCCCCGGCGTCGGGCGGCGTTTTCTGAGGCCCAGCAAAGACAGCCAGATGATCAGCAGAACACCGATTGTACCCAAAGTGTAGCCATACCAGCTGCCACCATTGGGGCGCGGGTCCTGATCAATCATGACATAGCCCGCAATGCACACGCCGCATAAGGCGAGCGCGACCCAGAGATAGCGGAAATATTTGTGCTTCAGAAAGCCGACATGATCGGCGTTGCGGGCCTTTTCGCGTTGCTTGAACGTGTTCTGGGAGGCTTTCTGGGAGGCTGCGGTCACTGCTCGACATCCTCCGTCAGTTTGGTGAATGTCAGGAACTTGTCAGGCGCAACGCGGATCGCGGCACCAGTCGGGCAGGCGCGCACACATGCCGGGCCGCCTTCAACCCCTGCACACATGTCGCATTTGATCGCCTGTTTGGGCTGTTCGGGATCGCCCTTTTCCTTGCGCCATTTGTAGGACGCTTCGCCTGGTCCCGGTCCGCTGCCGAACAAGAGCCATTTGAGCAGTGACGGTTTCTTGGGCGGTTTCGGGTCCATCCGAATCACGCCGTAGGGGCAGTTGCGCTGGCAATTGCCGCATCCAATGCAGGTCTCGTCAATGAAAACCTCGCCATCGGGGCCGCGCTGAATTGCGTTGGGCGGGCAGTCGGCCATGCAATGCGGGTGCTCGCAATGGCGGCAGGATGTCGGCACATGCAGGTGCGCGTAGGTCCGGCCCGCCTCCCGATCGAGGCGGGAGAGGCCATCATGGCTGTCCGCGCAAGCATTCTCACAATTATCGCAGCCGATGCACAGCTTTTCGTCGATCAGCAGAACATCGGTCGCCTCGCCCAGGCCTTCATCAACCAGGAATTGTGCGGTTTCCGAATAGAGATCGACCGCGCCGTCAAAGTCATCCTTGCGGCTTTCGATGAAGGCGGTGGTTTTGCGCCGCCCGTCCATCTCTTTCATCGCCTTTTCGCGCAGGGCAGGGTTGTTATCGAGCAGCGCGACAAAGGCATCGCCGGGCAGTTTGATCACTTCGGATTTGATCGCGGCTTTCACCGTGGCAGTGCGCAAGCTGCCATCTATCGCGGCCATTTCCCCGACATAGGCTCCGGCGGGCAGATAGGAGAGGAACACCGGCTTATCGCCCAGCGCCTTTTCCACGATCATCGACCCGCGCCGGATGATGTAGACATCCTTGTCGTCTGCGCCTTCCGTGATCAGGGTTTTGCCCGCGCGCACTTCCTCAACTTCGGCCGCCTCGACCAATGGCGCAACATCTTCGCGCGTCAGGCCCGATCCGAACATTTGCAGCAATTGCCGCTCCACCGCGATGGCGTTGACCACGCGGCTGGCTTCGGGCGATGTCGCGATGAGTTTGAGCGCGGCGGTGCGCGACAGTTCAATCGCGACAAGGGTTTCGGCCGCACGGATCGTGGAGCCGCGGCGGCGGCCCGAAATCAGCCCGACCTCGCCAAAGATGGAGCCTTGCTCAATCGGGACAGTCACCGACGGATCATTCGGATTGATCTCAACCGCGACAGACCCTTCGGCGATGGCGAACATTGATGATCCCGGCTCGTTCTTGCGAAACACCACATCGCCGGGCGCATAGGCATGGCAGGTAGAATCGAGCATCAACTCGCGCAATTGCAGCGAGGACAGATCGCCAAAGATGCGCACATTGCTGCCGAACACGTCCAGCCAATGCTCGACCGAGTGATCACCCGGCAAGGCGGCGAATTTCTCCGCCAGGATTGGCTCATCGGCAGGCTTTAGATCGCTGTTCCCGTTCAGGAACTCGATCACGTCATAGCCCTGGTTCATGCAATGCTTGATCAGCGGATAACCCGCCAGCGCGCCGATTACATGAATGCCCGCTTTGGTCGTTTCAAAGGCAGGTGTCAGCTTTGGAAATGCGCCGCGTTCCTCGCTTGTGAATTCAATACCCATCGCCTCGACAAAGCCGCGCGGGGGCTGTGATCCGGTGCGCGCGATGATGCGGTTGCACGGAATTGTCTCGGCTCCGTCGCGCGTTTCCAGCACCAGTTCACCGTCTTTGACTTCCGAAGGGCTGGTTTCGCGCCGCACGCTGATGCGGCCATCCTGCTCTGCCTCCTCAAGCAGTTTGACATTCGCGCCCTTGGCCCGGGCAAAACTGTCACGCCTGTTCAGGATGGTGACGACATTGCGCTGCGCATCATCGGCGGCGAGGCCCAGTGCATTCTCGATCCCCGCATCGCCCGATCCAACGACAGTGATATGTTCGTCGAAGTATTCACCGGGATCGTCCAACTGATACTGGATCATCGGATGATCTGAACCGGGGCAGCGCAGCATGTTGGGATTGCCCTGTGTGCCGATGCCCAGCACGATCGTCTCGGCCCTGATCAGGTCNCCTGCCTTGGTGTGGATTTCAAAGCCGCCTTTTTCGCCTTCGACCATCGTCACCTCGGCGTTGAGCTTTACGTTGACCTGCATCGCTTCGATCTGGGTGTCCCACTTACCGAGGATGGTCTCACGTTTGCCCGCGTCAAACTCCAGCCCGCCTTCACCGCCCTTGTCCCCGCCAGAGCGCAGGACGAGGTTGGAGGGCGTCGCCATGACGTGCTTGCCCTTTTGATATTTGAAGATCGTGTCCGAGAGGTGATCGGTTTTTTCAATCAGGACATGGCTCATCCCCAGCGATGCTGCATGTGCAGCCGCGCTCAATCCCGCAGGTCCAGAGCCAATAATGGCGACTTTATACAAGTCCGACAATCTATCCCCCCCTTTCGGATAGATTTGATCCCCGCAAATGCGGGAAAAGAAACAATAGACAAACGCCGTTGTTTTACCAGAGGCAATTGCCCGATTTTCCGGGCGATGCTACGGCCTCGATATGGGTTCTGATAGTGAAAACGCGTCACAAAGTAGGTCCGCTGGCGCTGGCGGTGCCGTTGATAGTGCTTCTGGTGGTGCAAAGGCTGCATGGCTGCTGCTCGGAGCGGCGGTCATTCTTGCAGCAGGCTCAATCGGCTACAACGTGATGGGTGCAGGGGACGATGATCCGGTGGTGTCATCGGGCGAAGCGCCACCGCCTTCAATCGCCGAACTGCGCGAGGCGGCGGAGGCCGCTGGCGATGATGCCAAGCCGTGGGGCGAACTCGCCTACGCGCATTTCGTCGAGAAAGACTTCACCGCCGCTGCCAAAGCGTATGAGCGCGCGGTTGAACTAGACGCGAATGAAGCGGTCCTATGGTCGGCACTGGGCGAATCCCTCGTCTATGCCAGCGACCAAAAAGAGGCCGCCGCCGATCCGTTGCCACCCGAGGCCGTGGCCGCGTTTGAAAAGGCTGTTTCGATTGACCCCAGCGATCCACGCGCGCGGTATTTTCTGGCCGTGAAACAGGACCTGGCAGGCGATCATGAGGGCGCGATTGCAAGCTGGCTCAAACTGCTGAGCGAGAGCCCTGTGGGTGCCCCGTGGGAGCGCGATCTGGTCGGCACGATCCAGCAGGTCGGAAAGATCAACGATATTGACGTGGAAGCGCGGTTGGCTAAGGCAATGGAAGGCCGCCTTCCGCCTATCGCGGTGCCGGGCTCGGGCGCGGTCGCAGGCGAAGCCGCATCGGGCAGTGTCGGCGGGCCAACGCAGGAACAGATCGCTGCCGCCTCGTCCATGTCAGCCGCTGACCAGCAGGCCCAGATCGAAGGCATGGTGGCGATGGCCGAAGAGAAGCTGAAGGATGATCCCACCAATCTGGATCGGTGGGTGATGGTGATGCGCAGCCACGCGATGATGGGCAATCCGGGCAAGGCGAAAGCGACTCTGGAAGCGGCGGTCGCCGCGAACCCGGAGAACGAGGCAGGCCTGAGAGAACAGGCGCGGTCGCTGGGGGTTCAGTAGGCAGCGCTCCCGTTCATCGTGGAAGTTTATGGGGCTGTTCGAACCCGTTTCGCTGTAGAGTTTGTGGTCGGTTTTACTGTGAGTTGCGGTAGAGCAAGTCATAGTGCGGAGAGCCGCGAAAGCAGACGTATTTTTGCTGCGACCTGACTGGCCGCTAACGACCCTTTAGCAGGCTTTGTGCACGACGAGGGTGTTGTCGCTCAATTTGTGAGCGCTAAGAAAAATAAGTTCACGCAACTGGCCATCTTCGGGAAGGTTGAGGCCTGAGAGATCGGCAATGCCGACGATCTCGTCTTCGGTCTTGCGCCGAGCGAGCTCGACACGGTGCGGCACAATCCGATCTGCGCTGGCAAAGGAATAGAACGCCTGAACAACAGGCTTTGCGCTTTCTTTGGGGTCTTCGTCGATCACCATTGCCAGCTTATCGCTGCGCAGGCGTACGAATGATCCGACCGGATACAACCCGACCGATTCAATGAAAAGCCGCAGAATATCTGTGTCGAATGCTCCCTCTATCGCCAGAAGCTTCTGGATTGCCAAAGCGGGGTCAAGGGCCTCTGTCGCATCGGTTTGCGTCAGCATATAATCGAAAGTGTCGCAAATCGCTGCCATCCGGCCGACCTGCCCGATGTCTTCTTGCGCAAGCCCATTTGGAAAGCCGGTGCCGTCAATCCGCTCGTGATGGTGAAGGCATGCATCCAGGACCGCTTCGGGGAGGCTATCGTCGTTCTGCAATACTCTATGGCCGAGGGTCACATGCTGCTGCCAGATTTTCGGATCGGCATTGCGATAGTCACCTCCACGCGGATTAAGGTCTTTCGGCAGATAATTCGTCCCGATATCAAGGAACAGACCGGCGAGACCGGCTTCGTAGACCGCTTTTTCGCACAGCTTCATCTGTCGGCCGAGCGATACCATCAACGCGCTGACAGCCAAGGCGTGACGAAAGATTAGTTCATTTTGTAGCTTGCAGCGCATGAGCCCTGCGAAAGCCTGCGGATTTCGTCGGACCGAACCAAGAATATCTTTAACCACCGGTTCCACCGCACGCACATTAAGCGCTTTGCCAAGCCGCGCTGCGAGGAAGGCTTGTCGCATATTGTCTTTCGCCTTTTCGGCGATTTTCTGGGCGGCATGCAGTTCTTTTTCGGTGCTTGCTGGTACGATTGGTTTGGGGACTACAGACCTGCGAGACTTGATCCCGTTGATCCGTATTTTCGGACTTGGCCGACCTGAGTCTTTTGGAGTTGACCGCTGTGCTGGTTGGCGAGTGATATCCTTACCCTTAGAAGTGTCGATCACCACTTCTTCCAGCCCGCTCGATTTAAGCGTGCGCAGTTTGTCTTGGGTCTCAATCATAAACCGTCCCTTCCAGAACGGGTGTTCGAACCAGTTACCTTCCATTTTGTGCACGAACATACCCAATTCCAGATCAGAAAGTGCGATACGCTTTAACATGAATTGAGGCTCTCATCGTTCGACACAAACACTCTTCCAAATGCGCAAAACTCCGGTCGATCCGCTTAGTGTGCGCATAGGTGCTTTTACGCATTCGAGGTGCGAACAAGCAGACAGGGGCGGATGCAGGAGCACCTGCGGTGCACAAGGCGCGCTCTTGCTTTAGTTGAGAGAGTTCTGCGGGCGGGGACTGGTCCGCTTTCAACCCCAGTTTTTGTATCACGGGTTTACAGAAACCACGTCGGCTTTTGGGGCAGGGGAGCTAGGATAGTTTCAACGCAGTCATTTGGACGACACCGGCGCGCTACGCACTTCCAAGCAAAAATGTGGTACGAAAAACAAAAGGGCCGCTCCCTTATCGGAAGCGCCCCTTTTATCGTGTGTCCATGATGCCTTCGCTTACACCACGCCGAAGGCCAGCATCGCATCGGCCACCTTCTTGAATCCCGCGATGTTCGCGCCCTTCACATAGTCGACATAGCCGTCACCTGTGTCGCCATATTCGGTGCATTTGTCATGGATGCCGCCCATCAGATCGGTCAGCATGTCGCCAAGGCGTTCCTGCTTCCAACTGACGCGCTCTGAGTTCTGGCTCATTTCCAGCCCGGAGACAGCCACGCCGCCTGCATTGGCTGCTTTACCAGGGCCGTACATAATCTTGGCGTCGTGGAAGACTTTTACACCGTCCAGAGTGGTAGGCATGTTTGCGCCTTCGGAAACCGCGATACAGCCATTGTCGACCAGTTCCTTCGCCTCTTCCTCGTTCAGCTCATTCTGGGTTGCGCAGGGCAGGGCCAGATCGCAGTTGACGTTCCATGGCCGCGCGCCTTCGTGATAGGTCGCACTGGTGAAGTGATCGGCATATTCGCTGATCCGGCCGCGCTTTACCGTCTTGAGGTGCTTGACCCAGTCGATCCTTTCCTGATCGATGCCCTCAGGATCATGGATGAAGCCGCCCGAATCCGACAGTGTCAGAACCTTGCCGCCCAGTTGCACGACCTTTTCGGCCGCATGCGTCGCAACATTGCCCGATCCTGAGATGACCGCGGTCTTGCCTTCCACATCGTCGTCTTTGTGCTTCAGCATGTTTTGCATGAAATACACCGCGCCATAGCCGGTCGCTTCAGGCCGCATCTGCGATCCGCCATATTCCTGCGCTTTGCCGGTCAGCACGCCTTCCCAGCGATTGGTCAGGCGTTTGTATTGGCCAAACATATAACCGATCTCGCGCCCGCCCACGCCGATGTCACCTGCAGGCACATCGGTATTCGGCCCGATATGGCGATAGAGTTCGGACATGAAGCTTTGGCAGAACCGCATCACTTCGCTGTCGCTCTTGCCCTTCGGATTGAAGTTTGCGCCGCCTTTACCGCCGCCCATGGGCAGGCCGGTGAGCGAATTCTTGAAGGTCTGCTCGAAGGCGAGGAACTTCAACACGCTCTCGGTCACCGTCGGGTGAAACCGGATGCCGCCCTTATACGGGCCGATGGCGTTGTTGTTCTGGACGCGCCAGCCGCGTTGCACGCGGATGTTGTGATTATCGTCCTCCCAGCAGACGCGGAAGGATACGATGCGATCAGGTTCCGCAATGCGGCGCAGGATCTGTGCCTCGTGATACTGAACCTTGTCTTCCATGAAGCCGTAGATGTCCTGAGCGACTTCCTGAACAGCCTGAACGAACTCGGTTTGCCCCGGATTGCGCTTGGCTACGCCTTTCATGAATGTTTCAAGATCTACGTGATCGGATACGGCCATGCTCTTATTCTCCCCCCAAAGTGAAACCCAAATGAACCTGCGCGACCAACGCCGATTGCGTCAGCCCGGCTCTAACCCCAACCCGTTTTCGCACAATTGAGCGCGGGTTATCTCTCTAATGTCTGCGGCGCGCAAGGACCCAGTTCACACTCCGCCGGCCAACGCGCTGGACTTGCAATCGAGCGACAGGCCTTTAGGACCATTAGCTCGACACACCGCCGATATGCGCTTTGGCGTCGTTCTGTATGCAGGAGCATGGCGGGGGGACATTGTAATATTTGGCCATTTGTGGCCATGTTTAGATTGCGGCGCGTGCGATCGCGTCAGGGCCAATCTGCCGCGCCTTGCGGTACGAACCGGCCGGACGGGGATGAAATGGCTACCAAGAGCGGCGATCTAATGTCGCAGACAGACTTACCGATCGAACCTCCCATGGTCGACCTCCCGATTGATACCCATGACCGTGGATTCTACGATGGTTTCAGCCGGGAAGTAACGATCCCGGCAAAGATCATCGTGTCGCTGATTATCCTTTGGGCGATCTTCTTTCCGGTCAGCGCGATGGAGACGCTCGATTCGGCCAATTCGTCGATCATCTCGATGTTTTCTGCATGGTATGTCTATCTGATCGCGGCGCTGGTTCTGGTGTGCGTGTTCCTTGCGCTGTTGCCGCAATCGGGCCGTCTGCGACTGGGCGCGCCGGGTGAGGCGCCAGAGTTTTCGCGCTTTTCCTGGTTTGCGATGCTGTTTGGCGCGGGGATCGGCATCGGTATGCTAACCTTTTCAACCGGAGAGCCGCTTGCGCATTTCTCCAACAATCCTGACATTATTCGCGGCCTGGTTGAGCCGCGCTCTGCCGAGGCGGTTCGATCTGCCTATCTCTATACCTTCCTGCATTGGGGCTTTGGTGCATGGTGCACCTATGCGCTGGTCGGACTTGGGATCGGCTACGTCTCTCATCGGCGCGGCCTGCCTCTGACGATCCGGTCCAGCCTTGCGCCATTATTCGGAGAGCGCATGTCGGGAATTTCCGGACACGCGGTCGACGTGGTCGCCGTGGTGGCAACGATACTGGGCGTCGCCTACACGCTGGGCTTTGGCGTCGAACAATTTGTCGCCGGACTTTACCGGATCGGCATGGGTGACTGGCTGATGGTCGAAAATGCCGACGGCACCGGTCTGACATCATCTGTGGCTGCGATTGTGACCGCGCTGATCGTGCTGGTCGGGGCATCCACGCTCAGCGCGCTTTCAGGTGTCGGGCGGGGCATCAAATGGCTTTCCAACCTCAATATGGGGCTGTCCTTTGCGCTGCTCGCGTTATTTGCGACAGTGGGGTCGGGCCTGTTCGGGCTTATATTGTTAGCCACCGCGACGTGGGACTATCTGATCACTTTGCCTCAGCAGACGCTGACGATCTTTGGATCGGACGGCAGCGAAATGTCTGATGCGCTCGTCAATTGGCAGCAAGTGTGGTCTGTGTCCTACTGGGCGTGGTGGATCGCCTTTGCGCCATTTGTCGGCATGTTCATTGCACGTATTTCACGCGGGCGGACCTTGCGCGAATACATTCTAGGCGTGGCTCTGGTCCCTTCGCTGATGTGCTTCGTATGGATGACGCTGGTCGGCGGAACGGCGATTGATCTTGAACTGGCTGGGATCGCCAACGGCTCTATTGTCGATGCGCCGATGGCGGATCAGCTTTACGCGACGCTCGCCGCGCTGCTCAGCCCGGGTGTCGCGATGATTGTGTCCGGCATGGTCGTCATCCTGCTTATGACGTACCTTATAACATCCGCTGACAGTGCGATCCTGATTGTGAACACGATCAACGGCGCGGGCGATGATGAAGGGGGTCGCCGCTATCACATCGTATTCTGGGGTGTGGCACTGGCGTTTGTGGTGGGCTCTATGCTGATCCTCGGTGGGATTGAGGCCATTCGGATCACCATGATTATCGGCGCATTACCGTTTTCCTTCGTCGTGGCCGCCATGGCAGTCTCGATTCTGAAAGCAGTGGCCTTTGATCTGGTGCGGAAACATCACGGTGTGCCGACGACGGCAGAGGCGTGCGAAGAGTGGGACGGCAAAACACTCGCGCCGGAATGACTTGGGGCGGCTATATAATCCTTCGAATAGCAAAATTTATACTATGCCTTGATTTAGAAATATTTAAATACAGCGGCAATCTATATAAATAAAAATTCTGCAATAAGCACCTAAAAGATGAACAACTTGAGATATATTTGATATATATTTCAATAGCTTTTCGTGTTGTTATTCTGCAACAATGCAATCTTTGTTGCAATAATTCACTCGTGTGTGGTGGCCAGCCCAACCCCTGCTTGTTAACGGGTCGCTGCACGCGCGCATTTTCTTAAATGTCGCTGCGTATCTAGGGGGCACATGCTGGTGCAGTTTCGCATCGCGGCCCAATTCAATGGCTCAAAGGGGCGTAAGACATGAATATCTACTCGCGGGGCGCGTCAATCGGCGCGCTCGCAATTGCTATCGCATCACCTGTTGTCGCACAGGATGCTGCTCCCGCTCAGACCGAAGCTGGCGCGCAAGCCCAGCGCGGCGGAGTGCCCACCATCGTTGTGACCGCTCAGCGCCGCAGCGAAGACCTGCAGGACGTTCCTGTGGCGGTTACCGCTATCGGTTCGCAGCAGCTTGAAGAGCTGAACATCGACACATTCGAGGACTACCTCGAGCAGATACCGTCGGTAACAGCGGGCGGCAACGGGCCTGGCCAGAGCACGATCTATATTCGCGGCCTTGCCTCCACCACGCCGAACATCACTGTGGCCGGCGTTGCGGGCCTTGCCCCTAACGTGGCGCTTTACCTCAACGATCAGCCGCTTGTGCAGCCGGGCCGTAACCTTGATGTCTACGCCGCCGATCTTGAACGGATCGAAGTTCTCTCAGGTCCGCAGGGCACGCTGTTTGGTGCCAGCTCGCAGGCCGGTGTTGTCCGCCTGATTACCAACAAGCCTAGCCTTTCAGGTCTGGAGGCCTCGTTCTCCGGCGGGGTCAGCTTCACCAAGGGCGGCGAAAGCAGCTATCAGGGCGAAGTCATGCTGAACGTGCCGGTGACGGACACGTTTGCACTGCGCGGTGTTGTTTATCTCGACGATCAGGGCGGCTTCATCGATAACGTCGCAGGCACACGCGACCTGACTGAAAGCGCGCGCTTCCGCCCCGAGGGCACCGTTCGTCGCAACGGCGTTCCGGTGAATGCCAACCGCGCCGGTTTTCAGTCTACCGCCGATCTATCAGGCGTCACCTTCCTCGAAGCTAACAACGCCGGCCTCGCTGAAGAGAACTTCAACGATACGCAATATGCCGGTTTCCGCGTCTCGGCCCTGTGGGAAGTTACCCCGGACTGGACCGTCAACATCTCGCATCAGCGCCAGAGCCTCGAGTCCGATGGCTCGTTCTTCGCTGACCCGGAACTGGGCGGGCTTGATGATCTCGAAATCGAACGTTTTGAGGCCGACCGTCTCGAAGACGATTTTTCGAACACAGCATGGACGGTCGAAGGCCGTATCGCGATGCTCGATGTGGTCTACACCGGTGCCTACACCAACCGTGAAAGCAACCAGCGCGCGGACTACACCGATTACCTGTTTGCCGGACAATACCTGCCGTATTACATCTGTGACGGTTCGGTCAGCTACCCCGGCTCAGCGGCACCCAGTGGCACCTGTCAGGCACCCAACCTGTACATCAACTCGGTTTCCGAAACCGAAGTGTTCACGCAGGAATTGCGTTTCAGCACGCCTGATGACTGGCGAGTGCGGTTCCAGGGCGGCGGTTTCTATTCCGACCTCAGCCTAGAAGAGCGCGTGAATTTCAACTATCCGGGCAATGTCGCGGCCGCTCCCTTTGGCGGCTTCGCGCCAAACTTCCCGCAGACGACCGGTTTTACATCCGATGCCGGTCCGTTCCAGCCCGACACCATTTTCCGCAACGATATCCGCCGCACCGACGAACAGTTCGGCATTTTCGGTGAAGTGGCAGTGGACATCGTTCCCGACCTGCTGACTGCAACATTCGGCGCGCGTTACTACGACGTCGAAGTGGACTTTGAAGGCTCCGCCAACGGTTCGTTCTGCAACGCGGGCGCCGCGCAGGATGCTAACGCGTTCGGGACCGACATTTCTGACCTCTACAATGGCGACGGTGAATTCACCTTTATCGGATCGTGCGACGCCTCGCTTCGCCAGACCTTCGATCTG
>JGI12210J13797_10143264_pt1 | contig 109452 bp, 95 predicted proteins | sample ElkSlonscriptome_3_FD_13797 | JGI IMG/M metagenome (IMG submission 13797) | reverse complement strand
ACTCACCACCGCGAGCCTCAGCACACACCTTCGTCAGCGCCGCCGTCAGCGTCGTCTTGCCGTGGTCAACGTGACCAATCGTGCCGACATTAATGTGCGGCTTGCTACGTTCAAACTTTGTCTTGGACATTGCCTTCGATCCTCAAAAACTAGGTTTTAAATTTAGTAACGATCAGCCTGACAGGATCAACCTGATCTCTTCATCACTTCTTCGGCCACGCTCATTGGCGCTTCTGCGTAGTGCAGAAACTCCATCGAATAGGTCGCACGTCCCTGGCTCATCGAGCGCAGATCAGTGGCATAACCAAACATTTCAGCCAGCGGCACGTTGGCACGAATCACCTTGCCAGCCGGCACATCTTCCATGCCTTGGACCAGACCGCGACGACGGTTCAGGTCTCCCATGACATCGCCCATGTAGTCCTCCGGCGTCACCGCCTCGACTTTCATCACGGGCTCGAGCAGGACCGGCTTGGCTTTCAGCGCGCCATCCCTAAAAGCCATTGAGCCGGCAATCTTGAAGGCCATTTCACTCGAATCGACTTCATGGTAGGACCCATCAAACAGGATCGCCCTGACATCGACCATCGGGAACCCTGCCAGGACACCGTTGTTCATCTGCTCTTCGATGCCTTTGCCAACCGCTCCGATGTAGTCGCGCGGAACGACGCCGCCGACGATCTCATCGACGAATTCGTAACCGCCGCCCTCTTCCATCGGTTCGAGCTTGATTTTGACGTGGCCGTACTGGCCGCGACCGCCAGACTGACGCACGAATTTGCCTTCTGATTCAACGGCAGCGCGAATCGTTTCGCGATAGGCCACCTGCGGCTTACCCACGTTGGCCTCGACGCTGAACTCACGGCGCATACGATCGACGATGATGTCGAGATGCAGCTCGCCCATGCCGGAAATGATCGTCTGGCCAGACTCTTCGTCCGTGTGCACACGAAACGATGGGTCTTCCTGAGCAAGCTTGGACAGGGCAATGCCCATTTTTTCCTGGTCACTCTTGGTCTTCGGTTCAACGGCGACTGAGATCACCGGCTCAGGAAACTCCATCCGTTCGAGCGTAATCACGTTGGACGGGTCACACAGCGTGTCACCGGTGGTCACGTCTTTCAGTCCGACCGCAGCGGCGATGTCGCCAGCGCGGACCTCCTTCAGCTCTTCACGCGAGTTAGCGTGCATCTGAAGGATTCTTCCTACCCGTTCCTTCTTACCCTTGACCGGGTTCAACAAGGTATCACCGGACTTCAGCACGCCTGAATACACGCGCACAAAGGTCAGACTGCCGACATACGGGTCTGTCGCGATCTTAAAAGCCAGCGCGGCAAACGGTGCATCGTCGTCCGAGGGCCGGGTGTCGGCGTTCTCGTTTTCGTCGATCCCGGAAATCGCTTTCACTTCGTTCGGCGACGGCATGTAGTGGACCACTGAATCAAGCAGTGCCTGTACACCCTTGTTCTTAAACGCAGTACCACAAAGCACGGGTACCATGTCGTTGTTCAGAGTGCCGGCGCGCAGGCCTTTCATGATTTCCTCTTCGCTCAGCTCCTCGCCTTCGAGATACTTCTCCATCAGCGCCTCGACGGCTTCGGCTGCAGCCTCGACCATGAACCCGCGAGCGGCCTCGGCGTCCTCGACAAGCTCGTCCGGAATGTCGCGCGCCTCGTAGGTGGTTCCCATGTTGTCCGGGTTCCAGTAAATCGCCCGCATCTTGACCAGATCAATCACGCCCTCAAAATTTTCCTCGGCGCCGATCGGGAGCTGGATTGGAACGGCGTTCGCGCCCAGGCGATCCCTGATCTGCGAAACCACGCGCTGAAAATTGGCGCCGGTACGATCCATCTTGTTGACGAAACACATGCGCGGAACCGCATACTTGGTCGCTTGCCGCCAGACCGTTTCGGACTGCGGTTCGACGCCACCAACGGCACAGAAGACCGCCACCGCGCCGTCGAGCACCCGCAAGGAACGCTCGACTTCAATGGTGAAGTCGACGTGGCCGGGCGTATCGATGATGTTGATGCGGTATTCGGGCCAGTCCTGATCCATTCCTTTCCAGAAACAGGTCGTGGCCGCTGAGGTGATGGTGATCCCGCGCTCCTGCTCCTGCTCCATCCAGTCCATGACCGCATTGCCGTCGTGAACTTCACCGATTTTGTGCGAGACACCCGTATAGAACAGAATGCGTTCCGTCGTGGTGGTCTTGCCTGCGTCGATGTGCGCCATGATTCCGATATTCCGGTAGCGCTCGATGGATACTTTGCGGGGCACGGTTTAAAACCTCGGTCTTCGAAAATCACTGCGTTCACTCGGAACGCGGCAGAAAAATTTACCAGCGGTAATGGGAGAAGGCTTTGTTTGCCTCCGCCATGCGATGAACGTCTTCGCGCTTTTTGACGGCCGAGCCGCGCTCCTCCATCGCATCCATCAACTCGCCGGCCAGGCGTCGCGGCATCGAGGGCTCGCCGCGCTTGCGAGCTGCATCGATCAGCCAGCGCATGGCCAGGGTCTGGCGGCGCTTGGGGCGCACTTCGACCGGCACCTGGTAGGTTGCACCACCGACCCGGCGAGACTTGACCTCGACGGCGGGGGCCACGTGATCCAGCGCCTTTTCGATTACATCGACGGGCTCGGCGTGGCCGCGGCTTTCGATCTCGTCGATCGCGCCGTAAACGATCTTTTCAGCGACCGACTTCTTGCCGCTTTGCATCACCATATTGATGAAGCGGGCGATCATCTCGTTGCCGAATTTCGGATCCGGCAGGATGTCGCGTTCAAAATTCGTGTTCTTGCGTGACATGTCAGATCAACACTCCATCAGCTCTTAGGGCGCTTGGCGCCATATTTCGAACGACCCTGCCGGCGATCACTGACGCCAGCCGTATCGAGACTGCCGCGCACCGTGTGATAGCGCACACCAGGAAGATCCTTCACACGACCGCCGCGAATCAGCACCACGGAGTGTTCCTGCAGGTTATGCCCTTCGCCGCCGATGTAACTGGTCACTTCGAACCCGTTGGTCAGACGGACACGCGCGACCTTGCGAAGCGCCGAGTTCGGCTTCTTCGGCGTCGTCGTGTAGACTCGAGTGCACACGCCGCGCTTCTGCGGTGAGGCTTCCAGCGCCGGCACGTTGGACTTGTATTGCTTCGGCCGCCTTGGCTTGCGGACCAGTTGATTGATCGTCGACATAAGAACTCGTTTTTCAGGCCTTCAGAAAATAAACGACAGACGCGCGCGAGGCGGTCTGCCGAAGAACGGGAATTCTAAGGGGTCGAGCAAGGGCTGTCAAGGACCACCGGGAGCTTCCCGGGCGGGCCCTGCATGTCGCGGCCGGATTGTGGGGTCAGCAACCGAAGGGCCGAACATCGGACGCACGGTGGATCATAGCCCAACTTTCGCAGCGCGGCCAGCCTTATCTTTCAGCCCCCTGCGCTGCGAGTCCACAGATAGCCGTAGACCAGCAGTGAAATGGCGATGTAGAGTGCATCGATCACGCGGCGACGGGCCGAATCACCCCGCGATCGGGTCAGGTCCAGCACCATCTGGTGGATGAGGAAGGTGTAGAGGACGTAGTAGAAAAAGGGAATCGCATGGACGAATGGGGAGAAATCCGATGCCTGCTTTCCGAACCAGGACAGGATCAGGTCGATCTGAGCGTAGATCCCAAACAGGCCGAGGCCTGCGTTGATGAACATCCATCGAACCCGATCGGCACCAAAGATCGCCAGGTAGAAGATCAGATAGATCATGCAGGCGAAACCGCCGTGCAGGTAGAGAAACAGAAGGCCCGGCGAATCGTCCGTGTAGGCCAAGAAGAACCCGGACAGCCCGAAACCACCCATGTGGATGAGGAAGAAGGGGTAGATGAAATACCAGGGCAGGGTGTCGCCAGCCTCGTATTTTTTGCCGTTAATGGTGATGGCTCCATGGAGTTTCACGACGCCTGCTGACTCCCATCTGCAGGCGCTCGCGCATGCCCCTCGTTCGCGCGCCTTGCCTTCGGCTGAATCCAAGTTGCGGCGGCCAGGTCACTTGGCGCCAAAACCATAAAAATCTGAATGGGTCGCGCGATCGTCATGGCTGATCCCGTCTCCTGAGCTTGCGTTGCAACGCCATTGGCGATTCTATGCCCCGCCGGTGCTTCGGTCAGCTCTGACCTGCCACGGTCATTCGATCAATCAGCAAAGAACCTGTCCGAACATTGTTTCGCGGATCGATGTCGTCACCGGCCGCCACCAGGCCCAGGAACATCTGGCGCAGATTACCGGCGATCGTGATTTCTTCCACTGGCCAGGCCAGCTCGCCGTTTTCGATCCAGAAGCCGCTCGCGCCGCGAGAATAGTCGCCGTTGACAAGATTAACGCCCTGCCCCATGACCTCGGTGACCAGCAGGCCGGTGCCGACCTGCGAGAAGAGGTCGCTGGACGAACTCAGCGGTCCATCGATACGCAGGTTTCGCACGCCCCCGGCGTTGCCGGTCGACTCCAGGCCGAGACGCCGTGCCGAGTAGGCGCTCAGCACGTAGCGCGCTAGGACGCCGGCGTCGACCAGGGGTTGTTCTCGCGTGATCACCCCATCGGAGTCGAAATGAGCCGATCCCGCACCGCCCGGCAGCCGTGGCATTTCGACCAGGCTGAAGCGGTCCGGCAAAACCGGTTCACCCAGCGCATCGAGCAGAAAGCTGGATCGACGATAGAGGCTACCGCCCGAGGCGGCACTGACCAGGTGCCCGAGAAGGCCCTTGGCCACTTCTGGAGCGAACAGCACGGGAACCGGACCTGTCGGGACGCGCTTTGCGCCCAGACGACGCACGGTGCGTTCAGCGGCTCGGCGGCCGGTCTGCTCCGGCGCATTCAGATCACCGCGACGGCGGGCGCTGTCCCAGTCGTAGTCACGCTGCATGCCTCCCTCGTCCTGAGCGATCAGAACACAGCTCTGGGAGAACGACGTTGATTTCCTCGGACTGAGGAACCCCAGGGTGTTGCCGTGAACGGACAGGCTGGCCTCGAAAGACACGCTCGCACCCTCTGAATTGGCGATGCGCTGATCGGCCTCACGACCGGCCCGCTCGATGTCGATGGCCCGCTCGGCCAGCGCGTCGAGGGCGATATCATCCGGGTGCCAAAGGTCGAGATCCTTTAGATCGCCGCGGTTCATTGCCTCCACGGATTCGGCGATCAACTGCGGGTCGGCCAGACCGGCGGCTCGATCTCGCTGGGTATGGCGAGCAATCTCCAGGGCGCGCTGCACGCATTGATCGATCACCTCGGCGCGCAGATCGCCGGTCGACGCCGTGCCGCTGCACTGGCCGGCATAGACGGTCACCCTGAGCCCTCGATCACGCGCTTCCTCTAGATGTTCGATTTCGCCGAGACGCACGCCCGACTCGCGCGCCAGACTGGACGAGACGCTGACTTCGGCCTGATCTGCGCCCCCGTCCGTGGCTTGATCCAGCGCGCGCCGAGCAATCGCGATCAACGTTTCCGTTTCGCGTTCCGGATTCGTCAGCCATTCGGCGACGGTCAGGCTGCCTTTCGAGGCCATCAGTGCGTTCCCCCAACGGTCAGCCCGTCGATTCGAAGCGTGGGCTGACCCACGCCAACGGGCACGCTCTGGCCCTCCTTGCCGCAAACGCCCACTCCATTGTCGAGCGCGAGGTCATTGCCGACCATCCCGACCCGGGTTAGCACGTCCGGGCCGTTGCCGATCAGCGTGGCCCCCTTGATCGGGGCCCCGACCTTGCCATCCTTGACCCGGTACGCCTCGGAGGCCGCGAACACGAACTTGCCGGAGGTGATGTCGACCTGGCCACCGTTGAAATTGACCGCGTAGATACCGTCGTCGACCGAGGCCAGAATCTCGCCGGGGTCGTGTTTGCCAGGCAGCATGTAGGTGTTGGTCATGCGCGGCATCGGCAGATGGGCGAAGGATTCACGCCGGCCGTTGCCGGTCGGTTCGACCCCCATCAGGCGAGCATTAAGCTTGTCTTGCATGTAGCCGACCAGCTTGCCGTGCTCGATCAGTGTGGTCATACCAGCCGGCGTGCCTTCATCGTCGATCGCCAGCGAGCCGCGTCGATCAGCCATTGTGCCGTCATCCACGATCGTGCACGCCGGACTGGCGACCTGCTCACCGATGCGATTCGAAAAGGCCGAGATGCCCTTGCGGTTGAAATCACCTTCCAGGCCGTGGCCGATGGCTTCATGCAGCAGCACCCCCGGCCAACCCGGACCCAGCACCACGGTCATGTGTCCAGCCGGCGCATCTTCGGCTCGCAGATTGACTTCGGCCTGACGAACCGCTTCACGCGCCTGGGGCTGCCAGAAATCCGGGTCCATCAGTTCGGAGAGGCGATAACGCCCGCCGCCACCGGCGAAGCCCTGCTCACGTCGGTCACCATCTTCCATCAGCACTCGGATGTCCAGGCGCACCAGCGGCCGAACATCACCTGCCAGCGTGCCGTCACTGGCCGCGACGAGGATGGATTCATGGCTGCCGGCGATGTTGACGCTGACCTGACTGACGCGAGCATCAAGCGAGCGCACGTAGGCATCGATCGTTCGCAACAGCTCGACTCGATCGGCCGATCGGCCCTCGCGAGTCGGATCCATTGTGATGTAGCGTTCCGGCGTCTGGATCGCCGGCGCCAGCCGGATCTGCCCCCGGCTGGCCTGACGGCTGATCGCTCTGGCGCTGTCGGCGGCATCGATCAGGGCCGGCAGGGTGATGGCATCCGCGTAGGCAAACCCAGTGCCGGTCCCGACGATCGCGCGCACCCCCACCCCCTGATCGACGTCCCAGCTGCCGTTCTTGACGGCTCCGTCCTCAAGGCTCCAGGCCTCGCGCACCCGACGCTGGAAATACAGTTCGCCGAAGTCGACCGCGCCACCGGCGAGGCGGCTGATCGTCGATTCGATGTCGGCCTGATCCAGACCGGTCGGATCCAGCAGTTGGCTACGTGCGAGTTCAAACATGAATAGAGGTGTCCAGATGCGGTAAGGGAAATCGAAGTCAGGCGATGCGCCGCCTTGGATCAGATATTCGGTCGCGGACGGCCGGATTCAATCAGGCGACCTTGGATTGGCGTTATCGGTGGACGAGGTCTCGGGGTCGGCTTCGCTGACACGGGCTTCGACCAGCTCCATCTGCGGTTCGCTCCACGGTCCGGTCACCGTATACCGAGCCTCGGCCAGACCGCGCATCGGCCGCTCCAGGATTGATTGCAGCACCAGGCCGGCCGCCGCGCCCACGGGCCCACCGGCCAGAACGCCGATCACCGGCAGGGTGCCGCCGAGGCCGGGCTCGACGCGCACGACCTGATCATATTGGCGGTTGGCCATGTCCGTGTCGCCCGAAATCGTGATTAAAACCGCAGGCGAATAGACCGTCAGAGCGTCGGTTCGCGCAAATCCGGAGGCCAGATCGAAGCGGCCTTCAATCTGATCGAATTTCAGCCCTGATTCGAAAACGTCACGGAAATCCAGTGCCAGGCGCCGCGGCAAGGCGGCCAGGCTGCCCAGGCCAAGCAATCGTCCGGCCCCGGGACGGGCCTCGGGGATAAGGCCATCGGCAATCTGCAGATCGAGTACGCCACTCAGACGACCCAGGGCAAAATCGGCCGGCGCGCCCGGCCAGCGCAGGTCCACTTCCAGCTGAGTCCGCTCGGCCTGCAGGGGCGACTGGTAGCCGGACGATTCGAGCAGCGGACCCACCGAACTGGTGGTCAGACGTCCCGAAAACTGCGACTCGGGTCGACCATCACGCCAGATCCACCGACCGCCGCCGTTGAACCTGAGATCCGGTCCCGACACGTCGATCAACTCGACCTCGATACCCTCGGCCGACGGATGCGACTCCAGGCGTGCCCGGCCAAGATCGAGCTCGCCCCAGCGCAGATCCTCGACCAGGAGATGCAGGGGTGGACGCCCGAGCGGATTCTCGGTCGAGGTCAAGTGTGCATTCACCAGGTCGGCCGATTCTTCTTCGGGCGCGATCGGATCGAAGCGAAGGCGCTCGAGGTCAGCCACCACCACTCGGCCCGAGTCCAGGGGGATCGGGACCACCACTTCTCCGGCGACGTCGGGCCCATCGAAGCGCGCCCGCCAGTCTGTCGAGTCCCGGCCGAGCTCGAAATCGACATCTTCCAGGCGAACGCCAGCCACAACCAGCTCGGACACGGACAAGTCGATATCGGCCTGAAGTTCATCGGTGGCGTCGTCGCTGACATCGGTCACCTGATCGGACAGCAGCGCTCGCCAGTCATCCAGATTCAGCAAGGCAAGTTCGCCTCGAACTCTGAGGCCCGCATTCGGGAGAACGGTGGGTTGATGATCAGCGCTGACCGCCACCCGCCAACCAGTGCTGTCGCGCTCGGACTGCAATTCAAGGACATCCAGTTCGAAGACATCCGCGATGCTGACCGCGACTGATTGGAACGGCTCATTGAGGCGCACTTCAAGCCGGGTCGGCCAGGCAGCGGCCGATTCCTTCGCGAGCGGCGCGGGCAGGTCGATGGCCAGTCCGGTCAGATCCGAGTTCAGGCGGAGCGCCAGTCCTCCCTGAGGATGTTGATCAACTCGAACGCTGAAATCACTTGTGCCAACCAGGCGCCCGCGCAACGGGCCCGGATCCATCACCACGCTCAGGGGATTGAGCTGGCCGCTCAATTCCAGCCAGGCCGACTCTGCAAAGGAGGCCAGCAGCTCGATCCGGTCTCCTTGCGCCTGCGGGCGATCAAGGTTCAGCTGCAAGGTGGAGGGCCCCAGGGCCTGGCGATCGAAGCTCAATTGACCATTCAGCGCGTCGAATTGCAGGCCCGCGTCGGGCAGCACCAGGCGCGCATCCGCTAGCGCGGCCTGCCCTTCCAGCCACCAGTCCGGCATGCGCTTGATCGGCAGGGTCATTTGCGCGCTGATAGCGACCTCCCCACTCCATTGCATCGGCTCGAGGCTGCGCTGCCAGGTCTCTTGTGGAATTGTGGCCAGGAGGGATTGCACGTCGGCGGCATCGCTGGGGCCGGAATCGAGGGACAGGTCCAGCACCGGATCGACCAGGTCTGGAATGGCCAGTTCCGCTGATGCAAGGGGCAGATCACCCAGGCGACCGCCATCGACACGGGCGTAGATCTCGCGGCCCACGAAGGTCGCCTTGCCGTTCAGGTCCAGCGCGGCCGGCCAATCGGGCTGGTAGGCGATGTCCGCGCCCTCGACCTCGAACTCAGAGACCACGTGACCGCGCCGGATCTGTGGCGTTTTCAGGCCCGCCTGCATGCTGAGCAGCACATAGCCCGACGCCGAATCGATTTGGGTCAGCGAGCGATTCAGCCATTCCCGTGTCTTCGGCGGGATGAAGCGCTGCGGCATGAATCGGCGCGGGTCGAGGGGTCCGAGCCGATCCACTTCGATCATCAGATCCATGAAGGGCTTGCGATTGGCGAAATACAGCCAACCGTCGGACGTTCCTCGGAGGAATCCGGTGTCGATGAGCAGGTCGTCAAGCTCGATCGCTCGCCAGGACAGCAGGGCGCGGCCCTGTGTCATCTCAATATCAATCGGCTCGTTGAACACCGAAGCCCAGTCCACGCGCGGCTGACCGCGCGGCGTCAGGATGGGTCGATCGCCAGAAAGTCCGAGCTCGAGGTCAAGGTTGGAAACGCTCGGAAAACGATCCGGAAGCCGCCATCGCAGCGCACTGAGCCGCCCTGAGAGGCGGCTCAAACCGCGGGTCATTTGCCAACCCGCTTCGATCGACTGCAGCTGCCCGGAGAGCTGAGACGGCCACCAGACCTGATCGCTCAGCCAGGGGGAGACGAGCGCATGGAGAGGTTCCAGCTCGAGCGAATCGAGCGCCAAAGCCCAGTGCTCGCCCTGGCGGGCTACCGCAAGGCCCTTGATCAGTTGGAGTGACCGCGTTCCGGTGCGCTCCAGACTGACCAGGTTCACCTGTGTGGAGCGATTCTGGCGACTGACCAGAACCTCGGCCTTGAGGCGATCTCCCGGGCGCCCGATGCCATCGACGACCAGATCCATATCGACCCGGGTTCCGGTGGATTCGTTCAAGTCGGCCCAGGCCTGCAGCGAGACCTCAGCGTCGGCCGGAATCCAGGGCGCACTCAGCCACTGAGCGATCTGCAGCGATTCAGCGCCAATCCAGGCCTGTGCGCCGGTCCAGCGATTATCATCGGCCTGGAGCAGTAGCGAGAACTCAAGGGGCTTACCGCCGCCTGCGATCGGCTCCATGCGCCCCCGGATGGATGTTTCGCGACCGCGTCGTTGAATCTCACCCTCAGACAATCGCGTCGCGAGCTCCAGCCCCGACTGCGCCCTGACCGTGAATCGGGCGTTCTGAATGGCCAGATCTCCGATCAGCCTGGCATCAGCATCACTGCCAAGCAGACCGATCTTCCCTCCCCCCACGACCCGAATACCCCATTGACCCTCTTCATCTTCTTCCAGCGCCAGTTCGAGACCGAGCACGATCAGCTCCATCAGATTGCTGTCCCGGTCGATCAGGTTGGGAAGATGCATCTCAATACGCGCCTGATTGACCTGAAGCAGGGGCACCTCATCGGGCCCGATACGAACATCGAACAGGCTCAGCTGAGGGGTCAGGCGGGGCCAGTGGGCTTCGATCCGCCCGATCCGCACCGGCTCACCGAGCCGTTCACTCAGACGCTCGGTCAGCCAGGGGCGCATCGAGTCGGCATAGGGAATCAGCGCTCGGCCCACGCCCACCAGCACGGCAGTCGCGATGATCAGAACGGCCACCAGGGTCAGCAGCCAGGCCCGAAGCTGTCGAAACGAGCGACTCAAACGAGACGGTGAATGCGTGGGGTCAGACAAGATCGCCGGTCCGACTAGAGAAGAACGACGTCGAACTGTTCCTGGCCGTACTGTTCTTCCGGCTGGAATTGAATTGACGTCCCGAGCTGCTCGGTGAGTTCGGCAATGGCACCGCGGTGGTCTTCCATCATGCGGTTCACGACGACCGGAGTGGCCATGACACGGAGCTGACCCGTCTCGAACTGGCGAACCGCCCGCATGACCTCGCGAAAAATCTCGGCACAGACGGTATCCACGCTCTTGACCCGACCCAGGCCATCGCAGGCCGAACACGGTTCGCACATTCGATGTTCGAGGCTCTCAGTGGTTCTTTTGCGGGTCATTTCGACCAGCCCCAGCGGCGAGATCTCAGAGACGGTGCTGCGGGCATGATCACGGGCCAGCGCGCGCTGCAGCGTTCGCAGCACCTGGCGCTTGTGTTCGGAGTCCGACATGTCGATGAAGTCAATGATGATGATACCGCCGAGGTTGCGCAGCCGGAGTTGACGCGCAATGGCCTGCGCAGCTTCGAGATTGGTCTTGTAGACCGTCTCTTCAAGGTTTCTGTAGCCCACATAGGCGCCCGTGTTCACATCGACTGTGGTCATGGCTTCGGTCTGGTCGATGGTCAGATGACCCCCGGACTTCAGCGGGGTGCTGCGACTCAGGGCACGTTCGATCTCGTCTTCCACTCCGTAGAGATCGAACAAGGGACTGTCCGCGCGATAGTGCTCGATCCGATTCTTCCACTCCGGGAAGAACTCCTTGGCGAAGCGGGTCGAGCGCTTCCGCGTCTCATCATCGTCGATGCGTACTTTCTCGATCCCGGCGTGCATGTGATCGCGAAGCGACCGATAGGGCAAGGAAAGATCTTCGTAGATACAGTGTCCCGGCTGGATGGTTTTTGCAGCGCTTTCGATGCGAGCCCACAGCCGACGCAAATAATCCATGTCCCTGGCCAGCGCATCCTCGCCAATGCCCTCGGCGTTGGTCCGAAGGATATAGCCCAGTCGCTCATCGTCGCCGACCATCGATTGGACCAGTTCCTTGAGCCGCTGCCTTTCTTCTTCGGTTTCAATGCGCACCGACACGCCAATGCTACTGACCTCGGGCAATAGCACCAGATAGCGCGACGGCACGCTGAGCTGGGTGGTCAGTCGCGCGCCCTTGGTGCCCAGCGGGTCCTTGATCACCTGAACCATGATGGCCTGGCCCTGCTCGATCAGCTCATTGATCGCCGGGGTTTGCACCGGCTCGCCGTTCCCGTCGGTTTCAGGCTGCCTCGGCACGATGTCATTGGCGTGCAGAAACGCCGTCCGATCCAGTCCGATATTCACAAACGCGGCCTGCATACCGGGCAGCACCCGCTCGACCCGCCCCATGTAAATGTTGCCGACATAGCTGACGTCATCGTCGCGCTCGATGTAGAGCTCCTGGAGCAGACCGCTCTCTACGACCGCCACCCGGGTTTCGGTCAGCGTGACATTGATCAGGATTTCATCACTCACTCGGGCAGCTCACCTGGGGCAGTTGAAGAACAGGGCTCGACCTGACGATCGAAGGGTTCCCCGATCGGCCATCGAACCACGTCGAAGGATAGCATCGACAAAGCTGCCGACCGATTGACTCAGGCCGCAGGCATCAGTCCGGCGGCTTCCAGCAGTTCACCGGTTTCATAGAGCGGCAATCCCACGACACCGCTGTAACTGCCGTGGATGCGGCTAATCTTCAAACCGGCCGCGTTCTGAATGCCATAGGCCCCTGCCTTGTCCATCGGATCGCCGGTCGCCACGTAGGCCGCGATCCAGGCCGAACTCAATACAGCGAAGCACACCTCTGTAATGGATAGACGATTGCGAACGTTCCGAGTCGAATTTGTTCCGGAAGTCACCAGGCTCACTGCGGTCATGACCTCGTGGGATCGGCCGGACAGGGACTCGAGCATCTCGCGGGCCTGGGCTTCGTCTGAGGGCTTGCCAAGGATGCGCCCGTCCAGCACCACCGACGTATCGGCCGCGAGGACGGCCCGGTCGGGGTGCTGTGCCGCCACGGCCAGGGCCTTTTCAGAGGCCATCCTGATGACATAATCGCGGGCTGGCTCATCAACGCGGGGGGACTCATCGATCGCCGCGGCCTGCACCGTGTAATCCAGGCCGAAGCGCGCCATTAGCTCCCGCCGCCGTGGCGAGGCCGAGGCGAGGGTCAAGGCCGATTCCAAGCCGGTGTCAACTTCCACGGTGGTAGGGGTGCCCGCTCAGGATGCTGGAGGCCCGATAGAGCTGCTCGGCCACCAGCACGCGCACGAGCATATGGGGAAAAACCGCCGGGCCGAACGACCAGCGCGACTGGCAGGTCGACAGGATGGCGGAATCCAGTCCATCGGCGCCGCCGATCAGAAAACAGATCGGATCGCCATCCTGTTGCCAATCTGACAGGTGATCCGCCAGGGTCTCTGTGGACCAGGCCCTCCCCGCGCCGTGCAGTGCAACGCGACGAGCACGATCAGGGATGCGTTCACCCAGCGCCCGTGCTTCTGCCTGGCCCTCGCGACCCGCGTTCTTGCGCCCGGACGCGCTGACTTCGATCAGTTTAAGGGGGAGGTGCGGGGGCATCCGCCGCGCATATTCTGTCCAGCCCTCGGCGACCCAGGGCGGCATGCGCTGACCGACGGAGACGACCAGAAGATCCAACGAGTCAGACCCCGGACCAGCGGCTCAGGCGCTCCAGGCCTCAAACCTGGGCGCTTTGGCCCGTCGGAGGGGTGGACCAGAGCTTCTCGAGGTTATAAAAGGCACGGGTCTGCGGTGTCATGAGATGAACCACGACATCGGCCAGGTCCACCAGAACCCACTCGGCCTCTCGATCGCCTTCCACGCCCAGGGGCCTGGTGCCCGTGGTTTTGGCGCGCTGGACGAGACGGTCGGCCATGGCCTTGACCTGCCGGGTCGAGTTGCCGGTGGCGATGACCATGAAATCGGCGAAGCTGGAGCGATCGCGCAAGTCAATGTGCTGGATGTCTTCGCCCTTGGCGTCGTCGAGGACCGACAAGGCCAAGTCGCGAAGCGCGATGGAATCAAGGACAGGTTGTGAGCTCAAGAATTCGAATTGGTGGCTGGCTGGGATCAACTCACAGTTTACTCGCTTTGAGTCCGAAATTCACACCGAGCCTGGACGAAGGCGATGACCCCTGCCCATCCTCAGGCGTAAAGCCCGTGTTTCCGGATGTAAGCCAGGACGGTGGACGGCAGCAAAAAACGGGGATCTCGGCCCGAAGCGAGCTGCCGACGAATGTCGGTCGACGAGATCGCCAACTGGGTGATTTCAACGTGCCGGACCAGGCCAGCGGGGCTCTTCATCAGATCGCGGGTCCGCATCACTCGTCGCTGCTCGAATATCTCGTCCAGGTCCTGCGGGTAGCGCGGTTGGCTCAAGGGCCGGGCCATGATCACCAGGTGGGCGAGTTCGAACATATCTCGCCAGCGGTGCCAGCGATTGAGATGGTTGGCTGCATCCTGACCGACGCACAGAAGAACGGGCGCCTTGCCCACGTCTTCGCGCAGGGACTCGAGGGTGTCGACCATGAAAGAGGGGCCTGATCGCTGAACCTCGCGATCGTCCACGGTCAGGTCGGGATACGGTGCCAAGGCCAGTTCGAGCATGGCCAGACGGTGGTGAGAATCGGCCCAGGTGCCTTCCCGATGGGGCGGGTGACCGGCCGGAAGCAGCCGGAAATCACTCACCTTGAGCTGCTCGGCAACCTCGGCCGCAGCGCGCAGGTGGCCGTAGTGGACCGGGTCGAAGGTACCCCCGAAGACCGCGACCGCTGGATTGTTCAAACGGCGCTTGCTCATGCTGCCAACCGCTCGGGGTCGTTGAGCGCAAGGGCCACGCAAAGCCGTTCGAGGTTCAACCAGAACGTTGCTTTTGCAGTCGATTTTGACTGGATATCCAGATCCGAGAGGGAGGCCAGGGCCCGTCGGACAAGGGCAGGCCGCAGACGCGAAGCGGCCTTTGAAACGGCGGCCTGCCGCGACTTCCAGACCTTGAGTTGCGTCAGCGCCTGGTTCATTGGAGTCGCTGGCGTTAGGACCTGAAGCGCCTGAATGACCTGGAGCTCGCGGGCAACGGCAAAAACCACCATGGGCATCGCGGTCTCGGATTCCTTCAGACCTCGAATGCAACGGACCGCGGCGCCGGCCTGGCCGGTCAGGACCAGCTCGATGAGCCGGAACGCATCGAACCGAGCGCTGTCGGCGACTGCCGCGCGCAGCGTGTCGATATTCAGCGTGGTGTCGCGGTCGTATAGCAGGGCCAGACGCTCGATTTCCTGAGCCGCGGCCAGCAGATTGCCCTCCAGACGATCCGCCAGAAAGCGGCTGGCCGATTCCTCGGCATTGAGACCGCGAGCAGCCAGGCGGCGGTGTATCCACTGCGGCATCTGATGGGGCTTGACGGTCCAGCATGGTACGAATACGCCGGCCTGGTCGAGGGCCTTGAACCAGGCCGCGTTTTCCGACTTGAAGTCCCAGGCCTGGCACTTCAAAAGCAGCACATCGTCGCGCTCGGCCTGCACCCACTCGCGCAGGGCTGCACCGCCGTCGCGACCCGGCTTTCCGGTCGGCAGTCGCACTTCGATCAATCGGCGGGTGGCGAAGAGCGAAAGCGATTCGCCGGCCGAGTTGAGCTCGTTCCAGTGGAATCGGCCATCCGCCTCCAGAATCACGCGCTCGACAATCTGCGCCTCACGTGCCGCTCGACGAATCGCGTCACAGGACTCCTCGACCAGGAGCAGCTCTGGACCGGCGACAACATAGACCGGCGCCAGACTCCGCGCCAGCGTCGATTCCAAGCGATCAGGAAAGGCTTTCATGGACCGCCGATCGCCTCCAGACGGCGCATGACCCGGGCGGCCATGGACTGACGCAGATCGGCGCGGAGAAACTCCTCCTCTCGAGTGGCGGCCAGGATTTCCTGCTCATCGAAGCTGTAGTCCCGGGACAGGCGCAGGGTCTCTTCCGGGATCAACGCTCGCCCCGCCCCATCGGTCACGCTGAGGGTGACCTCGAAGATCAGCACGAATTCGCGAACCCGGGCATCACCGGCGATCGTCAATGCCTCGCGCCGCATCCGTTGCCCGGCGATGACCAGGCTGGCGGCCGAGTCGATACCGGAGTCGACCAGCGTGACGCCGTTGGCTGTCAGGAGACGCTCCAACTCGCGTACGAACGCACTGGTCCGGTCGGAGGCGCTCAGGTGGGTCTGATCCATCGCCACGGGCAGACGCGCTTCGCCGCGGAGCTGAAAGCCACAGGCGCTGAGCGATAACAGCAGGCCGATCAGCATCAGGCGTCGGATCGCTCGCCGCGCCGCGTTGTTGCCGTCCTGGGGCCTCAAGCCTGCGTTCGGCGATGAACAGTGGCGGTCAGAGGGTCCGTCGCTCGGGCACCGGTCGCTCAGCCCCTGGCCGATCAGGGCTTGCGTGGTGTTACTGGCTTGATTCATGCGCATCAGTTGGCCACGATGCTGACCAGCTTGTCAGGAACAACAATCACCTTGCGCACGGTCTGATCGGTCAGGAATCGGGCGACGTTCTCATCGGCCAGCGCCGCGGCCTCGACGGTCTCCCGATCGGCCCCAGGCGCCGTTTCGATCCGCCCGCGAACCTTGCCGTTGACCTGTACCACCATGGTGATCTGGTCTCGCACCAGCGCCGCCTGATCGACCTCGGGCCAACCGGCCTCGAACACGGACTGGTCGTGACCCAGCTTCGCCCAGAGCGCTTCGGCGATGTGCGGCGTGACCGGGGCGATCAGGCGGACCACGCCCTCCCAGGCTTCCTGAACCAGTGCCCGGTCCTGATCATCACCGACCGGAAAACGCTGGAGGTGATTGCAAAACTCCATGATCGCCGCAATCGCTGTGTTGAAGGTGTAGCGGCGCCCGAAATCATCACCGGTCTTGGCGATGGTCTCATGCAACAGGCGGCGCAGCTCGCGCGCCTCCAGCGCCTGGCCGCTGCTGCCGGCACGACCGGGATCGTCTCCGTCGAGGTGGCCGTGAACCCCAGCCCAGAGGCGGCGCAGGAACCGCCATGCTCCCTCGACGCCGGCATCCGACCACTCCAGCGATTGCTCTGGAGGTGCCGCGAACATCGAGAACAGACGCACCGTATCGGCCCCGTAATGCTCGACCAGGGTCTGGGGATCCACGCCGTTGTTCTTGGATTTGGCCATCTTTTCGATCCCGCCCGGGATGACCGCCTGGCCGTCACTGGCCAGGATTGCGCGCTTGACCCCGCCTTTTTCGTTACGCTCGATATCGACCTCTGCCGGGTTGAACCACTCGCGGCGGCCGGAGCCATCCTCGCGATAGTAGGTCTCTGCCAGGACCATGCCCTGAGTGAGCAGGTGTTCGAAGGGTTCGGCAATGTTGACCAGGCCCTCGTCGCGCATCAGTCGGGTCCAGAAGCGGGCGTAGAGCAGATGCAGAATGGCATGCTCGATACCCCCAATGTACTGATCGACCGGCATCCAGTGACCGGTTTGCTCATCGACCATAGACCGGTCGTTGTCGGCACAGGTGTAGCGCAGAAAATACCAGGAAGAATCAACGAAGGTGTCCATGGTGTCGGTTTCCCGTCGCGCCGGCGCACGGCAGGTCGGACAGGACGTGTTGACAAACGCCTCGCAGCGATTGAGGGGGTTGCCGGCCCCGTCCGGGACCAGATCTTCCGGCAAACGGACCGGTAGATCGGATTCCGGCACCGGCACCGCTCCGCAGTGCTCGCAGTGGATGATCGGGATCGGGCATCCCCAGTAACGCTGGCGCGAGATTCCCCAGTCACGGAGCCGAAACTGAATCCGCGCCTTCCCTGAGTCGCGCTCGCTCAAGGCCGAAACGATGGCCTCATGGCCTTCGGCGCAGCACAGTCCCGTGAACTCGCCGGAATTCACCAGCGCGCCGCCCTTGGCGGCGTAGGCGTCCTGCCAGGTGCTGTCGTTCCAGACCACCTCATCGGGCAAACTGACGACCTGTCGAATCGGCAGTTCGTATTGATTGGCAAATTCGAAATCGCGCTCGTCGTGCGCCGGGACCGCCATCACCGCCCCCTCGCCATAGCCCATGAGCACATAGTTCGCGACCCAGACCGGCAGGGCATCACCGGTCAATGGGTGTATCGCCTGCAGACCCGTGTCCATGCCGCGCTTTTCCTGGGTGGCGATATCGGCCTCCGAAACACCGCCCTTTTGACATTCGGCGATGAAATCGGCCAGGGCTGGATGCTTCTCGGCAGCCCTGAGAGCGAGTGGATGTTCCGGTGCGACGGCCATGTAAGTCGCGCCAAACAAAGTGTCCGGGCGCGTGGTGAAGACCTTGATGCGGTGTTCGCCACAGTCGAATTCGATCTCCGCGCCCTCGCTCCGGCCGATCCAGTTGGCCTGCATGGTGCGCACGCGTTCCGGCCATCCCGACAGTTCATCAAGGCCGGACAGCAGCTCATCGGCATAGTCGGTAATAGCGAGGTAATACATCGGGATGTCACGCTTTTCGACCAGCGCCCCGGTGCGCCAGCCCCGACCATCGACCACCTGCTCGTTGGCCAGTACGGTCTGGTCCACCGGGTCCCAGTTGACCGTGCCAGTCTTGAGATAGGCGATGCCGCGCTCGAGCAGCTTGAGGAAGAACCACTGGTTCCAGCGGTAGTACTCAGGATCGCAGGTGGCCAGCTCGCGCTCCCAGTCGATGGCAAAGCCGAGCGATTTGAGCTGCCTGCGCATGTGGGCGATATTGCCGCGTGTCCACTTGGCCGGCGGCACGCCGTTGGCCATGGCGGCGTTCTCAGCCGGCAGTCCGAAGGCGTCCCAGCCCATCGGCTGAAGCACGCGCTTGCCGTTCATGCGGTGGAATCGCGAGATCACGTCGCTGATGGTGTAGTTGCGCATATGCCCCATGTGGAGCTTGCCCGAGGGATAGGGAAACATGCTCAAACAATAGAAGCGCTCCCCCTCGCCCTGCTCTGCGCGATGAGCCGAGGTTGCATCCCAGGATTCCTGGATGGCCGCTTCAAGGGCGGATGGATTATAGATTTCTGACACGTGGATAGAACTCGATTTCGACGACGATCAATTGGAATGTTGATTGTTACAGAAATCGAGCTGGCAAGCATGCCCTGCAGAGCTTTGCGTTCTGCCGGAGTCAGGGGTCGTGCTCGCCGACCAGCTCGTCGACCTGGTTCCAGAGCACCTGCGCATGTTCGCGCTTGGTCCTTGCCGACTCACGCATCTGCGCCCAGGCCGGACCGGTGTGTTCTCGAGCATCCTCCCAGGCTGCGTTGGCCTGAAACATGGCAACGTGGGCCGCCGCGCGGGCGCTCTCGATTGCTTCGGCGTCCCCGCTGCGTGCCGCTTCAAGCGCGGCGGCAGCCTGGTCTCGAGCCTGCTCGCTCAAGGCCATGGCCTCGCCCCACGCTCTGGCGACGCGTGACTGCGCCTGATCCACGGCGTCGTGCGCGCCCGCCGACATGGCGTCCATTTTTGCCGCGCGATGTTGCTCGGGGTACCGCATGTCATCCACGTGTTCATTGGCCCTCTCGGAGGCGACGCCCGTTGCGGTCTCAGCGCTTTCGCTGCTTTGATCGACCGCCTCATCCATTCTGCTTCGGGCCTGCTCACTGATGGGCGTGGTCGGGTCGGATTGATTTCCACAGGCCATCAGGCCAGTGGACAGCAGCACGATCAGTGAGAATCGAATCAACATCCCCTGCTCCTTGGCCCGGCAGCTGCCACGACCCTGTTCAAGCACCAGCAATTGATCGACGGTGCGTCCTCGCGAACCAGGCAATGAGAAGGACGCCGACAAGCAGCAGCGCGATCGCCCAGCTGGTCATCAGGTAAACGCAGATCAGGGCAAGCAGGATCAGACCCAGTCCGATCGCCAGACTGTCTTCAGCACGGTCATGGATCAGGTCGCTGCGATCGGTGAGCTTCAGTAGGAGCTGATCCAAACTGAGCTTGCCAGCGCCCAGCAGTGCCAGCGGCACCAGCATGGCCAGATAGAGTAGGGGAATCCGGTAGTTGCCGCGAAACACTCCATCCTCGACCACGCGAGAAACCGAGTAGCCCTGCCAAAGCTGACCCAGACTGTCCCAGCTCGATGGCCAGTGCACTGTAGCGATGGCCACCGCAGTGATCACGATCAAACTGAGCGCGAAAAAGCGCGTGAACAGACCCAGAGCGATTCCGATTCCGGCGAGAATCTCGCCCCAGGTGACCAGCATCCAGTTCATGTTGGCCGACAGCAGACCAAAGGGAAAGACAAACTCCTGATTGGCAAACCAAGAGGGTGCCTGCGATCCTGCGTCGAGCTTGTTCAAGCCCGCATCAATAAAGGCATGGGCCAGCAACAACCGAAGCCCGAGGGGAGCGATCCAGTCACCTGCAGCGCGCAATCGGTCGGTCAGTTGATCGTATCGTTCGAGCATTTTTGTCGTCCTTCAGAGGCTTGTCAGTGGGCTTGACTGTACGGACCGGAACGAGCGAGGGTTTCTTGCAGGCGCTGAAAATCCATGCGAATCAGGATCTGTCGCGGGCCAGGCCAAGTCGAAGTTCAGGCTGCCAGCGGATGCTTCTGCAGTCTGCGAATGGTCTCGACTTCGCTCAGGAGTTCATCAAGTGAGGGAAAGTTGAAGTCTCGTTCGAGCAAGGTCGGGATCGGCCCGAACCGGTCGTAGGTTCGAGAAAGCAAGCTCCAAACCGGATCGGCCACGGCCGCGCCATGGGTGTCGATGATCAGATCCTCTGCTTCATGATGGTGCCCGGCGACGTGGATATAGGCGATTCGCTGGGGCGGTAGGCCGTCGAGAAACTCGACCGGATCGTAGCGGTGATTCACACTGTTCACGTGAACATTGTTGACGTCGAGCAGGAGCTTGCAGTCAGCGTGCTCCAGCACAGCATTGACGAACTCGAGTTCGGTCATGTCCGAACCGGGATCGGCGTAGTAGGAAATATTCTCAACGGCGATCTGTCGCCCGAGCAGATCCTGAACCCGCGCAATTCGATCGGCAACCCAGGACACGGTCTCTTCCAGGAACGGGAGTGGCATCAGATCATAGAGATGGCCGTGTTCGGAACAATAGCTGAGGTGATCCGAATACAGAACGGCGTCATGTGCATCGAGAAACTGACGCAAACGCTTGATGTAGGTTTGATCCAGGGGCTCCGGAGCGCCAATCGACAACGATAGCCCGTGAACGAGCATCGGATAGCGCTCGCTGTAGACCTCAAGCTGACGCCCGAGCTTGCCGCCCACGCCGATCCAATTTTCCGGGGCCACTTCGAGAAAGTCCGGCAGGCAATCCTCAATATCCTGAAGCGGGCCCAGGAGGGCCCGTCTCAGGCCCAAGCCAGCTCCCCGAAGCGGGAATTGACCGGGGTTCATAGGGCTTTCCCCGGCTCAGACTGAGCCGCAGGAACCTTCGCCACAGGAGCCTTCGCCACAAGCGCCTTCCGCATCCTTGTCGTCATCACCTTCGCCGCAGGAACCTTCTCCGCAAGACCCTTCCGCATGCTTGTCCTTATCCTCGTCGCTCTCACCCTCACCGCATGAGCCTTCCCCACAAGAGCCTTCCCCACAAGAGCCTTCGCCGAAGGTGGGCTGTTCGAGCATGAACCCTGCTTCCAGGCTGTCGGCCTGAAATAGCTCGCCTGTGGGCGCCTGATCGGCAACAGCGGCCGCAGACAGGGAGAGTGCAGAAACAGTGCCGAGTGCAGAGAAAATCGTTTTTTTGTCAGCCATCATATTGATCTCCATAGAAAAATTGAATTTGACTTGCGGTCCTGCCAGACCTAATCGGTCAGGCGTTCGATCGGCTCTTTGCCAACAGAACTATCAATCAGACCGCCAGACTACCCGGATTCTTTCAACAAGTTTGCTGCTCGCGGCAAATCGTCCAGACCAAACGAGACCGATTCAAGCTTGCTTTTCAGTGCGCGCGCGAGTCGCTTGCCCTCCTCGACCCCCCATTGATCGAAGGGATTGATTCCCCAAAGGACCGAGAGCACGAAAACGGCATGCTCGAAGCTGGCCAGGAGGTAGCCCAGGCCGTGGGGGGTAAGCACATCAGTCATCAGAAGACTGACCGGTCGACCGCCCGGCAGCACCTGACAGGGACGCTCGGATCGCATGCCTTGGGCGAAGGCCTCGGCCTGACCCAGAAGATGCGCCAACTGCGTGCGCTGCCACTCGGGATCCACTGACGGATCGTTGAGGCACCCGACCAGTATCAGAGGATGGGATTCGATTCCCTGGTGAAGGGACTGGAAGATCGCATGCTGAGCATTCGTGCCGCACCCGGAAAATAGCAGCGGCGCGGTTGGACCGGTGACTGGAGCGTCGTTGAGATCGACGCGTTTGCCCAAGCTCTCCATCACAAGCTGCTGCAGATAGTCCCCGAGCAGCGCCAGTCGAGGTTCGTAGGCCACCACGCCAAGCGTCGGGAGATCGAGTGCGCGCCGCAGACCGTGCATCAAGCGGGCCAGCTCGTGGGCCAGCTGGTCATGGCTGCCCCGACGGCTGGCCTGTCGGAAATCGGCGTCCGCCGATGCCGCACCTGCCAACAGGGATTCGAAGCGTTCCCGGCCCATCGCAGCGGCGGCACTCGTGCCAACTGAGGACCACAAGGAGAAGCGCCCCCCGGTCCAGGCTGGAAAAGGCAGCACGGCCTCGGGCCGGAAACCGAAGGACACCGCCTGATCGGCCTGAGCCGTCGCCGCCCAGGACTGGGAGACGAAGCGATCGCCCAGCCAGTCAGCGACGGCCCGGGCCTGAAGCAGAGTCTCTTCGGTCGTGAACGATTTCGAGGCCACTATCAGACCAGTTGCAGCGGGCTCGAGCGAGTGCAACAGCCTGCTGAGCACACGGTGATCGAGCGTTGACAGGAAATGCACGCGCACGCTCGACTGGGAATCGCTCAGGGCTTTGCACACCAAACGTGGACCCAGATCAGAGCCTCCGATTCCAATGTGGATCAGATCCGTGAGGCCACTCGAGCCTGAATAGAGCCGATCAGCAAGTGCAAGAAACCGCTCTCGTTGCTGGCTCAGGTCCGGATTGCTGCCCTGACCGGGCCAGCGATCAGGCTGCTCCGCGCGCAGCGCCATATGAAGCGCAGGTTGGTGCTCGCTCGGATTGACCTGACCCCCGGAAAACAGGCGTTCGACCGCCCAATCAAGACCGCTGGCCGCGATCTGGTCCTTGATGCGTTGTCGCTGAGAGCGGTCGAGGGGGACGCGCGTTGAATCCAGTGCCCAGCGCGAGCAACCCTGTGCTCCGGTCGAGGTCATGCTGCCGAGCGTGGGTAATTGTTGTTTTTTTGCAACATGGCGTTGAGTTATGCGACCTGGACAGGAATAACGCGATCGACCTTCTCGATGCGATTGTCTGCATTCGGGTAGACGAGACGCGGCTGGAACTGCGCGGCCTGGGCTTCATCCATGGCGGCGTAGGCAGCAATGATGACCAGGTCGCCCACCGAGGCCTGATGTGCGGCCGCGCCGTTGACGCTGATGACGCCGCTGTCGCGCTCGGCCCGAATCGCATAGGTAACAAAGCGCTGTCCACCAGTGATGTTATACACGTGAATCTGTTCAAACTCCCTGATACCAGAAGCCTCAAGCAGGGCTTCATCAATGGCGCAGGATCCCTCGTAATCCAGCTCAACCTGAGTCACCGTGGCTCGATGGATTTTGGTCTTGAGTAAATTGATCTGCATGACAACACCTTTTCGGAAATGCTTTGGTGGAGAGGAAGGGCCTGATCGGGTGGGCGGGAAACGCGACGAAGGCCGGTAAAATGGCAGGCAAAAAAAACCCCTCCCCGCATCGGGGAGGGGCAATCTATCGGAGTGATGTACCTCGCTTCGCGCCCTGCAGTCCTGTCAAATCGTTGCATATTTGCCAAGACTGGTGGTAAGACTACCACAAAAAGCGCTTTCCGCCAAACATATCCTCGCCGAGCTCTCGCTGATCACCCAGTGCGTCGACAACGCTCAGCGGTCCCGCACACCTCATCTGAGAGTTCGATCAGCGCATCAAGTTCCCGACGCTGGCCGCGTGCGACATACGTTCACGGCCAATTCACCGGCTCTGCTGATACTAAACGTGCGTTCGGAGCGGTCCCTCCAAGGCCCTGACTCCCTCCACCGCTTCGGACGTGCGTCATGGCCCCTGACCACGGCTCCCGGTCAGGGGCTTTTTCAATTTTCAGCGACATGATCATGCATGGATGAGCCTTAAACTGCAAGCAGTTTGCACCGCGGAAAGCAGGTAATGTCTCGTCAACACTCTCCACATGAACGATTCAAACCGATCGTCACGAGTCTGGGCTGGGGCGGCGTCGCACCATTTGTTCTGCTGCTGCTGAGCACACTGCTCGACGCACCGCCACAGCTCGAAACGCTGCTGATCACATACGGTTTATTGATTCTTGCCTTCCTGTGCGGAACCCTGTGGATGGAGCAGATCCTCAGCACCCCACCCGAAGCTCGGCAGTTGATCGCCAGCAACCTGGTGGTACTGGTCGCCTGGCCCGCCGTGCTGCTCCCTCCACCTGCAGCCACCGCGCTGCTGGCCGCCGGGTTTGTCCTGCACCTTGGATTGGACACACCCTGGAAAAAACCGAATCTTCCAGCCTGGTATGCCCGACTTCGATTGCACTTGAGCGTCGTGGTAACGGCGCTTCTTGTCCTTGCCACCTTGGTCGGAGCGATCGATGGCGCCAGATAGCCTTTTGAGCCTCCACCGGGTCAGCCGCCACTTCCAGTCCGGCACGGACACGATCACGGTCCTTGACGATGTAAATTTGGATCTGCCGGCCGGTCGGCGGCTGGCAATCATGGGCGCTTCCGGTTCGGGCAAGAGCACCCTGCTCCACCTGGCCGCTGGCATGGACCGGCCGGACTCGGGCACCATCACACTGGCCGGCCAGGACCTCGGCAGCCTGCGAGAGCCGCAACGGACCCGATTCCGCGCACGCCGCATCGGACTGGTTTTTCAGGACTTCAACCTCATTGAAAGCCTGACCGTCTTCGACAACATCGCCTTGGTTCCCTGGTTGACGGGACTCGCCTGCGAAGGGCGAACGATTCAAGACCTGGCCGACTCGCTGGGCATCGGCGGTCTCATGCGCCGATTCCCGGCGCAGCTGTCCGGCGGCGAAAAACAGCGCGTGGCCATTGCTCGAGCCCTGATTCATCGGCCGGTACTCATCCTTGCCGACGAGCCGACCGGCAGCCTCGATCCGGACAGTGCGGGCACGGTCCTGGACCTGTTCGACCAAAGCGTGCGCGCCCTCGACTGCGCAGTCCTGATGGTGACCCACAACGTGGACGCGGCGGCGCGCATGGATGAAACGCTCCACCTCACCCACGGGCAGCTCGCCGGCCAGTGATGAGGATCCTTCTGAAGGCGTCGTGGCAGTTCTTCATGCGCCAGCCCGCACAGCTCGCACTGGCGCTGGTTGGTGTCGCGGCCGGTGTCGCGGTGGTCACGGGCGTTGCCCTGATGCGCAATACGATGATCGACTCACTCGATGCCGCGGCCAGGGCCCTGGCCGGCGACGACAGCCTGAGGATTGAGGCGCCCCCCGGATCGGATCTCGATGAGATGCTGTTCAGTGAGCTGGTCCAGACGCCCGGCAGCCCAGCGCTGATTCCTTTTCTTTCCGCGCGCGTACGCTCCGGGGACGCCATCCTGGAGCTGCTGGCAACCGACCCGATCAGCGCGAGTGCAGGACAGACCCTGGCGGCCAATCGGGGGGCTGCCACGGGGCTGCTTACCAACCCGCGGGGCATCCTCATTAACCGGACCACGGCCGAGCGCTTTGATGTGACTGCGAATGACCGCCTTCCGGTCACCATTGCAGGGCGTGTTACCGACCTCGAAGTGCTCGCCGTCCTGGCTGGGGAACCCTGGCTGGACAATCGTCTCCTGATGGACCTCAGCGGGGCACAACCGCTGCTCAACAGGACGGGACAACTATCCTGGATCAGCGCACCTGCAGCGTCAGAAACCTGGCTCGAGGATCACTTGGATCCACGACTGCGGATGATCGCATCAAGCGAACGTCGCGCCAGCGTGGAGCGTCTGACCTCCGGACTTCGCATCAATCTAACCGCATTGAGTCTGCTCGCGCTGGTCGTCGGCTTGTTTGTTGTTCACTCCGTGCTCTCCTTTCTGCTGGTCCAACGTCAGCGCCAGATCGGCCTGAACCGGGCGCTTGGCGTCACGCCGGCACAGCTGCGCTCCTGGCTGCTGGTCGAAGTCTCGGTGCTGACTCTGATCGGCAGTCTGCTGGGCCTGGTACTGGGCACCGAGCTGGCGCGGGCACTGCTGATCCTGATCCAGAATCCGAGTGCCGAGCTCTACGGCATGGTCACCGGGCAGCAGATCCTGCCGAGCCGAGCGCTTTATCTGAGTATTCTGGGCCTGACCCTGGGCCTGGCCTGCCTGAGTGTCTCCGGGCTGATCGCTTCAGCACTTAAAATTCCCCCAGGGCAGCTCAGTCGTGGATCGACTCGCACCACAGCACCCCAAAAGCGCTATCTGTTCGCGATCGGGCTGACCGCACTGGGCATCATGGTGCTGTGCAGCACCGATCATCTGATCGCCGCTCTTCTCAGCCTGTTTTTCTGGCTGAGTGCCTGTGCGATCGTGGTTCCTGAAATCGCCATGGCGACGATCGCCGGGGTTCGTCGACTCAGCCCCGGCAGCCTTGGAGGTCGTGCCCTTGGCATGTTGACCGCCTCGCGCCAGCGTCTCGGACCGAGCATGGCGGCCCTGAGCCTGGCCCTTGGGCTGAGTGCCGGGATGGCACTGATGGTGGACGGATTTCGCAATGCCGTGGATGACTGGGTCACCCGCCTGCTGAGAGCCGATGTCTATCTCACCATTCAGGGCGATTCCATATCGCCGGATCAATTCAATGGGATCAGGACCAGCTGGCCCGAATTTCAGGCCGTGTCTTCAGTGCGGCAGATCCGTCGGACCGACGGCGTTACTCTCGTGGGCTACGATCTTCCTCAGGCAGCGCGGGAAGGGTTCGATTTTCTCGCTGGTGGCAATGCCGATGCCTGGGATCGCTTCGATCAGGGCACCGGGCTGCTCGTGTCCGAACCTCTGGCGCGACGGCGGGCGCTGTCGCTGGGCGAGAGCATCGTCGTGGCCACCCCTTCTGGAGCGGTGGAACGTCCCCTGGTCGGGATCTATCGAGACTACGCCAATGACAGCGGCCAGATCGCGATGGCCGGCCCCTATTTCCGCCAATGGTTCAACGATGCTTCGCGCGACAGTGTCGGCCTCTACCTGAATCCCGAGAACCAGGTCCCGGATCGGATCGAGCTGGCAGCTCGGCTCGACTTGCCGCCGTCGCGGCTCGATCTGACCCTGCGCGAGGATGTCCGCAGGATCACGTTGGGCGTCTTCGACCGGACCTTTCGAATCACCCAGGCCCTGGCCCTGCTGGTTGGACTAATCGCCGTTGTTTCACTAATCAGTGCGTTGATGGCACTGGGCCTAGAGCGTCGCCAAGAATACGCGACGCTGCGCGCGCTCGGGTTGACCCGCGCCGGATTGATCGGCTGGGTTCTCACGCAGACCGTCGGACTGTCCCTGATCGCGGCGCTCCTCGCAATACCGATCAGTTCGCTGATTCATGCGGTGCTGTCGCTGGCCGTCCAACCTCGCGCTTTCGGCTGGAGCGTCCCCTTGGAATTCAGCATTCTGCCCTGGCTTCAGCTTGTACCAATCGCCCTGGTGGCCGGTTGCCTGGCCGCGCTGATACCTGCCTGGTCCATCGGCCGCCGACCGGCGGCCACTCAACTGAAGGGGCAGCGATGAGTCGAGCTGGTCCGATCCTGCTGTGCATCGTCATCGCCGGTTTCCTCCTCTGGCTGGAGCTGCAAACGCATCATCCGACCGTCAAGGAGGGTTCGATTGCCCTGTCGGATGTGCTCGGCGGTGGGGGCGAGAACTTTGAACGGGTGACCGGCCCCGTCCCACTGCGCTTCCCTGCCGATCATGGCCGTCACGATGCCTACCGCAACGAATGGTGGTATTTCACCGGCAATCTGGAGTCTGCCGACGGTCGACGCTTCGGATTTCAGTACACGCTGTTTCGCTTCAAGCTGGGCGACACTCAATCAAGTGGATCGGACTGGGACAGCGAGCACCTGTGGATGGCCCACTTTGCGGTCAGCGATCTGGCCAATCAGCAATTCCATAGCGAGGAGCGCTTTGCCCGTGACGCGCTCGGACTGGCCGGGGCGACGACCGAACGCTGGTGGCTGGGTTCCTGGCGCGTCGATGCCCTGAATCCCGGCTGGCAGCTCGAAGTCATGGCCGACTCGATGGGCCTGCGCCTCGATCTCGTTCCGGTACGCGAAAAGGTCTTACAGGGTCGCGAAGGCTTCAGCAGAAAAGGTCCGGAGCCGGGTCAGGCCTCGCTTTACTACTCTCACACTCGATTGAATGCCAGCGGTCAACTCTCGGTCGGGGACTGGTCGGGGCAGGTCAGCGGGCTCGCCTGGCTGGATCGGGAATGGGGATCTGGTCAGCTGGATGACTCGCTCGCCGGCTGGGACTGGTTTGCCCTGCACCTGGACGACGGTCGGGATCTGATGGTGTATCGACTGCGTCGACTCGATGGGAGCGCTTCGGAGTTTTCAGCCGGCGCTCTGGTCTGGCCCGACGGCCGCTTCAGGATTCTGCAATCCGGCGATTTTACAACGCGCTCGAGACGACGTTGGCGCGATCAGGAGGGCGTGGAATGGCCGCTGGCCTGGCGAATTGAGGTGCCCGACCACGGCATCGATCTGATCGTGGATGCGGCTTTCGACAAGCAGCGCTGGCGCGCCTCGGTGCCCTACTGGGAGGGCATGGTCGATATTCGAGAAGGCCGTGGTGAGCGCGTCGTCGGTCACGGCTACATGGAGTTGAGCGGCTATGCAGATCGGCCGGGGCAGGCGCGCAACCGACCGCGCTGATCGGCGTCAGCGTCGGAGCGATCAGACCCCAGCCGCCGGACGGTTCTGAACGGCGCTTGATCGTGTGCCCTCCGGCTTCAGCGAGTCCTTGGCAGGAACATTCAAACCGATGCCCAGCACTCTCTCCACATCGGCCATGGCGACGCCGCGCTGAAGCAGATGAGCGGCAAAACTATTTCGCAGGATGTTGTCGGACACGGGTTGGTCGAGATCGGCCATGCGCGCGGCCTGCTCGATGGCCTGGCGCATCTCTATCGAACTGGTGTGGGTACGCAATGCTTTGGCATCCCGCCCGGCGTGTTCGCTCATGTAGGGGCCCGGAAACAGGAATTGCCACGCCCAGGAGCGACTGACCGAAGCCGACGCGCCCGCGTTTAGGGGCAGCTGGACGCCTCCGAATCCGTCAGCAAGTTCTCTGATGTGTTGAATCTTGAGCTTTTCGAGATGGGCACGCAGGGGATCACGAACTCGCTCGGGCAGGACGGTTTCACGCTGCATTCGAGCGCTGCCATCGCAAACCACAATTCGATGATCCTTGATGTCACGAACCCTGAGCCTCACGCACTCGCCCAGCCGCAGGCCAGCGCCATAGGACAGGGAGGCCATCAACCAGGAAGCGCCCTCAAGCTGATCGAGCAGTGCCTGGACCTGACCAGGCGTCAGAATCGCTGGCCGGGCGGCAGTCTGCGTGAATCGCCACAGGGTCGAAAGCTCGATTGAATTGGATCCAAAGACGTTTCGCAACATGAACACGCAGGCCCGGGTCATTTGACGCTCGACCGCCTGGCTGATCTGTCTTTCCTGAACCTGCGACTCGACGTGGCGTTGAACATCGACCGCATCCAACTGTTCGGGCTCACGGTCCGAGTGAGCAAGCAGAAACTCGCGAGCCCAGAAAAGCCAGGCCTTTTCCACTTTTTCGCCCAGCCTCAGTTGCGACAGATTGGAACGCATCGACACCAGGATCTGGCGTATTTCCGCTCTCGAATTCCCCACAATCAAACCCCGCCTACGTGAACCTCGTCACATTACTTTGTGGGCGACGTGAAAGTCAACTGTTTATCTGATTTTGCCTATGATCGGCCCACGGCTCGGAAGAACTGCCGCCGGAGGACGGGAGGCTTGCCTGACAGGCCGCCGGATCGAAGGAGATCAATCATCGGCAAACATTCAACGATTTAGAGTCCGTAAGGGATGGCTGAAGGTCTGCGGGTATGTAACTTCGTTTCTCAGAAAAGACGCTGAGCCGTATGTTCAAACCAGCCAGCCGGCAATCAGGATCAAGCTCATGACGACCAACCACAGAATCAGCATCCGCCACACCAGGCGATGGGCCGATGCCAGAGCCTCGTTGACAGAGGCCTCCTGCTCCAGGGGAATGGCTGCCACACGGTCCAGAAGATCCGGCGTGAAACCCCAGAGCGGGGTGGTCTCTGGCTGCTGCCGCCAGACCTCGATGACACGATCGAGGTCGCTGCACAAGCCGGCAGAAATCACCGTCAGCACCAGTACGGGCCAGTCGAGCACCAGACGAAGGCGACCCAGCCAGTCCGTGGATTGCGCATCGAAGGGGTGCTGCAGGCCGGCACGGACGAGGCGATAAAGGAGGGCTCCTGGAATACCCAGAATCACAAACCAGAAGAACAGACCGAACCAGCGCGACAGGGCGGCGTGATGGACGGCAGCAGCAACCGCTTGGGCGTCAGCTCCCGGCTGCAGACGCATGGAACACAAGGTCTCGATCACTTCGGCCTCGCCACTGGCGGTCCCGTGCTCGATCAACAGCTTGACGTCCTGATCGAGATCCCTTGGACCCAGACAATAGATGAACACGAAAAGTGCCAGGACGAACCAGCCAAAGGTCCCCGCCAGACCGATCAGGACCCATTCGGCCAGGCTTGCGGCGAACACACAGGTCAGGATCAGAGCGACCATCACCAACCAGGACGGCTCCGGCCAGGTCCGGTGTACCCAGCGGGCGGGGGCGAGGAGCGGTTCGAACCGTCGGAGATGCCTGACGCCCGTTGCGTAGTGGCTGATCAGAAGACCAATCAGGACCGCTAGGATGGACATCAGTGCAGCATCGCTCGGCAGGACATCAGTCGAAGCGCCACCACAGGGAAGCCGCGATCAGGCCACTCCGAATGAGGAGCCGCAACCACAGGTCGTGGCCGCGTTCGGATTTCGGATGACGAAGCGCGCGCCCTGGAGACTTTCGCTGTAGTCCACTTCCGCTCCCTCGAGGTACTGAAAGCTGAGCGGGTCGACCACTAGCGTGACCGCATTGCGCTCCACGGTCACATCCCCCTCATCGATCGCCTCATCGAAGGTGAAACCGTATTGAAACCCGGAGCAGCCTCCACCGGTAATGTAGACGCGCAGCTTGAGCTCCGGATTGGCCTCTTCAAGGATCAATTCACGAACCTTGGCCGCAGCCGCATCGGTGAAAATCATCTGGGGCGAATCAGACATGAAGTACTCCGGTCAGGAAAACCAACAGATCGAGTATAAATCATTGCCGCCAAGACAGGATTCAAGCCAGGCACCAAAAAAAAGCGGCCACTCGGACCGCTTCAATCCATTGCCCCAAACCGGAACTTCAGGCGCACTTTATTTCAAGACCCGGCACCTTTTGATCGAATGCAAACGTTTCGTTTATGAAAATAAAACAAACCGCCCGTGGTTTATACCCGCAGCCCAAGGCAGCCGTCAAGGCCCGGCGACCAACAGGGGGTTTGTATCGACCATTGAGGTGGGCGAGAATAGCGGTTCTTGCCCACGACGCCCGCTCTAAAATGCTCTGGCTGAAAGCCTTCCATTTGATTTTTATCGTGACCTGGTTCGCCGGCCTGTTCTACCTGCCGCGTCTGTTCGTCTACGCCGCAGAAGGGCCGTCGAACGAGACCATGGCCCTGTTCAAAGTCATGCAGCACAGGCTGCTGATGATCACCCACATCGGCGGCGCGCTCGCCATCGCTTTTGGAGTGGCCAGCCTGCTGACGGCCCCCGGGTGGCTGAGCCAGGGCTGGATGCACGCCAAGCTGTTCCTGGTCGCGGGCCTGGTGGCGTATCATCTCTACTGCATACGAATCGTGGGGCAGTTCGCGGCTGACGGCAATACCCGATCGTCTCGATTCTATCGCTGGTTCAACGAAGTGCCCGCCCTGTTTCTGATCCTGATCGTTCTCCTTGCCGTGCTGAAACCCTTTTAATGAAAACGCTGACGCTGATCCTGCTCGCTGCCTTTCTCCTGTGGCCTTCCTGTGCCCGATCCGACATCACCGGTCTGGTGATTGATGCCGAAAGCGGTCTGCCTGTGGCGGGTGCAAGAGTCCGCGTGCAGGCCACCACCGGCGCACCGGTCCTGACCGATGCCAAGGGCATGTTCACGCTGACCGACACGCCTGCCGGCTCCTCGGTGATCACTGCGGTGACCACCTATGAAGTCACTCGCGCGATCAATTACATCACCGGCTCCGTCGCTGCGGAGGACGGCGACGAGGTTCTGATTTCCATGCGCCCCTTGCCGGCCGATGACCTGCCGTCGCTCTACGAACCCGGCTCCTCGTTCAACTGCGTGGCCTGTCACGCCGACCAGCACGCCGAGTGGCAGCAGTCCACGCACTCCAATGCGGGCGTCAACGAATGGGTTCTGGATTTGTTTTCAGGCACCGGAACACCCGGCGGGGGCGATGGATACGTTTTCCGTGATCTACACGATCCAGACGACACCGGTTTCTGCGCCACCTGCCATGCACCGCTGGCCGACATGCAGGACCCAGGCAATGTCTTCCTTGACGAGGTGGGACTGATCGGCGGCCTCGATGGTGTGACCTGTCTGGCCTGTCACCAGATGGCCGACGTCAATGAAAATGTCTCAGCACTTCATCATCTCGGCAACGCACACTACCGCTACCCCGACGATTTTGCGACCGAGTTCTGGGTCTGGGGCCCGCTGGACGACGTCAGTTTCTCGACCATGCGCGCCTCTTATCAACCGCGCTTTCGCGAGTCCAGATTCTGTGCCTCGTGCCACGAATACAACAATCCCGAGACCGGCGCACCCGGCCAGAACACTTACACGGAGTGGCTGACCTCGCCGTTCGCCGTTGAGGGGCCGGACTTCATGGGCTGCCAGGACTGTCACATGCCAGCGGCCGAGGTTGAGGGTCCGATCTCTTCTCTGGGCGGTCAGCCTCAGCGGGTCGCCGACCAGCGTCGCAGCCACAGGTTTACCGGTTCGACGCCGACCACCCTGAGCGAGTCGATTGATCTGTCGCTCGAAGCCAGTCAGGTCGGCGATGAACTGCTCGTGACCGCTGCCGTCACCAACGCCGGTGCGGGTCATCATTTTCCGACAGGAATTTCGATCCGCAATGCGCTGTTGGTCATCGATGCCACGATCATGGGCAAGGAGCTAGCGCAGATAACAGGGGAGACGATTCCCTTCTATGGCAGCGCTGAGAGCGGTGGCAGCCCGGATGATCTCGCCGGTCGGCCGGGTAAAGGCTTCGCGCGGGTGCTCGAGGGTCGAATCAATGGCGAGGGGCCGGTGGTGCGGCCCGTTCTTTTCATCGACGCCGAAAGCGTCAGCAGCGACACCCGCATCCCCTCGGGCGCCACCGACTCATCGGAGTATCGTTTCGACCTAAGCGGCCTGGAGGTGGATGCCACGGCGGCGATCTCAGCGCGTTTAATCTACCGGCGAGCCTGGCGTGACACTCAGGTCACCAAGGGCTGGACCACCACTCCGACCGGGGGGCCGGTGGAGATCGAAATTGATCGGCAGGACCGTACCGTTTCCGTGATCGGAGCACCGTCGCAACCCCCGCTGCCGGTCCCGAGTATGAGTGCTGTCGCCACGCTGGCCCTGATTCTGGGGCTGCTGCTGATCACGGGAAGCCTGCACCGACGGACGTCCTGATGCGCTGGTGGGGAGGATCAACTCGCTAACTAGGAAGCCTCTGAATAACTCTGTGCGGCTCAGCCTACGAGTTGCGCCAGATCCCGGGCCATGTAGAGTGCCGCGATCGTCCGACCCTCCGTGCAATCATCGCGCTGGATCAGATCGGCCAGGCGGTCCAATGGCCAGTGAATTACATCCAACGTTTCAGGTTCATCGCCGGGCAGTCGCGAGGGGTAGAGATCACGGGCCAGAACCACGTGGGTGGCGTGGGTCATGTAGCCCGGCGCCAGGGTCAGACGTCCTATATCGCGCAGATCCCGTGCGGCAAAACCACACTCTTCCTGCAGCTCTCGATTGGCGCCCGCCAGGTGATCCTCACCCGCTTCAAGGCGCCCCTTGGGTAGCCCGAGCTCGTAGCCGTGCACCCCACAGGCATACTCACGGATCAGCAGTACGTGGTCATCATCCGGCATGGCCGCAATAATGACGGCGCCGAGACCTCGACTCTTCAGGCGCTCGTAGGTCCGACGCTCTCCGTTTGAGAACTCGAGATCGAGCTGCTCAACCTGGAACAGATCGGCGGGCTTGCGCTCGCGACGATCGTGGATGATCGGCAGCGTCTTGGGCTTGAGTTCATTCATCCTTTGAGGATAACAACTGCGCATGAAGCGCTGGGCCGGCGGCAAGGATAGAAGTGGTCTCAAGGCCGATCGCTTCACCGTTAAGATCAGTGATCAACGCCCCGGCCTCGCGGACCAGAACCGTCAGAGCCGCGATGTCGAGAATATTGACATCGCTTTCGATCACACCATCCTGTCCGCCATCCGCCAGGCGATGATAGGAATAGAAGTCGCCATAGGCGCGGCAGCGTGCCGCTCGAGAAAACAGCGACCCCGCCCAGGCCCAACCCGAACCTCGGGAAAGCGTGCGCAGATTTCCAAAGCTCAAATCAGAGGCCTCAATCGACTCACACGGTCGACACCGCACTTGCTGGCCGTTGACGAAGGCCCCCTGCCCCACAATCGCCCAGGCCTGCTCACCGAAGGCCGGCGCCGAGGACACGCCAAGCACAAGCTCGCGATCGACCATCAGCGCAATCTGGACCGACCAGAACGGCAGGCCGCGAATGAAACTGCGCGTGCCGTCGATGGGATCGACCAGCCAAAGGACCTCGCCCTTGCCTTCCTGACCGTATTCTTCGCCGTAAATCGCGTGGTCGGGAAACGCGTCCAGAAGGGTCGAACGAATCGCCCGTTCGCAGGCTCGATCGGCTTCCGTGACTGGACTGGCGTCCGCCTTGAGCTCGACCTCGATCTCATTGTTGAAGTATTGCATGGCGATCTGGTCGGCCTGCCTGGCCGCTCGATTGGCCACGGCCAGCGCCCGCTGTAAATCAATGCTCATCGGTGTTGGTCGCTCCTTGCCTCATCAGTTCGAGTCCGGTGAATCGAGCCCCAGGCGACCCTGCAGTCGAATCCGCACCCGGCCGTCGGGCTGGCGCTCACCCAGATTGCCCAACTGGGCGGCCAGGTCGGGTCGATCGGGGCCGGCCTGCAGCCACAGGTCAAGCTCGTAGGTTTCCGCGCCGAGTTCAATTGCTCCCTGAACCAGCACCGCCGATGCGGTCAGACTCGCGACGCGCGCCACCTGGCGACCGACACTGTCGGCATTCGGAGGATCGAACCGGACCTCAATTCGCCCCAGGTCTTCCTGGACGACGCCCGCCAGCCGTGCGTCCTCCCAGACGGCCACACCTTGCACTCGTGGCGCTCCGTTCGGCGGTATTCGAACCGCATCCAGCTCCAGCTCGATGACACCCTGCGGTGGACTCAGGGGCAACCAGGCGGCAAGATCCAGCCTTTCGATCGCCAAGCGACCTTCGACCTGGTTCAGGTTCACACCCTGACCCGGGTGCCACTGTCCCTGAATTTGACTGGTGCCGTCGTCAGCCTGCCATTGCCATCGCCAAGGCCATGCCCAGTGCCAGTTCAGCGTCATCGGCACTTGTCCGGCCTGACGCCAGCGCGCATGACCGTTCCAGACCGTGCCGCCGTATTGACCCAAGGCTGCCGGCGGGTCGAAGCGCGGAATCACGAGCCCCGCCGGCAGGGTCAGAATCACGAGCACTGTCAATGCTGCCAGGGCTGGGAGAATGAGTCTACGCATCCTCGTTCAGCGTCACTCGAACATTGACCCGGCCCTCGCCCGCGGCGCGATCGATCGCCATCTGCTCTATGTCCACCGGATGCTGACTGGAGAGCTGCTCGAGCCAGCCCATCATTCGTAGGAAATCTGCATTGTCCAGCCAGACGCGCACCTGATCCTGACCGGCCGGCTCGATGCGGGTCAGCGCCGAGGCCAGCCCGGCCGCACGGGCCGTCTCATCGGTCAGACCGAGCAAGGACTGATCGCTGTCACGGCGCTGGGCGATCCGCTGCTGCTGGAGCCGCTGCGCCATCGGCGTGACAGCCACCAGCCAATCAACCAGCGCCTGTTGCTGTGCAATGCGCTCGCGCTCCATGGCACTGGCCTGCTTGAGCGGCTCCCAGACCTGGACGAACAGGAACAGGCCGAGCAGGACCAACGCTGCAGCCACCAGCACGATGCGCTGTCGCGTTTCGAGTTGTTGCAGCCAGTCCTTCATGCACCGCCAGCCTGAGTCAATAGCAAGCGGCCGCTTGTCGTACCGCCTTCTTCGAGTCGAAGTGAGCGCAGCTCGGCCTCCAGGCTGAGTGCCCGCAGGCGCCTGGCGAGGTTCTCCAGCGCAGCGCCGTCGGGCGCGCGCACGACGAATTCAAGCCGGCCCTCACGAAAACTCATGGCGTCCAGCACGAGGGTGGATTGGCCGGCGATCACCGGCGCGGCACGGTTCATCAGATCCAGCAGTCCAGCCGCTTCGCCGAAACGCAGGCTGGAAAGCTGGCGCTGGGCCTGTTCGAGATGGCGCCCGGCCGGGGTCACGCCCGGGAAAGCGGTCGCGAACCGAGCGTCCAGCTCGGCCACCAGATCGGCCGACCGGCTTTCCAGCATTTCGAGCTCGAGCCAGGCACTGCCCAGAGCAAGCACTGTCGTGACAGCGGCTGCGATGGCCGCGTAGCGCCAGTAGGAGCGGGCCACCTGACTGCTGTCGGAGGCGAAATCGCCGGCCAATAGGTTGATCGGGGCATCCTCCAGGCCCTTGGCCAGAACGTCGAGTGCATCCTCACTGCGTTGTTCAAGCGGGAGCGACTGCAAGGACTCGGGCAGGTCGCCGCCGTACCAGTGGAGCCTGGATTCTTCTGGCAGAGCCGCCAGCAACTCTCCGATCAGTTCAGGCTCGAAACTGCCGAAGTCCCAGTCTCCCCAGCGCGCAAGCACTCGGGACTGGATCGCAGCCAGGCTGACATGCCCGGCTTCAAAAGGCAGACACAGTGCGTCCGGCACCACCTGTTCGACCGCCTGATGCTCCAGGAAGGCCATCAGCGTATTCATCGGTTCCTGGCCGATCACGACACAGCACAGGCGATCGGCGTCGTCCCGCGGCCCGGCCACAACGTGTTCGTCTTCGGCAGAACTGGCCAGATGCTCCTCGGCCGCCCAGCGCAAAGCCTGCGCCTGCCTGCCGGCGCTCATGCGCGGCAGCTCCAGACGAAGGCCGACACACTGCGAGGCATCGACGAGAACGCGCACGGGCGCAGACCCTGGCCAGTCCACCGCACCGGGCGCTGATTCGCCCTGGCTCTGACCTTCGAGGAGGCGACCCAGACGCCGCCATGACCAGCGCGCCGCGCCGGCATGGAGGATCACTTGCTCTTTGCTCGAGGCCGTCATGGTCAGGGCACACCCTGGCTGAACCAACGGAAATCATAACCCGTTCCCCCCAGCTGGATCAGCTCGAAGTAGTCGCGCTCGACCCCGTCCAGACTGACTCTCGCCTGGGCCAGATAATTCTGGCTCGTGATGCTGAGTCGGCGCTGCAGTTCAAGATCGGAGATCGGCTGCATTCGAACGATCGGGTGGGCGAGAAAGTCGCGCAGCTCGCGCCAGGGCCCGTCGGCCAGTACGCGCTCGGACTCGACGATCGACATCTCCGGCATCAGCGATGCGAGCACTGGCGCCGATGTGGTGTTGACGTTGACTCGCAGTTCGGGCCGGGGAAGGGTCGTGACATAGCCCACAAGACCCGCATAGGCCTGCGGGGTCATGCTGCGCAACCAGCGCAACTCGCTGGGGTGGGCCAGGGCCACGCCGGCCAGGCGATAGGGGGGGCGAAAACCGGCATAGACGCTGTTTCCAGCACTTCCGGGTCGCGCCACGGCAGCGCCCTCGACCCAATCGGCCAATTCCAGCGCAATCACTGGGTCCAGTGCCAGTAGATCAAGCAGGCGCTCGAAGCTCTCCCGTGCCTGCTGTCGAACGGCCGCGTCCGGGTGGGTCAGCGCGTTCAGATTGAATCGCGCCTGTTGATCCAGCAGCCGTCCCTGAACCCGCCCACCGGGCACCTGAAACACCGGCGTCCAGCTGCCGTTGAGCAGTTCCGGTGAATTGCCCTCGGAGCGAACCTGATCGATCAGATCACGAGCCAGGAGCTCCATGCCCCGGGCATATTGATAGGCTCGTTCCGTATCAAGCAGCGCTTGAGTTCGGGCCAGCGTCGATTGTCCGCGCTCAATCACAGCGAGCGCCATGACGCTGGCCAATGCAACCACGACCAGAGCGATCAGGAGGGCCGCTCCACGCTGCTCGTCGACGCCGATCGAAAAAGCGGGTCGCCTGATCATCACTCGAGCACCAGCAGCCGTCGGATCGAACCGAACCGGGCGGTGTCAAGGGTCACCTCGACGGCGGCCGGCAGGACCTGATCGGCGGCGCTGCGTGGTGGCCATTGATCGTGCCAGCCGCCACCGGCATCCCGGAAGGCCAGGCGCAGGTCGCGGACGGCGATGGCAAGCGTCTCCGGGACCGGTACCACGCCAAGGGCCGGGTCGGTGACCGGCCAGGCCAGGCGGATCAGGTCCTGGCCATCAAACTGCCAGGCGAAGCGCTGAAGCTGACTGCGCCTGAGCTCATTGGGGTTCGCCCAGCCGACTCGCTTGCCTTGCAGGCTGTTTGGCGAGCCACTCAGGGCCGGCCCGATCTGACCGAAGGAATTGCGAGCACGCCGGTGGCTGAGCTGTCGAATGTCAGAAGTCAGGCGAGCCATGCCCAGCTGCAGGGCGGCCAGTTCGGCGGCGTGATCGCGATGAGATACCGCGGCTCTCGACAGGGCGTTGAGCGCGGCGTAGGCGCTTGCGGCCAGGACCGCAAAGACCAGCACCGCCACCAGCACTTCGACGAGCGTGTATCCACGCGTAGGGCTCTGGACAGTCCGAGACATCACAGCGGCAGAAATCCCGTGTGGCTGAGGACAGGCGAATCGCGGTCGGGCTCGGCATAGACCAGCACATCGACCCGCAGCATCTGATCACCGGGAGCCGGCTGAATCAGCGCATCCCAGTCCCAGTCGCGATCGCCCATTTGGCTGGTGCCCGCTCGGCGCCCCGCCGACACATTGCCCTCCAGCCTGAGCTCGGCAATCGCGTTGTCCGCCACCCACAGGGCCATCGTACGGGCTTCCGCCTCAGCCTGTGCATCCAGTCCCTGCGCACCGACCCGGCCGAGTGCGACCACGGCGATCGCCACAATCAGCAGTGCGACAAGCACCTCGAGCAGGGTGAAGCCGGCAGCGCGCAAACGGCCGTTCATTGCCCATCCTGTGCAAGAATCAGTCGACCGCCGGCCTCGCCCTCGAGGCTCCATGCGGGGCCTGCTGCCTGGGTAAGGATCAGGCGAAAGGGCGTCAATTCGCCGAGTGGCTGACAAATGATCTGCGGTCTGAGCGACCCGGGCTCTTCGCGATCGCCCGCGGTAGCCCCCTCGCCAAGTTCCACCGGATAACCGCCCAGTTCCAGCGCAACATCCAGCGCTCGTGGAATCGACTGGGCCTGATCGGGGCCTCGCTGAGGAAGTGGCTGCCAGCCGTCCGGCCCGCCCTGCCAGGCGGTGTACCCCTGCTCGGTCAGGCGCAGCCCGCGCGGTCGCGACTGAAACAGCGCCTGCTCGCACTGGTGGGTCATCCGGGCGGCGATCCGTTCAAGGATGCGCTGCGGGTCTTCGGGGTTTTGCCAGCTGCCCAGTCGCAGTAAGACGAGGCTCGTCAAGGTCGCCGCGATGGCAAGCACCACGAGCACCTCGATCAGCGTGAAACCGCGCGCCGAGGGCATCCGTGCGTCAATCGTTCCAGTTGCCGATCTCGCCATTGATCCCCTCACCGCCCGGCATGCCGTTGGCGCCAAACGACCAGACGTCGATCTCGCCCTTCAGCCCTGGATTGAGGTATTGATAGGGTCGCCCCCAAGGATCGAGCGGAAGGCGATCGATGTAGCCGCCGGATTTCCAGTTCGCGGCCTCCGGTTGGCCCGACGGTCGGCTGACCAGCGCCTCCAGGCCCTGTTCGGTCGAGGGGTACTGATAGTTGTCCAGCTTGTACATGTTGAGACCCGTGACCAAGGCCTGCACGTCCTGAGCCGCTTTGGTGACCCGGGCGCGATCGGGTTCGTCCATCACGCGCGGCACTACCACTGCGGCGAGGATGCCGATAATGACGACGACCACGAGGATCTCGATCAACGAAAAACCCGCTGCGCGACTTCGAAATGCGCTCATTTCTCTGCTACCTTGTTTCATTGTTTCTGGCGGTCATTTTTTTGGATACCATCACGGCATGATACGCCGACGCGAGCGCTCTGACACACTCACTAGCGCAGACGATGCTGCCCCCTGGGAAAGGAGTCGTCGATACGATCACGGCATCCCATGAAGCGCTTACCCTTGAAGAATCTGCAATGAATAATCAATCCTGGCGAGAGCGCGATCTGGCCCGGGTCTGGCACCCGTGCTCACAGATGAAAGATCATGAATGGCTGGCGATGGTTCCCATCCGTCGTGGCCAGGGCGTCTGGCTGGTAGACCATGACGGCAACCGCTATCTGGACGCGATCAGCTCCTGGTGGGTCAACCTTTTCGGCCACGCCAACGAGACGATTGCCGAGCGAATCTCAGCCCAGGCACGCGAACTCGAACACGTGATCCTGGCCGGTTTCAGCCACGCACCTGCGGTCGAACTGGCCGAACGCCTTTGCCAGCTGGCACCGCCCAACATGACTCGCGTCTTCTATGCCGACTCCGGATCGGCTGCGGTCGAAATCGCACTGAAGATGTCGTTTCACTACTGGCTCAACAGCGGGAAACCCGAGAAGAACCGTTTCGTTTGCCTGTCTGGCAGCTATCACGGTGAAACGCTCGGTGCCCTGGCGGTCGGTGATGTGGGGTTGTACAGGGACACCTATCAGCCCTTGCTGCTCGAACCCATTGTTGTCGAATCGCCCGATTGCTTCGACCGCGAGCCCGGCGCCAGCTGGGCGGAGCACAGTGAAGCAAAGTTCAGGACCATGGAGGCGACGCTCGCCGAGCGGCACGCCGAGATTGCAGCAGTCATCGTCGAGCCGCTGGTCCAATGCGCCGGCGGCATGCGTATGTATCACCCGATCTACCTGGAGAAGTTGCGCGCAGCCTGCGACCGATACGGCGTCCATCTGATCGCCGATGAAATCGCAGTGGGCTTCGGCCGAACGGGCACCCTGTTCGCCTGCGAGCAGGCCGGCATTCAGCCCGACTTCATGTGCCTTTCGAAGGGACTGACCGGCGGATTTCTTCCCCTGTCTGCGGTCTTGACCACCAACACGGTGTATGAAGCGTTCTACCATGAGTACGATCTGACGCGCGGATTCATGCACTCCCATAGCTACACCGGCAATGCCCTGTGCTGTTCGGCCGCCCTGGCCACTCTGGACCTATTCGAGGCGCGCGACGTTCTGGCCGACAACCGGCCCAAGGCGAGGCGAATGCGCGAGCGAATCGCAGAATTGGAGGACCACCCCAACATCATCGACATTCGCCAGCAGGGGATGATTCTGGCCATGGAGATGGGCCAGGCCAATGGTGAGCCCTACCCCTGGGAGGAGCGCCGTGGCATTCAGGTCTATCAGGAGGCGCTTAAGCGTGAACTGCTCATGCGCCCGCTCGGCAACGTGGTTTATTTCATGCCGCCTTATGTGATTAACGACGATGAAATCGACCAGCTTGCTCAGGCCGCAATCGAATCGATCGACCAGGTGGCGAGACGCTGATGCGTCGCATCCGTCTGTTCACTGATCAGCCGATCGAGGCCGATCATACGGTCGAGCTGCAGGGACCGCCCGCCCATCACCTGCTCAAGGTGCTGCGTCGCCGCGAGGGCGACTGGGTCACGCTCTTTAACGGCAACGGCTGTGAACATCAGGGCAAAATCACCTCGGTGGCAGGCCGCGACCGATGCACCGTCGAGTTGACACGCTCCAATCAGCCGGCCACCGAATCCCCGTTGACCATCACCCTGATCCAAGCTGTCGGCCGAGGCGATCGCATGGACTGGGCGCTGCAGAAATCCGTCGAGCTTGGCGTCACCACCATCCAGCCGGTGTTCAGCGAACGCACTGAAGTGCGGCTCTCGGGCTCGCGGGCCGACAAGCGTCTGGCTCACTGGAAAAGCGTGATGATCTCGGCCTGCGAGCAGTGCGGCCGAGTCCGGGTTCCAGGCCTCAAGCCCCTGCGCACGCTCCCCGAGCTGGCACCTGCCGATGGGCTTGGATTGTATCTGGACCCAGGGGCAGAGCGTGGTCTGGACGATCTTGAGGACGTTGCTGATCAGCCGGTGGCACTGGCCGTGGGGCCGGAAGGCGGCTTCAGCGAAAAGGACATCGGCGTGCTGGAAGTGCTAGGCTTCCGCGGACTGCGAATGGGCCCGCGCGTCTTGCGCACCGAAACCGCAGGACCTGCCCTGCTGTCCGCCCTGCAGGCCCGCTGGGGCGATCTGGGATGAACGCCGAACCGTGACTTCCACTTCAATCACCTGGCATGTCGCCCGTCTGAACCTCGAACCCGACCAGGTCGAGGACGCTGAGGACGCCCTGTTTGCGGCCGGCGCACAGGCCGTGACCCTGCTCGATGCGGAGGATCATCCGGTTCATGAGCCCGGGCCGGGCGAGCGTCTCCTGTGGCCGAAGGTGGTGGCCGAGGCCCTGTTCGAAAGCAGCCCCGACCCGATCGGCCTGGCAGCGCAGCTGGCTGGGCGGGGCATCCTGATCGAGGCGGCCGGCATCCAGATCGCGACCCTGGCCGATCGCGACTGGATTCGCGCCTGGATGGATGCCTATCAACCCATGCAGTTCGGCCAAGACCTGTGGATCTGCCCCAGCCACATCGATCCAGACCCCAGCTGGTCGAGCGTGATTCAACTCGACCCGGGCCTGGCCTTTGGCAGCGGCACGCACCCCACCACCGCGCTCTGTCTTGAGTGGCTGGACGGGGCAGACTTGAGCGGTGAGACCGTGATCGACTACGGCTGCGGCTCCGGCGTTCTCGCCATCGCGGCTGCGCTCCAGGGCGCCGAGAGGATCATCGCCGTCGATCACGACACGCAGGCCCTCGAAGCAACTCGAGACAACGCCATCCGAAACGAGGTATCGGACCAAATCGAGGTCCTATTGCCCGATGACTTCGAGCCGGTCGAGGTGGGACTGGTTCTGGCCAATATTCTGGCCGGGCCCCTGATCGATCTGGCGCCGCGTCTGTCGGCCTGTCTCCGGCCGGGCGCTTGGCTGGTGATGTCGGGCGTCCTGCTCGCTCAGACCGAAGCGGTTGCTGCCGCCTATCAAGGCCGATTGAACGGCCCGGATCTGGCCCAGAAGGAGGACTGGGCGCGGCTGATTTTCAGTCGCGGTCTTCAGTCGGGGGGCGGCTGACCGTATCGGTCGGGGTCCTGCTCCCAAAGACCTTCGATCAGGGTTCGGTAAAGGCCGACTTCGAGGCCGGGCTCGAGGGCGTCGAGGTGGGCCAGCGCCTGCTTGGGATGCTGATCGCCGTAGATGACCCGGATTGCTTCAAGAAACAGCTGCCCGAACAGCGGCGTGTAGGCGATCCTGGAGCGCTGCTCGGCGAGGCGGCGCCGTTCGATTTCGCGGCGCTCGGCGGTCAGATCCTTACCAACGACCATCTGCAGCCAGGGAGAATCGTTGAACACGGCCAGCACGTCCAGACCGGCACGCTCGGCGTAAAGACGAAACTCGTCGGCCACGCAAAACTGGTTACGAGCAACGTCTTTGCGCTGTGAGTGATCCGCACGATTCCAAAATTCGACCTCGTACATCCAGCGGTACCATCCCACTGAATCAGCCAGATTCCACGTCTCGAGATAGGCCAGGCCGCCGGATTGAAGGACGCGGGCAAGCTCGCGCAGATAGAGGAACAGGTCCTCCTTGTCCATGTGGCACAGGACCGCGACTGAATAGGCCTTGTCCAGGCTCTCATCATCGATCATCGACAGGCTGGTGCGCTCCAGCACTTCAAGGCGGACCTTGTCATGACTTGCCAGACGTCGCCCGGCCGCACGGATCATGTTCGGCGAGATGTCCACGCCGGTCCAGTGCCGACAGCGGTCGATCAGCTCACGTCCGATTCGCGCCGCCCCGCAACCGAGCTCGAGAATCGCATCATCGGCCTTGAGATCGACGGCGGTGGCGACCAGGTCGGCCGTGTGGGCACCGGTTGCCCTCGCAACGGTCTCGCTGCCGCTGTTGTCAACGGCTTCGAGGGCAGCCAGATCATCGGCTGAACGGCGGTCCCAGACCTGGCGATAGTGGGTATCGGTCATTGCGTTTTCCGTGAGTCACAAGGGGGATGCAGACCCGGAAAGCACCGCATCCCGGATCCGCTCTAGTGTATCCCGCAAGATGCCTCGAGGGTTTCCCGGATTTGGTTTGACTGGGTCTGACTTAGTCTGACTTTGGACGAGCTGCTGAGATTTCACGCCCAGGCTGGGTCGCAAGCGGCCGTATAATGCGCCCTTTCGTCTAGGCTTCTCTTCGTTTATCGTGTCTCTTACCCTGAATCGCTTCGACGCCACGACCTCACCGACTCTCGAATTTACCGTCAATGACGCGATCATTTTCGATCTTGATGCCGAGCTGATCGTCGAGGCGCCCGATGGCCAACGCTCGCAGTATTTCCTGCGCCAGACCGGCTTTGATATTTCCTGGCTTCCGGCCGGTCGTTATCGACTCGACACCCCGCGATCAAGTGCCTGGGTTCGGGGGTCAACGCTGACGCTGATCCTGCGCGACGAGGCCAACGCAGGCGCGACGGAAAAAGGCCGGATGTCGACTCGGTTGGAGGAAACGCCGGCCTGGGATAGCGGCGACTGGCGCCTGAATTCCGGGGCGGATACCGTTTCGGTGAGCAATCTGAGCTGGGCGCGTCAGGACAACAACTGGTTCAGCCGTCATTTCGATCATGCCGCCCGGACCATCATTCACATGTTCTTCGAACGCGACGCTCGGCTCAAGGGACGGGTGCTCGACGTGGGCTGTGGCGACGGGATCACCGACCTCGGCATTGCCCTGCGCCTGCAGCCAGAACAGTTGATCGGCGTGGATCCATTCCGCGGCTATGAACGCTTGCCAGCGATCTGCCGCGACCATCATTTGCCCGCCTCCCTGATCCATCCGCCGTGCCTCTCGTTTCAGCCCGACGACGCCAACGATCTGAGTTTCGACGATGATCAGTTCGACGCCGTGCTGTCCTGGGGATCTCTGGAGCACATTGCCGGAGGCTACGATCGGGCCCTGCAGGAAATCAGGCGGGTGCTTCGTCCGGGCGGACTGCTTTTCGCCCATCCGGGCCTGTTCTACGGCAGCGTCGGCAATCACCTCGGTGAGTTCTTCGACGACCCCTGGATCCACTTGAAAATCGATCCCGAAGAGCTCGAACGGCGGGTCCTGGCCGGCCGGCCGCGCTACATGGACCGGGCCGGCGAGGAATCGTCCAGTGAGGACTACTGGCGCTGGTACACCGAACTCAATCCCATCACGGTCGACGGGTTCGAACGCGAGCTTCGAGCCTTGGACTTGGAACCCAGGCGGTTTGCGCTGCGGACCGATCCGGTGGTGGACTACAGCCCGGAACTGCAGTCCCATCGTATGACCACGCTGGGCCTGGCTGAACTTTACCTGGTTTGCGAAAATCGGAAGGGCAACTGATTCTTGGGAATCGTTGAATAACGAGGCTCGAAAGGATTTTCGGCTCGCTCGATCCGAGCGTCGCTAGCGATAGCGACGTCGACGACGGAAAACCGCGGGCTTGAGCCCGCTCCTTCGTTGCGATTCAGAGTCATCGTCAGAGTCGTCCACGGGTTCAGTCGCGCCCGACGACGCCGATCTGTCCGCGCGTCCTTCACTCCCTGCCTCCACGAGTACGTGTTGGGCGAACACATCATCAATGAATCTGTCGTTATCGGATTGATCGGTGCCATTCTCGCCGCGATCTTCTTTGGGATCGCTGGCCCGAGTCGACGCAACTGACGGCTGAGCCCCATCGCTCGTTTGCTCCCGGACTGCCTCCGCGGAAGGCGCACGGACCTGCGCCATAGGCCTTTCTTCGCGCTTTCCGCCGGCCTCTTGGACGGAACGGGCGACTGACTCACCCTCAATGCGAACATCAATGACGGCGGCGACGCCCCGGACCGAAGCATAGACCGCTTCAACATCATTCAGGCTGCCGATCTGACCGTCGGCATTCAAAATCAGCCCCGGCGTCCCAGCGCGGTCGACCAGCTGCTGCGAGAGAAAGGAAAGCGAGAGATGCCGAAGGGCAGCAATCGCGGAGGCGAGCACGCCCGAACGCCGGTTGAGCTCAAGCTCGATGGTGACTTCCGCCATGTCGAATCCCCCTTCATATCGGCGCTTCAAGAACGACTAAAAAACGTGTGTCGGTGGGCGGGGCGCATGCCTCGACCCATTAATCGATGTTAACAATGTTTGCTTGATCTGGGAATATGATTGCGTGATGGAAGTCTATAAAACGTTCAGCGTCGAGGCGGCGCATTTCCTTCCCAACGTCCCGGAGGATCACAAGTGTCGTCGTTTGCACGGGCATTCTTTTCAGATCGAAATTCATGTTCGTGATGAGGTCGATGAACAAGCGGGTTGGGTGATGGATTTTGCTGAGATCAAACGCGCCTTCAAACCGATCCACGAGCGCCTTGATCACCGCCTGCTCAACGATATCGAGGGGCTGGACAATCCGACCAGCGAAAATCTAGCCCGCTGGATCTGGCACGAACTGCGCGCCTCCCTGCCTTCGCTGCACAGGGTGGTGGTCTGTGAGACCTGTACATCGGGTTGCATTTATCGAGGAGATTGAGCGCATGGCAGACCATCAAAACCGCCGGGCGCCCTGTCGACCCAGGCTCGACGTGCACAGGATCCTCCAAGCTCCTGGAAGGTCAATATCGCCCCTGCACTGTCATGAATTCGTCAGCCAGCCATCATCCAGCCGTCGTTTTTCGACGCCAAAGTGGCGCTCATGAACACCGGGAAACCCAAATTATCGTCGATTCAGTCCTTTCCTGTCGTGAAGCGGCTCGACGCGCTCGAGGTGGCTTTATGCCAACCGATCAATAACCTGGCGCGGCGGTCTGTGGTGCGCGGCGCCTTTTCGGTGGTCAGCCGGCTTGGCGATGGCCTGATCTGGTATGTGCTGATGGTCGCCTTTCCAATTGCCTTTGGCATGGCCGGCCTTGCATTGACCGCACAGATGGCATTCGGTGGATTGATCGGCCTGGTAACCTACAAGGTCTTGAAGCAACGGCTGATTCGTGAACGCCCATTCGCGAGTCATCCAACGATTCTCTGTGCCGTGGCACCACTCGATCGCTACAGTTTTCCCTCAGGACACACGCTCCATGCGGTCCTGTTCGGTTCGCTGATCCTTTCGGCCTTTCCTGGCCTTTCTCCGGTGCTGCTGCCTTTTGTCGGCATGATCGCGCTGTCGCGAGTCATCCTGGGCCTGCACTATCCCAGCGATGTCGCCGTCGGCGCGATGATCGGCCTGACCATCGCCAAACTGACCCAGGCACTGGTTCCCCTCGCTGCATTTGCCCCTGCGGCCTGATCTCACTACAATTACCCGGCTGAAGCGCCGCCTCGTCCGGGGGGACAAGATGAATTGATTCCCGGAGTGGCTGGCCCTTGATCGCTTAAATCGCCGCATCGGCGGCTTTTCCTGCCGGGAGAAAAAATGAACCAGTTGATGATTCCCCCAATCCTTGGGGTCGTGGGCCTGATCGTGGCCTTCATTCTTTATCGCATCGTGATGAGCTATCCGGTCATGGACGGCAAACCGGCCAAGATCGCCCAGCTCATCCAGCAGGGCGCTCTCGCCTTCATGCATCGCGAGTTGATCCTGATCGGTGTGTCGGTCGCTGTCATCTTTATCGCCTTGACCTTCTCGGGGCTCGGCATTCAAACGGCCATTTCATTCCTGGTCGGCGCGGTCTGCTCGGCGCTGGCGGGCTTTCTCGGCATGATTGCGGCCACCCGCGCCAACGTGCGCACGACATCGGCGGCCCACGACTATGGTCAGGACAAGGCTTTGACCGTGGCCTTCTTTGGCGGATCTGTGATGGGCATGGTGCTGGCCTCCCTTGGCCTGCTCGGACTGGGCACCCTGTACTACTTCTTCGGCACGGATCCGGAAACCGCTCACCGCATCCATGGCTTCGGCATGGGCGCAGGCGTGGTTGCGCTGTTCTATCGCGTCGGTGGCGGTATCTTCACGAAAGCCGCCGACGTCGGCGCCGACCTGGTCGGCAAGGTCGAGGCGGGCATCCCGGAAGACGACCCGCGAAACCCGGGCGTGATCGCCGACAACGTGGGCGACAACGTGGGTGATGTCGCCGGCATGGGCTCGGACATCTTCGAATCCTACTGCGGCGCCATGATCGCCACCGTGGCCCTGGCCACCGTCATGGTCCAGCAGGCCGGCGGCGGCTTTGTCGACGGCATGGGCGAAGGCTCGGCGCTGATGAGCCTGCCCCTGCTCCTGTCCTCACTCGGCCTGGTCTGCTCCATCGCGGCCATCGGCGTGGTCAAGGGCATGTCCAGTAGGAGTCCGGAAGTCGCCCTTCGCGCCGGCACCATGTCCGCTGCCGTCGGCTTCATCATTTTGGCCTACTTCATGATTGGCTACCTTGGCGTGGACAACGGCGTCTGGGTCGCGGCTCTGGTCGGTGCCGTTGGCGGAGTCATCATCGGCCTGTCGACCGAGTACTACACCGCTGGCAAGCCCGTTCGCGATATCGCAAAATCCGGCGAGACCGGCTCGGCCACGGTCATCATTGCGGGCCTGGCGACGGGCATGCAGTCGGTCGTCATTCCGATTATCACCATCTGCCTGATGATTTTCATCGCCAACGGCAGCGCCGATCTCTACGGCGTCGGAATTGCCGCAGTCGCGATGCTGTCGACGGTCGGTATGACCATGGCCATTGACGCTTACGGCCCGGTCGCCGATAACGCTGGCGGCATCGCCGAAATGGCCGGTCTTGGCGAAGAGACCCGCAAGATCACCGACTCACTCGACGAGCTGGGCAACACCACCGCCGCGATCGGCAAGGGATTTGCCATTGGTGCCGCGGCGCTGGCCGCTCTGACGATCATTTCGGCCTATATCGCCGAAGTCAGTCACCGCATCGAAGGCTTCAACCTCAATATCGCCGACCCGAACGTGCTGATCGGCATGTTCATTGGCGGCGTATTTCCGTTCCTGGTGGCCTCGATCACGATGACCGCAGTCGGCAACGCCGCCTTCGAGATGATCCAGGAAATCCGCCGCCAGTTCCGCGAGATTCCCGGGCTCCTGGAGGGAACCGCCGAGCCGGATGCCGGTCGCTGTGTCGATATCGCGACCACCTCGGCGATCAAGCGCATGCTGTTGCCAGCCGGACTGGCCGTGATCGGGCCTGTCGTGATCGGCTTCGGCATGGGCGCAGAAGCCCTGGGCGGCATGCTCGGCGGCGCGCTCGTCTCGGCCGTTCTCCTGGCTCTGACCATGGCCAACGCCGGCGGCGCCTGGGACAACGCCAAAAAGTACGTCGAAAAGGGCAACCTTGGCGGCAAGGGCTCGGATACCCACGCGGCCAACGTGGTCGGCGACACCGTCGGCGACCCGCTCAAGGACACCTCGGGCCCGTCGATGAACATCCTGATCAACGTGATGGCCATCGTCAGCCTGGTGATCGCGCCGCTGCTGGGTCAGTGATTGGCCTGATTAAGGCCTGACACAGGCAAAGCGAAACGCGGCCCCAGTGGCCGCGTTTCGCGTTTCTTGCCCTGCCAATCCGAGTTTTGCGCAGGCCCCGACCGGCCCGTTTGAACGACCATTGGGCCATTCATTCCGGTCGCGGTATGATTGCAGCCGACTGCATTTCTCATAACTCGGAGCTCTGACCATGCGCACTGCCTTGCTCTCTCTGCTGTTGGTTTCCGCCTCGTCCATCGCCGACAATCACGATAATTCCTCTGCCCTGGCCGACTACATCGACGAAAACTACACCGTCGAAGAGCGCATCATCATCGGCGGCCAACCCTCTGCACAGGCACTTGAGGGTCTGAAAGAAAATGGAATCTCGACCGTGATCAACTTTCGCACGCAGCCGGAGGTTGAAGGCTTGAGCTTTGATGAACCCGGACTCCTCGCCGAGGAGGGAATTGACTACTACCAGATCGGCGTGGGCCGCGGAGAGGGCGCCTACAACCCGGCTGTTCTTGAAGCCTTCAATGCGCGAATGGAGGCCGCGGGCGACGACCAGATTCTGCTCCATTGCGGCTCCGGCTACCGTGCCAGCCAGGTCTATGCGGCCTGGTTGGTCAAGTATCGGGGCCTGACGCCGAACGAGGCCCTGGACCGTGTTGCGCCCTCGGGCTGGTGGCCGATGCCGATGGAGCAGCTCCTGGGGCAACCCTTGAGCGTTTCAGTTCAGGGCGATTCCTGAGTCCGATACGATCCTAGCCTAGGGCGCATCGCGCGAGCCTCCGTTTGTTCAAAACGACCTGCCGCCATCAGGAATCGGGGTCTCTCTGCGACCGCTCCAACACGCGTTCCTTGAATTCGTCCAGACGCGTCTTTTTGGGCGTGGCGTCCCTGTGCCTTGCCGCCCTGGCTCACTCGAGCGACGTCACCGGGCAGCTGGTCGATCTTGGCAACAAGCTCGAACAATCCGGGCAGCGCGGACCCGGGCTCAACCTCTGGGATCTCCAGCCTTTTCAAGGCAAGCTCTACCTGGGCATGGGCAGCACCTCGCACGACGCCGGCCCGATTCCCGTCTGGGCCTACGACCACGAACAACAGCGCTGGGACGACGCGCCCGAAACCATCGTCGATCAGGAAGCCATTGAGCTCTACCGGGTCCTCGGAAACCATCTCTACATCCCGGCCGCTGACCCCAAGGGCAATGTCACCGACGGTAGCAATGATGCTATCAAGTTCTACCGCCGCGGCTCCAATGGTAGCTGGGTCCACTACTACAGCGTCCGGGACCTGCACACGGCTCACATTCGCGATCTGGCCGAAGAGGATGGGCTCATCCTCGGGGTGGGCAACAGCCGTCGACCACATGACCTGCTGAATGCCAAACCGGGTGCGGTGGCGATCAGTCGGTCGATGCTCGACACCGGGCGCAGTCAAAGCGACCGGCTGGGACTGTTCCGATCAGCCATCAGCCTGACCCCGCCCGGTCCCTCGGGTGGTCGTGTCGACGCAGACACCTCCCAGCGAAACCGCATCGGCAACTGGTTCTTCGCCCTGTTCCGACTCCATGACGGTCTCTATGCGAGCACGCGCTGGCTGAGTTGGGCACCGGATAGCCCCGACGAAGAAGGATTCTACCGACCACGCATGGATTACCCACCCCAGGTGCCTCCCTTTCCCACTGTGCTTCGGTGGGACCGAGACCTGTCGCAATTCGCCGCACCCCCACCGGGCACGCTTGATCGTCTGGTACCGGTCAGCCCCGACCGCGACACCCAATTGACCCTGCGACCGTTCAAACCTTCGCTTTTCGGGGAGCTCTGGTTTGCGCCTTTTCGGACTCACGCACTCGGGGAGAGCTACCGGACCCAATACAACCAATCGGTCGATTTCGTCGTTAAGCCAGCCAATGGCCCGGCAATTCGCCTTGTCCTGCCCGATCCCAACGCCCTGGGGGAAGCCGTGCTGGTGCAGCAGGACCAGCTGTTCGTCCTGGCGAACGCCCGCCGGCCCGACGGCACCTACCGGGTCAGGGTCTACGCCCTCGATCGAGGCGACGCGATCGAGCGTAAGCTTGACCCCGACACCGGTCTCACCGTTGAAGCCTGGCAGAGCGTCCTGCACTTCGACTCGTCTAACCTGGCTCGGAGTTTTGCTCGCATCGACCAGACCTGGTATTTCGGGCTGGGCTTCGCGGGCCTCGAAGCTCCGGGACAGGCCGGATCCCTGCTGCGTCTGGATTGATTCGCGAAGTCCGCGAACAGCGGCGATCGCCACCGCCAGCCGCGGCTCCAGCCCCTTGAGGCGCTGCTCGCAGCGCTGTAGAACCAGTCACAGACCCCTCAGTGGCTAAGGGCGGGTGGTCGTGTCATACTTTACAGATCACAGTCAGGCCGAGCACGCGCGCGCGGTCAGGATTAAGGGGCAGTTCACATGCGCAAGTGTTTCGTTGGGGCCGTCGCCCTGTTCCTCCTCGCTCTGATTCAAAGCTCGGCAGGCGCTCAAACGCCAACCTCGGTGTACGAGCTTCTGATCGATCTGGACCAGGATTCGTCGACCGGATGCGTCTCCAGCCCAACCGGATCAGCCGCTTTCGGCGGCTTTGAGCGTCGGCTGCGCGCCACCCTCGATCCCGACAGCCAACTCGTTACTGCTTTGGAAACGCAACATTGCGTGGACGCGAGCTTCCAGAATCTCGTCACGCTAGGGGCCGGCCAGCCTGCGGGTCTGAACAATGGCGTCGGTGGCTCTGATGTCCTCGAATTTTCCGTGTCGATCAACGACCTCGATCCTGACGGCGCCGTGCTGGTTGATCTCGCCTTCGTGGCAGACAGCGGCGCCGGCTCCGACGTTTTGACAGCGCAGGATGGAGCCACGATCGGCCTGGGACTGCCCTTTCTCAATACGATCCCGGTCCCGACACTGTCGGTACTGGCCTTGCTCGTTCTGACCACTCTGGTCATCGCCGTCGCCTGGGTTGCCCATCAAAGGGCGGGTCAGTTCGCCTTGATCAGCCTCGTGGCCCTGCTCGCCACCGTGGCCTGGGCCATGAACTTCGTCGTTGACGGGCAGGTGGCGGACTGGACGGGCATCAGCTCGATCGCTGATGACCCCATTGGTGATGCGTCGAATGGCTCCGACCTGATCGACATCCGCTCCGCCTTCATCGCCGTCGAAAACGAGGTCCTGCACGCTCGACTCGACCTCACTGACATCGAAAACCAGCCGCCCGACACGATCGACGATACGGGCAGCACGGATGAAGACACGGAACTCGTCACTGCAGCTCCTGGCGTTCTCGCAAACGACAGCGACTCCAACAACGACCCGATCACGGCCGTGCTTGCCACCGGCCCGACCAACGCCGCCAACTTTAGCCTGAACCCGGACGGCAGCTTCACCTACACGCCGGAAATCAACTTTAACGGCAGCGATAGCTTTACCTATGTGGCAAATGATGGCCAGGCGGACTCGGCGCTCACGACCGTGTCCTTGACCGTCAATCCGGTCAATGATCCGCCCGTCGCCTCCGATGACAGTGCCAGCACCTTCGAAGACGGTCCGATCCTCATCGACGTGCTCAGCAACGACAGCGATGTTGACGGCAATCTGGACCCGGCCAGCGTGACGGTCACAGTGGGGCCGTCCAGTGGCACGGCCGTGCCCGAGCCGACAACGGGCGGCATCACCTACACCAAGGCCGGCGATTTCAACGGCACGGACAGCTTCACCTACGAGGTCTGCGACGACGGCACTCCGATGCCCGCGTTGTGCGACACGGCCACGGTCGATGTGACCGTCGACTCGGTCAACGACGCGCCGAGCTTCGTGACCGGCGGCAACCTGTCCATACTGGAAGACGCCGGCGCTCAGACCGTGCCCTCCTGGGCCACGGCCATCAGCGCCGGACCGTCGGATGAAGCCGGCCAGTCCCTGATCTTCAACGTCATCGCCAACGACAATCCGGCCCTGTTCGGCGCCGCCCCCAGCATTGATGCGGCCAGCGGCGATCTGAGTTTTACGCCAGCCGACGACGCCAACGGCACCGCCAGTATCACGGTCACCCTAAGCGACGATGGCGGCACGGCCAACGGCGGCGACGACACCTCGCCGCCGCAAACCTTCAACATCGTTGTGACTGCCGTCAATGACGCGCCCAGCTTCGCCGATGGCGGGAACGTCTCCGTGCTGGAAGACTCCGGCGCCTATGACCAGCCTTGGGCCACCACCAGCGTAGCCGGCCCGCCCGACGAAAGCGGGCAGGCGCTGAGTTTCAGCACCATTGGCAACAGCAACCCAACGCTGTTCGATGTCGCCCCGGTCATCGACGCCACCACCGGCAATCTGAGTTTCACGCCCGCGGCCAATACGGAGGGCAGCGCCGATATCACCGTCGAGCTGATGGACGATGGGGGCACGGTCAACGGCGGCGACGACACCTCGGCCGCGGTGACCTTCACGATCGCCGTCGCCGATGTCAACGACGCGCCCAATTTTACCGCCGGTCCGGACGTGAATACGCCTGAGGACGACGGTGCGCAGACCGTTGCGACCTGGGCCACGGCCATCAACGACGGCGACGATGGCACCCAGACCCTGACCTTCAACCTCAGCAACGACAACAACGCCCTGTTCAGCGCGCAACCGGCCATCAGCCCGACCGGCGATCTGACCTTCACCTCCGCTGCAGACGCCAGCGGCTCGGCCCTGGTCACCGTGACCCTGTCCGACGACGGCGGCACGGCCAACGGGGGGAGCGACACCTCGCCGCCGCAGAGCTTCACGATCACGATCGATCCGATCAACGATGCCCCCGTGTTCACCGCCGGGGCGGATCAGACCGTCCTCGAGGATGCCGGCGGGCAGTCGCTGGCTGGCTGGGCCACCGGGATCGGCGACGGTGATGACGGCAGCCAGGCGCTGACCTTCAACCTCAGCAACGACAACAATGCCCTGTTCGTCGTGCAGCCAGCTCTGGATGAAACCGGATTGCTGACCTTTACCCCGGCGGCCAACGCCAACGGCTCGGCTCAGGTTGAAGTGACGCTCAGCGACAACGGTTCCAACACCCCACCTAACGTCAATACCAGCGCAGCGCAGACCTTCACAATCTCGGTAACGGCCGTCAACGATGCCCCAAGCTTCACCGCCGGGGGTGATCAGATCGTCAGCGAGGACAGCGGGTCGCTGGCAATCGCCGGCTGGGCCGCGCCGATCGACCCCGGTGCGGCGAACGAGGCGGCCCAGACCCTAAGCTTCAACATTACGGGCAACGATAATCCAAGTCTGTTTGCGTCAGGCCCCGTGGTCAGCCCGAGCGGTGAGCTGAGCTTTACGCCCGCTGCGAACGCCAACGGCAGCGTCACGATCACCCTGGAGCTGTCTGACAACGGCGGGACAGACAACGGCGGCGTCGACAGGTCCGCCTCCCAGACCTTCAGCATCATCATCGAGCCCGTCAACGATGCGCCGAGCTTCTCTTCCGGCGGGGATGTCAGTGTGGAAGAGGATTCTGGATCGTACAGCCAACCCTGGGCCTCGGCGATTTCAGCCGGACCTCCCAATGAGGCTGTTCAGCTCGTCGCCTTCACGATTACCAACAACGACAATCCAGGGCTGTTCGCAGCGCCGCCCGCCATCGACACGGCAGGCGGCCTGAGCTTCACCCCAGAAACCGGCACCGTGGGCACGGCCAACCTGACCGTGGTCTTGATCGACGACGGCGGTCGAGTGAACGGAGGTTCGGACATATCGCCGCCCGTCAATTTCCAGATCTCAGTACTGCAGATCAACGATCCTCCCAGCTTTGGCGCGGGCCCTGATCAGACGGTCAACGAAGACAGCGGCGCCCAGACCTTCAACGGCTGGGCCACGGCAATCAGCGCCGGACCCCCTGACGAGGCCGGCCAGACCGTGTCCTTCAACATCACCGGCAACGCCAATGCGGCCCTGTTCAGCGCTGGTCCGAGCATCAATTCAGCGGGTGATCTGAGCTTCACGCCTGCGCTCGACGCGAACGGCAGCGCGGCGATCACCCTCGTGGCCCAGGACGACGGCGGCACGGCAAACGGTGGTATCGACACCTCGCCGCCGCAAAGTTTCACGATCACCGTCGATCCGGTCAACGATCCGCCGCAGGTGACGCCCCCCGCGAGCTACGCCGTACATTCTCATGTCGGCAGAACATTCGCCGATGGGTCGACCGACCTGCTCGACGGGGCGACGATCACCGATATCGATGGGCCGGGATCAGCGCCGTTCAGCGTTGCGCCCGCGTCGATCACCAGCTCCAATGGCGGCAGCGCAACGGTCAGTGCTGACGGCAGCTTCACCTACGATCCCCCCGCCGGCTTCACCGGCAGCGATACCTTTGACTATGAAATCTGCGACAGCGGCGTGCCGGCACCCAGCCAGTGTGCTTCGGTCACTGCCACCGTGGTCGTTAGCGGTCCGCGCGTCTGGTTCGTGGACAATTCCGCCGCCGCTGGAAACGGCACAGTTGCCGCACCGTTCAATACGCTGGCCGCCGCGGCTGCAGCAGCTGACACGAATGGCGACCGGATCTTTATCTTCACCGGCTCGGGGAATTACAGCGGCAACGTGACCCTGCAGGTTGATCAGCGCCTGATCGGCCAAGGCGTGATCGACACGGACTTCGACGCCGCCCTCGGCATCACACCGCCTGCCAACAGCGTCCCCCGCCCGGCGATCAACGCCACCCGGCCGACCCTGGCAAGCACGGTCACGCTGGCCGGCAACGCGCACGCCCGCGGATTCGATATCAACAACACAGCGGCGAACGGCATCAGCGCCAGCTCCTCGAGTGGCCTGGTGGTCAATCAGCTCAGCGTGACAACGACCACCGGCACAGCGGTGACCTTGGCCAACTCCAGCGGCGCGCTCAGCTTCACCCGCGTTTCCGCCAACGGTGCTGCCAATGGCATCGTAATCAATGATTTCGGCGGCAGCTTTGAAATCACCGGGGACGGCAGCACGGCGGGATCGGGTGGCACGATTCAGAATGCGATCGGCAACGCTGTTGAGCTGATCAATACCGGCAACGTGGCCCTGAACTTCCTGAATATCGCCAACGGCAACGCCAACGGTGTTTTTGGTCAGAACCTCACCGGCCTGACCCTCAACGGGGCCAGTTTGAGCAATAACGGTAACGGCGTGAACGAGGGTGGGCTTCGCTTCGACCCCAACCTGCTTGGCACCGTCCTGATCGCCAACAGCACGATCACCGGCTCGGCCGAGCACAACATCGAGATCATCAACATCTCCGGCGTGCTGTCCGACCTGACGGTCAGCGACAGCACGATCGGCAGCAACAGCGCGGCGCTGGGCGCCGACGGCCTGCTCCTGGAGACACGCAATGCGGCCGAAGCCTCGGTCAACGTCGTCAACTCGACCTTCGCCAACAATCGAAGTGACGGCATCCAGATCAGTGCGATTGACAGTTCAGTGGCGGCACTCACTGTCAACGGCACGACGTTCACCTCCTCGACGGACGCCTCGCCGAACGGCAGCGTCGGCGCTCGTGGCATCGTTGTCAGCGCTGCCAGCAGTGCCGAGCTGTTCTTCGCTATCGGCGATGGGGCGAGCAATGACTTTAGCAACTTCTCACCCAGCATTGGCGAAGAGGCGATCAACGCCACGGTCCTTTCGACCTCCACTGCCTCGGCGTTGTTGAGCGGACGGATCATTAACAACACCTTCTTGAACTCTGGCGGCGCTGTGGGTGTGGACGTGCGCGGCAACGGCGCCCTGGTCTTGGAGATCGACGGCAACACCGGCACGACTTCGAGACAATCGATCGACGTTATCGTGGGCGATGCAGTGACCGATGCGGCGACTGCCGACGTCACCATCACCGACAACGCGCTGACCGTGACGGGAACCGCCGCGAACCCGAACAATGAGGCGATCGGCTGGCTGGGTGATCGGAACACGACCAGCTGTTCGAACATTCGCGGCAATAGCGCGGTGGCCTCAGGCACGCGCGACGACATCATCCTCGATGACTTCACCAACCCGGCCGGCGCGGTCAATCTCGAAAGCGGGCCGTCCGACTGCGGTGGTGCCTGTCCGACATCCGGAGCGCATCTGCTGGCCAACAACGGCATCACAGATGCCCTCTCCGGAGCAACGATCGTCGCCCCAGGCAGCTGTGTGACACCATGAGGTCCCGGACAAGGCACCGAGGCACACCGATCGACCGGAGAGGTCGCTGGAATTCACTCAACAAGGACGAATCATGTCAGAACCGTTCCTAGCCGAAATCCGCATGGTCGGCTTCGACTTCGCCCCGCGGGGCTGGGCCGAGTGCAGCGGGCAGATTCTACCGATCAACCAGAATCAGTCGCTCTACTCCCTGCTCGGCACCACCTACGGCGGGGACGGCCGAACCACCTTTGCCCTTCCGGATCTGCGCGGTCGCAGCCCGATTCACTTTAGGAGCAGCGGCGGCACGTCCTACCAGCAAGGGCAGCGTGGAGGTGCAGAAACACACACCCTCTCCACGGCTGAAATGCCGAGCCATACCCATGCCCTGAGCGCCACTTCGCAGACCGCCGACTCAGGGTTGCCGACCGGCCACGTCCTGGCTTCCAGCAGCACGCCCGAGACTTATCGACCGCCAGACTCGCTGGCGTCGATGCAGGCTGGGAGCATTAGCGATATTGGCGGCGGGCAGGCGCACAACAATATGCAGCCCTATCTCACGGTCAATTTCTGCATCGCCCTCCAGGGCCTGTTTCCCTCGCGCAACTAGGAGCGTCCACCATGTCCGAACCTTTCGTCGGTGAAATTCGCATGTTCGCGGGAAACTTCTCGCCGCGGGGCTGGGCCTTCTGTGACGGCCAGCTTCTGGCGGTCTCCCAGAACGATGCTTTGTTCAGCTTGGTTGGCACGATCTACGGCGGCGACGGTCGAACCACCTTTGGCCTGCCCGACATGCGCGGCAGGCTTCCGATTCACCGAGGTCAGGGACCGGGTCTCTCGACGCGAAACATTGGCGGGAGGGGTGGAAGGGAGGAGGAAACGCTGACGGTCAATCAGATGCCCTCGCATTCCCATTCGCTACAGGCCTCCGCTGAGCCGGCCGTTTCGCCGAACCCGCAGGGTCGGGTGCTGGCCGAAGCTCCGACCGATCGTGTCTACCGGCCGGGCAGCGCTGATGTCGGCATGGCATTCAACACCGTCAGCCCGGTCGGCGGTAGCCAGAGCCACACCAACCTCATGCCCTTCCTGTGCGTGCATTTCATCATTGCGCTGGTCGGGATTTACCCCTCGCGCCACTAGCTGGAGCCAATCGATGTCTGAACCCTTCATCGCCGAGATTCGAATCTTCGCAGGCAACTTTGCTCCACGCGGCTGGGCATTCTGCAACGGCCAGCTCTTGCCGATATCCCAGAACACGGCCCTGTTTTCCTTGATCGGCACCACCTACGGCGGCGACGGACGGAGCACCACCGCTCTGCCCGACCTGCAGGGTCGTGCTCCCATGCATCCGGGCCGTGGTCCTGGCCTAAGCAATCGCATCCTCGGTCAGCGCGGCGGCGCTGAACAGGTCAGCCTGAGCGAGCCACAGATGCCGAACCACAGCCACTCCCAGCGCGCCAGCGACCTGCGGGCCGGATCCGGGACCGCCGTTGGCAACGTGCTCGCAGAGCCGCGAGATGGCCTGCTCTACCAATCGGACACGACGAGCTCTCGAGTACCACTGGCCCCTGAAAGTCTGGCCAGCTCGGGTGGCGGTCTGCCACACAACAATATGCAGCCTTTTCTGGGCCTGAACTTTATCATTGCACTGGTGGGCCTGTACCCATCGCGCAGTTGAACGCCTTAGTCCCCGGCACCGTAAGAGTGATCGACCTATGAACCGACGTCAGTTTTCTTCCCTGTTCTTGGCCAGCGCCTCATTGCTCGGCCTGCCGGCAGCCCTCGCTCGGTCGGTGGCATGCCCGTCGACAGGCGCCTCGAATCCCGGGTGGGAGAGCGCCGAACAATGTCAGGCCCTGGTGGGACGGCAGTTCAGCGCCAGCGGGCCGACGAGCCTCAAGCTGAGGCTCGATGAGGTCATCCCCCACTCCAGAAACGGCTCGCAGCAGTTTTTTGCTCGTTTCCGAACCGAGCGGGAGCAACCCGAGGGCCTCTATCTCTTGAGCGATCCTCAGTACAGCAAGGCCTTGTTTCTGCAGCCGGTTGCGGGCGAGCCGGGGGTCATGGAAGCCGCATTCAGCCTGCGCACAGCCTGACCCCGTTTCGGCCATGTTGATCCAGGCCTTCACTGGCTTGCCGAGCGATATTCGATTGCGTGAGATGGGTCCGGAGGACCTGCCTTTTCTTGCGGCGCTCTATGCAAGCACCCGCCTCGAAGAGCTCGAATCGGTCGATTGGCCACCGGAGCAAAAACAGGCCTTTCTGAAGCAGCAGTTCGAAGCCCAGCACAGCCACTATCAGCAGCATTTCACCGATGCAGAATATCTGGTGATCGAGCAGGAGGATGGCGCGGCTACGCGACGGCCGATCGGACGACTGTATCTCGACGAGCGCGCCGACGAGATCCGACTGATCGATATCGCGCTATTGCCCGATCACCGCAATAATGGGCTTGGCAGCCGCTTCCTTCAACGATTATTGAATCTCGCCGAACAGCGGGGCCTGGCCGTTCGCCTCCACGTCGAACAATTCAATCCTGCCGCCGAATGGTACCGACGCTTTGGATTCAAACTGCTTGACGACCTTGGCGTTTATCTGTTCATGGAATGGAAAGCCACGAACTGACCCCCCCTCAAGCGAAAACGGCTTCGTAGGCCATGCCCTCGCCTTTCGGGCCCAGCGGCACCAGAAATAGCTCAAAACTCCCCAGCTCAGCCTGGTGCAGGGTGAAAATCCGCTGTTCCACCCGGGCTGCGACATCCGTGACCAGGACGACCGAGAAAGGCTGGCGTTCCTGATCGGGCTGACGGTTCATGGCCTTGACCTCATCGATTCGGGCCGGCACACGTGCTTCATCCACCTCGATTTCGATCGCCTGACCGACCACGTTTCTGAAATCTTCCAATTCCGGCAACATTCAATGCATTCCTGTTTCAGATCGGTCGTTGCATGGGGAGATTCCTGAGGGAACAGATACTTTTCGATTATCCACGATCCTCCTATGCGGTCAAGGCGGCCGACTCCCCCCTGCAATTCAAATCTCGGAGCGGTCGAGAACTGAATAGCCCATCCACAAGAACAAGGCGTGTTCACGTTATTTTTATTTCTCGCGACCGTGCGGTTTACCCTATAGGACCATCTAAATAATCGTTGTCGAGCGGCCGTTGGGCTGCGCCTTCAACGCGAGGACCAGGCCATGATGAATCAATTCACTCCCACTGGCGAAGAAAGCAACCATAAAGCAGCTGCTGTCTTTGACGATCTAGCGCAGGCCGAGCAAGCGGAAAGAACACTGAGCGAATCGATGTCTATCGAGCCGCACCAGATCGATTTGCTGGTGCCCGACACCCGTAACCAAGGGAAAAGGCTGCTCCCCGAGACCAAGGGCATCTGGCGGACCTGGCTTCGAGCCCACGCCGTCTTCGGCGTGGCAGGCGCACTCATCGGAATGCTCGCATTCCTCGTCTTGTACGCGGCCGATGTTGCGGTCATTACCGATAATCCGCTGCTCGCCGGGCTTCTGTTCCTCCACGTGCCGACCATGATGGGCCTGCTCGCAGGCGGTCTGTTCACCCTGCGCCCGGATCAGGCTGCCTATCTCTACACAGCTCGAGACGCATTGAAAGAAGGCAAGCACGTGCTCCTGGTGCACGCAAAATCATCAGACCAGCTTGCCGCTGCCCGTCGAATTCTTGAGCAGCCCGCCCTAAAGACCGTTCGCACGGTCTGAATTCGCGAGCCTCTGAATCACTGTACTCAGGCGCGGCGACGCAGGTAGCGTCGCTGATGATCAACGGTACCGGCATAGTAAAGATCGCCGCTCAGCCCCCATCGAGCGGGGTCGATTTCGGCCGATTCGACCGATTCATTCTGGTCAGCCTGGTCACTGGCTTTGCAAAGTCGTTCGTATTCGTTGATCGCCAGGCGACGGCGGCTGTCCAAATGGCCTGAAGGATCGACGGCCGACCGATATGCCGAAGCGCCGGCGCTGACTCGCGCCACCGAAAAAGCCGCGCCGCAGCCGCTGCCGTAGGAAAACAAACTCACCGCACGCCCCTCTTGCTCATCACTGGCCTGGCGCAGGTAGTCCATCAAGGACAGGAAAAGGGAACCGGTATAGATGTTCCCCACGACGGCGTTCAGCGTCAACCAGGGGGCCACCCGTTGAGTGTAGCTGGAACTGACTTCGGCGCCTCGGGTCGATCCAGGATCAATCACCTGACCGGTCTCAGTCTCCCAATGGCGGTGATGGGCCTTCTTCGCCATCTTGGTGAAAGGCACGTGGTAGAAACAGGCGTCGAGACGCGACATCGCAAATTCGTCGCATCGCCCGCCAGCTGCTCGAACGGTCTCGGTCCAGCATGCGGACAGTGCATCCAGATAGCATTCGATCGAATAGTGGCCATCGGCAAACGCGTACTTGGAATACAGCGGTCGCCAGAAATCCATCACCTGGCGGGTGTAGTCGCCCTCCAAGGTCGTGTCGAAGGTCAGCAATCTCGGATCGGGAGCAACCACCATCGCCACCGCGCCCGCTCCTTGCGTCGGCTCGCCGGGAGTGCCGACACCGTAGCGCGCAATATCGGAGGCGATGATCAGCGCTTTTCGTCCGCGCGCCCGTCCTGCCAGAATCCAGTCCGACGCCGAGGTCAGTCCGGCCATCGCCCCATAGCAGGCGTGTTTCGTTTCAAAGGTCCTGCAGGCGGTCGACAGCCCCAGCAGTTCATGCACATACACCGCGACCGGCTTGCTGTGATCAACGCCGGTTTCGGTGCCGACGATCAGGGTGCCGATCTCTTCTGGGTCAATATCGAATTCGGCCAATGCCTTGGCTCCCGCCAGGGCGGCCATCGTTACCGTATCCTCGCAGGGTGTCGTCACGGCCATTTGCAGCTGGCCGATTCCCTGGGTGAATTTTTCCGGCACCACCCCGCGTGCGCGCGCCAGATCTTCCATATCGACATAGCATTCCGGCCCGTGGAAGGCCATGGCATCAATGCCCACTTGAGTCTGACTCACTGCATCTCCTTGGTCATTTCTGAGGCGTACCCTGAGCTGACGACTTCGCCAGGAAAGCAACATACCATCGCTCCGGGCGGCACAATAGGGAGGCCGCTCTGGATCGTCATCTAGCGGCCTCGTCAGTGTCTTCACAAATCCTGACAGCACGCGTCTGGCCGACGCCCCTCGGCCACGTTCATCCGACACGACTGATCGCGTTACTCTTAGGACTGAAATTCGCTTCCGGGAAATCCAATGTCAGATTCCATCACGCTCCACGGTTACTGGCGCTCCTCGGCGAGCTACCGGGTTCGCATGGCGCTCAACCTCAAGGGCCTGGATTGGGCATCACGCCCGGTCCATCTGGTGCGTGAGGGAGGACAGCAGCACTCCGAGAACTATCGATCTTTGAACCCGCAGCGTTTGGTTCCTACGCTGGAGATCGACGGTCTGGTGATCACTCAGTCGATGGCCATGCTGGAATATCTCGAAGAGACGCATCCCTCCCCACCGATCCTGCCGGAGCATCCGGCCGGTCGCGCACGGGTGCGCGCAATTGCCAGCGCCATTGCTTGCGACCTCCACCCGCTGAATAATCTGCGCGTACTCAGCTTTCTGGTCGGCGAGCTGGGCATCAGCGAATCGGACAAGCTGAACTGGTATCGTCACTGGACCGAGCAGGGTCTGGTCCAGGTCGAGGCATTGTTGTCCGACGGGAAGTCCGGCCGTTTCTGCCACGGGGATACGCCGACGATGGCGGATTGCTGCCTGCTGCCGCAGGTCTATAATGCACGCAGATTCAACTGCGCCCTGGATGCACTTCCCCGTATTGATGCAATCTGTCATGCTCTGGAAGCCATCCCGGCGATCGCGAAAGCCGCACCCGAGGCGCAAAACGATGCCGAGTGACACCGCCGGCGATTCATTGTCCAAGCACTTATGAGAATTCAAGCGTTCAAGCCATGAAATTCATTCGACCGATTCTGATCATTACCTTGATCACCGCGCTTTCATCCTGCGCCACCCTGCCGCCGGATCCCACGCTGCTCAACAATGCGCGCGCCGCCATTAGCCAGGCCGAGATGGCTGGAGCCCAGCAGTACTCGCCGCTCGAGCTGCGGTTTGCACGCGAGCGTCTGGAAGCGGCCAACGAGGCCCTGGAACTCGACGACCCGGGCCAGGCCCGGCGCCTGGCCGACGGCGCAGAAATCGAAGCCCAGCTTGCCATGGCTCGCACCGAGGCTGCTCTGACCCGTGCCGAACTGGCCGACAAGCAGCGCGCGCTCGACGAGCTCAAGGCCGATCTGGTCGAAGCCTATGGCGAGGGAGTCTTGCAATGACCACTCGTTGGATTCGATGCGCTCTTTTCGCAACCCTGTCGGCCACCCTGCTGGCCTGCGCACCACCCCCGCGTGAAGATACGGCGCTGGACAATATTCGTAACGACCTCAACGATTTTCGGGCCAACAACGAACTGTCGGACCTGGTCCCATTGCCGCTGGCTGACGCCGAGCGTGCGGTTCGTGATGCCGGCGCTGACGGACTGACCGACACGGAGCGAGCGCATCGCCTCTTGCTGGCTGAAAAGCGCCTGGAGATCGCGCGCGCCAGTGCGTTCCGGGCGAAGGCTTTGGCCCAGATCGATGCAGTGGAGGCCGAACGGACGAGGCTGCTGCTGCGAGCCAGCCGTCTGGAAGTGGATCAGGCCCGGCTGGAGGCCGAGCGCGCCCGGATGGAATCGACCGCCGCCCAGGAAGAAGTGGTCCGAACCCGCCGGGATGCCATGACCGCAGACGACCTGCGCGAAGAGGCAAACCGCCGAGAGGCGGCCGCGCGCGAAGAGGCGGAGGCGGCTCGTCGACTGGCACAAGCCCAGGCCAGTGAAATCGAATTGGCCCGACGCGAGGCTGAGCTGGCTGCGCAGGACGCCGATTCACTGCGACGACGACTCGAGCTCATGGAGCTACGCCAGACCGACCGAGGGGTGGTCGTGACCCTTGGCGATGTGCTGTTCGCGGTCGGTGAAACCCGCCTTCAGCCCACGGCGCGCAGCAACCTGCAGGATGTCGTAGAGCTGCTCCAGAGCGAACCCGACAAACGCATCAGGATTGAAGGACACACCGATGCCAGCGGCCCAGCGCAGGTCAATCAGCGGATTTCCCTGGAGCGCGCCGAAGCGGTGCGCGACACCCTGGTGGCCATGGGAATCAGCGCTGACCGGATCCAGGCGATGGGGATGGGCGAGGATTTTCCGATTGCCAGCAACGAGGATGCCGGCGGCCGCAACCGCAATCGCCGAGTCGATGTCATCCTGCTCGACGATTGAGCCATTGGGCCTGGCCCTGACTTGCCAGCCAAGGCGGGACCGGTCCAAGGCCCAAAGGCGGCCTTGATTTGCGCTTCCTCCGGCGTTATAACTGTTCGGACGATGATGTCCGATTCCCCTGAATCCTGCGACGAATCGCAACCCGCGAGGGCCACTTCGGCTCACAGACCAACTCGGTTCGGCATTTCGCTTCATCGGCTCGGCTCCGGGCACCCCATTCTTCTCAACCGACCTTGTCGAGTGCTCATTTGCACGCGACAGCATCGTTTGTGTCATTGAAACAACCAATCTTTAAGGAGAACGCCAATGTTCGAACATCGCCAGGAAGAGATGGAAACGCTGCTCAAGAGCAACGACCAATTCCGCAAGATGTACAGTAACCATCAGCAGCTCGAAAAGCGCGTTGTTGCGGCCGAAAACGGCACCGCACCGATGGAAGACCTGGCCCTGAACAAGCTCAAGCGTGAAAAACTCTCGATCAAGGATCAGCTGGCGAGGATGATGGATCAGTCGCAGGCCGCCTGATTGCACGATGACCCGATCGCGGTCTCCGCGATTCCCGCCTCACGGCCGAAACCGGCTGCCCGGTTTCGGCCGTTTTCTTTCACAGACCCGCCGGCACGGGGCTTGCCGCCCCCGCGGTCATGGGCTAAGGTGCGGGCCTTGATCTGTCACTAGAAGCCTTGCTCATGTCGGTACACGACAACGTTCTCAACTTGATCGGCGAGACGCCGATCGTGCGCGTCAATCACCTCGACACCGGCCCCTGCGAACTGTATCTCAAACTGGAAGCCAACAACCCCGGTGGCTCGATCAAAGATCGCATCGCGCTGAAAATGATCGAGGAAGCCGAACGTCGCGGCGACCTCAAGTCTGGCGCCACGCTGGTCGAAGGCACCGCCGGAAACACCGGGCTGGGACTGGCCCTGGTGGCCGCACAGAAGGGCTATCGACTGATCCTGGTGATTCCTGACAAGATGAGTCGAGAGAAAATCTCCAACCTCAAAGCGATGGGCGCTGAAGTGGTTATCACCCGCTCTGACGTCGGCAAGGGCCACCCCGAGTACTACCAGGACTTGGCCGCCGCGCTGGCGGAGAAAACCGATAACAGTTACTTCATCAACCAGTTCGGCAACCCGGACAATCCAAAGGCGCATGAAACCATGACCGGCCCGGAAATATGGCGCCAGATGGACGGCAACCTCGATACGATGGTCGTCGGCGTCGGCTCCAGCGGGACGATCACCGGACTGTCGCGCTACTTCGCAAAGGCTGCACCCGATCTCGAGCTGGTACTCGCTGATCCAGAGGGCTCGATCCTGGCCGACTACATCGCCACAGGAAACGTTCGTGACGACGCGGGCGGCTGGTTGGTCGAAGGCATCGGCGAGGACTTTTTGCCATCGATCAGCGATTTCAGCCGCGTCAGCAAGGCCTACGCGATTTCCGATCAGGAAAGCTTTCTGACCGCCCGCGAGCTGCTCAAACGCGAGGGCCTGATGGGCGGCTCCTCGACGGGAACGCTGGTCGCCGCGGCCCTTCGCTACTGCCGCGAGCAGACCGAGCCCAAGCGGGTGCTGTCGATGGTCTGCGATACGGGCAATCGCTACCTGTCCAAGGTCTACAACGACTTCTGGATGCGCGAACACGGTCTCCTCGAGGGCAGCAATTTCGGCGACCTGCGCGACCTGATCGCACGCCCGATGGCCAGCCGCGATGCGGTCACCGTTGGCCATGAAGAAACCCTGGCCAATGCCTACAAGCGGATGATGCTCTACGACATCTCGCAGCTGCCGGTCATGGACGACAGCTGCATCGTTGGCATCATCGATGAATCCGACATCCTGTTGGCCGTCTACGAGGACGAGTCCCGCTTCGGCCGCCCGGTCCACAGCGCGATGGTTGAGGAGCTGGAGTCCGTCCAGTATCGCGATTCAATCGATGAGCTCCTGCCCATCTTCAATCGCGACCACGTGGCGATCGTCATGGACGGCGAAGACTTTCTCGGTCTGATCACCCGGGTCGATCTGTTGAACTTTCTCAGGCGCCGCGCTGATCGAGTCTAGGCGCAGGGCATTGTTCTTGCCCGGCGGTAGTCCCACCCACTCGCAGTCCGCGGGGCGCGGAGCATTCGCAGAGGGTCAGAGATCTGAGTTTGCTATCATTCCCGAGACCATGCTGCTTGAACTGCAGCGATCCATTTTTCCCCCTGACCCATCATCGCGAGTCTGATCTTGTCCACATCACCCACCCCGGCGCCGGAGATGGCGAAACGTAACTGGTTTACCCGCTTTCTCGATGTGGTCGAGTGGTTGGGAAATCTGCTCCCTCATCCGGTCACGCTGTTTGCGCTGCTGGCCTTTGCCATGGTGCTTGTATCGGGCTTGTTCGGCTGGCTAGGTGTGGCCGTCGAGGACCCGCGGCCCGGCGTGGGTGAGGGCACGATGATCTCGGCGGTCAGCTTGATGAACGCGGAAGGCGTGCGCAGAATCCTGGGCAACCTGGTCTACAACTTCGTCAACTTCGCCCCGCTGGGCGTGGTCCTGGTCGCCATGTTGGGCGTTGGTGTCGCGGAGAAATCCGGCCTGCTCTCGGCGATGGTGCGCGGCATCGTGATGAACGCGCCAAAGCACCTGGTCACCGTGGCCGTTGTCTTTGCCGGCGTCATCTCGAACACCGCCTCGGAGATGGGCTATGTGGTTCTGGTCCCGCTGGCCGGCGCCGTGTTTTTGGCCCTTGGACGGCATCCCCTGGCCGGTATGGCGGCGGCCTTTGCGGGAGTCTCAGGAGGCTATTCGGCCAATCTCCTCCTCGGCACCATTGACCCGCTGCTGGCCGGAATCACCCAGGAGGCGGCCCAACTCATCGATCCAAGCTACACCGTCAATGCGACGGCGAACTGGTACTTCATGATGGTCAGCACTGCCATGATTACCGTGGTCGGATCGCTGGTCACGATTTTTATCGTCGAGCCCAAACTCGGTGCCTACGACAGCTCCCGGGCCGACCCGGCGGTGATCGACGACAACAAGATGGAACCCCTGACCTCGATAGAAAAGCGTGGCCTGGTCTCGGCTCTGTTCGGCCTGCTGGCGGTCCTCGCCCTGATCGCCGTGATGGTCGTGCCAGAATCCGGCGTGCTGAGAGACCCTGCGCTTGTCGATGACGGATTCTTAGCTTCGGCGCGGCCTTTTTTTAGTTCGATCGTCGCCTGGATCTTCATCTTTTTTCTGGTCACCGGCTTCGCCTACGGCCGCGTCGCCGGCACCATGCGCAACGACCGCGACGTCATCGACGGCATGGCCTCGGCCATATCGACCCTGGGCCTGTACGTGGTGCTGGTGTTCTTCGCCGCCCAATTCGTGGCTTATTTCGGTTGGACCAATCTCGGACTGATCACGGCCGTGACCGGCGCTGATTTCCTGCAGTCGGTCGGGCTGACCGGTCCGATCGTGTTCGTGCTGTTCATCATGATGTGCGGCCTGGTCAATCTGAGCCTGGGTTCGGCTTCGGCCCAGTGGGCGGTGACCGCGCCGATCTTCGTACCGATGCTGATGATCATCGGTTACTCGCCCGAAGTCATTCAGGGTGCCTACCGCATCGGCGATTCGACCACCAACATCATCACCCCGATGATGAGCTACTTCGGTCTCATTCTGGCCTGGGCAACGCGCTACGATAAAAAATTCGGCATCGGCACCCTGATTGCCACCATGCTGCCCTACTCGATCTTCTATTTCATCTGCTGGACCGCCCTGTTCTTCCTGTGGGTGTTCGGCTTGGGGCTGCCCGTGGGGCCAGGCTCTCCGACCTACTACGCCCTGCCTTCGGCCGGCTGAGCGTGCCCGAGCCGACCGAGATCCGACTGGAAAGATCCCGCCGGATGCTGTTCGTGGCATTCGACGATGGCCGGGAGTTCGAACTGCCCTGCGAGTATTTGCGAACGCACTCCCCGTCGGCTGAAGTTCGCGGCCACGGCCTGTCGGAGCCAAAGCTGATGACCGGCAAGGAGCAGGTCAACATCACGGCGATCCAACCGATCGGAAGCTACGCCATCAATCTCGTGTTTGATGATGGACACCAAACCGGAATTTATTCATGGTCCTTCCTTTATGATCTCGGGGAGAACATGGCAGGCAACCTGGCCCGATACGCTGAACGACTTCAGACCGGGGCCGGCCCCGGTCAAGCGCCAGGTGCCGGTTGACACTACTCGAATCGACGATGTTTCAGGCTAATCGGAACGTGTCGCAAGGCAAATCAATATGACGGATTTCGGATACAAGGAAGTCGCGCCGGAGGAAAAAACCAGGCTGGTCGGCAAGGTTTTCACTTCGGTGGCCTCGAAATACGACCTGATGAACGATCTGATGTCGATGGGCATCCATCGCCTGTGGAAACGTCAGTTCGTGACCGGTTGCGCCGTCCGGGAAGGGCAGCGTCTGCTCGATCTGGCCGGCGGCACGGGCGACATCGCCAAGCTGGCACGCGCCGCTGGCGCTGAAGTAACGGTGGCCGATATCAATCATTCCATGCTGACGGTCGGTCGGTCTCGCATGGACGAAGCTGGCATCGTGAAGGGCTTCGACTGGCTGCAGGTCAATGCCGAAGCGCTGCCGTTCTCGGATCGACGGTTCGACCACATCACGATTGCCTTCGGACTGCGTAATGTGACCTGGCGAGAGAAGGCGCTGACCGAGATGCACCGGGTGCTCAAACCCGGCGGCCGGGTCCATATTCTGGAATTTTCAAAGGTTGGCCTTCCGGCGCTGGCCCGGCTCTATGACGGCTGGTCGTTCCAGGTTATGCCGCGGCTCGGTGCGCGCATCGCCGGTGATGCCGAGAGCTATCGCTATCTGGCCGAGTCGATTCGGCGCTTCCCTGATCAGGAGACCCTCGCCGCAATGTTGCGTGAGGCCGGCTTTGAGCGCGTGGACTTTGAAAATCTGTCGACCGGGATCTGTGCCATCCATCGCGGCGCCCGGGTCTGATGAGTCGCTATGTGACGCCGCTGCCGGGCCTGCTGGCGGGAACGATTGAGGCGGCATTGGCGCGCGCGTTCGCACTGGACGAGCAGGCCGCCGAGCGCCTTGGCGCTCTTGAAGGCAAATGCGTACAGCTTGCGCTTGGCGGGGTCGGCATCGATCTGTTTTTTCTCGGCTCGGGTTCGGGACTATCGGTGAGGGCAGAACACGATGGAACGCCAGACACGGTCATTCGCGGCACGCCCTCTGCCCTGCTGGCTTTGGCAGTGCCGGACTGGGCCGCCTCGGGCAGCGGAGTTCGGATCGAGGGTGATGCCGGCACGGCCCAGTCACTGGAAAAATTGTTGCGGCGTCTGGATCCGGACTGGGAACGACTGCTGACCGAGCGTTTCGGAGAGATCATCGGCCACCAGCTCTGGCGCATGGCCAAGGATGCCCTGAACATCGGACAGAGCGGTGCCGACCTGGCCAGCGATCAGATCGGTCACTATCTGCGTGAAGAAAGTGGGCTATTGGTCACCGAGGCTGAAGTTGGCCAATTTACGATCGAGGTCGACGAATTACGCGAAGGCGTGGACCGCCTCGAATCGCGGCTGCGACGTGAGGGCCGGGCGTGATCCGACACAGCTTCCGCATGGTCGGCATCGCGCTGACACTGGCCCGCTACCGCTTGGACGAGGGCCTCGAAGGCGCGCCGATCAAGATCCTGGCTGGTCTGGCGAGGCTGATTCCCTGGGGCCGGCGCCCGCCCGCAGATGCCAATCTGAGTCGTCGCCTCCGACTGGCGCTGCAGGAGCTGGGGCCAATCTATGTCAAGTTCGGTCAGATCCTCTCGACCCGCCGTGATCTGCTGCCACCCAAGCTGGCCGATGAACTGGCCAAGCTACAGGACGACGTCGAACCTTTTGACGTTGACCACGCCCGAGCGATCGTCGAAGAACAGCTCGAAGCTCCGATCGATGAACTGTTCGCTAAGTTCGAGAACACGCCCCTGGCCTCGGCCTCGATCGCCCAGGTTCACGGTGCCGAGCTCAAGGACGGTCGCTCCGTCGTCGTCAAGATCGTGCGACCCGGCATTGAGCGCCGCATCCGGCGCGATGTCACCCTGATCAGCAGCCTCGGCCGGCTGGTCCGTCGCTATCACCCCGAGGGCGAGCGCATTCGGCCCGATGAGGTGGTCGGTGAGTTCGCCCGGGTCATCGAAGGCGAACTGGACATGCAGGCCGAAGCCGCCAACGCGACATCAATCCGACGTAACTTCGAGGACTCAAAAGACCTCTATATCCCGCAGATCTACTGGGAATTCAGCGCCAGTCGCGTTCTTGTGATGGAGCGCGTCAGCGGCATCCCGGTTCGCAATACGGAAGAACTTCGGGCCTTGGGCGTCGATATGGAAAAACTGGCACGCCGCGGTATCCGCGTGTTCTACACCCAGGTTTTCCGCGATAACCTGTTCCATGCCGACATGCACCCCGGCAACATCATGGTCGATGCCAGTGACCCGGAGGATGCGACCTTCATCTCCCTGGATTTTGGCATCGTCGCCAGCCTGCCGCCGGCGGATCTTTACTACATCGGCGAAAACTTCCTGGCGATTTTCAATCGCCAATACCGCAGAGTCGCCGAACTGCATGTCGAGGCCGGATGGGTTCCAGCCGACACACGCATCGATCAGCTCGAGGCCGCCGCTCGAACCGTCTGCGAACCGGCGTTTACCCGTCCCCTCGAGGATGTGTCCTTCGCCGAGCTGGTGATCAATCTGTTCTCGGTGGCTCGGAAGTTCAAACTGACGCTGCAACCGCAGCTCATTATGCTGCAGAAAACGTTGCTCAATATCGAGGGCATGGGGCGGGAACTCTACCCGAAGATCAATATCTGGGACGTGGCCAAGCCCGAACTGGAATCAATTTATCGCGAGCGCTACGGCCTTCCGCGCACGGCGCAACGTCTTGGTCGCCAGTTGCCCGGCATGCTGGCGCGCAGCCCGGAATTGCCCACCCTGATCTATGAATACCTCAAGCTTGCCAGCTCTGGATCGATTCGTACTCGCATCGATTCAGCGGATCTCGAGCAGCTCACCGAGCAGCTCGGCCAGCACAACCGCCGCCTGCCGGGCGCCATCCTGGCCACAGGCCTGATCGTGGCTGCTGCCGTGCTCGCGGGATATCACGTCGGACCGCTGGTGAATGAGGTATCAATTCCGGCCAGCGCCACCGCCCTGGCAGGCCTGCTGATCGGCTGGCGAACGCTGCGCTAAGGACTGGGCTCAAGCGATGCCCGCGCATCGGCTGCGGTTCGGATCACCGATCAAACTGCCGCAGGGAGCTTGTTTGGCCAACCCTCGAAGCGCACACGCCACTTCGAGCGCCACGCCGCAGCAATCAATCAGTCCTCCGAGGTCCGCGGCCGGCGAACGGGCGCTCAGGCCTGACCTGCGGTCTGCAGCCAGTAACAGCCCAGATCGAGCGATGCGTCGCTCGGCAGTGCGACATGGCCCAGCAGATCGCCTGGCCATTTGGGTTGCAGCAACTGCCAGTCCTGCGGCCAGTCGGCCGGGATCTGGTGGATCTCGGCCGGGTCACAGTCCATGGCAATCTGGCCAATTGATCCGGCGATGCCGCATCCGACGGCCTTGATCAGCGCCTCGCGAGCGGTCCACTGGCGCAGGAAACAACGCGAACGCTCTGGCTCGTCGAGCTCGACAATCGAGGCCACATCCGGCCCGATGAAAAAACGCTGCGCAAGATCGGCCGCCCGCGGCAATGTCCGATCCTGCTCGATGTCGACTCCGACGTCCTGACCTCGGGTCAGCGCAACGGCTAGCCAGCGACCCGAATGCGACAAGTTGAACTGCAGACCCGACCGGGCTAGATCACCGCCCAGTTCGGGTTTGTCGTACCGATTGCGCTTGACCTCCACCGATTTTCCGGGAACGCCAAGATAACTCCCGAGCAGCAGACGTGACACGAAGCGCTGCTGAATCCGACGCTTGACGACGCGTTCGCGCCGCGTCAGGCCGGTCGGGCCCGCGTCCAGCGGCAGGTCATCGAGGTCGGTCAGCCAGACCTCCACGCGGCCCGGGCGCGGCAAGGGGCGGCGCTTCAGCGGCAAGGAAACATTGGTCCACTGACTCATCCGGGAACGGTTTCCTCTGCGATTGCTTGGCTCACCGCGACGCCAAAGGCGCCCATCTCGCGCACGCGGTCCAGCTCGGCGAGATCGACGCCGAGGGCGACCAGCGGCAGGGGCGACGCAGCAACGCTGGCGGCAAACCCGTGCCAGTCCGGTGCAGACGCGAGCCCTCGGGGCGACAGGCATGCGAAATCAGCGTGCAGGCGTGCGGCCTGTTCAAGGTCATCATCGTGGCGGCAGCTGACGGCGAACATCAGCTCGGATTCCACCGGGCGCTCGTGGTAGTCGGCAAGACGTTCCACAGGCAGATGAAGGCCATCGGCACCGAGCGCGCGAGCCAGCTCCGGCCGGCCGTCGATCAGCCAGCGCGCATCGACCTGTCTGGCCATGGCGCTACAGCGCGTGGCCAGGCTTTTCAGCTGGTCATCATCCAGCCCACCGCAGCGCAGGCAAAAGAGCCTGAACCCCGCATCCAAGCGATCCTGACAGGCATCGAACAGGGGCTCGATCGAGCCCGACTTCGCCACTTCAGGGAGCATCACCAGGCGAGGATCGATCGACAGCAACTGTATGATCGGACGGTCCGCGGCCGGCATTGGCAGCGTGCGCGCGGCGGACGGCTCGAACCAGCCCACGCGCTGACCCTCCTGCCCCGTTGCCGTGCCCCTGAAGTCATCGACCGTCCGAATCAGAAGCCGTACGGATTTTTCAGGGTAATGATGAGTGAGGCTCAGCAGGGGCATCGATGCAGACACCTCGATTCCGAGCTCTTCTTCGAGTTCACGAACCAGGGCCCCGTGAACGGACTCTCCGGCTTCGCGCTTGCCGCCTGGAAACTCCCACAATCCTGCCAGGTGCTTGCCCTCTGGCCGCTGAGACAGCAGCACGCGGCCACTTTCATCTCGAATCACCGCAGCTGCGACGTCGATGATCGGCCGCGGGGTCAACGGCCCAGTGGACATCCGTTGGCTCGGCAAGACCTGCCGGGCGGCCGGATCACACTCCCGTGTATCAAGTCAGCTTGCCGTGGCACTGCTTGTATTTCTTGCCTGAGCCACAGGGGCATGGCTCGTTTCGTCCGACCTTGCGTCCCTCGCGCACGAAGGTATCCGGGGTCAACTGGCGTTCGGGCTGGGGCTGTCCGGCCGGGGCACGCTGCGGCTGGGCGGCACTGGACGCATCCGCGTGGGTGAATTGCATTGGTGCCTCACGCCGCTGGGCATCGACCGCATTGACGTCGGACTCGTCCTTGATCTGAACGCGCGCAAGCACCTTCATCACCTCGTGCTTCATGGAATCCAACATTTGGGTGAACATGTCGAAACCCTCACGCTTGTATTCCTGCTGCGGTTTTTTCTGCGCGAAACTGCGTAGCTGGATGCCTCGGCGCAGGTAGTCCATGCTGGCCAGATGCTCCTTCCACTGCTTGTCGAGCACGCTGAGCATCACGGCCTTTTCAAACTGGCGCATGACATTGGAGCCCGTCATCTCCTCTTTGGCTTTGTAGTGATTCTCGACCGCCTCAATCACGCGCTGATGCAGGGTTTCCTCAGCCAGATCGTCATCTTCCTCGAGCCACTTGCGGACCGGCACTTCGATGCCGAAATCGCCCTCGAGTGCTTTTTCCAGACCCTCGCTGTCCCACATGTCGTCAATCGAGCCCGGCGGAATGAAACTCGCAAACAGGCCATCGAAAACTTCTGCTCGAACCGATTCGATGGTCTCGCTGATGTCGTCCTCTTCCATCAGCTCATCACGTTGGGTGTAGATCACCCGACGCTGATCATTGGCGACATCGTCGTATTCGAGCAGATTCTTGCGTGAATCGAAATTATGCGCCTCGACCTTGCGCTGGGCGTTCTCGATGGCGCGAGACACCCAGGGGTGCTCGATCGCTTCACCCTCGTCCATGCCCAGCTTTTGCATCATCGACCCCATCCGGTCGGAGGCAAAAATGCGCATCAGGTTGTCTTCAAGCGATAGGTAGAAGCGGCTCGAGCCGGGGTCGCCCTGGCGGCCTGAGCGGCCGCGGAGCTGGTTGTCAATGCGCCGAGACTCATGGCGCTCGGTGCCGATGATGTGCAGCCCGCCCGCATCCAGCACCTGCTGATGGCGCTCTTTCCACGCTTCCTTGGTCATGCCGATGTCGGCCTCTGAGGCGTTCTCACCCATCGCATTCAGTTCGGCCTCGAGGCTACCGCCGAGCACGATATCAGTGCCGCGACCGGCCATGTTGGTCGCGATCGTCACGGCCCCGGGTGCCCCAGCCTGGGCCACGATATGTGCTTCGCGTTCGTGCTGTTTGGCATTCAAGACCTCGTGCTTGACCTTGGCCTGGTTGAGCTTCTTGGCCAGGAGCTCGGAGGTTTCGATCGAGGTTGTCCCGACCAACACCGGCTGGCCCTCTTCGACACGCTCCCGGATGTCTTCAATGATCGCGTTGAATTTCTCTTCGCCCGTCAGGAACACCAGATCGGCACGATCTTCCCGGACCATCGGGCGATGGGTCGGGATGACCACAACTTCCAGTCCATAGATGCTCTGGAACTCATAGGCTTCCGTGTCGGCCGTACCGGTCATGCCGGACAGCTTGTCGTACTGCCGGAAATAGTTCTGGAACGTTATCGAAGCCAGGGTCTGATTCTCACGCTGGATCGGCACGCCTTCCTTTGCTTCCACTGCCTGATGAAGGCCTTCGGACCAGCGACGCCCTGGCATGGTGCGGCCCGTGAATTCATCAACAATCACAACCTCGCCGTCATTGACGATGTAGTCGACGTCTCTGGCAAACAGATGGTGCGCTCTGAGCGATGCGTTGAGCGTGTGCATCAGAGCCAGATTATTGGCATCGTAGAGGCTGTCATCGCCTTCCAGGAGCCCGGCTTTTTCCAACAGGTCCTCGACTTTCGACATGCCGTCCTCAGTCAGATAGATCTGCTTGACCTTCTCGTCAACGCTGAAATCACCCGGGCCATCTTCTTCCTCCTGTGGCACGAGCTTCGGGACGATCTGATTGATCTTGACATAGATCTCCGGGCCCTCATCGGCCGGACCCGAAATGATCAGGGGCGTGCGGGCTTCGTCGATCAGGATCGAGTCAACTTCATCGACGATGGCAAAAAAGCGCCCGCGCTGAACGCGTTGCTCCAGCTTGAAGGCCATGTTGTCGCGCAGATAATCGAAGCCGAACTCGTTGTTGGTGCCGTAGGTCACATCGGCGGCGTAGGAGGCGCGCTTGGCCGCCGCGGTCATGCCTGGCACCGACACACCGACGGTCAATGCGAGCGCATCGTAGAGGGGAGTCATCCACTCGGCATCGCGGCGTGCCAGGTAGTCGTTGACCGTCACAACGTGGACCCCCTGATCGGCAATCGTGTTCAGGTAAACGGCCAGGGTCGCCATCAAGGTCTTGCCCTCACCGGTCTTCATCTCGGCGATCTTGCCTTGGTGCAGCACCATGCCGCCGATCAGCTGTACGTCGAAGTGACGCATCCCGAGGGTTCGCACGGAGGCTTCGCGAACCGCGGCGAAAGCTTCCGGCAGAAGGTCATCGAGGCTGGCACCGTCCTTGTGGCGCTGGCGGAATTCTTCCGTCTTGGCCATCAGGGCATCGTCCGACAGCTCCTTGAAGCTAGGCTCCAGGGCGTTGATTGCCTCGACTTGCTTTTCCAGGCGTTTGACCAGCCGGTCGTTGCGGCTGCCCACCATTTTTGTAATCAGGGACTTGAACATGCAGAATCCGGTCGTTTGAACACGCGCGTGAGTTCAGAACTTGGGGGCGATCGGAAACGCCCGCAAGTCGTAACCGGATATTGTAACTAGGATTTCAACCCGATGAACCCCTATTTGTCGCCAAATCGTCCGCCACTTCGCCCGCCAATCGGCGCGCCAAAGGCAGTATTCTTGTGGGTGAATTCCGATCGACCTCGACAATGACCAATCAACGGCCTGAAACCAGTGCTCGGGACATCGCCGACAAGGATCGCCAGCTCAGCGCCCTGATGCGCGCCGCTCGGGCTTTCGATGCGCTCGATCAGCGCGTTCAGGCCGTGCTCAGTGACTCATCCCGAGGACGGGTACGCGTGGCCTGCGTCAATGGCCGCCAGTTGGTGCTCGCCGCCGAATCCCCGGCATGGGCCACTCGTGCTCGTCTCGAGGCCGACACCTGCCTACAGACCGCGCGCCAGGTCTGGCCACAGGACATCACATCGGTCAAGGTCATCGTGCAGCACCGACCCGGTGACTAAGCGCTGCCAGTGGTGATGCGGCAGCCCTTCGCGCAGGCCTGGGTGCGGTTCCTTCGAACCGGGGGAGGTTAAATCGCTTGGGCAGGCTGTGCGTAGGAGATCGGAGCGTGACCGTTATCTTCATAGGTCACTTCTTCCCAGGCGTCGGCGTCGGCCAGCAGTGCTCTCAGGAGCTGATTATTCAGCTCGTGGCCTGACTTGTAGCCGGTGAAGGTGCCGATCGGATTCCGCCCGATCAGATAGAGATCACCGATGGCGTCGAGCACCTTGTGCTTGACGAACTCGTCGTCGTAACGCAGGCCGTTCTGATTGAGAACGCGGTAGTCGTCGAGGACGACGGCGTTGTCCAGGCTGCCACCAAGAACCAGATTGCGCTCACGCAGGTATTCGATATCGCGCATGAAACCGAAGGTGCGAGCGCGTGCAACCTCTTTCAGATAGGAGGTCGTGGAGAAATCCAAGTCACACTGACACGATCCATTGCGAATGACCGGGTGGTCAAAGTCGATCGTGAAATTGACCCGAAACCCGTCGAAGGGCTCGAAACGCACCCACTTATCTTCGTCCTGAACCTCGACGGTCTTGCGCACTCGCAGAAACCGTTTGGCGGCGTTCTGTTCTGCAATCCCGGCCGACTGGATTAAGAAGACAAAGGGCCCAGCGCTCCCGTCCATGATCGGCACTTCGGGCGCACTCAAGTCGACGTAGACATTATCGATGCCCAGCCCGGCCAGGGCCGACATGAGGTGCTCAATGGTGGCCACCCGAACGCCATCTTGGATCAGGGTGGTGGACAGCGCAGTGTCACCGACCTTGTGCGGCTCGGCCTTAATCTCGACGATCGGATCCAGATCGACCCGGCGAAAGCTGACGCCAGCATTGATCGGCGCGGGACGAAGGGTCATGACGACCTTTTCGCCGGTGTGCATGCCGACGCCCGTCGCTCGGATCACGTTTTTAAGAGTGCGCTGCTTTATCACAGTTTATGACCTGTCGATGACATTGCGCGCGTAGGTTAGCACAGACTCTGTGGCAAACACGCAATTTTTTGTTGTTTTGGCAACACCTGTTGTTTTAGAGCAACAGCTCTAGACCACCCCTGAATCAGTCTGCACGCAACGTTTCATTCAGAGGCGCTGTACAAATTCACCCAGGCCCTGACCCTTTCGCTGATCACGGCGACCCGATGGCGGCGATGGCGAGTACGTCGCCATCGGGGCGTCTTTCTAGTGCGGCCGTGGACCATGGCCCCGGCAAGCAATGCTTGCCAAGGCCAACAACGCGGTCTCGATCAATCCGCAAAATCAATGGAGACTGGCCAGGCTTGCCAATCAATCAAACGATCATTGGTCAGTCCGCCTGGTTGCGCAGAAAGGCCGGAATATCGAGATAGTCAAGCTCCTTCTGCTCACCGTACAACTTGCCGCCATCGCGACGGTTGTCATGCGAAGCGTCATGATGAGCATCGCGACCACCGTCGCGCGAGTCACTGCGCTCCTCGTTCCCGTGACGGTCCTCGGTCGCCCGGAAAGCGGGGCGGTTATCCGTCCCGGTACGAACCACCTTCATCGGCGGCTCCAAGGACTTGGCCTTCTGCTCACCCAGCCCGGTGGCGACCACCGTGACACGAATATCGTCGGTCATGTCAGGGTCGATCACCGTGCCGATCACGACCGTGGCATCCTCGCTGGCCAGATCGGCGATGGTCGTTCCGACCTCCTCGAACTCCTTCATGGTCATGGTCATTCCGGCCGTGACATTGACCAGAATACCGCAGGCACCGTTGAGGTTGACGTCTTCTAGCAGCGGCGAACCGATCGCCGACTGGGCGGCCAGCAAGGCGCGGTCTTCGCCGGAAGCCGTGCCTGATCCCATCATGGCCATGCCCATTTCACTCATGACCGTGCGCACGTCCGCGAAATCGACGTTGATCAGACCCGGTCGGGTGATCAGCTCGGCGATCCCCTGAACCGCACCCGAGAGGACCTGGTTGGCCGACTTGAACGCGTTGAGCAGCGAAATCTCAGCGCCGAGCACGCTCAGCAGTTTGGCGTTGGGAATGGTGATCAGCGAGTCGACGTGGTGACCCAGCTCATCGATTCCCTGCTGCGCCACGCCGAGGCGCCGCGCACCCTCGAAGGGAAACGGCTTGGTGACAACCGCCACCGTCAGCACGCCCATGTCCTTGGCAATCTGGGCGATGACGGGCGCTGCACCGGTGCCGGTGCCGCCGCCCATCCCGGCCGTGATGAAGACCATATCCGAGCCGCTCAACATCTCGCTGATGCGTTCGCGATCCTCGAGCGCGGCCTGTCGGCCCACTTCGGGGTTGGCGCCGGCACCCAGGCCTTTGGTCACGCCGGATCCGATCTGCAGCGTGGATTTACCGGCAAAGTTGCGCAGCGCCTGCGCATCGGTGTTGACGCAGATGAATTCGACGCCTTCGATCGAGGACTCGACCATCTGATTGACGGCGTTGCCGCCGCCTCCGCCAATCCCGACGACCTTGATGGTCGCACCGGGCGTGTAGTTTTCTATCAATTCAAAAGGCATGTTGTATCTCCTTTAACAAGCTCGCCATTTCAACAACAACCATCGGCTCAAAAGCCATTCATGCGCAACGCCTTCTTGAGGGACGCCTTGATCGTTCAACTCGAACGGCACATGAGTGGTCGAAACCGAATCTCTAAAATCGGCGGGACGAATCATTTCGTGCTCCCACCGCATACTCAAAAATCTCCCTGGAACCAGTGTCGAATCCGTTCCCAAAGGCTCTCTCCACCGCGACCCAGCGGACTGTGACGGATGCCGTCAGCGCGTGATCCGTAGATCAGCAGGCCCACGCCGGTGGCGTAGATCTGGTTGCTGACCACTTCAGAGAGGCCGGTCACGCCGTGCGGACTGCCCAGCCGAACCGGCATGTGCAGAATTTCTTCGGCCAGTTCAACCACACCCTCCATCTTGGCGCCGCCGCCGGTCAGGACCAGACCAGCCGGGATCATCGACTCGAAGCCGGACTGCCGCAGCTGTTTATGGACGTGGTCGAAGAGTTCGCGATAGCGCGCTTCAACGACCTGGGCAAGCGTCTGGCGCTCGAGTCGGCGCGGATCGCGGTTGCCCACGCTGGGGACCTGGATGGTCTCATCGCTTGAGACCATCTGTTCCAGTGCGCAGGCGTACTTGATCTTGATTTCTTCGGCATGCACGGTTGGCGTGCGCAACGCCACCGCAATATCATTGGTGACCAGATCGCCGGCGATCGGAATGCAGGTGGTGTAGCGAATCGCGCCTTCGGTGAAGACCGCCACGTCGGTCGTGCCGGCTCCGATGTCGACCAGGGCAATGCCGAGGTCGCGCTCGTCATCACTGAGTACGGCGTGACTGGAGGCCAGCTGCTGCAGGATCAGATCATCGACCTGCAGGCCACAGCGCGCCACGCACTTGGTCACGTTCTGAACCGCGCTGACCGCTGCGGTCACCAGATGCACGCGGGCCTCGAGCCGAACCCCGGACATGCCGACCGGCTGGCGGATACCGTCAGTGGTGTCGATCACGTATTCCTGCGGCAGGACATGAAGGATGCGCTGATCGGCCGGCACGGCCACGGCACGGGCCGACTCCAGCACGCGCTCGACGTCGCCGTCCAGGACCTCCTTGTCGCGAATGGCCACGGCGCCGTGCGAGTTGAGCGACCGCACGTGGCTGCCGGCAATGCCGGCAAACACCGAGTGAATCTCGCAGTCGGCCATCAACTCGGCCTCCTCGATGGCGCGTTGAATCGACTGCTCGGTCGACTCAATGTCGACCACGACACCTCGCTTGAGACCGCGCGATGCGTGCGAGCCCAGACCGATCACTTCAACCTGCCCGTCGGCTTGAATCTCGCCCACGATGGCCACGATCTTGCTCGTGCCGATGTCCAGGCCGACCACCAGGGATTTGTCCGTGCGCTTAGCCATTGATCTGTTCTTCCCGACTCCGTTCCAAAGCCCCGGTTTCACCCGGCCCTGCGCCGGCCTGCCAGCGCACGGCCAAACCGTTGGTGTAGCGCAGATCGACCCGACGGGCGCGGCGCTGGTCATTGGCCAGAACGTCGTGAATGCCGATGAAGCGCACGAGGCGATCACGGACCTGCTCGCGCCCCAGCAGAATTTCCAGGCCCGAGGCAAGTACCACCGCCCAGGCGCCTCGATCGTCCAGTCGAACGGCCTGGATGTCTTGGCCGATCCGGCCCAGTTCGCGACGCATCCAGAGCCACTCCTCCAGCACGTCGTGGCGGCGGCTTTCCGGGCCGCTCAGGCGCGCCAGGCCCTGCATGCCATCGCTGCCGTCCACGGTAAAAATCTCCGCGCGATCGCTGAACAGGCTGACCTCGTTCCAGCGCGCGACCGGCTGATGTTCGGCAATGCTGATTTGCAGCGCGTCGGGCCAGTGCCGACTGACCTCCGCTTCGGCCACCCAGGGCAGCGCTTCGACGGCCTCGCGCACGCGTCCAAGATCAACGGAGAAGAAGCCGCTCGCGGCAGGTCCGGCCGCGGCGCCGCGAATCTGGCTGGACGAGGTCCGCTGTAGTTCGCCTTCGACGTCCAGCCACTCGATCGGCCACTGGTCCGCTCCGAGCAGACCGGAGCGAAGCCAGAGCGCGACCAGCAGCAGGCCACCAGCCAGGATCAGCGTTGCCAATGTGGCCGGCCCGATCAGTCGGTCCGGCTGGTCGTCAGTATTCGCCATACCAGTTCCTCGAAATCGATTCCGGCAGCACTCGCTGCCTTGGGCACCAGCGATGACTCGGTCATCCCCGGCGTCGTATTCACTTCGAGCAGCCAGGGCTGCCCGTTCTCGTCCAGCATGAAGTCCACCCGGCCCCAGCCATGCGCCGCGCTGACGTGAAATGCTTCAAGACACAGCGCTGCCAGCTCTCGTTCCTGAGTTTTAGGAAGGCCGCAGGGGCAGCGGTAGGTGGTGTCACCCGACTCATACTTCGCGGCGTAGTCATAGAAATCGCGCTCCGTTTCCAGCCCGATCAGCGGTAGCACCTGCTCCTGCAGGATCGCGGCGGTAAACTCCGGGCCCTCGATGCAGGCTTCGACCAGCACCGTGTGGTCGAACTCCAGCGCCAGATCGATTGCCGCAGGCAGCGCCTCGGCACGATCCACCCGACTCATTCCGATACTCGATCCCTCATGGGCCGGCTTGACGAACAGGGGCAGACCGAGATCGTCGATGATCGCCGCCGCCGAATCGGCATCAGTGGCCTGACGCCAGCGCGGGGTCGGCAGGCCGCAGGCCGACCAAACCCGCTTGGTCTGGAGCTTGTCCATGGTCAGCGCCGAACCCAGCACGCCCGACCCGGTCACCGGCACCCCGTAAATCCTGAGCGCCCCCTGGAGCGCGCCGTCCTCACCGCCGCGCCCGTGCAGGAGATTGAAAACGCGATCGTAGTGACCCGACGCGATCTGCTCCAGTAGACGAGGCGGCCCGTCGACCACGCTATGCTGGACGCCCAACGCTTCAAGCGCCCGGGCCACGGCTTGACCCCCGCGCAGCGAAACCTGGCGCTCCGCGCTGTCGCCGCCGACCACCAGGGCCACATGGCCCATCGAGGGTGCGTCCATCGGGCTCATGCCACCGCCTCCCGGGTCGATTCACGCAGCCGCTGAGCGAGCTGGCCGACATCGCCGGCACCCATGACCAGCAGCAGATCGCCGTCACGGCAGAGATACTCAAGGCGGTCAGGCACCTCATCGATCGTGGCCACCCGCATCAGATCGAGCTCGCGCCGCGCCTGCACCTCACGCGCCAGCGCGTCGCTGTCGATCCCGCCGATCGGTGATTCGCCGGCCGCGTAGAGATCGAGCAACATCAGCGCATCGGCCTCAGCGAGCACGCGCGCGAAGGCATCGAACTGATCGCGAGTGCGGGTAAAGCGGTGCGGCTGGAACACCAGCACCAGGCGTCGGTCGGGCCAACCGGCGCGGGCCGCGCGCAGCACCGCATCGAGTTCGGTCGGATGGTGACCATAATCCTCGAAGGCCAGCACCTGGCCGCCCGCCAGCGACAGCTCGCCGATGCTTCCAAACCGTCGGCCAATCCCGCGAAAGGCCGCCAGGCCCTTGACGATGCCATCGGCTTCAATCCCCAGTTCCCAGGCCACGGCGGCGGCGCCCAGGGCATTGAGCACGTTGTGACGCCCGGGTTGCAGCAAGCACACGGGCACGCCCTGCTCCGCTTCCGGCAACCAGAGAGTGAAGCTCATCTTCGGCCCGTCCTGGGCCAGATCGGTGGCCCGGACATCGGCCTGCGGGTCGAACCCATAGGTCACGACGTTGCGATCCACCATTGGCACCAGCTCGGCCACGTGGGGGTCATCCAGGCACATCACGGCCACGCCGAAGAACGGCAGGTGGCCGAGGAAGTCCAGGAACGCGCGCTGGAGTCGATCGAAGCTGCCGTTGTAGGCATCGAGATGATCTCGATCAATATTGGTGATCAGCGAAATGACCGGCTGCAGCTTCAGGAACGAACCGTCGCTTTCGTCGGCCTCGGCGACCAGATATCGCCCCTCGCCGAGCCGGGCGCTGGAGCCGAAGGCATTGACCTGTCCGCCGATGATAAAAGTCGGATCAAAGCCGGCCTCGGCCAGAATGCCAGCGATCAGCGAGGTGGTGGTGGTCTTGCCGTGGGTGCCGGCAATGGCGATGCCATGGCGGAATCGCATCAATTCACCGAGCATTTCGGCGCGGGCCACGACCGGGATTCGCCGGGCTCGGGCCGCCTGGATCTCCGGATTGGTCTCCGGCACCGCCCCCGAGACCACGACCACATCCGCGCCAGTCTGGTGCTCGGCCTGGTGCCCGATCTCGATGCGCGCACCGTGCTGGCGCAGGCGTTGGCAGGTCTCTGAATCGTTAAGATCCGAACCGGATACCTTGAAACCAAGGTTCAGCAGGACTTCTGCGATACCGCACATGCCCACGCCGCCGATCCCGACGAAATGGATTTGACGCACCCGGTGCATCAGGTTCGGCGCTGGACGATTGAGCTTGCTCACGTCGCCACCTCGCGACAGGTTCGAGCGACAAGCTCGGTCGCGTTCGCACGCGCAAGCGCGCGCGCTCGCTCGGCCATCTCGGCCAATGTGATTCGATTCAAACCTTCCAGGCGCTCGGCCAGGGTCTCAGGGGTGAGCGCTTTCTGGCTGATCAGCCAGGCTGCCGATGCGTCTGCCAGATAGCGGGCGTTGGCGGTCTGATGATCGTCGACTGCCGCCGGAAACGGCACCAGCAAAGAGGCCACGCCGGCCGCAGCCAGCTCGGCCACGGTCAGGGCGCCGGCACGACAGATGGCCAGGTCCGTCTCGCCCCAGGCATGCGCCATGTCGTCGATGAACTCGACCACTTCCCCTTCCACGCCGGCCGATTGGTAGGCTTGGCGGGTCGCCTCGAGTTGGCGCCCGGCCTGGTGGATGACCCGGGGCCGCTTTGAGTTGGGCAGCAGCGCCAGCGCCTGCGGGATCTTGCTGGCAAAGGCCAGCGCGCCCTGACTGCCCCCGACGATCAGAATCTTCAGTGGCCCCTGACGTTCGAAATAGCGCTTCCTTGGATGAGCCAGGCCCGCGATGTCCTCGCGCACCGGATTGCCGCAGTGCTCGGCGCCCTTCAGCACGCCGGGAAAGCCGCTCAACACACGGCGCGCGAACGGTCGCAGCCAGCGATTGGTCAGGCCGGCGATGGCGTTCTGTTCATGCAGCACCAGCGGAATGCGCATCCAGCGCGCCATCAGTCCACCGGGTCCGGCCACATAGCCGCCCATGCTCAGAACGCAGTCCGGTCGCTGACGCTTGAAGACCGCGCGCGCCTGGCGCATGGCCCGCAATACCCGCAGCGGTGCAGCCAGCCAGCCGAACAGACCGCGGCCGCGCAGGCCGCTGATCTCGATCCGGTTCAGCTCAATACCGGCTTCAGGGACGATCCGGTTTTCCAGTCCATGCGGCGTGCCCAACCAGGAGACTTTCAGGCCGTCCTGGATCAGGGCACGGGCCACGGCCAGGCCGGGGAAGATGTGCCCGCCGGTGCCGGCGGCCATGATCATGACGTGACGCGGCAGGCTGCGAGTGTCTGTCATACCGACCACCCCGAGCGGCGTCGCGGCCGCTCCAGTTCAATTCGCTTCAACTCCCAGTCCACGCGCAGCACCACGGCAATCGCCAGGACCGTCATGATCAGACTCGATCCACCGGACGAGACCAGCGGCAGCGTCAGCCCCTTTGTCGGCAGCACCCCCAGGTTGACGCCGACACTGACCAGGGTCTGGAGGCCCAGCCACAGCGCGATGCCCCAGACCAGATAGGCGGAGAAGGCACGCTCCATGGTCAGGGCCTTGAGACCGATCCGGAACATCTGTCCGATCAGGACCACGAACAGGCCCAGAATCAGCACGATGCCGATCAGGCCCAGCTCCTCGGCCAGCACGGCAAAAATGAAGTCCGTATGCGCTTCGGGCAGGTAGTAGAGCTTCTGCACGCTGGCTCCCAGCCCGACGCCGCTGATCTGACCACGACCCACGGCAATCAGGGCCTGAATGAGCTGGAATCCGCCGTTGAGTGGGTCGGCCCAGGGGTCGACAAAGCTCATGATGCGGCGCAGACGATAGGGCTCCATGGCTGCAAACCCGAACAACGGCAGGCCGGCGGCACCGAGCACGAAAAGATGCTTCCAGGCCGCCCCGGCCAGCCAGATCATTCCCCCTGCAATCGCCACTAGCACCACGGCCGAACCCATGTCCGGCTGCATCAGGAGGATCGCCGCCATGACTCCGACGGCGACCAGCGGCTTAATGGTGTCGATGAAGCGCGCCCGATTGAGCTCCGGGCGGCGCGACAGGTAGCCGGCGACGTGAACGATCAGCAACAGCTTGACCGCCTCGACGGCCTGGAACCGGAAAAAGCCCAGGTCGACCCAGCGTGTCGAACCGTTGACCTCGTGGCCCAGCCCTGGCACGAAGGGCAGCAGCAGAATCACGATTGAGAGGGGCAGACAGGCGCGCGCCAGCAGATCCATCTGAGTCGTGCCGATAAAGCGAAGGCTGGCTGCAGCGGTGAGTGCGACGCCAATGAACATGGCGTGGCGCTGGACGAAATGCCACTGCGAGACCGCGAAGTTTTCGGCCACGGCCATCGACGTCGATGCGACCATAATCACGCCGATCGACAGCAGCAGCGTGGCCGAGACCACGATCACGGGGTCCAGCGCGACGGTCCGGGGGACATCGCCCCAGCGCGAGGCCTGACGTGGTTTGGCGGCGGTGCGAGTCGCCATGGTCAGCGCACCTTGATCGTGGCCAGGCTGGCCAGAACCAGCATCACGGCAATGATCCAGAAACGCACGATGACCTTGGGTTCGGGCCATCCCTTGAGTTCGAAGTGATGATGAATCGGGGCCATCCGAAACAAACGCTTGCCGGTCAGCTTGTAGGAAGCGACCTGCAGGATCACCGAGACGGTCTCGATCACGAAGATCCCCGCCATCAGCACGAACACCAGCTCCTGGCGCACCGCGACCGCGATGAGCCCCAGGGCCGCGCCGACGCTCAGGGCGCCGATATCGCCCATGAAGACCTGCGCCGGATAGGTATTGAACCAGAGAAAGCCAAGTCCGGCACCGGCCAGAGCGGAGCAGAAGATGGCCAATTCACCCACGCCGGGAATGTAGGGCAAGGCCAGGTAGTCGGCAAAAATCACGTTGCCGGTGGCGTAGGCAAAGATGCCGAGTCCGACAGCCACGAACACCGCCGGCATGATCGCCAATCCGTCCAGTCCGTCGGTGAGATTGACCGCATTGGAGGAGCCGACGACCACGAAATAGGTCAGCACGATGTAGCCAAGCCCCATGGGAATCGCGATGTCCTTGAAGAACGGAACATACAGGGTCGTGGCCTCAGGCACGTCAGCGCTGAGGTAGAGGAAGACACCGACGCTCAGCGCTGCCAGGGACTGCATCAGATATTTCAGGCCCGCGGACAGACCGGCACTGTCGCGAAACTTCAGCTTGCGGTAGTCGTCGAGAAAGCCGATCACGCCGAACGCGACGGTCACAAACAGCACCGTCCAGACGTAGCGGTTGTGAATGTCGGCCCAGAGCACGGTGCTCAGTACGAGGGCGATCAGAATCATCGCCCCGCCCATGGTCGGGGTGCCGGCCTTGATCTGGTGCGATTCGGGCCCGAGCTGGCGGATCGGCTGGCCGTACTGGCGCGCCTGCATGTGGCGGATGAAGTAGGGTCCGATCAGCAGGGACACGCCCATGGCCGTCATGGCGGCCATGATCGTGCGAAACGTGATGTAGCCGAAAAGGGCAACATCGAGTCCGAGCATGTCCTGAAGCAGCCAGACCAGCATCAGCGCGCCTCCCCGATCAAGTCCTGCACGATCATCTCCATTGCGCTGGAGCGCGACCCCTTGACCAGACACACCACGCCCTCATGGACCTGCGAGCCGAGATCGGCGGCCAGATCGGCGTGGGATCCGTAGTGCCGCCCTCCCTTTCCGAAAGCGACCACGGCTGCCTCGCTGTCGCGGCCGACGGCAAACAGCCGTTTGACCCCGAGATCGGCGGCGGACTGGCCGATTTCGGCGTGCATTTTCTCGCTTTCCTCGCCCAACTCAGCCATGTCCCCCAAGACCAGCCAGGCCTCGCCACCGCGCTCGCTGATAACCCGCAGGCCAGCGTAGAGGGAGGCCGGGTTGGCGTTGTAGGTGTCATCGACCAGCGTCCATCCGTCAGCGGTTGCGTGGGCTTCGAGGCGGCCCGGTAGACTGCGCACGGCCGACAGGCCTGCGGCAATCTCATCGGCCGGGATCTTCAGCGCGATGGCGGCTGCGGTCGCGGCCATCGCATTCATTCGATTGTGGGCTCCAGGCAGCGCCAGGCGGGTTTCGATCACACCGATCGGGGTCTCCATGACAAGCATTGAATCCGCGCCATCGCGATCGCGCACGTCAGATGCGGCCGAGCGTCCGAAACCAATTCGCTCGCAGTGCCGGGTCAGGCCCAGCCAGTAGTCGGCAAAGTCATCGTCCCGGTTGATCACCGCGACACCCTGCTCAGGCAGGCCCTCGAACAGCTCGCCCTTGGTGCGCGCCACGCCCTCGATACTGCCCAGGCGTTCAAGATGGGCAGGGCCGGCATTCGTGACCACACCGACCCTCGGCGAGGCCAGCCCGGCCAGGTAGCGAATATCTCCCGCCTGGCCGCAGCCCATCTCGACCACGGCATAGCGATGATCGCTATCAAGCCTGCCCAGGGTCAGGGGAACGCCCAGCTCATTGTTGTGGTTGCCGGCCGTGGCCAGGGTGGGCCCGACCCGCGACAGGATCGACGCGATCATTTCCTTGACCGTGGTCTTGCCGTTGCTGCCGGTAATCCCGACCAGGCCGACCGCCAGCTGCTCGCGCCAATGGCGCGCGATCCGCCCGAAGGCGCAGGTCACATCGTCGACCACGATCTGCGGCACATCGAGGGGCAGGCGACGCTGGACCAGCGCGGCAGAGGCGCCCTGTGCGATTGCCTGCTCGACGAAATCGTGACCGTCAGCCCGCTCACCGGCCAGGGCGACGAACAGCTCGCCGACCCGGGCCTGGCGTGAGTCCAGGCAAAAGCCTGAAAGACGAACATCCTCGCCACTGACCTGGCCCTCGGCGGCGGCGGCAGCGATGCTCAGCGCAAGATCCATCAGGCCGCTCCCCGCAGCCACTGCTGCACGGTGTCCAGATCCGAAGAAAAGGTGTGGGTGTCACCGATGATCTGCTCGGTCTCGTGGCCCTTGCCGGCGATCAGCACCACGTCGCCGTCCTCTGCCTGTCCGAGCGCATGCGCGATGGCCCGGGCGCGATCGAATTCAATCACGGCGCGTTCGGGTTTCCGCATCCCGCTCTGAATCGCACGCACGATGCTGCGCGCCTCTTCACGGCGGGGATTGTCGTTGGTCAGCACCACCCGATCGGACAGCGATTCGGCGATTCGGCCCATGAGCGGCCGCTTCGTCGCGTCGCGGTCCCCGCCACAGCCGAAGAGGCACCAGAGGCGGTCGGGATTCAGGGCCTGCAGGCTCTTCAGCGCACTCTCAAGCGCGTCGGGGGTGTGGGCGTAGTCGATCACCGCCAGCGCCCCATTCGGGGTCTCCAGGCCCTGCATTCGTCCGGGCACAGGCTCCAGTGTCGCCAGGGTCTGGCGGATGTCCTGCTGCGATCGACCTCGGGCCGAAAGCTCGGCGGCGACAATCAGCAGGTTGTACAGATTGACTTCACCCAGCAACGGCGCGCGGACCTCGCTGGTCCGATCGCGGGCTCGCCAGTGCAGACGGGCCTTGAGGCCGTCGCGGGTGGCTTCGATCAGTTCGGCGCGCACGTCCGCATCCACGTCGCCTCGAATGGCCACGGTGACACGGCCAGCGCGCGGCTCCAGTTCGGCGGCGAGCACCTGACCGAAGGCGTCGTCCACGTTGAGAATCTGGCGATCGCTTTCGTATTCGCGGAACAGGCGGGCCTTGGCGCGGGCGTAGGCTTCGCGGTCCTCGTGATAGTCGAGGTGATCGTGGCCCAGGGTGGTGAAAATCGCGCTGGTCAGACGCAGCCCGGCCAGACGCCGCTGGTCGAGCGCATGCGAGGAGGCCTCGATCACGACGCTTCTCGCCCCGTCCTTCGCCAGGGCGTGGAGCTGCGCGTAGACGCTGAAGATATCGGGCGTGGTGTGGGTGCCGGCCGAGTGCTGGCCCGGACGGCCAATGCCCAACGTGCCGATCATGGCACCTTTCAGGGCCTGCGATAGGAGCCAGGCCACCGAAGTCTTGCCGTTGGTGCCGGTCACGGCGATCAGATCCAGGGTCTGTGAAGGATCACCCCAGCGTCGCTGGGCGAGCTCCGGCAGCGCCTCCGCCAACTTCTTGCAGGCCACAAGCGGCAGCTCGGTGTCGACTGGATCCTCATGCATCCCGTCGTGGATGATGGCCACCGCACCGCCGGCCCGGGCCTGATCAGCAAATTCCAGTCCGTGGCGCTCGTGGCCCTGAAGCGCCACAAACACATCGCCTGCGCTCGCCTGACGGGCGTCCAGGACCAGCCCCCGTACGGCGATGTCTGGAATCGCATCCGCAACCGGCAGGTCGGTCAGCAGCGCACTCAGGCTGAGATCGGGCAGGCGCTTCTTCATTCCGCCACCTCGGCCTGGACCAGCAGGGCGTCCATTCGATCGGGTGCCACGTTGAACAGCCGCAGTCCGGCGTCCATCACGCGGGCAAACACGGGCGCTGCGACCTGGCCGCCGTAATAGGCCTCGCCACCCGGATCATTGATCACGACACTCGCGGCCAGGCGCGGACGCGATGCGGGGGCAAAGCCGGTGAAGCTGGCCACGTAGCGATCGTTGTAGCCGCCGGCACCGGCCTTGCGCGATGTGCCGGTCTTGCCGGCAACGCGATAGCCGGGAATCGCGGCGCGAGTGCCGGTTCCACCGGGCTCGATCACCGTTTCCATCATCGCCGAGAGCGCGTGCGCCAACACTGGATCGACCACCGACAGCGGCGGGTTGTCCGTACCCAGAACGAAGCTTGGCTGGCGTATGCGACCGCCGTCGCCGATGGCTGCCGTGGCGCGAGTCAGCTGGAGCGGCGTGACCGACAGGCCGTAACCATAGGCCAGGGTGGCCTGTTCAAGCTTGCGCCAGCGGTCGTAGTCGCGCAAAACGCCGGCCGATTCACCGGGGAACCCGGTGCCGGTGACTTCGCCGAATCCGAAACGCGAGTACACACCCCAGAGATGGCGAGCGTCCATGCTCAAAACGAGATCAACAATGCCGACGTTGGATGATTTGGTCAGCAGATCGGTCACGCTCATCTCGCCGTAGTTGCGAACGTCGCGAATCGTGTGCCCGGCCACGTCCATGGTTCCGGGACTCGTGTCAACCATCATCTGTGGCGTGGCAATGCCGGCTTCGAGCACGGCAGCCATCGCAAACGGCTTGATCACCGAGCCCGGTTCGAGCACGTCGGTCACGGCCCGGTTGCGCAGGCCGTCGGAGGCGCCGCGGTCCGATGAATTCGGGTTGTAGCTGGGATAGTTGACCATGGCCAGGACCTCACCGGTGCCCACCTCCATGATCACGATCGATCCGGAACGGGCATCGAATTCCAGCACAGCGGTCTTGAGTTCGCGAAACGCCAGGTACTGCAAGCGGCGGTCGAGGGTCAACTGAAGATCACGACCGGGCTGCATGTCGTTGACCAGCTCGACTTCCTGTACGGTGCGGCCGAACAGGTCCTTGATGACCCGCTTGGCACCGGGCTCGCCCTGCAGCCAGCTGTTGTAGGCCAGCTCAAGCCCCTCCTGGCCGAAGTCATCGATATTCGTGAACCCCAACACCTGCGCGGTGACTTCGCCCGTGGGGTAGAAGCGCCGGTATTCCCGCTCAAGGTGGACACCGGGAATGTCGAGCCCCACGACACGCTGCACCAGATCAGGGTGAACGCGGCGCTTCAACCAGACGAACTCGCGGCTGGCACGCTGGGTCAGACGGCGCTCCAGCTCATCGGCCGGGATGTCCAGCAGTCCGGCAAGCATCGGAATCTGGGCCGTTTCCTGCAGCAGGGTGCGGGGATGGGCCCAGATCGAGTCGACCGGCGTGGACACGGCCAGCGGTTCGCCGTGGCGGTCGAGAATACTGCCGCGAACGGTCGGAATCTCGACCTGGCGTAGAAAACGGGCCTCGCCTTCACTCTGCAGGAATTCAGACTCCATGACCTGGAGGTTGATCGCACGCGCAAACAGCACGCCACAGGCCAGCAACATGACGCCGGCGGTCAACCAGACTCGCAGAATGCTTTGCGCGTAGGGTTTCGGCTGGCTCATTGGCGGCCCGCCTCCCGGAGCTCGACCAGTGCGTCGACCCAGGGCTCTTCGATCAGGATCCCGACGCGTTCGGGTCGATCCATGCCTAACTGGGACCGGGCTTGGCGCTCGACCCGACCGGCCTCGGCCAGCCACGCCTGCTCGAGCTGCAGACGGCTCCAATCGACGCGCGCCGCATCGCGCTCGGCCTGGGCCTCCTGAAGCTGAGCGAATAGCTCGCGCGACTCGTGGCGCTGGGCGACCACGCCGATGGCACTGGCCAGCAGAGCGGCCACGAGTGTGATGAAGAGCAGCCAGCGGATCATGCCGACACCTCGGTCAATTTCTCGATCACCCGCAGCCTGGAGCTGCGCGAACGGGGGTTGGACGCGATCTCGGCAGGGTCGGGTCGGATCACTCGACCGATCGTTCGGGCGCGCGCCTTGAAGTCCGGTGCCACCGGCATGCGCCGGCTGGCTGGCGGTGCCTTGGACAGCGCCCGAAACGCCTGTTTGACTCGCCGGTCTTCGAGTGAATGAAAACTGATCACCGCCAGGCGACCGTTCGGCGCGAGCACGTCGATGGCCTTATCGAGAGCCGAATCCAGTGCGCCCAATTCATCATTGACATGAATGCGAATGGCCTGAAACGTGCGCGTAGCGGGGTGGCGATCGGTCGGACCGGGTCCGGACGATCGGGCAACGATGGAGGCAAGTTGGGCGGTGCGCAAAATAGGCTCATCCGCTCGTGCCATGACGATACTCCGTGCGATTCGACGCGAGTTTCTATCTTCTCCATAGTCAAAAATCACCTGGGCGATTTCAGCCTCCTCGGCCCGCGCCAGCCATTCGGCTGCCGACTCGCCTTGATCCGGGTTCATACGCATGTCCAGCGGTCCATCGTCCCGAAAACTGAATCCGCGCTCCGGTGTGTCTAGCTGGGGCGACGACACACCAACATCCAGCAGCATCGCGTTGACCCGGCCTGCGATGCCCAATTCATCGGCCATTTGATCCAGTTCGGCGAAATTGCCGCACCAGATCGACACTCTCTCGTCATCTCCCAGCGCGGATTGTGCGTGCGCAATCGCTTCCGGATCCTGGTCCATCACAACCAGCCGCCCGTCGTGACCCAGGCGCTTCAACAGCGCCCGACTGTGGCCTCCGCGACCGTATGTGGCGTCGACCACGCAATCATCGGGCGCGATCATCAAAGCCTCCAGCGCCGGACCCAGAAGCACCGGCACGTGTTGAGTTCCGCTGTGCATCTCCGCCTACAGGACCAGTTCGGCCATTTCGGTGGAGGCTTGCTCCTGGATCTGTTTTTCTTCTTCGATGCGTCGCTCCTGGAGGACCGTTTCGTCCCAGAGCTCGAAGCGCTGGCCCATGCCCATCATCACGACGCGTTTTTCCAGTCCGGCCACCTGACGCAGGGTCAGCGGCAACAGCACGCGTCCATTCCCATCCGGCTCCAGCAACGTGGCCGATCCGACCAGGCGGCGCTGGAGGCCCCGATGCGAAGGATTGAACGTTGACAGGCCCATCACCTGCCCGCGGACCCGCTCCCATTCGGGTTCGGGATAGATCCACAGACAGCCGGAGTCAAAGGCCGAGTAGGTCAGGACCAACTTTCCCTGGCAGACCGCATCCAGATCGTCTCGATATCGCGTGGGAATACCCATGCGACCTTTCGCGTCCAGATTGATTGCCGTCTCGCCGAAAAACACTCCTGATCACTCCAATCCTGCAAAAAACCACTTTTACCCACAAATTACCACTTCCCGCCACGATAGGGCTTGGGGCACGAAGTGTCAAGGGATTGCGCAGGTTTTGGGGATTAGGACATGGGCAAAGGGCTCAAGGATTCAGGGGTTCGGTTTCCGGTTTCCGGGTTTGCCGCTTCCGTGATGGAGGATGGGGGATGGGGGGGATGGGCAAGATGCCGTCTTACATCTTTCGCTTATTCGGAAACCGGAAACCGGAGACCGGAAACCGAGTTTCTTCCTCTCGCCTTACTTCCTAAACAATCTGATAGCAAGGGGTGTAGCTCTCGCCGCCGGGGAGTTTCATGCGGTTCTGGTCAACGAAGCGCTGGAGCAGTTGGTCAAGCGCGGCCATGATTTCGGGCTCGCCCTGAATCTGGAACGGGCCGAGTTCGCGAATGGCACGAACGCCGTTGGGCTTGACGTTGCCGGCCACGATGCCGGAGAAGGCGCGGCGCAGATTAGCGGCCAGCTCGTGGGACGGCAGATCCCTGGCGATCGTCAGGTTGGCCATCGATTCATGGGTCGGATCGAAGGGTTGCTGGAAGGCCGGGTCGATGGTCATCAGCCAGTTGAAGTAAAACGCGTCGTTGACTTTCACTCGCCACTCCCTCACTTCCTCCACACCGCGTGACATCTCGCGGGCCACCCGCACCGAGTCGTCGATAATCACCGAGTAGCGCGACTGCGCGTCCTCACCGAGGGTCAGTCCGATAAACCGATCGATCTCCTCGAAATAATCACCAGCCGAGGCCGGGCCAGTGAAGATCAGCGGAAAGGGCATGGCCTGATTGGCGGGATTCAGCAACACGCCCAGGATGAAGAGAATCTCTTCAGCCGTCCCTACCCCGCCAGGGAAGACCACGATACCGTGGCCAACGCGAACGAAGGCCTCAAGACGCTTTTCGATGTCGGGCAGGATAATCAGCTCGTTAACGATCGGATTCGGTGACTCGGCCGCAATGATGCCGGGCTCGGTCACGCCGACGTAATGTCCCGGCAGCGTGCGTTGTTTCGCGTGCGCAATCGTCGCGCCCTTCATTGGCCCCTTCATCGCACCAGGCCCACAGCCGGTGCAGATGTCACGTCCGCGCAGACCCATCTGGTAGCCGACTTCCTTGGTGTAGTCGTATTCTTCTCCGGTGATTGAATGACCGCCCCAGCAGACCACCAGGTTCGGCTCACGCTGCGAATCGACGATGCCGGCGTTGCGCACGATCTCGAAAACCGCGTTCGTGACGCCTTCCGTATCGTCGAGATCAAAATATGGATTGGGGTGGATTTCGGTTTCGAAATAAACGATGTCACGAACGACGGCCGAAAGCAGCTCGCGAATGCCGTGAATCATCTTGCCGTCGACGAAGGCGCAGGCCGGCGCGTTCTCCAGATCGATGCGCATCCCCCGATTGACCTGGTGCACCTGAATGCGGAAATCACTGTAGCGTTCCAGCATGGCCTCGGCGTCGTCGCCCTGCTCACCCGAATTGAGCACGGCCAGGGCGCAGCGTCGCAACACTTCACCGATCTCTTCGGAGGCGTTCGACAGGCGCGAGACCTCTTCGCGCGAGAGCATGTTCAAGGCCCCGGCCGGGTACACGGAGGTCGTCACGCGCTCATTGTCACAGGGGATCGTCACGGAATCGTCTTTGGCCATTATTTTCATTATGTATGCGAACAGAGGAGGACCACGGGGCCGAACCCGGGCCAAGCCGGCAAGGATAAAACAAACGAACCGACGATGCAGGAGCCGGTGGGGTCGAAAAACAACCCGTGTTCCCAGGAGGACGTGGATTCACGCCTCCCAAAAAGCAAAAACCCAGCCAGGAGGCTGGGTTTCTACCGGTAGCGTTAGCGACCTGATAACTGCTTAGAACTTATAGTTGACGCCCACTCGAACTTCCCACAGGGAAGCACCGCGCTGAATGTTTTCTCGTTGATCAGCGCCAAAGAAGGTGTTGTAGACGTACTGTCCGTTTTCATTGATCGAGGCATCGACCACGGATTCAGAAACAAAGTTGCCTTGCTTCAACACGCCCCAGTCATCGTTGAGGAAGTTGCCGAGGTTTTCGATCACCAGGAAGGCGGACGCGCGATGATCTCTGAAGAAGCCGGGGATTTCCTGGCTCACGCGGAGATCGAACTTGGTCCACCAGTCGCCGTTGACCGAGTTGCGCGGCATGATTCGCCCGCGCGACAAGCCTTCCGAGCTAACAAAGGCATTGAATGCATCGAGATCAAAGTCTTCGCCATAGATGACGTTCGGATCATCAACGAGGGGCACATAGATCAGCTGGCGACCACCACCTGAACGACCGTCACCAACAAAGTCATCGAAGTCATCGCCATAGGTGTAGCTCATGCCACGGCCTTCGCTCGCAGAGCCAAAGAGCGTGAAGCGAGTGCTGTAGCCGGCGAAGAACTCTTTGTCATAGGCCAGACGCAGGGTGAAGCGGTGGGGAATATTGTAGTTGGAGACCTCGGGCCCGGGGTTGTTCGGATCGAATGTCGCGAAATTTGCGTAGTTGGATCCAGCCACCGAGCTCGTCATCGGATTGACGTCGGTCGAATCACTGTAGGCATAAGCCAAGCTCACATCAAGTCCGAAATCGAACTCCTTCGTTGCGGCGAGCGAGAGCGTGAGTGCATCACCCGAATCGCCGTCCACATTGGTCAGCAGGAAGGTCTGATTGGAACCGGAATAGACGGGGCGACCGTCGAAGAGAACGGTTTCAACTTCTCTTGCAGGCTCGAGGTAAATAGGGGCATCCTGCTTGTCCGTATAAAGCACGTCGGCCTGCACAAGAATTTCTTGAGGCGCCATCCAGGTCAAACCCAATGCGTATTTCCACTCCGCCGGGATATCGAAATTCGGATCGACGGCGACAGTAAAGCTCGGGGAGCCGAAGGTGTCCTGATTTGCGACGTAGTCAAACAGGGCCTGAGGAGGAGCGGCCACCACTGGACCGTTGCCGACGCGGGCCAGATCGAAAACGCTGGAAGTGCCAGAGTCCCATCCGGGAATGTTGAATTCACGCGCGAAGATCTGGGTCACGCCGTCGTTTGAATAGGCATTCGATACCCAGACGTTCGGATTGCCGCCGGAGTACAGACCGAAACCACCGCGCAGCTCCAGGTCATCGTTAATGCTGTAGTTGAAGCCCAGGCGCGGCTGCAGCAGGTCTTTTCCGTCCAGGTTTCCGGTGTTCGGGAATCCGTAGAACTCATCGAAGGCTTGATTGAGGCGCGGACGATCGTCTGAGCTGTACTCGTCGTAGCGCAGACCGTAGAGCAGGGTCAGATCCGGCGTGACGTACCACTCATCCTGAATGTAGAGCGTGGTGGTGGCAAACGAGAAACTGGCTGCCACGTCGTTGGGATCGTTGGTGCCGGCCGCGTTGTTGTAATAGATTCTGTCAGCCAGTCCCGCACGGAAATCGTCGATGGAACGGAATCGATATTCACCGATCCTGTGCTGCATGAAGAGGTTGAATACGTCCAGATCTTCGTGCTCCACTCCGGCGGTAATCGCATGATCGCCTGCGAGATAGGTTCCGGCCAGCTTGAAGGTGAAGTTTTCCCAGTTCAGCTGGTTAGCCTGACGGGAGTCGTCGGGTCCCAGGTAGACGGTCGCGCCGTCCGCCGTCCGGACCTGCACTTCGCCGAATCCAGAGGCGGCATCAACAGAGTTCTGGCGATTGTCCAGGGTGGTGTTGCCGATCCGGAGTTCGGTAGAGAAGTTATCCGTCCAGTCCGAGAAGACGGAACCGACAAAAGTTTCGATCTCGGCACCGCGCTCGTAGAAGTGGCCGTCGAACGGGATTTGAGTCGAACCCAGGTCGGATTCAGAGATGGTGAAGCCATCGTTCCAGTTGTAGGACAGAGAGGCACGGTGCCGATCGCTGATGTTCCAGTCCATCTTCAAGAAGATCTTTTCATCTTCCACGGGTGAGGATGGCTTGAATCCACCCGGATCGTAACCGTAGAGGTCGCGCGAGATTTGTGCGATCTCGTCGAGCTCTTGATCGGTGACTCGGCTGAAGTTGTAGTTATGCTGACGAATTCCTTCGCGCTTTTCATAGGCAGCGAAGAAGAACAAGGTGTCTTCGATGATCGGGCCACCGACATTGAAGCCGTATCGCTCCTCGGTGTAGTTACCCGTGTCGATCTCTTCACCCTCGATTTCATCGCCAGCCAGCGAATCTGAGGTGTAATCGTAAAACAGGCCGCCCGAGAAGCGGTTGGTTCCAGACTTAGTGACGGCGTTGATGTTGCACGCGGTGAAGCCGCCATATTCGACATCGAACGGCGCCAGCTCCACGGCCACCTGCTCAATGGCGTCGTAGGAAAACGGCATACTCTCGGTCGGATAACCGTTGGAGTTCAGGCCGAAATTGTCGTTCAAGCGCACACCGTCAAGGGTCAGGCTATTGAATCGGGGAGACGCGCCCGCGCACTGAATCGCGTCGTTGAACGACTCGTCGATGTAAATGCGTGGGTCATTTCGAATGACGTCCTTGATGTCGCGGTTGACCGTCGGTGCGTTCTCGAGGTCGTCCAGATTGAACACTGACGATGGACCCGTTTGCCCGAAGGTGTAGGAGGCGACCTGTGAGGCGGTCACGCGCACGCGATCGATTTCGCTCAGCGTCTCTAGCTGGTAGTCGATCGTGGACGGTTCGCCAAGGTCGAGGAAAATGTCGGAAACGGTGGCGCTGTCGTAGGTATCTGAATTCAGGATCAGTTCGTAAGGTCCACCGACACGCAGCCCGGAAAAGGAAAAGGCTCCGTTATCACCAACCGTTGCCGATCTTGCTGTTCCGGTCGGCAAGTGAATGATCGTCACCTCCGTTCCGGTCGCAGGACTGCCCTCAGGGCCAGTGATTCGACCGCTGATCCCGGAGGAGGTCTCCTGGGCTCCAGCGCTGAAGACAAAGCCCATGGATAGGGCCAAGGCGGCAGCAATTCTGTAGATTGTATTGCTCTTAAACATCGTCATTTCCCGAGTAGCGATTTGTAGGGTCACGCACAAGCGCAGCACATTCGGGATCACACAGGATCCCCGTCAGTCCGCATATTATGCTTGAATTATTACAGAAATTTAACCTCACCCAAAAAAATCGGCGTTTTTTTCCGAATCGTCGCCCTTTTGCCTCTCCGCGCTGGAATCCACCTCGGCCATCGGCGCGTGTGTTCAATTTTTGAGCAAAAGGAAGAGGGGTCTGATCCTGCGTATCCCGCCGACTTTGCCTTGTGGAGCGCTGAAGGAGCAGTTAAAATGTCGGGCTTCGTCGGGGTGTAGCTCAGCCTGGTAGAGCACTGTCTTCGGGAGGCAGGGGCCGGAGGTTCAAATCCTCTCACCCCGACCATTCTTTAACGGTCGGTTCCGCGTCGATCCATCCAGCTCGAGTCGATCCATCTCGACGAGCACCCGGGTGAGCGAAATCAACCATCGCCCACCCTCCCCCGGCACACGCTACCATTGGTCTTGAATTTCCAAACGCCGTGCCAGAATCTTGGGCTATTTCCTGAGCAATGATCCCGACTCGGCCGGCAGACTCCCCAGGCCCTCCGGCACAGAACACAACGAGTGGCGGTCAATCGGAGCCTACGCCTCCCCGTTGACGGTGTTCTGCGGGGGTCACGATTTCTTCGCCGAGTGCATTCGCGGACCAGGCCATTGGCAGCTTCTGTTCGAAGGCTACCTCGACAAACTGCACTCGCAGATCTCGATCGATGCGCTGCTCGGCTCGGAGGGTTTCCTCAGGCGACCCGTCGACAAGCTCAAAGCGCTATCCGGTGCCTACAGCCTGATCGCCTGGAACACACAAACGGGCGAGATCATCGCGACACGGGATCGCACGGGCGCCCGCACGGTCTATTTCACCGAACACGGGGGCCATCTGACCCTGGCCACGTCCAGCGACTGGGTCGTGCGCGCCAGCGGCATCTCGCGGCGTGAAGAACCGCGCTTCATCGTCAGCATGTTGTCACTGCAGCAGGCCCCTCCGCCCGGCCTGAGCGCTTTCGAGGGCGTGCGTGAGCTGATGCCCGGCGAAGTGTTGCAGTTTGGGTCTGGCAAGCTGACCGTCACCCACACCCCGCGCGATTTCGACGCATTGATAAGCGCCGGACAGGTGAAGCGCCGGGGCGATGACTGGGCCGATGAATTTTTACAACTGTTCAATAACGCGGTCATCAGCTGCCTGCCAGACGCCGGCGACGTGGCCTGCATGCTCTCCGGCGGCCTCGACTCTGGCCCCACCGCCGTCCTGGCCGACGTGTATCTCAACGCGCTGGGCCGGGAGCTTCGGGCCATCTCCTGGTCGCTGAAAGCCTATCCCGAATGTGACGAAACCCGCTGGATCAAGATGGCAGAAGAGCGTTTAAGGCACTCCGTCGATTTCTGCGACCTGAGCCACGCGCTGCCCTTTTCCAGACTCGATGCCAGCGTCATCGCTCCAGATCTGCCGCTTTACAATGCGTTTCGACCGCTGGTCAACGACTGCTACGAGCGGGCCGCCCGCCTGGGATGCCGGGTGCTGCTCAACGCCAGCACGGCAGACCAAATCTATCCGCCTCGACGCTGGCTGCATCTGGACCGCTTGGGTCGAAGACAGATCTCCTTGCTCTGGCAAGACCTTCGAGCTTCCTATCGATCGTCCGGCCTGTCTGGGCTGGTCCACGATCCCGCAGTTCGTCATCCACTGGGGCAATTTCTTGCGCCCTGGAGATATCGATCCACGCCCCCAACTTGGCTCAGTCCAGAGGCCGAACGACTCTGGCGTCCCTCTTCAGCTTGGCCGCGGGAATCAGGGACGACTCCGCAACCGGAATTCACACGCCAGCTGTTCGGCGCACCCATGGCGTTTGGTGTTGCTCATGAAGCCGGCATGGCGCAACGGTACGGGGTTGATCGACGCGATCCATTTCAAAACGAAGCTTTACTGGCGTTCATGCTCAAAGCGCCGTTCGAGTTAAGTTGGCGAAATGGGTTGACCAAGGCCATCATGCGTCGCGCCATCAAGGGCGACCTTCCAGAAGAAATCCTGGAAAAAGGACGGTCCGGCCGACTTGAGCCCTTCTATCAGGCCGGCGTTGAATCGAACCAGGGACAATTAGCCAGGCTGTGTGCCGGCCCAGAAGCTGAGCTTAGGCGCTATCTTCGTGTCGAGCGCATACGAGCGCTTCTGCAGGCGAACGGGCAGGATCCGGAAGCCCTCTTGTCGGTTTCAGCGGGTTATGCAGTTTGGCGGCGCGCGACATTCAATATAGGCTCCGAATCCTAATGATGCTTTCCAAGCTCAAACGGTTGAATTCTGAGGAACGTAAGGCGCTGCTGCCGGCACTTTTTCGTCTGCTGATCACTCGCCTGGTACTTTTTGCCGGCATCCGCAACACCTCGAGGCGGCTGGGGGGCAAGCTAGGTTCTGGCCAAAACGACTTTGATCCGGCATTGTGGACGGCGAGGGCCAAAGTCATGCAGGGACTGGCCGCACGCCTCCCAGGAATGGCCTGCCTGACGCAGTCACTGGCTCTTCGATGGTGGATGCGGGCTCATGCCCATGATGCGCAGATGAAAATTGGGGTTTGCAAGACCGCGGAGCGGCTGGAATCGCACGCATGGGTGGAATTGGACGGACATTCCTTTGCTGAGAAGCAGGTCAATATCGCTCGATTTCAAGTCGTCGAATCTTATTAAACGATTGAAGACGTGCCAGTAGCCACTATTGATCTTGCTGTGGGATGGCGCTAGACTCGTAGTATCAAGGTCTGGAGGGCCAAGTCTCTTCGATCGAAACTTGAGTTGAAATGGGGAGGTCCACATGACTGAGTCGAAAATAAGACAGAAATGCAATAAGCCGACTGTTTACGTGGTCCCAAGCTTTGAGCGCCATCAACTATCCACCATTACCCTCGGCGGTTCTCCGGGTTCTGGAGATTCAGGCGCCCCAAACAGTCAGAGCCCGTTTGGAGAAGATTCAACCGGCGCGAGAGACGAGAAGCAATTTGAAGAAGGCTGGGAAGACGAAGTGTAGTGTCACCTCGACACCAAGCAGATAGTGCCATAACCCCGCCTGCGCGGGGTTTTTTATTGGCTGAGAAATCGATGCTGAGTAGGACGACCTGGGAACCCGCGGAACCATTCAGTCGAGGGATAGTTGAACGACAAGTACTTGAACGAACCCTTTTCACAGCCGGCGCACCTATCGTCCGGCCCGATTTCAACCTACAGAGTCAGCCGATTTAACGCCAAAAACAACGATCGTTGTTGGCAAAAAAATCCCCGCCGAAGCGGGGACCTTTCAACACCTAAATCTGTTTGGACTCAGCGTGACTTCTTCTCCGGCCGATTGCCTGTCTCATCAAGAAGGCGGACCGTCGGGTCCCCGAGCAGGGTCCAGTTAACCACCAGGTCATTAATCCCTCTTTGCCTCGCCTCGGCGCGGGCCGCAAGGACCGCTTCGCCGAGCGTCATGCCATTGAGCTGATACGCAACCACGGCGCTAGCGAAGACCTCGTTCTGGGCGTAGTTCGACAGCGTGGCGGCACCGTGCACGGCGACCGCTCCGTTCGGCGCCCCCGGGACAGGTTGACCGCTACGGTCCAGTCGGAACCCGTTCATCCAGCGATGTGCCACCGTGTCGTTACTCGGAGAGCTGAAATAGCTGGTGTAGCACGCCATGGTTCCGATCAAGGTCGGGAAGCCGTCGTTGTTCAACTGGGACAGGTCGGAGGGGAACAGAAAGCCCTGGAAGGACCAGACGCCCGCGCTGCCGTGGCCGCTGTAGCCGGTCAGGGCCCGACCCTCCTGCAGCAGCTTGAAGAACTGGACCCGCGCGGCATCGGCCGAATCGAACTGCTCCGCGCCGACCTGGATCGTGTCGAAGCCGGAATCCGACCACCCCGCATCGCGCAAGGGCGACAACATACGGTCGACTTGTCCGGCAAAGGAGGCGATGTTCGGGTCCTCGGTATCCGCAACCCAAAGCGCAGTCTGCTGACCGACCATGTTAGCGTCCCAGTCCAGCGTCTTCTGGACGATCGATTCGAGATCACCCATGGAGCGGACCGGCCAGCGGCCAATCGCGAGATCACCCAGTCCATCACCGTCGACATCGCTCATGAGCGCGTCACTGGGCGAATGCGGCACGTAGCGCGTGCTGCCGTAGACCGTCGGAATGAAGCTCAGGCTCCCCATTCCCAATCGATCATGATAGTCATAGCTATCGCCACCCACTAGCAGAACGTGCTCGAAAGATGCCTCGGCACTCGCCTCGCCTAGGAAGCGCGTCACAGCTTCAGGAAGTGGCATGCCGTTGCTGTAACGCACCTGAATGTCGCTCACGTCTACCAGGGCGACCGACCATCCCTGTGACTCGCGCTGGGCGATGTAGTCGTTCAGCGGGTGCGCTTCGTACTCATCAATGGGCATGAAGGCCGGGTGTGCGATCACAACCAGATTGGGCGATCCAGAGATCAGCGCCTGATCAGCAAAACCACCTACGGCTGCAGGCCGGTGGATGGCATCTGAATTGGAAATCCAGATCTGAGCCGCAGAATCTGCCTCGGGCGTCACGCCAGCGTGTCCGAGGGTGGCCCACTCCACCGGCAACTCGACCAGGCGCTCACCGTCCCAAGCGAAAGCTGAGGCGTCATTGGCGTCGATGCCTGGCACCGAGAAGGCGCGGCCCGGATCGATCGAATCGATCAACAGACGGCCGTTCGCCGGGCGTAGGGTCGCCGCGTAAGTCAGCGATACGGAATCAAGGTAAACCAGATCGGCCGGCGCATCCGTGCCGCCGGGCAGCCGGACTTCGATCTGGTGGGGGCCCGTCGAGATCATTTTTGCTGGGAGTTCGACGCGGATCGCGCGTTCCGCCCGTCCGTCGAACTCAACGGTCTCGACGCGATCACCGTTGAAGTAAAGTTCGACCTGGTGATCCGGGGCCTGCGGGAAGTCGGTCACACCGGCGACCCGAGCCTCCAACCAAGCCGGCTGATTCGGAAAGCGATCCGAAGGCAGCGTGATCGTCGTTGCGAAGCTGCTAGTCGAATGGTTGGCGCGCAGACGCTGCATGTACCAGGGATCATCCAAAACCGAACCCATCGCATAGGCGTTATCTTCTTCCACTTGAATGGTCCGCCAGTGGAACGAAGCTTCCTGCATCAGCCGCCGGCCCGTATAGGCGTCAACATCTCGAGCGAGGCTCTTATCAACGCTGATCCTGTAAGTGTAGTCTTCAATGTATTGGGCGTCAGGGAGCTGCGGACGTTCGCCCCAGAAATCCACAGCGAAACCGCTGTCGATTGCCGCTGGGGCCGCGTTCGACGATCCACCGCTGACAGCACGACGGTTCGACGAACCGCGCTGGTCGCTCTTGATCTTTGAGTGCACCTTCCGCGGCACGGGCTGACCATTCAGCGTGACCGCAATCTGGTCAGGCGACACACCCCGCAGGTCAAGTCCGGCTGCTACCAAATCCTGATAGCTCACCCGCTGCATGCCCTCGGCCTGCACCTGGAAATCGACGGCGGAGGGCTGAGCGACAAAGCTATTGCGTTGGACCGTTTGGCCATCAATCGTCAGGCCCAACCGCGCCAGATTCTGCTCGGCTTCCGCGCGGATTCCCGTCCAGTCAATCGGTGCGGCCAGGGCGTCCCGACCGTAGGCACCGCCAATGGAGAACATGCCGTACATCTCTTCCTTGCCGTTCTGGTCCACCGCGGTGATGACCAGATCCTGCACATTCTGCACCGCCTTAGAGGACAACGTCACCGAGTAGTCGCGCGACGTCATCAAGTCGCCAGCCTTGGCGGGAATCATTTCAGGCGTCAGCAGCTCGAACTGCCGGCCATTGTCACCCCAGATGTAGAAGCCGATGTTTTCGCTTTCAGATACGGTCGACCAGCTAACTTCAACGTTCCCGTTTCTGGATCTCGATTCAAATGCGTGGATGCCAACTGGAACTGTGCCTGCGTCCAACCTGTGGTCTTCAACCTCTCCGTCCTCAGCGTTACCGGAAGGTAATGGACCGTTGCCACTATTCGCAAACAAGCTGGACTGAGCATCTGTCGAAATTCGCAGCCGCGCGTATGTCACATCGGTCGTCATAACAGGCTGAAATGCTGGGTTTGAGGGTGGAGCCCCAAAATCAGACAGATCCCAGACGAGCACGACCGTACCGTCACAGCCCGCAGGAATATTTCCAGTTGACCAGTCGCCGTCACCAAAGGTGACCGCGCTCTGCAGTGGAGTACCGACAGAACTTCCGGACGGGAGCCCACAGCCGGCAGGTGCATTCGGACCTAAATAAATCGCTTCCGCTGCCCGCTCACAGCCTTCGCCCTCATCGTCAATAAATACCGGGGGAGCACCCGGAATAAACTCTAGTGCCGTAACGAGCCCGTTCGTTGAAGTTCCACAGCCATCATCGTCAAACACGCCACGGCCAGAAAAATCCAGCCAGCCGACCAGTTGCGCGGCGATGTCGGTTGGGTTATTCACAGGCACCGATACACAGTAGAGGTTCGAGTCGCCATCATTAATCAGTCCGTCACAATCTGCTTCTCGAGGAGTGCCGGATTGGCTCATTTGAGGAAACGTGATTGCAGCCTCATCGTCCGAGGTCAGGATATCGTCCCCATTTGCCCCAGCATTCGGCTGCCCATCGGCCTCCGCATCCGTATCATTCGTGGCTGAAGCTCCTATAAATGGACCCGAGACTCTATGCGAGGGACCTGTTTCCAGATTATTCTGGATGTCTCCACCCGCGGCCGTTTTGCTTCCCGTCGTCGTGGTGTAAATGAACCCCCCTGTTTCAGGGGCGTCTCCAAAATCGTATCCACAATTGGAAACGGCAGATGCGAGCGTTACATCAATATCGTCTGCGATTGGGGTCGTAATCGACAAACGAATGGCTCCAACATCGGTGAAGTCTGCAGGATTTAATGCTCCGGTTCCTGTCGAAAACCCCCCTGCCCCACTGAAAGGTATTGAAATCGGCGCCGTCGTGTTTTGCGGAATCGCAGCAGACCCGGTGGAAAAGTCAGTCGCGTTCGTATACACATCGACCGTAACTGTCGCTCCGGCATTGTTATCCACTGATGCCAGAAACGAAATAGCCTGAGCGTCCGTCGGGCACCCCAGAGTAAGATTCTCGCCTCCCAACCCAGTGAAGTCGATCGTGTCTGGATCTTCAGGATCGCTGCCATTCCCAAGATCAGCTTGTGTACGACCATCCCAAATTACGTAAGTCTCCGCTGTGTGTGTGGATGCGCCGTGGCTCAAAACGGCACCGGTAACTTGCGCGGTAAACTGACCATCTCCTTCAGTACGCCGTGCAATCAAGTGACGAGAACCCCCCAATATCGTCGCTTGGCCAGAAACAAAATCGCTTTCCGCAATGGGATTTTGTCCAATCGGAACCGTAGGCCCGACGTTTACGGTCTCTGGAACTGACCAGTCGTCGACCACGACTTGGGCCGAAGCGTTCGTTGCGAATACCACCGTACACGTTAATCCCACGAAAAACGCTGCTATTGCGTTTCTTGATTGAACCAAATTCGGAAACGACGCCAATTTAGAAACTTTATCTACCCATTCCATAAAATTTAACCCTTTTTGTTCAATCCTAGATCGTTTCACAGCGAGCTTCCTAAGCCACTCCTAACGCAAAATACCACCAAAATCGCGCCCAAAGCAACAGACCTTCTCGTTGACTCCAGACTTGAGCAGATTCAAGAACGTGACCATCGAATCGAAATGGCCATCTTGCGCTGGCTCGAAATCTTAAATGACTGAGTTAGAATAAACAGGAATTAAGCCAAGTAACGCTATTTTCTGGCAAAGTTTCCAACGCGACCGAAAACCAATAAATTCCTTAACGGGCGTTGCGAACTTGTTGCATTGTAAGCTCCCGGCCACCTCCACAACGAGTTGCAACTCATCGCGCTCAACCCATGGGCGCCGATCCTCCAACCCCCTCCTGAGACGGAAAGGCAAGCGAACCGTTCTCCTCTATCGTTGTCCTGGCCCATTTTCAGTCAGATTCACCCAATCCTTCAGTCAGTTCGCCTTCCGCAAGGCATAATCGCGTACCTCGGAAAAAGTCGGGAATCAATGGCCAGGGCCAACCGGTCTAGAGAGGCATGGCGTATTGACATTGAAACGGGCGACATAGAGAAGGGGCCTTGGTGAGGGGCCCGATGCGGTCGGAGCTTTGGGCTTGGGCGAAACGCTAGCGCTACTGGACGATCTCATTCAAATTGGGAGAGTCCTTCCCTTAAAAACTTGCAAAGATCGGCGATTTCGCCGATTTCCCCCGTCAGTCACCGGCGGGCTCGGTCGCTGTCTTGAGTGGCTCCATCCTGCCTTTCGGCGATCGATTCACCGGCGACGGGTCGGGCCATGTTGTCATGGGCGGCGCTGTGGTTCCTGAGCCCCAGCACATTCAGGCGAATGGCTGGCGTCGATCTAATCGGATTAGGGTTTAAGAAGACGCTTTGAGGTGTGAGCATTTAGAAGATGGCCTGCACGGGTCATCCAAAGTAGCTTGATGGGTTTTGAGCTCATCACTCAATCTAAGGAGGTTCGTTGGAGCGGACGCAAAACGCTCAGACCCTTCACCAGTGGTCTCCCGTTCGTCGGCATTCCTAGGAAACACAGAGCAAAAAAAACCCCGCCGAGGCGGGGATTGCTCAAAATTCTTGTCACGTTTGGACTCAACGAGGCTTTTTCTCCGGTCGATTACCTGTCTCGTCAAGAAGACGGAGGGTCGGATCGCCGAGCAGCGTCCAGTTGACGACCAGGTCCGTGTTGCCTCGTTGAAAGGCCTCAGCACGTGCCGCCAGGACCGACTGACCGAGGGTCAGTCCGGCAAGCTGATGCTCGATAACTTGGCTCGCAAAGACTTCATTCTGAACGTAGTTCGACAGCGTGGCGGCACCGTGCACGGCGACCGCTCCGTTCGGCGCACCCGGGACAGGTTGACCATTACGATCCAGCCTGAAGCCATTCATCCAGCGATGTGCCACCGTGTCGTTGCTCGGAGAGCTGAAGTAGCTCGTGTAGCACGCCATCGTGCCGATCAAGGTCGGGAAGCCGTCGTTGTTCAACTGGGACAGGTCGGACGGGAACAGAAAGCCCTGAAAGGACCAGACGCCCGCGCTGCCATGGCCGGTGTAGCCGGTCAGGGCTTTTCCTTCCTGCAGCATTTTGAAGAACTGCGCCCGGGCAACGTCCGCTGAATCGAAGTGATCCGCGCCGATCTGGACCGTATCAAAACCAGACTCCGACCAACCGGCGTCACGCAAGGGCGACAACATGCGATCGACCTGCCCGGCGAAGGACGGAAGATTTGGATCTTCGCTGTCAGCTGCCCACAGCGCAGTGCGCTGGCCGGCCATATTGGTGTCCCAGTCCAGCGTCTTCTGGACGATCGATTCGAGATCACCCATGGAGCGGACCGGCCAGCGGCCGATAGCGAGATCACCCAGTCCATCACCGTTGACATCGCTCATGAGCGCGTCGCTGGGCGAATGTGGCACGTAGCGCGTGTTGCCATAGACCGTCGGAATGAAGCTGAAGCTCCCCATGCCAAGGCGGTCGTGATAGTCATAGCTGTCGCCACCTACGAGCAAGACATGTTGGAAGGAAAACGCGCTGCCTGGATCGTTCAGGAACCGAGTGACCGCCTGCGGCAACGGCATGCCGTTGCTGTAGCGGGCCTGGATATCAGCCAGGCTCACCAGACCAACTGACCATCCCTGTGACTCGCGCTGGGCGATGTAGTCGTTCAGCGGGTGCGCTTCATACTCATCAATGGGCATGAAGGCCGGGTGTGCGATCACAACTAGATTGGGCGATCCAGAGATCAGCGCCTGATCAGCAAAACCACCTACGGCTGCAGGCCGGTGGATGGCATCTGAATTGGAAATCCAGATCTGAGCCGCAGAATCTGCCTCGGGCGTCACGCCAGCG